>Ga0082212_10003349_pt1 | contig 22787 bp, 11 predicted proteins | sample TergutNt197P3_FD_71548 | JGI IMG/M metagenome (GOLD analysis project Ga0082212, IMG submission 71548) | Neocapritermes taracua P3 segment gut microbial communities from Petit-Saut dam, French Guiana - Nt197 P3 | ecosystem: Host-associated > Arthropoda: Insects > Digestive system > Gut ...
CGCATCTCGTGGCTCATATTCGCTATGAAACGGCTCTTTGCGTTGGACGCGCTTCGGATCTCCTCCTCCATCGCCTTCCGCTGTGTGATGTTCCGCGCCATCCCTACAAAACCACTCACCTTGCCGTCCTGTACCAGAGGCGTCTTGATCGTCTCGAATACCTCCTGTTTTCCGTCGCGGGCGGGTAAAATTTCCTCGATGGCGACCGTTTTCTTCCCGCGGAAAACTTGTTTGTTCCAGTTGACGTGCCACGCCATTTTGTCCGCGGTCCATCCAAAAGCGTCCATGTCGTCTTTCCCAATGATCTCCGATTTGGTTATATTGAAATAGTGTTCAAACGCTTTGTTGCATTCGATGGTGCGCGAATCCAGATCCTGGCAGAATATCAGATCCGGCGTGGCGTCAAGGATGGCCGTGAGGGTGGAGGTCTTCTCTTTCACCAGGCCCCCGAGACGTCTCTCCTCGCCGCGGCTTCTGAAAAACAGGGCCAGGATCAGGACAAGCACCGCTAAAGACAGGGCGGTCGCGCCGATCAGCCACGGACGTTGGGCCTCCGTCATCTTCGCGCGGTAATCATAGGTCTTGGTCAGCCATTGCTCGGTAATCATATAAGTGTCGATAAACGAAAGCGCCTTGTCGACAATAGAGCAGAGTATGGCCTGGTCATTGTTAAAGCCGAACGCGGACTCATAGCTTTTGCTGAACAGATAATTTGCCTTATAGTCCGAAAGCTCAAAATAGTTCAGAAAGGAAAGCAGATAGCTTTTGCTCGCCATGACCAGATCCACTTCGCCGTTGTCCAGCGCGAGTATGGCGGCGTCCGCGGTGTCGTACTCCGCCGTGTTGTCGGCGTTCGGGAACCATATCTGAAACAGTTCGGTGTGCGCCGTGCCTTTAATCAGGCCGACCCGTTCGGACGAGATTTCATTGACGCCTACGTTGGGATACGCCGTTTTGGATAAAAGCGCGTATTGATCCGTTGTGATCGTATTCTCCGGCCATATATACCGGTTCTCCCGCTCTTGGGAATAAATCAACTCGGATATGATATGCGCCCTGCCGTCATACAGCATCTCCAATAAACGGGGGAACTCCGTTTTTTCATCGTTGACGATCTCAAAGGTCAGGCCGGTTAATTTTTCCACCTCGAGCAGTATGTCAAAGGCGATGCCTTCCCATCTTTTTTCATAGTTGTTGTAAAAGGACATGGGGTAAGTATAATACTGCGCCGCCAGCGGCACCAGGGCGGGGTTTTGCAGATACGCGCGCTCTTCCTCGCCGAGCATTTGAAAAACCTTGCTTTTCTTGTACTCGTCGTAACCCTGGTTATACAATTCTTTCAGATACGGTTCGGCGCCGTTTCGCAGCGCCTTCGTTATGACGGAAATAACCGGCTCGAGTTCGGGATTGGCCGTTATGATATGGACCGGCGTGAAGACCAGCGGAAAAAAGTCTTCGATATACACGTCGCCGTACGCCGAAAAGAACTCCTCCGTCACATTCTGCGCGACATAGGCGTCGGCGTCCCCGTTCTTGAGGGCTTCATACGCTTCCAAATGGTTTTCCACGGGTAAGGCTTCGTAGGAACCCGGTTCAAAGGCCTCGGTGAGAATACGCTGCGACGCCATCCCCCGCAGGAACGTGTACTTGGGAAGGCGCGTCTGGGCTATTTGCGCGATCCCGGGGCTTCCCTTGATCCGCACCATTACGCCCTTCCGGGTGGCGATGGGGTCTGTCATGTATGTATTTTCAAGCCCCCCGGCGGAACTCAGGCTGCCCGCGAAATCAACCTCATATCTGCCGAGTTTTTCCAGCAGTTCATCCAATTGGTATAACCGGGGTTGAAACTCGACGCCGAAAAGACCCGTCAGCCACTTGCAGAGCAGCGCGGTGTACCCGCCGTCTCCGCCGTCCTCCTTGATAAAAAACTCCAAGGTCGGGAGAACGCCGTAGGCAAACGTCCTGTTTTCCGCTTGCAGGGACTCAACCGCGGCGGTCTCCGCGTCCGTTATCCCCGGAATATCCCGGAACGTATCAAACGGAGAGTCCGTCTTCTGAGGCGAGGCCGGATTGACCGCTACGCTCATACAGCCCGAAAGGATTGTCAATATCAATATCATGGCAAAGGCCGCGCTTTTTCGTTTCATTGACTGTCCTTTACCTCCCTTATTCGCTCGTTTATCCGCACAAACGCGACTTAATACGGTGCTTTTTCCGAGACGAAATCCCGTCAGTCAAAAAACTCATAACAACTCTCCCGAAATGCCGCCAAGATAAAGACAGTATAACACGCGCGAAGGTTAAAGGCAAGAAAAAACCCTTTACAATTTGATTTGCGCGTGATACAATGCCTTCACGCGCTTACGGCGCGGCTTAGAAAACCCCTTGCGCTATGTTTGCGGTCTCACCGTCCGCATACGCCGCGCGGCGGGGCATTACGCCGGGCATACGCCAGGCTTTGGAAAGGTGAATTGTCATGTTGCTCAAAGAGCAAAAAACCAGCGTCATCCATGAAAACCGCCTGCACGAGACCGACACCGGTTCGCCGGAAGTACAGGTCGCCATCCTTACCGAACGGATCCTTCAGCTGACCGAACATTTGAAGGTACACAAAAAGGACAAGCACTCCCGCCGCGGGCTGCTGAAGATGGTCGGCCAGCGCCGCAGCCTGCTCGATTATTTGCAAAAGAAGGACATCGAACGCTATAGGGCGCTAATCGCCAAGCTTGGATTGAGAAAGTAGGAGTAAGTAAATGACTAAACGAGAATTTCCCGCCTTCAAGGTCTATGAAACCGTGATGGCAGGCCGGTCCCTGCGCGTGGAGGCCGGTATGATGGCGGAACTGGCCGGAGGCGCCTGCATGGTGCGTTACGGCGACACGTCGGTGCTGGTGACCGCCACGGCGGCGGCGCAGCCCCGCACGGGCATCGATTATTTCCCGCTGTCGGTCGATTTCGAGGAACGGCTCTACTCGGTCGGCCGCATCCCCGGCTCTTTCCTGCGCCGCGAGGGACGGCCCAGCGAGAAGGCCGTGCTGGCGTCGCGCCTGATCGACCGTCCGATCCGCCCGCTGTTCCCCTCCGATATGCGCAACGACGTCGCCATCGCCGCCACGGTGATGAGCCTTGAGCCGGACTGCGCGCCGGAAGTTCCCGCCATGCTGGGCGCGTCGGTCGCGCTGTCGATCTCCGGAATCCCGTGGGCCGGTCCGATCGCCGGCATCGCCGTGGGACTGGTGGACGGGCGGACCGTGCTGAACCCCGCCACCGCCGAACGGGAAAGGTCAACCCTGCAGCTCACCGTCGCCGGTACGGCGGACAAAATCGTCATGATCGAGGCCGGGGCCAGCGAGGTGCCTGACGGCGTGATGTTTGACGCCATCATGGAAGCCCATGAGGAAATCAAAAAGCTGTGCGCGTTTATCGCGAAGATCAAAAGCGAGATCGGCAAACCGGCGATCGAATATACAAAGAGTTATTTCAACGACGGTTTATACGATTCTTTGAAGGATTCCGTCATGGACGAATTGCGCCATTGCCTCGACACCGACGACAAAAATATACGCGAAGCGCGGCTGAAAGAACTGCGCGCCAAAATCACCGAACAGTATGCCGGGCAATTCCCGACGCTGGACGCCGATCTGGGCGAGGTGCTGTACAAACTGCAAAAGGCCGTCGTGCGCCGGTGGCTGCTGGAAGGCAAGCGGGTCGACGGACGCGGCATGGATGAGATCCGCCCCCTCGACGCCCGGGTGGGGCTGCTGCCCCGCGCCCACGGCTCGGGTATGTTTACCCGCGGGCAGACGCAGTCCCTGACCGTGTGCACGCTGGGTACCATCTCCGACCAGCAGAAACTGGATAATATTTTCGACGACGAATACAAGCGCTACATGCACCACTACAATTTCCCGTCCTATTCGGTCGGCGAAGCCCGCCCCTCGCGCAGCCCCGGCCGGCGCGAGATCGGACACGGCGCTCTGGCCGAACGGGCGCTGGAACCGATGATCCCGCCCGAAGCGGAGTTCCCCTACTGTATCCGCCTCGTCAGCGAGATCCTCTCCTCCAACGGCTCCACGTCGCAGGCCGCCATCTGCGGCTCGACTTTGGCGCTGATGGACGCGGGCGTCCCGATCAAAGCCCCGGTCGCCGGCATCTCCAGCGGCCTGATTACGAAGGAAGACGGCAGCTGGAAAACCTTCGCCGACATCCAGGGCGTTGAGGATTTCTACGGCGACATGGACTTCAAGGTGGCCGGCACCAAAGACGGCATCACCGCCATCCAGATGGATCTCAAGATCGACGGCCTGACGCCCGAGATCATTCGGAGCGCCTTTGAGATCACCCGCAAAGGCCGCCTCCAGATTCTCGACGAGATCATGCTCCCCTGCATCTCCGCGCCGCGGGCCGAACTCTCCCCGTACGCCCCGAAGATGATCCAGACGCAGATCGATCCGGAAAAAATCCGCGAGGTCATCGGCAAAGGCGGCAGCGTGATCCAAAAGATCGTCGCCGACACCGGCTGCAAGATCGACATCGAGGACGACGGACGCATCTTTATCGCCGCCATCAATATGGCCGACTGCGAACGGGCGCTGAAAATCATCAATTCGATCGTATTCGAGCCGACGGTGGGGGATTCTTATTACGGCAAGGTCACCCGCGTCATCGCCATCGGCGCGTTTGTGGAATACGCGCCGGGCAAGGAAGGGATGGTCCACATCTCCAAGCTGGAGAATTTCCGCGTCGCCAAAGTGGAGGATGTTTTGAATGTCGGGGACATGGTTTGGGTAAAATACCTCGGCGCAGACGAAAAAGGCCGGATCAACCTTTCAAAGAAAGACGCCGTGCCAAACGACTGACGATAAAGAGGGCCGCCGACGGCGGCCCTCTTGTTTCAGGGAGGCAAACGCAATGATCGAAGTCAAAACCCTGCCCAATGGGGCGCGCATCGTCCACGAGTATATGGATCAGGTCCGCAGCGCCGCCGTGGTGTTCTGCGTGGGACACGGTTCCCGCCATGAACCGCCGGGGCTGGAAGGCGCGGCGCACGCCATCGAGCATATGGTGTTTAAGGGTACGCAGACCCGCACCGCCGCCGAACTGGCGGCCGAGATGGACGCCATCGGCGGGCAGGTCAACGCGTATACGACCAAAGAGAACACCTGCTTTTACGCCCACGCGCTGGACAGCCATCTGCCGGTCGCGATCGATCTTTTGAGCGACATCTTTTTCAACCCGCGTTTTGACGAAGAGGCGTGGGAACTGGAGCGGGGCGTCATCATAGAGGAGATCGCCATGTGCGAGGACCTGCCGGACGATCTGGTGTACAAAAATCTCTATGAGGCGATTTTTGCCGGCCATCCGCTGGGCGGCACGATTTTGGGAACGGAAGAGTCGCTGGGCGGCATGACCGCCGCCAAGCTATTGGCGTATAAACGCAAAAACTACCGCGCCTGCGAGGTGGCCGTCGCGCTGGCGGGGCATTATGCCCCGTCCGATTTGGCGCGGCTCGAAGAGATCCTCTCCGCGATGACGCCGGCGGAATGTCCGCCGCTCGTACCCTGTTCGTATACGCCGGCCTTCACCCTCCGCGAAAAAGACACCGAGCAAAACCACATCGTCCTCGGATTCCCCAGTCTGCCGGTCGGGGAGAAGGGCTATTTCCGGGAGAAGCATTTTCCCTACTGCATCATGTCCTCGATCTTGGGCGCGGGAATGTCCTCGCGGCTGTATCAGACGGTGCGCGAGGAGAACGGGCTTTGTTATTCTGTGTACGCGTACAGAACGGGACACCGCGACGTCGGCGTGGCCGGCGTCTATACGGCGCTGGGGCCGGATACGGAGAAGAAGGCGCTTGCGCTGATCAGAGAGGTCGTGGAGCGGTATGTCCGGGAAGGGCCTACCGAACAGGAACTGACCAAGGCCCGGGAACAGCTGAAGGCAAACATCCTGATGGGGCTGGAGTCGACCGTCAACCGCGCTTTCGATATTGGGAACCAGATATTCATTTACAATGAAATTGCCGAAATCGACGACTATGTCGCCCGGATCGACGCGGTGACGCGGGAACGCGTCATGGAACATTCGGCGGCGGTTTTCGACTTCTCCCGGATCAGCCTGTCGGTCGTCGGCAGGCCGGAGGGGGAAGCGGTGTATAGGGAACTGTTATGTCCAAATGGTTAGAAGTCACCCTCCCCTCGCCGCCGGAGGCGCTGGAGGAATTGTCTGTAGCCCTGATCGCGGAGGGGTTTGAGAGTTTTCAAACGGAGGACGCGGGCATCATCCTCTACTTGCCCGAGGACGCCGCCGGTGATTTGCGGCGCCTGCGCGGCTTATGCCCGCCGCTGACGGCGCGGACGCGGGACGAGGAAGAATGGTCCGACGCCTGGAAGCAGTATTACAAGCCCACCCCGATCGGGAACAGGCTGCTCATTCAGCCCGCGTGGCTGCCGATGGAGAACCCTGAAGGCCGGGCTGTCTATCTCAACGATCCCGGCATGAGTTTCGGCACGGGGCTGCACCCTTCCACCCGCCTCTGCCTGGAGATGCTGGAAACCCTTGACCTTCCGGGCAAGCGGGTGCTGGACGTCGGCTGCGGCAGCGGGATACTGGCCCTGTGCGCGCTGATTCTGGGCGCGGAAAGCGCCGCCGGCGTTGACATAGATCCGAACGCCGCGCGGACGGCAGAGGCAAACGCCCGTCTCAACGGCGTGGAGGGCCGTTTCGCGGCGCGGGCCGGCGACTTTTTGACAGACCGGGCGCTGCGGGACTCCGTCAAACCGTTTGACGTCGTGTTTTCCAACATTATCGCGGACGTCATTATCCCGCTCGTTCCGGTCCTCGCTCCGTCCGGCGCGCTTTGGGTCGCGTCCGGCGTCATCGAGAACCGCTTGGACGATGTGCTGACCGCCGCCGAAGACTGCGGGCTGTGTATCCGGAGCGTCCGCACGGAGAGCGGCTGGGCCGCCGTGATGTTTGGAAGGCCATGAAAAGCGTCGCGGGGTTTATCCGGCATGTCGGCCAGAACGACGTTCTTGGGACCGCCGCCAAGACGGCGTTCTTTTTTCTGCTCGCCCTTTTTCCGCTCGCCATGCTCGCCGACCGCGCGTTGTCGTATACCGGGTGGAGCCTTGACGCCTTGGAGGATTTTCTGCCCGGCGATTTGCTGATACTCTTTGCGGACATAGACAGCCCCTCGCCGATGACCAGCCCCCTTTGGGCGATAGGCTCGCTGTGGGCGGCGTCGTCCGGGATGCTGGCGCTGATGCGGGGCGTCAATCAGGCGTACGGGGGCGGCAAACTGCCCTTTTTCAGAGGGCGGGGGATGGCGCTCGGGTTTACGCTGGGATTCTTGGCGGTGCTGTCGCTCACCATCGCCATTTTGGCCGTCGCGCGCTGGAATCTGGCGTTCGCCGTGGGCGGCGCGATCTTCCTGCTGCTGTTCGCCCTCTACGCGCTGACGCCGGGTACGTCGGCAAGGCCCGCCCGCGCCGCGTGGACCGCCGCGATGGCGACCGCCGCCTGGCTCGCCGCTTCGCGCGGTTTTGAGGTCTATATGCGCCACTTTTCCAGATATGACGCGCTTTACGGCAGCGTGGGGGTATTTTTGGGCATCTCGATATGGGTATTTCTGATCTGCCTGGTGGTTGTCATCGGCGCGGAGTTGGGCGGCTACAAGGGCGAAGCCAAATACAATCTTGACAATCACGGTCCGGCAAGATAAAATTATACTGAAAACCGCTCGCTTACCGGAGGAAACGCCATGCTCCTATATATCATCCGTCACGGCGAACCCGATTACGCGTCCGACAGTCTGACCGGGAACGGGGTAAGGCAAGCCGCCGCGCTGGCCGAGAGATTCTCTTCCCACGGATTGGAGGAAATATATGTCTCGCCTTTGGGAAGGGCGGTCCAGACGGCGCGGCCGACGTGCGACCGGTTAGGGCTGCCGTACCGGATCGAAGAGTGGATGAGCGAAGATTTGTTCTGGAACGAGTTGTCGGCCGTTGACGGGAACGGAGAACGGCAATGGTCGTTTGGCTGCCAAAACACGATGCTGCTCGGCGAGGAAAATCCTGACTTGAACGCTTGGCATACATATCCCGCGTTTTCCTCCTGTAAGGCGGCTGAAAAAGGGTACCGGCGCATCGCGGACTGCTCGGACGCGTTCCTCGCCGGATTGGGCTATAAGCGTGACGGAAGGCTTTACAGGACCGCCGCTCCCAACAACAGGCGTATCGCGGCGTTTTGCCATCACGGGGTTGGAACCGCGTGGCTGTCACATCTGCTGTCGATCCCGCCGAACATTTTCTGGTCGGGGTTTGACATTGCCCATTCAAGCGTCACCATACTGGAGTTCAAGAACAACCCGGATGGGCAAACCGCCCCTCAATGCGTTTGCCTGTCGGATATTTCCCATATCTACAAGAACAACTTGCCGATCAATGCCGTTATCGGGTTTCAGGAAGGGCGGCGACAGGATCCATGAAGATATTTTCACGGCTCTTATCCGCCGTTTTGCCGCTGTCGCTGCTGACCGCGGCGCTGGCGGGCTGCGGCGGTCCCGCCGTGCCTGACGGCGAAGCGTATCCGGGGTTTGCCTCCTATCGGGACGTGCCGGGGATCACGGAGACCGAAATGGAAGAGATCGGGGCGCTCCGGGAGCGGGCCGGCGCGTTTGTCTACGGAATGCCGGTGAGTACCGAGGCGTTTGAGAATGAGGACGGCGAGATCAGAGGATATGCCGCCCTGCTCTGCGCGTGGATGACAGATTTCTTTGAGATCCCGTTCCGGCCCGCGCTCTATGAGTGGGCCGATTTGCTGGACGGGCTTGAGACAAGGGAAATCGCCTTTTCCGGCGAGTTGACGGCCACCGAGGAACGCCGGGGCGTCTATTACATGACCGACGCCATTGCCTCGCGCCCGTTGAAATATTTCCGTCTTGCCCATAGCAGGCCCCTGGCGGAGATCGCCGGGGAGCGTCTGCTTCGCTGCGGCTTTATCGAGGGTACGGCCACCATCGGCACCGTTGTTGACGAGTTGGAGCCGGGTACGTTTGAGATCGTCCTGCTCGGCGACGTCAGCTTGGTCTATAGCGCGCTGAAAAGCGGGGAGATCGACGCGTTTTACTACAGCGGCACGGCCGAAGCCAACTTTATCGGCTACAGCGACTTAGTAGCCGCGGATTTTTATCCGCTGATCTACCGCCCGGTTTCGCTCGCGACCCGCGATCCCGCGCTCCGGCCGGTCATTTCGGTCATGGACAAGGTGCTGAGGAACGGCGGTATGCGCCATTTTACCACGCTGTACAACGAGGGGGAGCAGCAATACTTGCGGCACAAGCTGCATGAGCAGCTCACCGAAGAGGAGCGCGCCTATATAAAAAACCGCCCCGTCATTCCGATGGGCGTTGACCCGGGCAATTATCCGGGCTGTTTTTACGACAGGCGCGAGAAGGAATGGAACGGCATTTTCCTAGATATGCTTGATGAGATTTCCTCATACACCGGACTGACTTTCGAGCGCGTCAACGATGAAAGCGCAACCTGGCCCGAAATCTGCCAGATGCTGCTCAACGGAGAAGTGGCCCTCGTCCCGGAACTGACCCAGACCAGGGAACGGGCGGGCCAGTTTTTGTGGCCGGACACGGTGGAGATGATTGATTATTACGCGCTGATCTCCAATTCCGATACCCGCGACTTCAAGATCAATGAAGTATGGCACGCCAGGGTGGGCGTGGCAAAGGCCACCGCCTACGCCACCGTCTTCGAGAAATGGTTTCCCGGCCACACGGACGCCGTGGAGTATGAAAGCGTGGAGGGCGCTTTCGACGCTTTGCGGCGGGGTGAGGTTGACATGGTGATGGCGAACCAAAAACGGCTTCAGCATCTAACCCATTATCTGGAACTGCCTGACTATAAGGCCAACATCGTCTTTGACCAGCCCATCAACACAAAGCTCGGGTTCAACAAAGACGAGGCCGTCTTGTGTTCCATCGTCGATAAAACGCTCCGTGTGATCGATACGGAGGGGATTGCAAACCACTGGATGCGCAAGACCTATGATTACCGGACCAAACTCGTGGAGGCGCAGCGCCCATGGCTGATCGGGGCGTCCGTGCTGCTGCTGTCCGTGCTGGCGCTCATTCTGGTTTTGTTCCGCAGAAAACAGCAGGAGGGCGGGCGGCTCGAAGCGCAGGTGAAAGCGCGCACCAACGAGTTGGCGGCGCGTACCAACGAACTGGCGGCCATGGAGGAGGAAGCCCGGGCCGCGTCCCGCTCCAAGTCCGCGTTTCTGGCCAATATGAGCCATGAGCTGCGTACGCCGCTGAACGCCATCATCGGGCTGACCGACCTGACCTTGGAGGAAGAGGGCCTGTCCGAACAGATCACCGCCAACCTGACCAACATAAACAGCGCCGGCGGAACCCTGCTCAGTATTGTCAATGACATTCTGGATATTTCCAAAATCGAATCCGGCAAACTGGCGCTCGTCCCGGTCAACTATCACGCCGCCAGCCTTCTGAACGACACCGTGATTTTAATCAAAACATATATAGGGGAAAAACCTATCGCGTTCCGGCTGGAGATCGGCGAGGATTTCCCGGCCATGCTGTACGGCGACGAGATCCGCGTAAAGCAGATCATGAACAACCTGTTGAGCAACGCCGTGAAGTACACCAAAGAAGGGGAAGTCACGCTGCGGGTGAGCAGCGAACGCGACGGCCCCGGCATTTGGATGGAGATCACCGTGACCGACACGGGGATGGGGATACGGGAGAGTGACATCAAAAATCTGTTCTCCGAATACTATCAAACCGACAGAGCCGCCAACCGCAAGACCGAAGGGACGGGGCTGGGGCTATCGATCACCCGCCGCATGGCCGAGATGATGGACGGCGGCGTGACCGTCAAAAGCGAATACGGCAAAGGCTCCGCGTTCACCGTGCGGCTCCGGCAGGGCTATATCGACGACGCCGTCATCGGCGCGGCCGTGGCCGAAAATCTGCGCGGCTTCAGCTACAGCGACATCAAGCGCTTACACGTCCACCAGCTGGTCCGGGTCGATCTGAGCAGCGCCCGCGTCCTTGTGGTCGACGACATCCAGAACAACCTTGACGTGGCCGCCGGGCTTATGCGGAAATACCAGATGAAGGTGGACGGCGTGGACAGCGGTCAGGCGGCCATCGACAGGATCCGCGGCGGGAAGCCGGTGTACAACGCCATATTCATGGACCACATGATGCCGGGGATGGACGGCATAGAAGCGGTCCGGCGCATTCGGGCGCTGGATACCGGATACGCGCGGAATATCCCGATCATCGCCCTCACCGCCAACGCCGTTTCGGGGATGGATCAGATGTTTTTGGAAAACGGCTTTCAGGAGTTTTTATCCAAACCGATCGACCTTATGGAACTGGACGCCGTGCTGAAAAAATGGGTGCGGGACGCCGCGGAAGGCCCGTTGGGCGAGGCGCCGGAGAGCGGGATCCCGCCCAAACCCGAACAGGCCGCCGTCATTGAGATCCCCGGCGTGGACGCAAAGGCGGCGCTCGCGCGGTATAGGGGCGACGAGGAAATCTATCTGCATATTCTGCGCTCCTACGCGGCGTCCACGCCAAAGCTTCTGGATAAACTGCGGAAGATCACGGCGGAGACGCTCGGGGATTGCACGATCAACGCGCACGGGCTGAAAGGCAGCAGCGCCAATATCGGCGCGGAAGGGATACGGGCGGCGGCATACGAGTTGGAGTCCGCGTCCAGAGGCGGCGACCTGGAAACCTCGGCGCGGCTGGCCGGCCCGCTGATTGCCGGCGCGGAAACCCTTGTATTCGATATAAACGCCTGGCTGGCCGTTTATGACGGCCAAAACCAAAGCGAACGGAAAAGCGCCCCCGACCCCGGGGTTTTGGCTAAACTGAGGGAAAGCTGCGAAGCCTATGACATGTCGGGCATCGACGCGGCGATGGACGAGTTGGAGGCCGCGGCGTATGACGCCGGCGGCGATTTAGTCGCGTGGCTGCGCGAGAAGGTAGACGTCATGGAACTGGACGAGGTGCTTGAGCGGCTTTCGAATCTGTGATAGGAGGCGTCCCGATGACTGAGAACGGGCAAAAAAAGAAGATCCTGCTGGTGGACGACAACCCCGCCAACCTGACCGTCTGCAAAAAGAATCTAAAAGACCTCTATGAGGTTTTTCCGGCGCCGTCGGCCGAGAAGATGTTTGAGATCATGACCCATGCCGTTCCCGATCTGATCCTGCTCGACGTCGAAATGCCGGGAATGAACGGATACGACGCCATGCGAAAATTGCAGCAGGAAGACGCCTACAAAGAAATCCCGGTCATCTTCCTCTCTGCGATGGACGACGCCGAGAGCGAGATGGAGGGACTCGATCTGGGCGCGGTGGACTATATCCACAAACCCTTCGTCAGCGCGCTGCTGATAAAGCGGATCGCAACCCATCTGGCCGTCGTCGACGGAAGGAAAGAGATGCGGGCGCTGAACGAATCGATCGCGGCGCTGCTCACGCCGGACGCCGGCGAACCCAAGCCCCGGATCGAGGCCGAGGAGGAGGCGCTGAAAGCCCTGCTGACCAAGGACGACGTCCTGCTGCGGATGGGGCATGAGATACGCGTCCCGCTGAACACAGTCATCGCCATGATCGAGGCCGCGATACAGAGCGAGGACATTGCCGAGATCAAACACTGTCTGGGCCGGGCGGATATCGAGTCCCGGCTGATTATGGAAATCATCAACGACGTCCTTGATATATCGGCCGCGAAATGAGGTGGGAGTATGGATCTGATACTGGCTTTTGGAATTATCTTAGTCATCAGCGCGCTCAGCTGCAAACCGATGGGCAAGGCCGGGCTGCCGATCCTGGTCGGCTTTATCCTGATCGGCGTTTTCATCGGCAATTGGTTTGCCTTTGAATCGTTGGAGTCGGTAGAGCAGATATGCAATTTCGCGCTGTTGCTGATCGTTTTTACCGGCGGCTTTCAGACCAATTTTGCCGAGGCCAGGCCCGTGCTGGCGATCTCGTCGGTCCTGTCCGCGGCCGGCACCATCCTGACCGCCGGCCTGGTGGGCGCTTTCGCGTACTTTGTCCTGCGTCTGGAGTTCTACCAGGCGCTGCTGCTGGGGGCGGTGATCTCGTCCACCGATGCCGCCTCTGTCTTTTCGGTGCTGAACTCCAAGCAGATGGATCTGAAAAACAACTTAAACTCCGTGCTGGAGATCGAAAGCGGCTCCAACGACCCCTTTGCCCACATGATGACGGTGATGCTTATCACGCTGGCCACAGGCGGCGTCCAAAACACGCCGCTCGTGCTTTTCCTGCAGCTCTCCGTCGCCGCGCTGTCGGGGTTTGTCTTCGCGAAACTGGGGCAATGGCTCATCAACAAACTCCATGTGGAGATCGACGGGATCTACGGCGTGCTGCTCTGCGGGACGGCCTTTCTGGCTTACGGCGCGGCCAGCCAGTTCGGCGGGAACGGGTTTTTGGCGGTGTATATCACGGGGATGATCCTCGGGAACAGCAAGCTGGTTTACAAACGGTTCCTGTCACGGCTCTACAGCGCCTTCTCGATGCTGATGCAGATCCTGCTCTTCATCGTCCTGGGCGTCCTTTGCATTCCGAACTTCATACCGGCGGCGATCGTGAGCGGTCTGCTGGTCGCCCTGTTCCTGATCGTCGTCGCGCGGCCGGTCGTCATCTTCGCGCTGATGAAGCCGTTCGGGCGCCCCTTGAACGAAATCGCGCTGGTATCTTGGGCAGGCTTCCGCGGGGCGTCCTCGATCGTGTTTGCCACCCATTTGCTCACGGCGGGACTGCCCTACGCGGAATACATATTCAGCATAGTGTTTTTCGTCTGTATGCTGTCGGTTATCGTACAGGGGTCGTTTATCGTGCCGATCGCGAAGAAACTCAAACTGATCGAGAATTAGTAATCGAAATCGTAGACCTCCGCCTCATATACCTGCGGGGTGCGCACCAGATCGTAGTCCGCGTACATTCCCATGCCGCTGCCGGCCGGGATCAGCTTGCCGATGATGACGTTTTCCTTCAGGCCGATCAGCCGGTCCACCTTGCCGCGCATGGCCGCTTCGGTCAGCACGCGGGTCGTCTCCTGGAACGAGGCGGCGGACAGAAAACTCTCGGTGGCCAGCGACGCTTTGGTGATGCCCAGCAGCAGCAGCGTATACTCCGCCTCCGCCAGCGCCGTCCCGCTCTTTTCGTTGCGCTGGCGTATCTCCGCGTTCTTTTGCAGGACGTCGTTGATGTCGGCCGTCGCGCCGATTAAAAGGCCGGTGTCGCCCGCGTCCTCGATGCGCACTTTGCGCATCATCTGCCGCGCGATGACCTCAATGTGTTTGTCGTTGATGTCCACGCCCTGCTGGCGGTAGACATGCTGCACCTCTTGGATCAGGTAGTCATGCACGGCGCTCTCGCCGCGGATGGCCAGGATGTCGTGCGGGTTGAGCGCGCCTTCGGTCAACTCCTCGCCCTTCTGCACGATCTGATCCGGCTTGACTTTCAGGCTGTAAGAGGACGGGATTTGATAGGAACGGCTCTCCAGCGTTTCGTTGTTCTTGACCGTTATGATCCGCAGCGCGCCCTTGCGGGCCTCCTCGATCGCCACGGCCCCGGTGATCTCGCTCAGCGTGGCGGCCCGTTTGGGCTTGCGCGCCTCAAAGAGTTCCTCTACGCGCGGAAGGCCCTGGGTAATGTCCTCGCTGGTGGCGATGCCGCCGGTGTGGAAGGTGCGCATCGTGAGCTGTGTACCCGGCTCGCCGATCGACTGCGCCGCGATGATCCCGACGCTTTCGCCCACATTGACCGGCTCGCCGGTGGCGAGATTGGAACCGTAGCATTTGGCGCAGACGCCGTGGCTGGCGCGGCAGGTGAGCAGCGACCGGATCCGGACCGTCTCGACCCCCGCCGCGACGATCCGTTCCGCGTCGTCGTCGGTGAGCAGGGTGTCGGACGGGACGATGACGCTGCCGTCGGCGGCTTTGACGTCCTCGGCGGCATAGCGCCCGGACAGGCGGTCGGAGAGCGGTTCGATGACCTGCCCCGATTCGCCGATCTCGCGCACGGTGATGCTGTCCGGCGTCCCGCAGTCCAGTTCGCGGATGATGACGTCCTGCGAGACGTCCACCAGGCGGCGGGTGAGGTATCCGGAGTCGGCCGTCCGCAGCGCGGTGTCGGCCAGGCCCTTCCGCGCGCCGCGGGAAGAGATAAAGTATTCAAGGACGGTCAGGCCCTCGCGGTAGTTGGATTTGATCGGAATCTCGATCGTCTTGCCGACCGTGTTGGCCAGCAGGCCGCGCATACCGGCCAGCTGGCGGATCTGGTTCATGCTGCCGCGCGCGCCGGAGTGCGCCATCATATACATCGGATTGCTCTCCGAAAGGTTTTCCCGCATCGCCGACGTCACGCGGGTGGTCGTCTGGTCCCACTCGTTGATAACGAGGCGGTAGCGTTCGTCGTTGGTAATCAGGCCGCGCCGGTACTGGCGGTCGATCTCGGCGACCTTTTTCTCCGTCTGGCCGATCAGCGCCTTTTTCTCTTCCGGCACCACCATGTCGGAGATCGAGATGGTCACGGCGCCCTGCGTGGAATAATGGAAGCCTTGGGCCTTGATATGATCGAGCACCTCGGCGCTCTTGGCAAAACCGTGCTGTTTGATGCAGCGGTCGATGATCCGGCTCAGTTCTTTATTGCCGGTCAGGAACGAGACTTCCAGATCGAGAGCGCGCTCGGGGTCGGAACGGTCCACATACCCCAAGTCCTGCGGGAGAGGCTCGTTGAAGATCAAACGGCCCACCGTCACGTCGATCAGGCGCGAGACCGTCCCGCCGTTGAACGGCCCGGTGACCCGCACCCTGATCGGCGCGTGGATCCCCAGATACCCCTCGTCGTAGGCCATCAGCGCCTCGTTGACGTCGCGGTACACACGTTTGACGCCTTTCTCCTCGGGGCCTCTGTCCGGGTCTTCGGGGCCGCCTTTCTCCTCGGGCCGCTCCATGGTCAGATAATACGAGCCAAGCACCATATCCTGCGTGGGAACGGTGACCGGCCTTCCGTCCTTCGGATGGAGCAGGTTGTTGGCGGAAAGCATCAGGAAGCGGGCCTCGGCCTGCGCCTCGGCCGACAGCGGCACATGGACCGCCATCTGGTCGCCGTCGAAGTCGGCGTTGTAAGCCGTGCAAACCAGCGGATGCAGTTTTAGCGCGCGCCCCTCTACCAATACAGGCTCAAACGCCTGAATGCCCAAGCGGTGCAGCGTGGGCGCGCGGTTGAGCAGGACGGGGTGTTCGGAGATGATGACCTCCAGCGCGTCCCACACCTCGGTGCGGGCGCGTTCGACCATCTTCTTGGCCGATTTGATGTTGGTGGCGGCGCCGTCCTCCACCAGCTTTTTCATCACAAAGGGCTTAAATAACTCCAGCGCCATCTCCTTGGGCAGGCCGCACTGATAGATTTTCAGTTCGGGGCCGACGACGATGACGCTGCGGCCCGAATAGTCCACCCGCTTGCCCAGAAGGTTCTGCCGGAAACGCCCCTGCTTGCCTTTTAAGAGGTCGGACAGGCTTTTCAGCGCGCGGTTGTTCGGCCCGGTGACCGGGCGGCCCCGGCGGCCGTTGTCGATCAGGGCGTCCACCGCTTCTTGAAGCATCCTCTTCTCGTTGCGCACAATAATATCCGGCGCGCCCAGCTGGAGCAGTTTCAGCAGGCGGTTGTTGCGGTTGATGACGCGGCGGTACAGATCGTTTAAGTCGCTGGTGGCGAAGCGCCCGCCGTCCAGCTGCACCATCGGCCGCAGTTCGGGCGGGATGACCGGGACGACGTCCATAATCATCCATTCGGGGCGGTTGCCGGAGACGCGGAACGCCTCGACGACCTCCAGCCGCTTCAGGATCCGTATTTTTTTCTGGCTGGAGGCGTCCTTCAACTCCGCCCGCAGTTCGTCGGCCAGCTTTCCACAGTCGATCCTGGCCAGCAGTTTTTTAACCGCTTCCGCGCCCATCTCGGCCTCGAAATCGTCCTCATATTTTTCGCGGAAATCACGGTATTCCTTCTCGGAGAGGATCTGCTTCTCGGTCAGCGGCGTGTCGCCCGGATCGACGACGACATAGGACGCGAAATACAGCACCTTTTCCAAAAGGCGGGGGGACATATTGAGGATCAGCCCCATCCGCGAGGGGATGCCCTTGAAATACCAGATGTGGCTGACCGGCGCGGCGAGCTGGATATGCCCCATCCGCTCGCGCCGCACTTTGGAACGGGTGACCTCCACGCCGCAGCGGTCGCAGATACGGCCCTTGTAGCGCACTTTTTTATACTTGCCGCAATAGCACTCCCAGTCCTTTTGCGGGCCGAATATTTTTTCGCAGAACAGGCCGTCGCGCTCGGGTTTCAGCGTGCGGTAGTTGATCGTTTCGGGTTTCTTGACCTCGCCCCGCGACCAGTCCAGGATCAACTCGGGAGACGCAAGGCCGATTTTGATCGCTTCAAATTCCGCATAACTCATATTTACGCCTCCATTTCCAAATCTTCGTCGTCGTCTGTTTCTTCCAACTCCTCGTCGGTGGCCTCGCCGAGGTCGGAGTAGTCAAACTCGTCCTCGTCCGGTTCCTCCATGGTGAAGCCGGCCGCCTCCATGTCGGTATCGACCACATACTGTTCCTCCTGAGCGCCGCCGCGGGAAAACGGCTCGTCGTCGTCGGTGTCGCGCAGCACGACCTCCTGCCCGGACTGGTCCAGCACGCGGACGTCGAGACTCAGCGACTGCAACTCCTTGACCAGCACGCGGAACGACTCCGGCACGCCCGGCTGCGGGACGTTGTGGCCCTTAACGATGGCCTCATACGTTTTCACCCGCCCGGTGATGTCGTCGGACTTGACGGTCAGGATCTCCTGCAAGGTATAGGCCGCGCCGTAGGCCTCCAGCGCCCAGACCTCCATCTCGCCGAAGCGTTGCCCGCCAAACTGCGCCTTGCCGCCCAGCGGCTGCTGCGTGACGAGGCTGTACGGGCCGGTGGAACGGGCGTGTATCTTATCGTCCACCAGATGGGCCAGTTTGAGGAAGTAGACGTAGCCGACGGTGACCGGGTTGTCAAACGGCTCGCCGGTGCGGCCGTCGTAGAGGACGCTCTTGCCGTCCCGGCGCAGCCCGGCCTCTTCCAGCGTATTTTCAATGTCGATCTCGTTGGCGCCGTCGAAGATCGGCGTCGCCACCTTCCAGCCCAAGGCGTTGGCGGCGTAGCCCAAGTGGACTTCCAGCACCTGGCCGATATTCATACGGCTCGGCACGCCGAGCGGGTTCAGCACAATGTCCAGCGGGGTGCCGTCCGGCAAAAACGGCATGTCCTCCTGCGGCAGGATGCGGGAGATGACGCCTTTGTTGCCGTGGCGTCCGGCCATCTTATCCCCGACCGAAATCTTCCGTTTCTGCGCGATATAGACCCTCACGCCCATGTTGACGCCGGGCGAGAGTTCGTCGCCGGCCTCCCGGGTGAACACCTTGACGTCGACCACGATGCCGCTCTCGCCGTGCGGGACGCGCAGCGACGTGTCGCGCACCTCCCGCGCCTTTTCGCCGAAGATGGCCCGCAGCAGGCGTTCTTCCGCCGTCAGTTCGGTTTCGCCCTTCGGCGTCACCTTGCCGACGAGGATGTCTCCGGCGCGTACCTCCGCGCCGATCCGGACAATGCCGCGGTCGTCGAGGTCTTTCAGCGCGTCGTCGCCCACATTGGGGATGTCGCGGGTGATCTCTTCGCTGCCCAGCTTGGTGTCGCGCGCCTCGATCTCGTATTCCTCAATGTGGATCGAGGTGAAAACGTCGTCGCGCACAAGGCGCTCGTTGATTAAGATAGCGTCCTCGTAATTGTAGCCTTCCCATGTCATAAAGCCGATCAGCACGTTCTTGCCCAGCGAGATCTCGCCCTCGCTGGTTGACGGCCCGTCGGCCAGCACATCGCCTTTCGACACGCGGTCGCCGGCCGCGACGATCGGGCGCTGGTTGATGCATGTCCCCTGGTTGGAGCGGGCAAATTTGGTCAGGCGGTAGGTTTTGGCCGCGCCCGAATCGTAGCGCATGGTGAGCGAGGACGCGGTGACGCGCTGCACAACGCCGTCCTCCTCGGCCAAAACGACCACGCCGGAATCGCAGGCGGCCTTAAACTCAACCCCGGTCGCCACCAGCGGCGCTTCCGGGATCAGCAGCGGCACGGCCTGACGCTGCATGTTGGAACCCATCAGGGCGCGGTTGGCGTCGTCGTTCTCCAAAAACGGGATCATCGCGGTCGCGACCGACACCATCATCTTCGGCGATACGTCGATATAATCGACCCGGTCGCGGTCAACCTCGATAATGTCGCGGGTGCGGCAGGTGATCCGCTCGTTGACAAAGCGGCCGTCCTTATCAACCGGCTCGTTGGCCTGCGCGACGATATACTCGTCCTCCACGTCGGCGGTCATGTAGACCACCTCGTCGGTCAGGCGGTGGGTGACCGGGTCGATCTTGCGCAGGGGTGACTCGATGAAGCCGTACTCATTGATACGGGCGTAGGTGGACAGATAGGAGATGAGGCCGATGTTGGGGCCTTCGGGCGTCTCGATCGGACACATCCGGCCGTAGTGGCTGTAGTGGACGTCGCGCACCTCGAAGTTGGCCCGCTCGCGGGACAGGCCGCCCGGGCCGAGCGCCGACATGCGGCGCTTGTGCGTCAGTTCGGCCAGCGGGTTGGTCTGGTCCATGAACTGCGAGAGGGGGGAGGAACCGAAAAACTCCTTGATCGCCGCCGTGACCGGGCGGATGTTGATAAGGCTCTGCGGCGTGACGATGTCCAGATCCTGTATCGTCATCCGCTCGCGGATGACCCGCTCCATCCGGGAGAAGCCGATGCGGAACTGGTTTTGCAGCAGCTCGCCCACCGAGCGAAGACGGCGGTTGCCGAGATGGTCTATGTCGTCGGCCGTTCCGATGCCGTGTCCCAGCGCGCAGAGGTAGTTGACCGAAGAGAGAATGTCCTCGGCGGTGATGTGTTTGGGCAGCAGGTCGTCCAGGCGCTCGCGGACCGCCGTCTGCATATCCTTGGGGTCTGTCCCCAGAATCTCGCGCAAAACGGAGAAGCGGACGCGTTCGTTGATCCCGATTGATTTCGGGTCAAAATCGACAAACCCGGCCATATCGACAAAGCCGTTGGTAAAGACCTTGACCTCTTTGCCGTCGGCCTCGACCCACAGTTCGGTGACGCCTTTGCCCTCCAGAACCCGCACCTGCTCGCGCCCCAGCGCCGCGCCGGCCTCGGCCAGCACCTCGCCGGTCAGCGGGTCGGCGGCCGGACGGGTCAGCTTCCGCCCGGTCAGGCGGGGGGAAAGCGCCAGTTTTTTGTTGAATTTATAGCGCCCCACATGGGAGAGGTCATAGCGCCGCGCGTCAAAAAACAGACTGTTCAGCAGCGAACGGGCGCTGTCAACCGTCGGCGGCTCGCCCGGGCGCAGGCGGCGGTATATCTCCATCAGCGCCTCTTCCTCGGAGTGCGACGGGTCTTTTTCCAGCGTGGCCACGATCCGCTCGTCGTCGCCGTACATCGAGAGGATCTCCGCGTCGCTTTTCACGCCGAGGGCGCGGATCAGCGCGGTGACCGGCAGCTTGCGGTTTTTGTCGATCCGGACGGAGATGACGTCGTTGATGTCGGTCTCATACTCCAGCCAGGCCCCGCGGTAGGGAATGACGGTGCTGCCGAAGACCGGGCCGACGGCGGCTTCGTTGTTTTCGTCGTAATATACGCCGGGGCTCCGCACGATCTGCGAGACGATGACGCGCTCGGCGCCATTGACGATGAAGGTGCCGTTGTCGGTCATCAGCGGGAAATCGCCCATGAAGATCTCCTGCTCCTTGATCTCCTCCGTCTCGCGGTTGCGCAGGCGGACGCGCACCTTCAGCGGCGCGGCGTAGTTGGCGTCGCGGTTTTTGCACTCCTCGACCGAATACTTGGGCGTGTCCTCCAGCTGATAGTCGATGAACGACAGCTCCAAATTGCCGGTGTAGTCGGAGATGGCCGACACATCCCGGAAAACCTGGCGCAGCCCCACGTCGAGGAACCATTTATAGGAGTTTTTCTGCACCTCGATGAGGTTGGGGACTTCCAAAATCTCATGCAGGCGGGAATAGCTCTTGCGGACCGTCCTGCCGTAGCGCGCGTCTTTGACCGTTACCAACTGGCATCCTCTCCCTTGTTTGGTTTGACACACACGGGTCTGCGTATAAAAGTGTTCGACAAGGTATTGCGTTTTTCCCCGGTTGATGATATAGTAATGAGGGGTATCGTCATGCCCCGGCCTGTCCGCGGCGCGGACAGGATGCGGCAAATTGGTATTGTATACTATTTTCCCTGCGTTGTCAAGGATTATTTTGGCGGTTTTGCGGAATTTTAGCGAGGGAACATAAAGGAAATAAATCCTCCGCCGAAGCGGAGGATTTTATACAGCATATTCTCACTCGTAAATCCCGATCTCGGCGGCCTGTCCGCCGTTGGAGCGGCCCGACGACTTGGCGGTGAAGACCAGCCGGACATACTGTGCCGTGACCGGGGCGAAATCAATGCGGACGATGTTGCCGGAATCGGGGTTGAACTCGTACCGCTCCTCCGGCGCGGCTTCGGTGAAAGTTTCGCCGTCGGCGCTTACGAGAACAGAGAAGGTCTGATTCCTCGCCTCCCAGATGGGGGCGGGGTTTAAGCGCACGGCCACTGTTTGGACGGTATAGCTCCCCGCCAGGTCGATCGTGACGTCGGCGGGCAGCCCCTTGCTCTCCCAGTAGGACGTCAGGTCGCCGTCGGTCACGTTGGCGGCGGCGTATACCTCCGTCACCTCGCCGGCGTTCACATGCTTGCCCTCGGCCAGATTCGGCCCGTCGGGCAGTTTGACCCAATTGGCCTGCGGGTCGGGGAAGACATCGGGGCGTTCGGCTTTCGTCTGCTCGGGGGTCTTGACCACCGTCAGGCCGGGGCGCTCGGCGGCGGCATCAAAAACCTTGGCGACGGGGACGGGCGCTTCGTACTGAGCGTCGTATCCTACGCTGACGTTGGCGGCGAAGTCATTGACCTCCGCTTTCAGCGTGTCAAGCCCGGTGATTTTCTCGCCCAGAATGGTCACGTTTTTGATGGTTACATTCTCCAGCATATGCTCGGCGCTGTGGCCGAGAAACCGGGAAGGCGGCGTTTTGCCGTCCAGCGTGTTCACGACGGTCAGCCCGTCGATCAGAATATCCCGGATCGCGCCGTATTCGTCGCGGACGGCCGACCAGCCGGACTTGTTCATGTGCATCTCGATCAGCTCGTTGTTCGCGCCGTTGTCCCCCCGCATAAAGGCGTTTTCCACCATGATATTCTGATAGGTGATGTTGCGGACGACGGCGTCGTCGCTGTTGTGGATGCTGATGACCGGTTTGTGGTTGTTATACAGTACGGTGATGTCTTTGAAAAGTACGTCGGAGATTTCAGGGTTGATCGTAACGCCCTTGTTCGTCTCATAGCCGATCTCCATCGACTGCGCCAGATCGGTCCAGATCTGCACCCTCTCAAAGGTGATGTCCCGGGAGGAGCCGGAGTAGTTTTTCAAGACCAGGCTGTCGTCCCAAGTGCGAGCGAACGAGTCGGTCACCGTGTGGTTTTTGCAGGACTGGAAGGTGAACCCGTCGCCGTTTTGGCGGGCCGAGATGATCTTTACGTTGGAGATATGGGCGTTTTCGGTCGCGTAGGAGTTGAAATTCC
>Ga0082212_10003350_pt1 | contig 22784 bp, 24 predicted proteins | sample TergutNt197P3_FD_71548 | JGI IMG/M metagenome (GOLD analysis project Ga0082212, IMG submission 71548) | Neocapritermes taracua P3 segment gut microbial communities from Petit-Saut dam, French Guiana - Nt197 P3 | ecosystem: Host-associated > Arthropoda: Insects > Digestive system > Gut ...
CTCAAAAGTAAAACGTGTGAAATGGGCAAAAATTTTGACCTCCAAAGAAGCCGAAAAATATACGCTCGCTAATGTGATGAAAGGTTGCGACGGATGGACGCCAAATGAATCATCGAATCATTGAGTCCACTCCGAAAAGTCAGATGATTTGTTTTACTGAATATCAAATAATTCAATGGTTTTATTAAAAGAATTTTGTATCTTACAGGCTGAATTAAAAAAGGTACCATTATATGTTTCGTCGCAGTAATACAGTCAGCCAGTTGAATTTATTTTCCAACACGCGTAGCCTTTTAGCCGTCAGGTCATTGAAAGTCTATAAAGATAACCGTCCGTGACACAATCAGTTTCGCAAACAGGTTTTGGAAAGAATAGATGAAGATCTTTTTCGACCGCTGTTCAGGGAAATTTTTGGTTCGACCGTGAACCAAACCACAAAGTTTTGCAGGGTCGCGCTCACCCGCAATCATTCTGTTGATGATCTTACGCATGGATAATGTGCGCTGTATCGTTACCAACTTTAAGCACAACCACTCTCGCTTCATTTACGAGAAAATGTATTGCGGACGTGGTCAAATGGAGTTGTATATCAAGGAATTAAAAACGTATCTGAATGCCGATACCATGTCGTGCAACAAGTTTACGGCCAATCAGTTCAGACTTTTCCTGCACGCTGCCGCTTATATCGTTTTTCTTGGAATAAAGCAAAAACTGTCGACTTCTTCCAAAACATTCCGGAATAAGTGATTTTTTATGAATTGTCATGAAAAAAAGATGTATTTTTGTATTTTTTATTTTAATACAGGAATATGAACCATCCAAAGACAGAAAAAATTATCGGGATCATGACCACCAAATCAATTTTGAAGCAGAAGATCTTCGATAAGACGTACAAAACATTTTCCATATTGAAAGAAGTATTGGACGAGATTGCTTCTGTTTATAATCCCCAACTGACCGAAATTGATCCGCGGGTGACAGTGGAATATACCAACCGCGGCATGTTTGAAGCACAATTGAAAATAGCCGGCGATATGCTTGTATTCAGCATGTTCACCAATGCTTTTGAGTTCGACAGAAGTCATTCAATCTGGAAAAATTCATACGTGATGGAAAAACCATACAATTCCATCTGCGGAATGATCAGCATTTACAATTTTCTGAACGACTCATTCCGTTATAATCGCCCGGCCGACCTTGGATACCTCATTGCCCGTATTTTTGTCAACCATGAATTGAATTACTTTGTTGAGGGTAAACAACAAATGAACAACTGGGTAAACCATTTCGGAACGGCAGCGATCAGCAGACATATTTTACGCGACATCGTGGAATCCGCCATTCTGTATACACTGAATTTCGACCTGCTGGCGCCACCTTACGATTCGGTAAAAATCATCACACTCGAACAGATGAATTCAAAAATCGAATCGGCACGATACCAAACCGGTAAACGTCTTGGCTTTACGTACAATTCCGACGATGTTTCCGCGCAACTGAAACTTTAAGTTAATAACTGAATAACTGAATAACTGAATAACTGAATAATGGAATAATGGAATAATGGAATTGTGGAACAGGACTTTAAATTGCAACGGGAAGCTGGTTTGTTTCGACCGACCGGTGGTGATGGGTATCGTCAATGTTACGTCCGATTCGTTTTACGATGGCGGCGGTTACCCAACTGAAGCCGATTTAATCAGGCGTTGCCAGACCATTATTACTGAAGGTGGCGATATAATTGATGTCGGCGCGGTTTCATCACGCCCCGGCGCACCGAATGTTGACGCAACGGAAGAATTAAGAAGATTAGACCGTGCGCTTGTATCCATCAGAAAACATTTTCCCGAAACAATCATCTCTGTGGACACCTGCCATGCCGATACCGCCAAAGCCGTTGTGGAAAAATATGGCGTGAACATCATCAACGATATTACGGCGGGAGCGCTCGATGACCGTATGTTCGAAACAGTTGCAGCGCTTCATGTTCCTTACGTACTGACACATATTCAGGGAACGCCTGCAACCATGCAGAAAAATCCCGTTTACAACAATCTGATGTCCGACATCATTGGTTATTTTTCCGAACGTGTTCATCGCTTGCGCCGTCTGGGCGTACAGGATATCATCATTGATCCGGGATTTGGTTTCGGTAAAACCATGGAACATAATTACGAAATTCTCAGTCGTCTGAAAGATCTAAAAATTTTTAGATTGCCTGTACTGGTTGGCGTTTCGCGCAAATCAATGATATATGAGTTACTTGAGACTGATGCCCAACATGCCCTGAACGGTACAACTGCAGCGAACACTCTGGCTTTGGCAGGTGGCGCCGATATTTTACGGGTTCACGATGTAAAAGAGGCGGTAGAATGTATCAAAATAGTACAAAACGTTCAGCCAAACTATTATTCGCTCAGCGATTTTAACGATTCCAGCAATTTCAGCCGTGTCAGCCGGAACGCACGAACGTTGCTGTTATAGCGGTCGAAGTTTTTGATAACGTCGCCTGCCACTTCTTTTGCCTTTTCAGGCGCTTTCTGTTCCAACAGTTTCAGAAGTTCATAATCGGCAATTCCGTCACGCATGGCAGCCAGCCGGATGGAACTGTACACTTTTCCATACACCGGATAGACAATCCATGGATCACCGGCAGGCCAGTTATTGACGGCTCCGTCATTTGTGGTGTTCATGTGCCAGAAGTTATACCCCCAGTGCAGATAACCGGTTGCTCCGTAGCGGTAATTGATCCAGTGCAGGAAACGTGTCTGTATCAATGGCTGTTCCAGGAAACGATTGGCATAATCGCCCTGTGGCCCTGTGCAGGTGTAAAACCAGATTTCATCTCCGGCAGCCTGACGTTCCTGATAAAACGCATAATCATGGTGATAATGATCAAGTATCGGTACCCATACGTTGACGGTATTGGCTAATTTGTGCGACATCACCGCATCAACAATCGGTATTCCGGGCATTTGTTTTTTTACAAATTCGGTAATACGGATATATGATGCTGCATTCCGGTCGGTCGGTTCGTCGGCAATATGCTGCATATACATCTTTGCCCATCCTTTCGCTTCCAAATGTTTGTACAGAGCAGGAAGAAACTGCGAAAGAAAAATATGAACCGTATCATTGTCAAGCGGCATTGTCCCTGCTTTCGGTACATGGATTCCAAAATCCGAATCCCATTCGCTCATGCGTCCGCCCAGATGACCGCCTTCAATATATTTGAGGCCGCCCTCACGGATCAGAAGATCAACCATTTTGTCGAAGTTTGCGAAATTGAACGAGTATTGCGTACCGCTACATTCGATGTTGCAAAGACCTGCCCAATCCCAGAATATGTACGTGTTCTGTCCGTGATCGCGCATCATGTGCGCCATGACTGTGAGCAATTCCCAGTAGCGATCGGAGTAAGGATCTACCGGCTGGTTGCCGTTCATTTTTGAAAAACCGGCATTCGTGAACCAGTTGGTCACCCACAGAGTTTGTTCGGGCAAGGTTACGGGATATACTTTTGCGTTGACCTGTTTGGTGATCCTGAACAATTTTCCGTTGACCTTTCCGGTAAAAACAAGATTTGCGGAATAGTTTCCGTCTGCCGCGCTGCGCGGAATAGCGTAAGCGATCCAAACCGGCTGATTTTGCATGGGCGGGACATTGATGGATGCTACTTCCTGAAGACAGTCGGGATAGTAGTCGGAAACAGGAAGTACCGCGTCTTTTGAAAGCTTTCCGGCATGGTTTCCGGCACGAATGTATCCTACAAACGCTTTCAGTGTGGCCACAATTTGCCGCTCGCCGTTGACTAAATTCCCTGCGTCAATTTTCAAATCCTGAATGGGATATGCGCTTCTGACGACGAATTGAAACGTAGCCGTTTCGCCTTTGGCCACAGCTGCCGTATCAGGGTTTTCTACAAAATATGATTCTTCTGTGAACACTTTTTCCAAAGGATCCAGATGAACGCATACGATGGTATTTTCTACCGAATGGCCGCATCCGGCCAACAGTATGGCGGATATAGCGAAGAATAAAAAGGTGATGTTTTTCATGTTGATTTTATTTTAATTATGCGAATCAAGAGTTTAAATATAAAGCAAAAAATAAATTTGATAACTGTTTCAGAATTTTTCAGCAGACCCTAAATAAAATGTGAATTATATCCGACTTTGACTTCCATTATTTTATCTTTAAAATTTTTGTAAAGATAACACAATTTTTATCCGTTATGCAAATATATTTTAAAAAATGTTATTTTTTTTTAATGTGTTCGGACAAGGTTGTACCTTGTCCAACGGTGGATTACCGTTTGTGAATGCCTTACGAGTAATGGTATATCGTGGTGGTTTATTTTACACAATTTTTTACATTCCATCCAATTGGGGCAATTGCAAATTCGGCTGTGTTTCAAGCGGCAAAACATTTGCCGCTATATTTTTATTCTCATGCCTCGCGTAATTAACCACTAATCACTAATCACTAATCACTAACCACTAACCATTAAAATTTAAAATCTAATATCTAATAATTAATAATTAATAATTAATATCTTATGGCAAGATACACAGGACCTCAAACCAAAATTGCAAGAAAATTTAAAGAGCCTATTTATGGACCGGACAAATACTTGGATAAAAAGAACTATCCTCCCGGACAGCACGGCTTGGCAAAAAAACGCGGCAAAATGTCTCAATATGGAGAGCAGTTGCAAGAAAAACAAAAGGCAAAATATACCTACGGTATGTTGGAACGCCAATTTAAGAAATTGTTTTTGAAAGCCGCAAGTAAAAAAGGCGTTACCGGCGACAACTTGATGAAATTCATTGAGTCGCGCTTAGACAACGTGGTATTTCGTTTGGGCATTGCGCCCTCTCGCGCTGCCGCCCGCCAATTGGTAAACCACCGACATATCTCGGTAAACGGGAAAATTAACAACATTCCTTCTACCTTGTTGGTGCCCGGCGACATCGTGGCAATTCGTGAACGCTCTAAATCGTTGGAAGTAGTTACCAACTCATTACACGGAAAAGGCAACCAGTTCTCATGGTTAGAATGGGACAGCGCCTTGATGACCGGTAAGTTTATGAACTACCCCGAGCGCAGCGAAATCCCCGAAAATATTAACGAACAAGCAATCGTAGAGTTATACTCTAAATAGTTATTAGATATTAGAGTTTAGAGTTTAAATAAATCTAATATCTAATATCTAATATTTAATATCTAATATTTAATATCTAATATCTAAAAAATGGCAATATTATCATTTCAACAGCCCGATAAGGTGATTATGCTTGAAGCCAATGATCATCATGGAATTTTTGAATTTCGTCCGTTAGAGCAAGGATACGGCGTAACCGTTGGTCATGCGTTAAAGCGCGTGCTTACAAACTCTTTAGAGGGTTATGCTATCACTTCTATCAAAATAGATGGCGTGGCGCAAGAGTTCTCCACCATACCCGGTATCATAGAAGATGTTACCGACATCGTTTTAAACTTGAAACGAGTGCGTTTCAAAGCGAAACTTCCGGACGTTCACGCGGAAAAAACCACATTGGTTATCAGCGGACAAGAGAAGTTTACCGCACAAGATATGAACAATTTCCTTAACACTTTCCAAGTGTTGAATCCCGAACAGGTGATTTGTCACATGGAAAAAAATGTGAAATTAGTGATGGAAATCACCATTGACAAAGGACGCGGCTATATTCCTGCAGAAGAAAATAAAGAACTGCACGAAGGCATTAGCGTTATTGCTATTGATTCTATTCACACTCCTATTAAAAATGTGAAATATGTGGTTGAAAACTTCCGCGTAGAACAAAGAACCGACTTTGAAAAGTTGATTTTTGAGATTGAAACCGACGGCTCTATTCATCCGAAAGAGGCCTTGAAAGAAGCTGCTAAGATTTTGATTCAACATTTTATGTTGTTCTCTGATGAAAAAATTCAGTTGGACGAGCCCGTGAAACAAACCGTATTCACTGAAGAATTTGATGATACATTGGTGATTACCCGCCAAATGTTGAAATCGAAATTAGCCGAAATGGAACTTTCCGTTCGTGCATTAAACTGCTTAAAATCTGCTGAATTGGAAACTATGGGCGACTTGGTTGCCATCCATAAAAGCGATTTGTTGAAATTCCGCAACTTCGGTAAAAAATCTTTAGCAGAATTGGAAGATTTGGTAAAATCGAGAGGGTTGGAATTTGGGATGAATTTAACGAAATATAAATTAGATAAAGAATAAGAACATGAGACACGCTAAGAAAAACAATCATTTAGGAAGAACTGCGTCGCACCGCTCAGCCATGTTGTCGAATATGGCAGCATCGTTGCTGATGCACAAACGCATTACCACCACATTAGCCAAAGCCAAAGAATTGCGCAAATATATTGAGCCGTTGATTACTCGCGGAAAAGAAGATACTACACATTCCAGACGTATTGTGTTCTCTTATCTTCAAAACAAATTTGCCGTGAGCGAACTGTTTCGCGAAATTTCACAAAAAGTGGGCGACAGACCGGGCGGATACACCCGCATCTTGAAAACCGGCTTCCGCAAAGGAGACAACGCCGAAATGTGCATCATCGAGTTGGTGGATTACAACGAAACTTACACCACCGACGATAAGAAGAAAACTACCAAAACTCGTCGTAGCCGCAGCAAAGCCAAAACCGAAACTCCTGCACATCACGATGCTGTAGCTGCTCCGGCAGATGAAACCCATGAAGTAGAAATCCCTGTGGCAGAAGTGGCAGAACCGGAAGTAGAAACAGCACCCGAACCGGAAACCTCAGTAGCAGAAGAAACCCCTGTGGCAGAAACCTCAGCAGATGAGGAAGCGCCCATTGTTGAAGAGGTAAAAGAATAACTTCAAATATCTATTTACCGCAAAGGACGCAAAGAGCTTACGCAAAGAACGCAAAGTATAGAATTAACGTATTTATTCTTTGCGCACTTTGCGAAAAAACTTAGCGTCCTTTGCGGTAAAAAAAATTAAAACGCTCTCTATTTATACATTGGTATGCACCAAAAAATTAGTGGCATAAAATGGAACTCCCAATACACGCTGAAAGAGTTATTACCCAATAATCTTTCAGCGTTTTCCCGTATTTTCGAGTCTCTAAAACACCGCGACTACAGCATCTATTTTTGGGGGCAAGCCGTTTCGCTTATCGGCACATGGATGCAAACCGTTGCTATGAGCTGGTTGGTATATCGCCTTACACAATCGGTGGTTTTGTTGGGCACGGTTACTTTTTTGGCGCAAATCCCCACGCTGTTCTTTACTCCATTTTCCGGCGCCATCGCCGATAGATACAACAAACGTACGCTGTTACTCATTACGCAGTCGTGCTATATGATTGAGGCGAGTATTTTAGCAACATTAACATTAACAAACCTTATTCAACCCTGGCATATTTTGGTTTTAAGTTCGGTAATGGGTTTTGTCAGCGCGTTGGATATGCCTGTGCGCCAATCGTTTTACTCCAAATTGGTACCGCCGGAGTTGCTCACCAACGCCGTAGCGCTCAATTCAACCATAATGAACGGTTCGCGGCTCATCGGTCCTGCCATTGGCGGCTTGCTCATCAAACTCATTGGCGAAGGCGGCTGTTTTACAATTAATGCCGTGAGTTACTTCTTTGTGCTGGGCGCATTAACCCGAATCGTATATCCGGAGGTTAAAAAAACACGAATAAAAAACCCTTTGGTTGAGGTTGTGGAAGGTTTTAACTATGTGAAAACCAACATTCCCATTCGCGTTATTTTGGTAGCCACCGGCGTGTTTAGTTTTTGCATTTTCACGTATGCCACTTTTATGCCGGCGTATGTGAAAGATGTTTTATTGAAAGATAGCGGCTCGCTGGGGGTTATTATGTCTGCGGTGGGCATTGGTGCGGTGTGTGCCACTTTTTACTTAGCCGCACGAAAATCGGTATTAGGATTGGGCAAAGTGCTGGTTATCACTATGATTTTAGCCGCCACTGCTTTACTTCCTGCCTTTTTCATTAAATCGCTGGGACTTATTTTGCCTTTGGCGGTTTGCGCCGGTTTTGGCATCACCTGCTCGTTGGGCGCTATCAATACGTTGCTGCAAACGCTCACCACCGATGCCATGCGCGGACGCGTAATGGCTTACTACTCTATGTGTTTCGTGGGGTGCAGTGCGGTGGGATGTTTCTTCTGGAGCCACATCGCCAAACTCATCTCACTGCCTTATACGATGACCATTTGCAGTACTATTTGCCTCATAACCGCATTTGTGTTTGAAAAATACCGACCGGTGGTGCGCTTGCACTCCCGACCCATTTATGTGGAAAAAGGAATCATTAAAGAGATTGCGTGCGGAATTGAAAAGGCGTAATTTTCGAGTATCAAAGAATTTTTTAATTTTTGCGGAAAATTTTAGAGTATGGAAGAAAAAATTAATGCCTTTTTATACCTTCGCCACCCAAAAAAAATTACATCATAAAATATTATCAATGAAAAAATTTACCCTCATTATTCTCGCCCTGTTTACCTACCTCCTCTCTTTCTCGCAAGTTGATGTTAAACAACTCTTTGCAGAGCACCCCGAACTGATTATCAAATTTCAGATTCAGGAAAGAGAAGAATTGGAAACATTAACCCGTTTGGTTTCCATTGATAAAGTGATTGGAAACGAAGTGATTGCATACACCAATCGAGAAGAATTTGAGCGCTTTTTAACACTGAAGATTCCTTATGAAATTGTGGAAAGACCGGTTTTAACCCCCGAAGAATTAAATATGTTGGATTTTGAGGCGATAAAAAACTGTAGAAACGATTGGAATTACTATCCGAATTACGAAGCCTATTTAGCAATGATGAACGAATTTGCAGATACTTACCCTGAACTTTGTCGTGTGGTAGAGTTTGGAACCTCCGTGCAAAACAGAAAACTTTGGGCGTGCGTAATTAGTGCTAATGTGAATGTGCGCGAAGCCGAGCCGCAAGTGTTTTTTACATCCTCAATGCATGGTGACGAGCTCACCGGATATGTGTTGATGTTGCGCTATATTGATTATCTATTAAGCAATTATGGAACCGACGAGCGCATTACTCATCTTTTGGATAACATGGAAATTTGGATCAACCCGTTGGCAAACCCAGACGGAACATTTTGGACAGGAAACAGTTCTGTTTCAGGTGCAAGACGTGAAAATGCCAATAAACGAGATTTAAACCGCAATTATAAAGACTGGTATTATGGAGACCACCCGGATGGTTATTCATGGCAGAAAGAAACGCTGCATTTTGTAGATTTACAGGCAGAAGAAACGTTTGTATTGGGCGTTAATCTTCATGGCGGGGCGGAAGTGTGCAACTATCCGTGGGATAACAGAAATGAACTCCCAGCAGATAATAACTGGTGGATTTATGTTTGTAAGGAATATGCAGATACGGTATTTGCAAATGCGCCTTCAAACTATTTAAAATTATATCCAAGTGGGTATGTCAGAGGATATAATTGGTATAGTATCACCGGTTCTCGTCAGGATTATGCCAATTATTATGATCATAACCGCGAATTCTGTTTGGAAATTTCCGATGCCAAAACGCCGTCAGCATCACAACTACCCAATTTTTGGAACTATAATTACCGTTCGTTTTTGAATTTTACGCAACAAGCGCTCTACGGTATTCATGGTGTAATAACCGATGCTTGCTCTGGTGAACCTCTTTATGCAGAAGTATTTATTAATAGTCACGACACACGTGAATCTCAGGTTTGGACTGACCCCCGCGTGGGTTTTTACGCCCGCCCCATAAAAGGAGGTACCTATTCGGTTACCTATTCTGCCGAAGGCTATCAATCGCAAACAGTATCTATCACGGTGGCAGATAAACAAAAAGTAGTGCAAAACATTAGTTTAATACCGATGGGTGGCGCAAATATGCCTGTTGCAGATTTTACTTCAGATGTAACAGAAATATTTGTTAATGAAACCGTGCATTTTGAAAATAAATCTGAAAATGCTACTGAGTGGGAATGGACTTTTGAAGGCGGAACACCCGAAACAAGTACGGAACAAAATCCGATTGTTATGTATAAAAATCCGGGAAGTTATGATGTGATGTTAAAGGTATTCAATGACGAATGTAGCAATGATATTGCAATAGAAAATTATATTACCGTAAATGAAATTGCGCAACCTCCCATTGCCAATTTTAAAGCTGATAAAACAGAAATCGTTGAAAAAGAAATAGTTTCTTTTACTAATCTTTCTGAAAATGCCGCCGATTTTGAATGGTACTTTGAAGGTGGGAAGCCTGAAACAAGCTCGGAAATAAACCCCACCGTTGTGTATGAAAATAAAGGTGTTTTTACCGTTAAACTGATAGCAACCAATGATTTCGGCAATGATAATATGGAGAAAAAAGATTACATCACAGTAACTCATTTAGCAATTAACGAATTAGAAGGGATCAATGTAAAAATATTTCCCAACCCCGTTTCTCCTGAAACGATGTTAACCATTGAAACAGATGAACTTTTACTTAAAATTGAATTGATGAACATCTTGGGGGCAATCGTAAAAACAACCACGCCTACTTCAGCGCCCTATACTTTCTCTGTTGCGGGCATTGCCAAAGGAAGTTACTTGATGAAGATTGAAACCTCGAAAGGAGTTTTTATATCGAAAGTGCAAATTCAATAGTTGTTTATGAAAAAAATAATTTTCCTTATCGGCATTGTAGCCCTTATTTTCTCTGCCTGCTCGCATAGTGCAGACAAGTCGTTGAAAGCATTACAAGACAAAATAGACAAAACCGAACACCGTTTCGATGTTTTAGAAAAAAAGATTGATGATTTGCTTTGGTTTCAACGGGTGGGTGATCTTGCTTTTATAGACAAAGTGATTATTGCCGGACCTCCGCCTGCCAATGAAAAAAACAACACTTTCGGGCTTTCCAACCCTTTGAAATTTAATGCCTACGTTTTTATTCCTAAAACAACAGATGTGAATAAAAAATATCCGCTTATTGTGTTGGTGCACGGCGGCGTGCACGGCAACTTCGGCACGTACCACACCCATATTGTTCGCGAACTGATGGCACAAGGCTACATCGTTATTGCTCCGGAATACAGAGGCAGCACGGGCTACGGCGAATCTTTCTGGAAAAACATTGACTACGGCGGGCTTGAAGTGCAAGACAGCGAAGCAAGTAGAGCCTATATGGTTGAAAATTACAGTTTTGTAGATGAAACCCGTGTGGGTGCCGTGGGCTGGAGTCACGGCGGCTTAATTGCCCTGATGAGTGTATTTCAATACCCTGAAAACTATAGTGTTTGCTTTGCCGGCGTGCCCGTTTCCGACTTAGTAATGCGTTTGGATTATTACGATGAAGGCTATAGAAATCTGTATTCTGCCGATTATCATATTGGAAAAACAGTGGCAGAAGATATGGAAGAATACCGCCGCCGCTCGCCGGTTTGCCACGCTGAAAAACTGCAAACGCCATTGCTCATTCACACCAATACCAACGACGACGACGTGCTCGTAAAGGAAGTAGAAGCGTTGATAAGCGCTTTGCAGGCTGCCAACAAAGAGTTTGAATATGAGATATATCAAGATATCCCCGGCGGACACTCTTTCGACCGAATTGACCCCAAACAATCGCGCGAGATACGGTTGAAAATTTGGAAATTCCTTGCCCCATACCTTAACCCACCAATGCCGATGAATAATTTGAAAGAGATGGAACGAGCGGCGTATGTGGTGGTAAAAGAAGATTGAGATACATAAGTCTTTGCGCACTTTGCGAAAAACCTTTGCGCCTGTGCGGTTATTTATAACCCAAAAAATATACTTTCGCACATTGTTAATTAAAATCAATTTTATGAAGAAAATTTACATCTTTATCATTGCATCTTTATTGCTTTTCCCTTTTTCATCGTTTGCTCAAACTGATGATGAAGCTGTGCTCCTTGCAAAAGAAATCAAATCTGAGAAAAAAGCCAAAAAGAAGAAAGAAAAAGACCCCGATGGCGTGCGTACCGGCTGGACTTTCGGCATTTTGCCCAGCGTAGCATTCGATGCCGACTTGGGGTTTCAATACGGTGTGCTATCGAATGTGTATTATTTCGGCGATGGCTCTACCTATCCCGATTATATGCACTCCCTCTATTTTGAAGCTGCCTATACCACAAATAACTACGGATTGTTTCGTTTCTCTTACGACTCTAAATTCTTAATCCCCAAACACCGCTTTTCGTTTGACGCTACTTTTATTCCCGACCAGATGAGCGACTTTCAAGGCTACAACGGCTATCAATCTAAATATAACAACGAGTGGCGCGAGTCGAAACCCAAAAAAATTACCGATGACTATAAAACGCGCGCTTTCTACAAATACAAAAGATATTTGGTGCGCGTTGCCGCCGATATTTCAGGCTCAATGAAAGAAGGAACGCACTGGAAATGGGCTACCGGCTTGGGTATGCTCTATTACAAAACCGATACCGTGAACCTTGAAATGTTGAATAGAAATAAAAAAGATGATGCAAAAAAACTGCCGGTTGGCATTGACGCATTGTACGATAAATATGTGAAATGGAATATTATAGATGAAAACGAGGCGCACGGCGGCGTACATCCCTATTTGCGTGCCGGTTTTATATATGACAGCCGCAACAAACAGGCAAACGCTTCCAAAGGAATGTATGCCGATGCGTTCTTTACCTACACTGCCGCTTTTGGAAATCTTAAAGATTTTAATAATTTGAAATTCAACGCGGTGTATCAGCATTATGTGCCGGTTTATCAAGATTGGATAACCTTTGCTTACAGGGCGGGCGTGCAACTGTTGGTTGCCGGAAAGTCTCCGTTTTATATGGATAGCTATCTGAATGCACTCTATTATCAACGTGTATTGTATGAAGCAGTGGGCGGCGCCAATTCCGTGCGCGGGCTCATCAGAAACAGAGTGCTGGCAGATGGCTTTGGATACGCCACCGCCGAGTTTCGCCTTAAAGTATGCAAATTCCATATTAAAAAAGAACAATTCTACATCGCCTTCAACCCCTTCTGCGATATGGGAATGGTGCTGCAACCCAATTTATTAGATGAAGCAGCAATTAGAGCAAGTATTGCGGTAAATGATCCAACATTCAACGATGAGTTAGGCGATTATATCATTTTCGATACAAAGAAACTCTATTACCCTCATTTCGGCGCCGGCGTTGGATTAAAAATTGCGATGAACGAAAACTTTATCCTTTCGGTAGATTGGGCAGTGCCGTTTAACAAGCAAGACAACCACAGCATGGCAAATCTTTATATTAAGATGGGGTATTTGTTTTAGTGAATTTATGACCGGCGGACAAGTTATTCGGTATGATCTTGCCGATGAATAATAACGACAAAAATGCCGATGGCAAAATTAGTATATATTTGCGCCTCCTTTTCACAATATGAAAAACCTAAAATTAGCCTCCCGTTTTGCCGCCGCCCTTTACGATTTTGCCGCAGAAACCGATAATGTTGAGATTGTGTATCAAGATGTTTTGCTTGTTCAAAAAACGGTAACAGAAAATCAGGAACTAAAAACCGCGTTGGAAAGCCCTATCATTCAGGAAGATAAAAAACAAAAAGTTTTTACAAGAATTTTTAATGAGAATATAAGTGAAACCGCGTTAATTTTTTTTGCGCTGCTTATTAAAAAAAGAAGAGAACCGCAAATATTGATGATTTGCAAACAGTTCGTGAAAATCTATTACGTTCGTCATAACATTAAAGAAACGTATATTACTACTGCGCAGCCTCTTTCCGAAAAAATAAAACTATACTTACAAAACTATATTGAAAAAGATTCTCCGTACTCGTTTATTCTTCATTTTGCTGTAAATAAAAACATTATTGGCGGTATTATTGTAAAAACTGATGATTTGTTTTTTGATGCCAGCATTCAAACTAAAATCAATAAATTAAAATCTGAATTTTCTCAAAATGCTTATACTGTTGGCTTTTAGATAGATTAGATGATGTGATGATTGTAACACTTAACACTTAAACCATATAATATGAAAAAATTTACCCTTATCCTCATCGCTGCCGCTTGTTTCTTTGCGTGCACGTCGAAAAAAACGGATAGCACAAAAGTTGATGCTACCACTATTGAAAACCTGAAAACCGCCATTACCGGCGAAAGTAATGCCAGCGCCAAGTACGCTTTGATTTCAGACATGGCATTGAATTTAGAACAAAATGGCATTGCAGCGATGTTTGCGGCGGCTTCTTTTGCCGAAAACATTCACGTGCAAAATCACACGGCTGTGCTTAACGAACTGGGCGAAACCATTGAAGTGATTGCCGAACCTGAGATTAGTGATTGCTTGTTCGAAAATATTCAACACGCTATTGATGGCGAAGTTTACGAATTTACCGAAATGTATCCGCCAATGATTGATCAGGCACAAAAAGAAACAATTATGGATGCGGTGAAAACATTCACTTATGCAAAGAAAGCAGAAGAAACCCACGCCCGTTTGTATGCCGAAACGCTTGAACTGTTGAAAGCCGAGAAAAGCGACGAAATTGCCAAAGTATGGTACGTTTGCCCCGATTGCGGAAACTTGTTCGGCACGTTAGACGGCTATGAAATTTGCGCCATTTGCGGTGTGAATAAAGTTGATTTCATCCCTTTTGAAAAATAAGTTATGCACATAGCTGTAGCCGGAAATATAGGTTCCGGAAAAACAACCCTCTCTGCTATGCTTGCCAAGCATTTCGGGTGGGAAGCGCTGTATGAAAGCGTGGACAACAACCCCTATCTGGCAAGTTTCTACGAAGATATGCAACGCTGGTCGTTCAACCTGCAAGTCTATTTTCTAAATAGCCGTTTTCGTCAGGTGGTTGAGTTGCGCAAAAAGAAAAAAGATGTAATTCAAGACCGAACCATTTACGAAGACGCTCATATCTTTGCCCCAAACCTGCACGCTATGGGCTTAATGCCTACCCGCGATTTTGAAAATTACACCTCCCTCTTTGAGTTGATGATGCAGTTTTTGCAACCTCCGGATTTGCTCATTTACTTGCGCGCAGATGTTTCTACATTAGTGGCACAAATTCAAAAACGAGGAAGAGACTACGAAGCCTCTATCCGTTTAGATTATCTTAAATCGCTAAACGACAGATACGAAGAATGGATTGCCAACTACAATGCCGGAAAGTTACTCATCGTGGATGTGAATACCATTAAATTTGAAGAACTTCAGGAAGATTTTGGCACGGTGATTGAAATGGTGAATGCGGAACTGTATGGGCTGTTTTAGTTCTTCTTAGTGCGTTTCGCCTTTTTCAGCGCCTCCGACAAAATCCATTCTATTTGTCCGTTCATACTGCGAAACTCATCGGCAGCCCATTTTTCAACGGCTGCCAATGTTTCCGCATCAATTCTAATAATAAACGATTTCTTTTCGTTTGCCATACTAATTATAAAGTGTTCCGGCGTTAACCACAGGCGTAGCAGCGTGATCGGAAGTGAGCACCACCATCAAATTGCTTACCATAGCGGCTTTTTTCTCATCATCCAAATCAATAAGTTTTCTTTCGGATAATTGTTTTAGCGCAAGTTCTACCATACTCACGGCGCCTTCTACAATTTTGAAGCGCGCCGCCACCACAGCGGTTGCCTGCTGGCGTTGCAACATAGCGCTGGCAATTTCGGGCGCATAAGCCAAATTGCTGATACGCGCCTCTATCACTTTAATGCCGGCAATCGCCAAACGCTCGGTTAGTGCGGCTTCCAGCATATTGTTCACCTCATCGCCGCCGCCGCGCAACGTAATATCGGCGTGCTCATCTTCCAGATTATCATAAGGATAAGAACCCGCCAAATTTCTAACGGCAGCTTCGCTTTGCACATCCACAAACTTAATGTAGTTGTCCACATCAAACGAGGCTTTGAAAGTGTCTTCCACTTTCCACACCAACACGATGCCAATCATAATGGGGTTTCCCATTTTGTCGTTTACTTTAATCGGATCGCTGTTTTCGTTGCGCGCCCGCACCGAAATATGGCTGCGAAACGTGAACGGATTGAACCAGAAAAACCCGTTATTCACACAGGTTCCCTGATATTTTCCGAAAAAAGTAACCACTAAGGCTTCGTTCGGGCGGATGATGGAAAGTCCAATCATCATAATAAATGCAGCAAAAGACAAAATAAGCATTGTCCATTGCACGCCGGATGCTTCGGGCATATATGCCTCAATAAGCGCCGGTACTAAAATGCCGGCAATCGCAACCAGCACAAGGATGGTAAGCATACCAAATCCGTTTTTTCCTGAAATAAATTTTTCTTTTTTTTCCATTTTGAATTGTATTATTATAAGTGTTAAGTGTTAAGTGTTAAGTGTTAATCATCTCATCATTTTATCAATTATGGCTTCTAATTCTTTTTCTTTTTGGGTGCCGATAGTAATTGTTTTTCCGTTTGTTAGTTCCAACTTCAAAACATATTTTCCTGCAACACTGAATAACAGATGGTTGCCGTTAAAATTTTTAATTTTAATTCCGTGGTATCCCATATTTAGCCCAAAACTGCCCCATTCTTTGTTTTTTAGAGGATTTATTTTTTGAATAGATGCTTTTGCAATATCTTCCCTTTTATAATGCCGAAATGACCTGTGAAACGGGAAAAATTTAATGCTGATTTCTGTTGATGTAACGGTGGTTTCCAAACATGCAAACAAAAGCACAATAACCAATAAAACGACAGCTAAAGTAACAATAACAGCGCTGAATATCAACAGAGCATAATCTGTTTGCGTGTTGCCATTCGCCTGTTCGGGTATTACTTGTTGAACTATTCTCCAAATAAAAACACCCGGTATGCCCACTAAAATTAACAAAAGCCAATGCCACGGTTGGCGAAATTTTTGTTGTTCTGAAAATAAAATTTTACTATTCATTCTGATATCATTTTGATAGCGCGAAAATAAATTATTTTTAATATGAAAATAAAAAAGTGATTTTTTTTTAACCCTTTTTTTCCGTCTGTGTGTAGTTTAATAATTTCATGTTATTTTGCACTTGTTCAATATAGATAGATTCTATGAAAAATTCCTTAATATTTCTATTTTCTTTTTTATTGCTTTTGTTTCATACTAATGCGCAAACTCTTCCTTCTTTTTATCCATTCAAAGGCTTTCATGTGGGCATTACAGCGCAGGTTGAGGCTGTGCAAAAACCTGTTTTTTTTCTTCTTAATGATGGCGATCCTATTCCGAAAGGAAGATGGACTTGTGGCTGGGAAGCAGGCATGGAATTTTCTTACCATTTTGCCAAATATTTTGGAATTTCGGCAGGTATAAACTATGGAACGGCTTTGTCTTATGATTGTGCCATTTATTGGCGTACAATACCCGGTTATAATGATGTGTGGGGAACCGCAAATGATTATCAAAATCTTTCATTACCTATGCAAGATTATGAAATTATGTTTCCTATAAAATTTGAATTTCACTATCCTTTGCATAAAAATCTGTTTTTTACGGCTGAAGCAGGAGTAAAACTAAAAGGGATTGGTCTTCGCCTGTCTTATGGAAAAGATGCTACAGGAAGCTATAGTAGCGGCGTAGGTGTTCTTGTTCGTCCCGTTCCGGATGATGACCCAAATGTTCCATCTAACCAAATTAAATATTTCAATTATTGGGGAGAACGAAATCTGTCGGAAATCCATTGCAATTTACTTGTAGGATTAGGTTTGTATTACAAACTGCCTTACGGAGATTTACTTCGGTTTACCACAGGAGTAAATCTCTCTTTTAAAAATATTGTAGAAGGGTATTATGTATATGAAATCAGTCAGAGTTGGGGTATATTTGCTGTTAGAAACGATTTTATATATACTCAAATCTCTTATATTCACACACTCAATTGGCAAAAAGCAAAAAAATATTTGAAGAAGCAAGAAAATAAACTATAACATTTAATCATTGATAAATTATGAAAAAGATATTTTTAAATTTTGTAGCCCTATTTTTTATCACCGGCGCTATTTACGCCCAAGATTTTTATTTTGGCTATAGTCCGGGTGAAGTTAGCAGTGTTTATTCTAAAATGGGAAATAAAAATTTCAAAAACCGAATGTATGTTTTTATGCTTACCGGAAATTTTACTTTCTCCGTAATATTAAAAAACAATGTAGAACTTGAAACAGGGATTATGTACTATCCTTACCCTTACATTGTTGGCGCTCCCACTCGAGAGGATGATGATACTTTCAAACCGAATGTACAGTATGGATTGGCATATCGGGCTTTCAGTTTGCCTGTGCACGTGGGGTATAAATTCAAACTTGCCAATCGTTTCTATGCCAATATTTATTCGGGATTAAACTTTGACTTTTATTTTGATCCGTATAATTCTGAATATTCTCCGTATAAGATTTCTGAAGATGGCGATTGGGAGCCGGGATTATGGTCAAGATTTGGCGATTTAACCTACTGTTCGGAAAGCAAATTACAAAAATGTTTCAATGTAATGTTTGCCAATAGATTTTCTATACAATACTTTACGAAATATAATATGGGAATTAGTTTATATGCCTCTTATTATTCCGGTTTGCGGCAAGTTTGGGAAAGTCATTTACATTATACTTATGACAGTGGTCAAACTTTTCATAAAAACACGTTTTTAAGTCGCGGTTCCTATTGGAATTTTGGGATAGAATTAGGATTTAAATTAACAGGCAACAAGGAGGAACGCAAACTTGCATCTTCATCAAGAAAAGAACAAAGGAAGAAAATATTGGAATTGCTGAAGGATTGATAAAACACTTTTTTAATAAAGAGATTTTTTTCAAAATTCTTCTTAAACCCAAATTACGCATTAGAAATCTGATTTTCAGATAAGAAATAGTCCGTTAGGACTTGTATATCAATAGAATGTGGTTTTATGTGGCACATTTTGTCCGTTAGGACATTAACCGTTAATGTCCTAACGGACAATGGAAAACGATATTTATTTATTTTCTATTGATATTAATCGCCTACGGCGAATTGCAAATTGAATATCAATGTATTATGAAATTTTTTACCCAAAACTCATGTTAGAAATTAAAATAGATTTTTCTAATGCGGATTTTGGGTTAAATTCATTTTTAACTTTTTTCCCAGCACTAGAAAAAAAGATTTAGCCTTTGTGAATATTATTTTGATAATTATTATACTTTCGCGGCAGATTAATAACAAAAAATATTGCCTATGATATAACTAAGAAACACAGTATAAGACATATAAAATAGCGTTTTGCTATGTTCTTGCTTTTAGAAACTTGAGAAATTTCAAAAATTGTACAGAATAAGTATTTAACGCTCGCGATATGCGGGCTTATTTATTTAGTACAATGGGTTATTCTCAAGACCTCTAAAAGCGGATAGATAAGTCCGTTTTTTTATTGTCAAAAATTGAAAAAAGAGAGAAGAAACTCTTAAAAACGGGCAAGACCTGTGAAGCCGTATCAGAAGGGAAATTTATTTAGAAGTTGCGCCCGACACGTATTAGGGATAAAAAAATGCAAGCATCAGTACACTACGATGATTTTGTTGGAACAGCCGCCGCCGACATCAGCGACCACACAGACCTAAATAAACATTTAAAATCAAGAGGATTTGACACAAACCGCTATGAAAGCATTGGCGCAAAGTTTTATGCTATTTATAGTGATTCTTTTTCTGCAAGTATTATTTGCATAGATAAGCAGAAATCTACAGAAGAAAAGCCTTATATTGTGGCAATTAAATTAGAAAAAGAGTTTAGTAGAGACGATTTTTTCGAGTTATTCAAAAGTTTTGAAGTAATTGTTACCTTGAAAGAAACAACAGAAACAGAAATAATAGATGAAATAGATTCTCTAAGAAACCACAATTAAAAAACAGTATTAATCAAAATCAAAAATTATTATGAAAAAAACAACATTTTATTTATTATTAATAGCAACTATATTAACAGTTGCTATTATTGGATGTGGTAAAGATGACCTTGACGGGAATCTTTCAACTATTAGTGCAGAAAATGTAGATGTGGGTGATTATCACATTGCTACTGTGAAAGCAACAATAAATGACGACTTTGAAGTTGCCTCAAACAAATTTCAAAACAATGGCTTTACTTTAAAACTAAAAAAAGTGCCGGAAGAATATTTGTTTTTTGCTAATTCAGGTTTATGGGAAGATATTCCTTTGGATATAATAAGCGATAAAAATGGGAAATTAACATTTTTATCAATATTGGGATATAATAATTCTGGAGACTATGAAATTGGTTTTTCTTTGGAAGATAGTAATAATGGTATTGTTGCATTTTATGTATATGCTGACAGAAAATTTTCTATTCAAGGAAAAGGTAGATACAATACATATACTTGTTCATTTAAAAAAGGTTGGAATATTGTGTATTGGGGAGGCGGTGGCGAAAGAGTAACAACAAATAAACCTTCAAACTCAAATTTCAAATGGTATTGTAGTAGTCTTGGGTGGAGCTAAATCATTTTGCTTATTAAATTAATAAAGGTTAAATGTTCAATATTTTATAACTTTTGAAACGGGACATAAGATAAGGGCAGTTTACCCGTTTTGGCAGGAGGGGAAAGGATTTTGTTCTTTCTCTTTTCTGTTAAAAAAAATATTAATGCCTTAAAATAAAATTTAACCCCTTAAATAAAAACTGTATTTTCGCCCCCAAATATAAAACAACAGATAAAATTATTTGCTATGGAACAAACCACAACAATAAACGGTAAAAAGAACAGAGTAACCATTGCTCCAAAACCAAAAAGAAAATCTAAATTTACGCTATTTTGGGAAAAACACCCGCACGGAGTAGTTAAAATTTTAGATGAAGAAGCAGTATTACAATAGAGATGAGATACTTTGTAGATACCAACGTTTTTATTTATTCTTTAGATGAAACTTTTCGTTTGAAAAAGAATGTTTTACAAATATTTGAAGATTACGACAACCAAATTTATGTAAGTTCTGATACAGAGTTTCCTCTCTATAGAAAACACGGATTAGATTTAATAGAAAATTAGTGTAAACCAATATGACCTTTGTAGAAACCATCCATGCCCGCCGCTCCATTCGTACATACACCGGCGAGCCATTGAAAAATGAACATATTGTTCAGATTAAAAAATTTATCAGTCAAATGCAAACGCCTTTCGGAGAAAAGGCGAGAATTGAACTGCTTCGTGTAGAAGCAAATGAAAAGCCCATTAAATTAGGAACTTATGGGATGATAAAAGGCGCTTGCGATTATTTGGCGTTGGTTTATGAAGAGTCGCCTTTTGCCGAAACTGCCGCCGGTTATATGTTTGAAGAGGTTTTGCTGTTCTGTACCGGATTGGGATTGGGAACCTGCTGGCTCGGAGGATCCTTTAGTCGCAGCGATTTTAAAAAGCAACTCCAACTAAAAAGCAATGAAAAGTTAAGAATCGTTTCTCCCGTTGGCTATCCGAGCAACAAAAAAAGATTTGTGGATAAATATATTGCAAAAGCAGATAAAAACCATGCTTCTCGCAAACCTTTCGGAGAGATTTTCTTTGATAAAGATTTTGAAAATCCGCTTACAGAAGCCAACGCAGGAACTTTATTTATCCCTCTTGAAATGGTTCGTATCGCCCCTTCTGCAAGCAATAAACAGGAGTGGCGAGCACTTCTTGCCGATAAGGTTTTACACTTTTATAAAAAGAAATATATGAACTTTGAATCCATAGACATAGGCATTGCGCTTTGCCACTTTGAACTCACTTGCAAGGAACTTGGTATTGACGGAAAGTTTGAGGTTTTGGAAGATTTTCCTGCAAGCAACAACATTAAATACGTGATTTCATGGAGGTAACCACCTTTTCCGAAGACCAACTCTGCATCTCCGGTGCGCGCGAAAACAACCTCAAAAACGTTTCGCTGGCGCTGCCGCAGCATAAACTGATTGTGATTACCGGCTTGAGCGGCAGCGGCAAATCTTCGTTGGCATTCGATACCATTTATGCGGAAGGGCAGCGGCGCTATATGGAAACGTTTTCTGCGTATGCCCGCCAATTTATTGGAAACTTGGAACATCCCGATGTGGACAAGATTACCGGCTTAAATCCGGTGATTGCCATTGAGCAAAAAACGGTGAACAAAAACCCGCGCTCTACGGTGGGCACCATTACCGAAATTTACGATTTTTTAAGATTGTTGTACGCTCGCTGCGCCACTGCCTATTCTTACGTTACCGGCGAAAAAATGGTGAGCTACCACGAGCGCGAACTGTTAGAAATCATCTCTACAAACTATAAAGGAAAAACAATTGCCATTCTTGCGCCGGTAATTCGCGGAAGAAAAGGGCATTACAAAGAATGGTTTGAAAATATTAGAAAAAAAGGATTTACCAAAGCGCGCGTGGATGGCGAAATTGTGTCGCTGTCGTTTAATCTTCAATTAGATAGATATAAAATTCACGATATTGATATTGTGATTGACCAGTTTGAAATTAAAGATTCGGCGTTGGCACGACTGACCAACAGTTTGCGTTTGGGGCTGCAACACGGCAAAGGCACCATCGTTGTTTTGGATACAAAAACGGGCGAAACGCGCAATTTGAGTCGCCATTTAATTTGCCCCACTTCCGGCATTTCGTATCAGGAGCCGGAGCCTAACACCTTCTCTTTCAACTCGCCGTACGGGGCGTGCCCAAAATGCAACGGCTTGGGCTACATCACCGAAATGGATTTGGAAAAGATTATTCCCGATAAAAAAC
>Ga0082212_10003351_pt1 | contig 22780 bp, 23 predicted proteins | sample TergutNt197P3_FD_71548 | JGI IMG/M metagenome (GOLD analysis project Ga0082212, IMG submission 71548) | Neocapritermes taracua P3 segment gut microbial communities from Petit-Saut dam, French Guiana - Nt197 P3 | ecosystem: Host-associated > Arthropoda: Insects > Digestive system > Gut ...
ATCCACAAAGACAGGTTTAGCGCCTATATAAACAATCGGATTGGCAGAAGCCGCAAAGGTAAAACTCTGGCAGATTACCTCATCGCCCGTTTGTACCCCTAATAGTATCAACGCAAGATGAATTGCCGCCGTCCCCGAACTTAATGCCACCACATACCGCCCTTCGCCGAGATAGTCCGACAACGAACGCTCAAAAGCATCCACGTTCGGCCCCAACGGTACAACCCAATGCGTGTCGAAAGCCTCCTTAATAAAGTCCTGTTCCCTGCCTCCCATGTGAGCCAGAGAAAGCCAAATATGCCTATTCATATAATTGATCTGAATTCATATTTGATAGCTTGTTAATACAAAAACAAAAACAGAAACTGTTTATAAAACTATCTCTCTTTCAACTATAAATGCTTCAGCATAATTAACGCCTATGGTTGCCCCTCTATAAATAGATAAAGCTTCAATAGTGTGTAAAGATCGGAGATGAGGCGGTTCTTTTAGTTGTGATGTATATAAACGCATGGCATTCAATTTATGATGAAAAGTTTCTGATACGTTGACAAAGCAATTGGGTATGAAGCCTTTTTCCTGATATGGGCCCCAATCGGTTTCTGATAGAGTTTCATAACAAAGTACTTTTTGAATTCCATTTTCGCCATTGGGTCTGGCGGATACCAAAGCCGATCGATAAATAGCCTTATGATCCTGATGCAAGTCGCCGGGGTATGGAATATAAAGATATGCCGGCTTTATCATATTAAAAATCTTTGAAAAACTCAAGGATATTTTATATTCCGGAAAAGTATTAAGGGCAGGCGCCGGAAAATCCAGGAATATGGTATCTTTAACTCCAAGATAGTTGTGAGCATCCAAAGATTCCTGTCGTACCTTTTTTACTTTATCCGCTGTATATAATTCGGGCGCTCCAATATGCGCGTTAGTTGAAATTACAATCGTTACTTCATCTCCGTCCCGTACATGTTTTGCGATAGTTGCGCCACATCCTAAAATTTCGTCATCGGGATGCGGAGCAATAATTAAAACTTTATTCATGCTTGCTGTGATAGTTGGTTTTTAATCGTATATATTTCATATTCAATGTTGTATCCAAGTTTATCCCCTACTTTCAGGTCATTTGTGCCGATAATATCATAGACCCACAGTAATCCATTCCCGCACTGGATTAAGTATTGCTTTTCTTTTATTAATAAAACCCTTCCAACAATGCCTTTTATCGGAATATTTTTTTCAATGCGAGATTTATAGATAATAACCTTTTTCTCGTTTAAAAAAGTATATGCGCCCGGATACGGGTCTGTTGAAGCCTTAATTAATAAGTCTATATTTTCAGCCGAATTATTCCAATTGATAATGCCGTCTAAGGGCGTTCTTTTCCCATACCAAGAAGCCAGCGCCTCATCCTGAGGCACAGGGTTCCATATCCCTTTTTTTAAGTCGGGCAACCATTTATCAAGAGCTTCTATCATAGACAATTCTATTTTTTTTCTTAACGTATTTCCGTCTTCCTCCTTTTCCACCGTAAATGGTACCTGTATAAATATTGGCCCGTCATCAGCGCCAGTGCTCATTAAAAAGAAAGTGGCAGCTCCTACTCTCTCTTCAAGTATGATCCAGGCTATTGGCGCTCTGCCTCTCCCTTTTGGAAGATATGTCGGATGAAACCCCACACAGCCTAATAATGGTATATTCAGCCATTTATCACTCAAAAGCTGAGAAAAACCTACTGCAAAAATTATATCGGGTTTATATTTTGCCATCCATTCAATATTCTCAATATCATTGATTTTCCTGTAACCCCTGTACGGTATATTCAATTTATTGGCAATGATGCTTAAATCTTTGAATCCGGAAACAGTCTCTCTGTTTTCAGGATCATATCCCAATATGCCTACTATCTCAAAGTCGTTTTTATACAAACACTTTATAGTTGTTTCGGTCGATTTGACGGAACCTATTACTCCTGCCTTCATTTAATAAATAGTTGGTTTATTAATATATTTGTCTTCACCTTTTAAAAGTACCTTGATGGTCTTTATCACGATGGTACAATCTAAAAAAAAAGACATGTTCTCTACATAATATCTATCATACTGCCATCTGTCTCGCCAATTTAAATAGATATTCCCGTTCACCTGCGCCAGGCCGGTTAAGCCCGGAAGAACCTTAGTCCGGTATTTGCCATTCGTATCAAATTGCTCCAGCATTTGAGGCATACACGGTCTCGGGCCAATCATAGACATATCTCCTAAAAACACATTGAACAATTGCGGTAATTCATCTATCTTAAAACGACGCAGCGCTTTTCCTGCCCGCGTCACTTCGGGATCGTCTTTATAAATATTTTTCGCAACCCGGTCCCGGTTGGTCATTGTTCGGAATTTGTATACTGTAAAGGTTTTATTATCCTGTCCTAATCTTATTTGTTTAAATAAAACAGGGCCGGTAGAATCTATTTTTATAAAGAGAGAAACAAGCAGCAGGATCGGAGCCAAAATGAGTAAGGCTACGCCTGCTGTGAGAATATCAAAAAATCGTTTAAGAAAATAGGCGTACATCGCTTATCTTAATAGAAAGTAATCATTTCAACGTTAGCCCTCCATCTAATTTAATAACGCTTCCGGTCATCCATTTAGTTGTATCCGAAAGCAGATAAACGGCGGCATAAGCCACTTCTTCCGGCGTACCGAAACGCTTGAACGGATATTTTGAAATGGCTTGTTGTATCTGTTCATCCGTCATTCCTGTTTTTTCCAACCATTCCGTAGCAACCATGCCGGGCTCAATGCAATTCACTCTTATTTGTGTATCAACTGTTTCTAATGCCATTACTTTAGCAAATGATTTGACGGCGCCTTTTGATGCACAATAAATAGCGTTCCCCATGGTGGGATAATCCACCGAGATAGACGAGATAAAAACAACCGATGCTTCAGGGTTTAATTTTTTGCTTTTTAATAAATAACGGGATAATAGTACGGACGAAACAAAGTTTGCCTGCATCACGTTAAAAATATTCTTTTCGGATAGTCCTGAAACGGGTATTCTTTTATTTATTCCCGCACAGTGTACAATTCCATCTAAGTGATTCAAATGATTAACTAATGCCATTATTTCATTTTCATTAGTCAAATCAGCAATATAATAAGAATGACCCTGACCTGCTAATTCGTTATAGGTGCATTGTAAGCGAGATTCATCTCTACCGGAGACAGTAAGCGTTGCTCCCATTTGAGCGCAAGCAATTGCAACCGCTCTCCCAATCCCGGAAGAAGCGCCTGTTACCAAAACATTTTTTCCCTGTAAACTAAATGGATTCTTCATTTTTTTATACCTCCACAATATCCGGAATGATACAATTCTCAACTTTTACAATAGCAGAAGCCCAGGTCATCCCGACGCCGAACGCGGATAAAAAAAGTTGCTTTCTGTCTTTCAGTTCATTTTTAAGTTCGGAAACAATGGTTAACGGCAAGGAAACTGAAGACACGTTTCCGAACTTGGCAATGGTAGATGGCGCTTTGGAAGGGTCTATCTTTAATTTCTTAACTAAATAACTGTTCATAAAATCATTTGCCTGATGAAAAACAAAGAAATCTATTTTTTCTTTTTCCACCCCTGAAAATTCAAGAATACTTTTAAAGTCTTTCGGTATTTCCCGGATTACAAAATTGAACACATCACCGCCATTCATATAACCCTGTTCTTCGTTTCGTATATTTCCAAATTCATCCACTATTTTTTCTACTAATGTATCCGGCGAACTTGGATTCCGATAACCTCCTGCATTAATTTTAATCAATGACTCCCTCGAACCATCCGAATTCATTGAAAAATAGCTATTATCAAACATTTCATTTCGTTCAATTAGCGCAGCAACGCCTCCATCGCCGAACAGGAATGCCGTTTTTCGATCTTTTGGCGAATATACTTTTGAGCGCGTCTCTCCATCCAACAGTAAGGCTTTCCGTATACCTTGTTGTTGCATAAAACTGTAAACGACAGCAAGCCCGTAAATAAATCCGGAACATCCCAAATTAATATCGAAAGCAATTGTATTTTTTTGTAATCGTAATCTGTCCTGTAGTAAAAGAGAAGTTGCCGGCATCCTGTAATCCGGAGTCTGAGAAACAAAAATCAATAAATCTATCTCATTTCGGTCGATATCCATTTCATCAATCAGTTTTTCGGCAGCGGCAAAACATAAATCTGAAGAGCAGGTTTTTTCGTCGGTAAAACGTCGCTCCCTGATACCGACCTTATCGACTACTTCCCGTACCTGATCAGCCGGAAAATATTGGGTATATTCGTAATTGTCAATGACGGTTTTGGGTATTGCCGCCGCTAACCCCGTCACTCCTGTATCGGAAAATCTTAACAAAGCCATATCATTCTTTCGTCACTGCATTGACCAAGTCGCCAACCGTGATCAAAGTTTTAAATTCATTTGTTTCTATCTGAATGTCAAACTCTTCGTCCATCATGGCGATAACCGAAAGATACGCGAGAGAATCCCAGTTTTCGTATTCGCGCAATTTGTCATGCAACTTGATTTCGCTGGCGTCTATTGATAAAATATCCGCGAATAAGGAAATAAGCTTTCTTTCCATAAATATCTATTTATTAATTTATTGTTCTATTTTTTTTGCAGGATTGCCAAAATACGACATCCCGTCTTTTGTACTGCGTATTACGACGCTTCCAGCCCCAATTCTTGTATGACTTCCGATTTTTAATCTTTGCAAAACCAATGAACATGCGCCAAAATAGTTGCTATCGCCAATGAGGGTCTCACCGGATATTCTGGTATCCGGCTGCAACACATTATAATCTCCAATTTCAACATCATGTCCGATTGAAACGCAGCCATTCAGCAGATTAAAATTTCCGAATTTGACTCCGCAACTGATACGGACGCCAAATCCCAATACATTACCATATCCCCATTCAATATTTTCTTCATCAAAAAACAATACATTAGGCGCAAAAATATTCGGAAAAAAGATATTACGATTGGATATTTTTGAAGTTAAGTTTTCAGTTATCTTTGGAGAGGCAATAGCCATTACAATCGCTAATTTTTCTCGATAATTATTCAGTGTTTCCAAGTTCCCGATCACGTTTCCATAATGATTACTTATTCCTTCCGGGTGTCCATCGTCAAAAAAACCAATAAGATTCCATGTTGGCCGGGCTTGATTGATTGCATTTAGCAGACAGGCAACCTCACGACCTAAACCTCCTGCACCATAAATAGCGACGTCATTCATTCATTTATAATTATTAACATATAACAATGCGTTTTCCTGAGTAAAATCAAAAGATGCTTTTCGGGAGTTCAATGAATATTGTCTGTTGATCTCCTTATTGTTTTTCGTATTCAAAATAAAAGTGCGCATTTCGTTAATTGAATCTTTATCAAAAACACTACCGATATTGTACGTGTTAATAATACGTCCCAATTCAGAATTATTATTCCCTATGCATAAAATAATTGCGCCGACGGCCATTAAACTGTAAACTTTACTTGGAACGCTTAACGACGAAGTTTCCTGATCCAAAGTGACAACTCCAATATCAGCGCTACTTAGAGAAAACGGCAACATTTCAGGTTTTTGATAGGGAAGTAATACACAGTTGTTTAATTTATCCCGAATCACCATTGATTCTATTTCAGCTTTTTGCACGCCCTCTCCAATAAGAACAAAAAGTACATCCCGATCATTTTTCATGGCAGTTGCCAGCTCCACTATTGTCTCAATATGATGAGAAATACCCATATTGCCGGAATAAAGTACGATGAATTTATCGTCCAGATGATGTTCCTGGGCGAAAGGATTACCTTCTTTTGCCAGTGGTTTTAAAAAAGAACTATTAGTCCAGTTTGGAATCACCTTAATATTGTTTCGATCTGTATATTTGGTCAGACAATCAGCCATTCCCTCACTGATTGTAAATATATTGGACGCTTTATTAAATACTTGAAGATTAACGCTGTTCCACCATTTGGAAATAATGGAATTTTCTTTTAAAACATGATGTTTTATCAGAATATCCGGGTAAATATCATATATTAATAATGAATATTTTTTCTTGAACAGTAACGGTAAAAATACTGCAATCGGAGGGTTCGAAACCAAAAACAAATCATATCCTTTGCTATATTTGAATAACAGTTTGATAGCAATCTGTACTGTTGCCAGCGTCCATGAATAAAGACGGCTTATCATATTTTGTCTTCGGTAAGCGGTTATCCTATCAATTTTCGCATAATTATCCAAATCGGTATACCGCTTAATAAAGTGTCCGGTCATTAAGATGGCTTCCTGATATTCGCGATGAAAGGCATTTACAATATCAATCATTAAATATCCCGAACTCTGATTGATGAAAATAATTTTTTTGTTTTTAATTTTCACGATAAGACTGTAAAATTAAGTTACCCAATTCTACCGAAGTCATAAATTCAACATTAGGCCACTTGATTATGATTTGTGACAATAATGAATTCAATTTTTTTATACCGGCTGTTCTGTTTTCAGGACAAATGGATCCTGTATAGTTAACCCTGTGCGAACTGACAGTCGCCGGTTTTCCCCATCGAAATGCAATTTCAATATCTCGTAAACAATCATTAACCCAATCTTTGCTTTTTGCATGTTCCCAACTGGAAGGTTCGAAGAAACAATTTCGAGTTAGAAATATTTGCCCAAAAGTATTTTTCCTTCCAATATAACGGAATTGTTTTTTATATTTACCATTACCTAATGGTTCCATATTAATTTTGCCGGTTCCTATGTATTTTATTCCATTATCATTTAAAACAGTTTCTAACGTATTATTGAATGGCCCGTTGGTTGGAATAAAAAATTTTGAACGAAATCCAAATAAGTTTTCAAATTCATCCAAACCGGTAGTGATAACATCTTTTAAATAAGTTAGGTCGTGTGTATCATCAATATCAAACGCTGCCCTCAAATCCGGTATCTGTTCGCCATGGATACCTCTTTTTACAAAAGGAATTCCATATTTAAAAATCGTATGTATCGTTTTATTCTTGTTTTTCAACAGTTTCATCCAGCGCTGAACGTTCAAATGCTCTCTTCCGTGAAAAACAGGAACCAACAATCGCTTATTTATTCCTTCTTTCCATAATTCATAGACCCGGTCTCGCCCTTTATATTTTTTGCAGGTTTCTGGAAATAATTCATATTCATATTTATTGAACCCGTTTGCCTTTATTTTCTCAAAATCCGGGTTGGCCACTACATTGACTCCTGTCATCACGGGATGTCTGCCTGTGGAATCTTTGTGTGCCGATAAAACGTTGTACAACTCTTCCAAATCATCATTTGATTCGAGGCAGTCATAATTGAGATAATGACTTTTAGATAAATCAAATCCCTTTGATACGAGATTGTCGAAGTCTTCCTTTGTTGACATATAAACAGAACCCCAATCATCAGACTCAACGACAACAATTTTACGACGGGTACGCCATCCCGGAATATTACTGATATTACGTTTTAAATTACTACTTATTTTATGGAATTCTATCATATCATTCGATCAAGTTAAGAATCCTTTTTATTACAGAAGTTGGCGAACAATATTTTTCATAATAGGCTTTAGCGCCATTTTCCAATTTAGTTCGATATACTTTATCTTCAACTAAAGTCCGTATAGCAGACTTTAATTCACTTTCATTACTTACAATATGTATGTTTTGACCATGAACCAATGGTTCAGGTAAATCATTCAATATTGGATATGAAATAATTGCTTTGCCCATCGCTAAAAATTCGCCTAATTTCCACCCATGACATTCGTGTACTGAAGGTGTGTTAAAAACAAAGATAGATTTGTGGGTATTTTTTATATATTCAAGGTATGAATATCTTTTGCTAAAAACTATATCACTATAAAGATTATACTGAGGATTTGAAGGTAAGGCAAATAGACCACCTTCAAATTTAATACTTTGATTATTTTTACATTCTCTAATGAATGAAGACCGTTCAACATTTGTGTTTGTAATACAATTTTCGTGTTGCCATATTGAAGATATAAAAAATAAATAATAATTATCTGAATTTTGAGGTTTGTACTGAGCCAAGTCAGGTCTTAAAAATTGTCCTTTATAATTTGCTAAGAATAATCGAATAGAGGTGTTTAATCTTGAAAAACTTTTACATAAATTCACAATACCATAAAATATTGTTTTACTTAATCCATAAATTTGTATACCAAAAGACGGAGGTATTGAGATTATTTTTGATCTAAACGCTTCAGGGGTTGATGATAATGAATAATTGATTTTTGCATAAACATCACACCACTTATAAGCGTTTTTTTTAATAGATTGCTTATCTCTATAGTCTACAACGATTTTTTTTAATGTATTTCTTTTAAAATCAATTAAAACAAAGGCAAAATAATGATCAAAAGAATTGCTTTCAGTCTTTCCCTTTAATTCAAAGAAATATTTAGAGGAATAAGCTATATTTCTTTCTCCAAATACATCCATCAAACCTTTAATGTAAAAAGAAGAATATACGATCTTATGATTAGGATCTATTATTATCTTGTAAATCATGATTTCAATAATGAATTGTACAATGCTAAATATTCATCATACCGGTATTCTTTATTGTATAATTCAATTGCTCGTTGCCTGCATTTTTCTGGAAAATAATCCTTCCCCAACTCCTTTACTTTGTCAATTGCCCGTTTAAGGCCTGTAACATTTCCTTTTTCAATAACAAAACCCGTAGCATCCGAAATTATTTCGGGACTTCCTCCAGTATTGTACGTTATTACGGGAGTACCGCAAGCCAAAGCCTCCATATTTGTAGTAGGGAAATTATCCGCCCAGGTTGGGTTTATGAAAATATCGGCCATTGAATATACCTGAGCTAATTCTTTCATGTTTTCAGTTCGGGAAATTCCAATTATATTTTTCGGCAAGCCTTTTTGCCGCTGTTTATTTAACCCTACCAAAACAATTATACATGAGCAATCTATACACTTACTTAAAAGAACAAAATCTTGAAAACCCTTTGCATTAGTCCAAATATTGGCAACTCCAAGAATGATGAATTTTTTTTCGGGTATGGCGTATTTTCGTAGCGCCTCATCCGGATTTGCCGGTTTAAAGATGTTCACATCTATACCATTATTAATTGTTATTATCTTCTTGTTTCCCAGAAAAGAAGATTCAATAATATTTTTCAGCCAGTCAGAGGGAGTTACAATCGTTAAATTCTTACATGCGGAAAATATTTCCTTTTTCTTATCATAATTATTTCTTGAATTATCCCGGAATATACTTTTGGGATAATATTTCATTTTAGGACATGAATAACACGCTATCTGCCATTTACTGCAATTGGCAGAAATAAAATGTGCACAATGTCCTGTTATTGGCCAACAGTCATGAAAAGTCCAGACAACTGGAATATTTATTCCGTTCAAATAATTGAATAATATTTCATAATTAATGAAATAACCATGTAAATTATGAATATGAATAATGTCAGGTTGTATCTTTTCGATTTGTCGAATAAACTTTTTGGTTGCCCGTTTTGATGCTAAACCATGCCTGTCAAATAAACGGCTGTATAACCCGTGATAATATACATCAAACTTATTCCCAATCCGAATCAGGTTAGTACTGGTTCCATTATTCGAACGCCCGTAAGCGATATAACTTTCATAACCGGAAGCCATGGCTGCTTTTGCAATATCTTCAGTTATTCTGCCCGTACTGCCGGTATTTGCGAAAGCATTGATTTGCAGGAGCTTTTTGTGCATTTATTTTCCGGTAATAAATTGAAAAAAATTTTCACATATAAGATCTGTCTTAAACTTCATAATGCTCTTTTTTGCATAACATCCCATTTTTTCTCTTTCTTCTTCGTTTGTAATAAGAAATTCAAGCTTTTCGAGAAACAAATCATCGTCAAATACGGGAACTAAGTATCCGTTTTTTCTATCCTCAATCATATCTTGAGGTCCTGCAACACAATTATATGAAACAACAGGAAGTCCGGCAGACATAGCCTCTCCAATCACGTTCGGAAACCCTTCGCTACTTGACATGAAGGCAAAAATTTTACTCCGCAAAAGGTATTCGTCAATATTATCTTGATAGCCTTCCAACAATACTTTATTTTCAAGATTTAAAGCCTTTATTTGAATTTTCAGCTTATGATAATTATGCTGTTTATTACTGTCTCCTCCAATAATCATTAATTTCCAGGAAGATACGTTCAGCCTTGAAAACACAGAAACGAGTCGATCAAAATGTTTGGTATCAATCATTCTTCCAACAGATACAATACTATTTTCCTTAACGACATGGTCCTGTTTATCAATGCTTCTAATGGGATTTCCAATAACAGTTACGTTTTTATAGGGATACCTTTTTAAAGTAATGCTTTTAGCTTGCTCTGTTTGACAAATAATCCCTTTTGCTTTTTTATACAAATGTATTCTTAAATAATTGTGTGTTCTACCCAGGTTTTTATCAGGTTGAGACCTGTCAGAAACGAAAATCGGGTATGACAACCCTGCTAATGATAATAAAACCAAATTATTCCAGTATTCGCCAAAAGAAAGAACAACGGCAGGATTAATTTTTTTTATCTTCTTCCTTAGCCATCGCATCGTTTGTATCGTAGATAATGTTCTTTGAGAATCTTTAAACTTAAAAAAAGGAATATGCGTAACTATTTTTGAATCAATAGCATAAAATATTTCTCGACTTTTCCCATACAAAACCAAATGAACCGTTACATTTTTTCTTTTAACAAAATTGTTTACTAACTCTGTCATAACTCGCTCCATGCCGCCGGTTTTCAACGCAGGAATCACACAACATATTTTTGTTTCAGATTGTAGCATGATTCAAAAGATTATCTATCATCCATCCGTAAGGATTAAAACTCCCTTCATGCCAGTTCAAATAACTATCCCAATATCCTTCGCAGGGGTCATATCCCTGTGGCGCAAATCCGTAACTAATCTCAACAGTGAGCGCTTGTTTGTCATCAAATACAAAATCAATGGCGATACATTGTGTTTTCAACTTATTATTTAAATCAAAGGCTATTTTAACGCAATCTTCATTAATCTCCGATTTATTGTAAACAATATTTCCACTTCCGGAAGCTCTGAAATCGTTTTTTCGAACCATCCTTTTTATCCCAAATGCCCGATCTCCAATTACGACAATACGAATATCATAGTAATTGTCAGGAATGAAATCCTGAAAATAAACATACCCTTTTTCATTACCGGTTATTCTTGCAAAATCGGTTGTATAAAAAATCCTCACACAGCCTTTCAGTACGTCAAACAGGGTCGTTTTACCGATTCGATATTTTCTCCATCTATCCTTCAGGATACCTAATCTGTCGTATTGGGCAATACCGCGTCCAAACGCTTTATGAATTAGTTTTCGTGCATTTTGTCTTGTTTTCACCAATCTTACATTAGCGGAGCCTGCTCCTCCCCTGAGTTTAAACACTTTTGGGAAAGATGTTGAGTCAGCCCACCGCAAAGCTTCTTTTTTAGAATAAAAAACGTAAGATTGTACATAAAAAGCCTTTATTGATTCCAGCAAATATTTTTGCCCTACTTTATCATCAAAGTGCCACGCTGTGTTAAAATTTGGGAATACCAACTTACCTGCCTGTTCCAAAGAAAAAAGGAACTGTTTGGCAAATTTCACATCTTTAGGAGAAGCATGATGGTAGTGCCACATTAAACCATCGCAATCATCCAATTGCCTGACAATATCATTATCATAACAATTGACAATTTTATATTGGATTTTTTTCGCTTCGCAATAATCTACCCAACGTTCTGCAAAACCTCCGTATTTGTGTATGGCGATTCTCATCTCGGAAATATTAATAGTATGTACGTTTCTTTGAGTTATATTTGGCGATAACTATGAATTTATCGAAACATCTAATTTTTTGACAATACTGGCCGGATTCCCTTGTAATAAAGAATTTTCCGGAAAAACTCCCTTAACAATACTTCCTGCTGCAACTACACAATTATCACCTATTATTGATCCTTTCAAAATAATGCAGTTTATACCAATCCATACATTATTGCCAATAATAATTTCTTTTGGGTTATCTCTACCTGTCGTTCTATTATTAGATAATAATAAGTGTCCATTAGAATCAATAATATTTACCCCGGAGGCGATAACACAATTATTCCCAATACTTATTTTTTTTTGAGCGTGAATATAGGCGCCATTTATTCTGCAGTTATCGCCAATCTCAATTAAAGCATCTTTCTTATCCACAAATAAGGTTGTAGAAAAGGGCATGCCCGCATGGTAACCTCTTTGGCAACTTTTCAAATAAACATTGTGACCTATATTAATAGCACCTCCGTTCCAAATCCTGACAACAGTTTTATAATCAATTTGAGTCGCTTTACCGATAGATAATCTTTTTCTACATTGAGGTAATATTAACGTATATATCTTTCTTGAAAAAAATGTTACGATATTCACCATATTCCTTTTTTATCGTTTGTCGTTAATCATCAAATTCGTTAACTTATCGCTACTCGTATATTCCACATCCGGCCATTTTTTCTTTATTTCAAACAACAAGGTTTTCAACAATTTCAAATTTTTATCTCTGTTTAATTGGTCGATATTACCAATATAATTAATTCTATGAGAAGAAATAACAGCAGGTTTATGCCATCTGAAAGCAATCCGTATTTGCTTCAGACATGCATCTGTCCAATCAAGATAGGGATTTGAGGTTGGCTCGAAAAAGCAATTTCTAATATTATATCGCTGTCCTGAACAATTTTTTTCTCCGCTATAATGAAAAATTCTTTTATTTGTATATCCAATTCGAGGTTCAAATTGAGAAGTTCCTCCTTGTATTAATTCTACTTTTTTATTATTAAGAATGGGTTCAATTTTTTTACTCCATGTGTAACAAGGGGCGATAAAGGATTTAGATTTGAATCCCCAAATCCTCTCAAAAAGGCCTAAGCCTTCTTCAATTGAATTTTGGTGGTAAATCAAATCTTCGTGTGAATCAATGGAATATGCTGCCATATATTTATTACCATGTTGTGGTTTACTTTTGGGAAAAATACCTGCCATTCCTTTATCAAATGCAAAATGAACGTCTTTATCATTATTTTGAAGAGCGCGCATCCACATTGGAATATTGATATGTTCCCGTCCGTGAAATTGCGGTATAAACAGTTTTTTATTCAAACCCTCTTTCCACAGATCAAACGCTCTTGCGTGATTATTGTATTTATTTAAAGTCTCATAAAAAAGTTCGTAATGATATTCCTGAAAATCGGATGCTCTTATTTTATCGAAATCAGGGTTTGCAACTACGCTGTTTGCCGTAATTACTGCTGGATTGTCATAAATATCTCTAAAGCTTGCTAATACATCAAGTAAAGATTCTATATCATCATTGCTTGCTAAAGAATCGTATCGGTCGTAAAGCCCTTTTTCCTGTCTATAACCTTTTTTTACAAAATAATCATAAATTTCTTTTGACGGTAAACGGATACTTCCCCAGTCATCGCTTTCAATAACAATGATTTTCCGATTGGTGTGCCAACCGGGTATATTAATTAGATTTTTACCGATTTGTCGCTTTAGATTCATATTATTCACCCCAAACAACCCGATTAATATAGTCAGTATACGACAGTATGATTCTCACCACTTTGTCCGACACGTTTGTCATCGCATAATCGTCGACAAGACGAAAATTTCTATTTGTTCCAATCACCTGATCCTGCAATTGTACCAGGCCCTGCAATACCCGTTCAGGGTTTAGTCCTGTCATCATTACGCTGGCTTCTTCCATAGCTTCAGGACGTTCATGTGCTTCCCTGATATTTAATGCTCTGAAATTCAAAATAGAAGACTCTTCGCAGATGGTTCCGCTGTCAGACAGCACGGCAAACGCATTCATCTGCAAAGCCACATAATCGCTAAATCCCATGGGTTTCATCAATCTTACATGCTCGTGAAATTTTACATTTTTCAGTTCAATCATTTTACGTGTACGGGGATGCGTGGAAACGATTACCGTATAGTTATATTTTACAGCTACCGCATTTACTATTTCGATCAGGTTGGAAAAGTTCTTTTCCGAGTCAATATTTTCTTCTCTATGCGCGGAAACAACAAAGTATTTTTCTTTTTCCAATGATAAATCAGACAAAATGAAAGATTTTTGGATTTTTGGTAGATAGTGATGCAATACTTCATACATCGGACTGCCTGTTTTGATTACACAGTCCGGACGAATTCCTTCCGCCAGTAAATATTCACGGGCAATATCGCTGTATGTAAGATTGATATCGCTGATATGATCTACCATCCTGCGATTGCTTTCTTCCGGAACGCGTTGATCAAAACAACGGTTTCCTGCTTCCATGTGAAAGATTGGTATATGGCGTTTTTTGGCAACGATAGCACATAAGCATGAATTGGTATCTCCCATTACAAGGAATGCTTCCGGTTTTACTTTTTCCAATACCGGATCGATATTGATCAGGATTTGTCCGGAAGTAGTGGCGGCATTTGTTCCGGCGGCGTTTAAATAATAATCGGGTTTGCGCAAGTCAAGATCTTCAAAAAACACTTCATTCAGTTCATAATCATAATTTTGCCCTGTATGCACCAGTGTATGGTCAATCGCTTCCGACCGGTCCAATTTTTGCAATACACAAGCCAGACGAATAATTTCCGGGCGAGTGCCCACAACTGTTAATACTTTCAGTTTTTTCATTTTACTTAATATTTGCCCCATCCTCCATTTCGCAAAATCACTTTTTACGAGTGGTGCATTTGCCAATTAAAACAATGATAATTGAGTTTCTTTTTTCGGGTGAAATGTTCCGATAATCATAAACGGGTTATGAGAAACATAATGGTGAACTTGTGATGTGCCCAAAAATAAATGTAAGTCTTTTGTCTTTGCAAAATCGTCAAAGTATTTTTTCCTGACGTCTTCGACCGCTTTTGTTTCGTTTCCCTCGTGACGGGCAAGGCAATTCCAGTAAAGTTGTCCGATTTCCCAATCTTCTATCAATAACTTACTTCGTTTTCCCTGATTGTCCTCAAAAACATAACAAAATTTATACGGTAGTTTTCTTACAACCTCAAATGGATTTTCGGGCTGTCGGAACAAATCTTTGTGTAATCGCTCTGCTTCAAGTTTAGCCAATTTTGCTTTATCCCATTCCCGCTCCACTTCTTCTATCGTAAAATCCAATACTTTTGACGGCTTGAAAACTGCTAACGATGTGCAAATGTTTTTATTTTGCGACTCTGCAATCAGTTCACTTAAATTGTAATATGTTTTGCCCAGTACAAACTTCTTCCGTTCTGCCCAATTGCCTTTGGTGTCAATATGTTCAAGTATTTTTATTTCGCTGTCGTATGAGTAGGGTCGAAAACTTTCAGGTCTGAAGTCGCTTTTGTTTTTCACGAGGTCAATCTCAATCCAGTCATATTTTTTGTATTGCTGGTCGTAAGACTTTTTGCGAAACTGAATCGGATAAATTCTTACCCAGGCGCCGTCTTCTCTAAATCCTGCCGTACAAACCAATTCATCGTATTTGCTCGAAATTGCGGGATAGGTCTTTACTGTGATTAAAATTTTTGTCAATGCCATTTCAAATATGTTTAACTTCATACTCAAAATGTGGCAAACTCGCAATGGCTTCTGCTAAATATTTACGGTGGCATTGATAAATATTCGCCTCAAAACAGGTTAAAGCAATGCGTTTATGTTCTTTCAGCAGATTTAATATTTTTTCTTGTGAAACAGTTGTTTTTGTTAAGTTATTTTGACGGTAAACGGCAAATAATTTATCATAATCGGCTTGTGTGCTCAGCGCCTGCCGTTGTTCAGATTGTATGCCGACTTCGGGAAAATGCACGTATATTATCCCCAAATATTCACAATAACGCTGTAATTGACTTTTACTAAATCCGAATTTCATACTCAACGGATTGCAACGAACATCAACTAATACCTTTATGTCATTGATAAGTAAACGGTTCAAGTATTCTTCCAACGATATTCCTTCGTAACCAATAGTAAACAAGACTGTTTTATAGCCTCTTGGACGACTGTTGTTGACTTTTTCCAATTGCTCTGCCGATAAAATTTCTTCCGCTTTTCTACTGTTTATTGCCCAATACGGATAATAAAGATAAGTATGCTTCATTAAAGCATTGGCAGTCATATTTCCGTAATGTGAATGGATTTCCTGCAACTGTTTTCGGTCTGCCTCCTTTAATGTTTTTATATAGTCCGTTGTATCAACTTTTGCAAAGTGGCTTGCGGTTTCCGACAATATTCCCTTGCTTACCATCGCCGTCAAATCGGCATTGGCGGAATACGAATAACAACCGTACAGGTATGGAATAAAATCGTATTCGGCTTTAGTTTGACGTTTGGTAAACAGGAACAGCAATTTTTGAAGGCTTATTTTATCTATCTTTCCTTCAAACAATTGCAATAATGCCAATATGATTTTTCGTCTGTAAAACATTCTGCAAATGTAGTCAAAATTTTTCTATTCCAAATTAATCATACCCCTAAAGAGAAAGTATCCGGTTTCTCTTTATCAAATATCTCATTGACCCACATTACGGTTACCATATCCGTATCGCCCAAATTTTCAATGTTATGCGTATATCCCACAGGAATATCTATCACTTCCAGTTTCTCGCCGGAAACAAAATATTCAATAACTTTATTCGAATCAATCCTACGTAGACGGATAACGCCTACACCGCTTACTACCAAAAATTTTTCATTTTTTGTATGATGCCAATGGTTCCCTTTTGTGGTGTGCGGTTTGGAAATGTTAATTGATACCTGTCCGCTATCCGCAGTCTTCAAAAATTCGGTAAAGGAACCGCGACGGTCACTATTCATTTTTAAAGGGTAACTGAATTTGTCTGTTGGCAAATAACTTAAATAGGTGGAGTATAGTTTTTTAGCAAAATCATCGCTTATGTTTGGCGCCTGCAAATTGTTGCGGCTTTCCCTGAACTGAACCAACAACGCAACAATTTCGCCCAGCTTTATTGTATGAACAGGGCTAACGGTCTCAAAACAGTTATTTTCCGGTAATTCGTAATTAGCTAACGCTGAACATTGTTGCGTAATGCGTGCTTTTTCAATAAATGATTTGACGACGTCGTCAATATAAATCAAATTCATATCCACATTCGGATCATTTATTTTTACAGGCAAATCATTGGCTATATTATGGCAAAAAGTAGCCACTGCGCTGTTATATTCTGGGCGGCACCATTTTCCGAAAACATTGGGTAACCTGTATACAAATACTTGATTTCCTGTTTCCCGGCTATAGTGAAACATCAATTCTTCACTTGCCTGCTTACTTCTGCCATAAGGGTTATCCAGCGTTGCCTGTGTAGATGACGTAATCAAAACCGGAGCATGATTATGGTGTTTTTTTAAGGTATCCAACAGCAAAGAAGTAAATCCGGGATTACCGGTCATAAATTCTTCCTGCCTGTCCGGTCGGTTTACGCCTGCCAAATGGAAAACAAACTCACATTCGCAGGCATAACGATCCAACTCCGCAGGATTGAAATCCAAATCATATTCAAACAAATGAGTAAACCCTTGATTACGTAGCTGTGCAATCAAATTTTTACCGATAAACCCCTTAGCTCCCGTTATAAGTATTTTCATTTCGATAATGCCTCCCTTACCATATCCAATTTTAGCAATAGCCGTTTCATTTCTTCACTATCCAATCGCGTTGTATTGTGGGAATGATAATCTTCAATGGATGAAATCTCCTCCTCGCCTTCCACGAAGTATTTATCATAGTTTAAATCTCTGTTATCTGCCGGTATTCTAAAATAATTCCCCCTGTCTTCCGCCTTAGCCATCTCTTCGCGGGTAACCAGCGTTTCATACAGTTTCTCTCCATGACGGGTACCGATGATTCGAATTGTTGATTTCGACCGGAACAGCTCAATAACAGCTTTTGCCAGTGTTTCAATGGTTACTGCCGGCGCTTTCTGCACAAACAGGTCTCCATTTTGCCCATATTCAAATGCGTAGATTACCAAATCGATGGCATCTTCCAGAGACATCATAAATCGGGTCATACCGGGGTCGGTGACAGTCAAATCATTGCCTGCCATTAACTGCTCAATGAACAGGGGAATGACCGAACCCCGACTGCCCATCACGTTCCCGTAGCGGGTACAGCAGATTGTTGTCTTTGTATGACTGCCTAAAGAACGGGCTTTCGCAATCGCCACTTTTTCCATCATCGCCTTGCTAATCCCCATTGCATTGATTGGATAGGCCGCTTTGTCGGTAGAAAGAACAATTACACGCTTAACGCCAAATTCCACCGCTGAATCCAGTACATTTTTAGCGCCTAACACATTGGTATTGACGGCTTCTATCGGGAAAAATTCGCACGACGGAACCTGCTTCAACGCTGCCGCGTGAAAAATATAATCAACGCCGCACATCGCATTATCAACGCTGCGTTTATCGCGTACGTCTCCGATATAAAATTTTATTTGTGGCTTCTGAAACAGATGGCGCATGTCATCCTGCTTTTTTTCATCGCGGCTGAATATCCGAATCTCTTTGAAATCGGCGTCGAGAAAGCGCCTCAAGACCGCATTGCCGAACGACCCGGTTCCGCCTGTAATCAGCAATATTTTGTTTTTAAACATATCATTAACTGTTTTCTAAAAATTCTTTTAAACGTTTAGCCTGAACGTCCTTGCTGAAGTGTGTTAAGGCAACATGATACCCTGCTTCTCCCACTTTCCGGGCAAACCCGTCATTTGACAGCGCCCTACTCAGCGCATCTGTAAAAGATGCAACATCACCGGGAACAGCCATAAATGCCGAAACATTATCTTTCAAATATTCGGGAATTTCGCCGACGCCCGTAACGCAAACAGGATTACGGGTAGCTAAATATTCGCCTAATTTTGTAGGAAACCCTCCCTGAGCCTGATGAGATTCAGGCCGCGCCATAACTAATATTTTAGCATTGCATAAAAACACAGGTATCTGATCGCGCGTCAATTCTCCGGTATAAAAAACATTGGATTCAATATTTAAATTTGTTATCATTCGCTTTTGCACTTCGATATCGGGATGATAACCGCCTGCAAGTTTCAATTCAATTTCGGGAAATTCACACAGGGTTAGCGCAAATGACTGTATCAGTATGTCTATCCCTTCTTTCAGATTACTTAATGTGCCTGCAAATGCAATATAGGGTTTGGTATTCTGTTCTTTATGATCAGCGCGATCAAATCTGGACATATCTACCGTCATGGGCAAATGAACGGTCCTGGCGGAAAATTTTAAATGCTGCTGATAGTACGTCAACAATGTATGGGTTATAAATGCAAAATAATCTACATGCTTCATTGCTTCGCAAAAATTTCTTTCCAGCATTTTTGCATACTTAACCTGCATTTTATTTGTAAGATGTCCTTCCTGTAAATAGATGTCATGGTATTCATTGACTTCCATCAGGCATTTTTTTATTTTTTGATGGTTTTTATTATAAAAATTTAATATCTGATATTCACAAAAAATCCATAGATAATCAAAGTCTGTCTTTAATATTTTTTTCAGTCTTATGGGAAGTAGTCTCTCTGTTATGTATGATAATAAGTACTTGTTCATTCTGCGTCTCCACAATGTATGGTTTAGAAAGGAAAACAGGTATGAAATCTCAATCCCTTTATAATTCGACTTTTTCCCCATTATCTTTTTTTCCTGAGGATGATTATATCCACCGGTCACAACGATAGACACATGAACTCCCCGATTAGCTAATCCTTCGACTAACGAAGCATAACGGTTGCCGCTTGCCGAGGAATCAAAAAAAGGATTTTGAGGTCTAATTAGAAGAATTTTCATTATTTATTCTGATTTTGATTGAAATCGTTGATAATGGAATGATATGTTTCCAAAAGTTCATCGACAATACGGCTTTTGTCATGTCTGTGTAAAGACCGTCTTCGAGCATTGTCTCCCATTACAATGGCTTGTTCCTTATTATTCCAAAGTTCCAGAACAGCGCCGGCCATTGCCCAGGGATCGCCATCCTGTATGAGTAATCCTTCTTCTCCGTCTTTTAACAGACTGCCGGTACCTCCTGCAAATGTAGCAATACAGGGCATTCCCATAAGCATTGCCTCACACAGGCTGTTGGAACTGTTTTCTATATGAGATGGCGCCACATATATATTCGATTGCTGCATTGAATTAATCAATTCTTTTTCCGACAATAAACCAAGCAATGCCAATCCCTTTTCCGGAAAGTCCTTTTTTAATTTTCTCTTCACGATTTTGTAAATCAATGATTTCTCCGAGACCCCTGCAACTCGCCATTCTACATCATAATGTAGTTTATTTAGTTCATTCAGAGCCAAACAGAGTGTTTCGAAACCCTTGAAATACGAATTGCCACAGGTAGTATGAACAATCAATTTTCCTTGAGGATGTGACGGCGCTTGCCATTGATTCTCATAAAAAGAGTCCCTTAAAATTTCATCTACATGAAAATATACAGCGTCAGGCGCCATTATGCCTGTTATCCGTTTATCCCATGATGTTCTTCCGATTAGACAGGTCGTTTTTTTGAGATTTTTGAGTTCAATTTGCTTTTTTTTAGCAAATGTTTTATAACTGTATGAAAAATTCTTGGACAATAAAATGTCTTTCCATGAACCGTTAAATACTTTAGCAGAAAGATATTTTTTTTCAATTCCCGAAAAATACTTGTGATGGCATACTGTTATGTTTCCCTGTATTGAAACAACGACGGGAACATTTACTTTTCCAAGAATACATCCAAACGGATTTTCTGTTCCATGAATATGAATGACGTCCGGTTTTACCTGTTCAATTATATCAGTATATTTATGGATATCCTGCCCGTCTTTTTCGGACACGATGAAGATTTTTTTAAAAGTATTCCAAAGGAAACTGCCATCGTATATCGGATAATAAGAAGTTTTTCCATAGTTAAAACGATTCAGTTTATACGGATAATAAAAGGCAATGTGCAAATCTGCATGTTCCTGAAGTTGCCTGTCAAGCGATTCTAACCAGCCTCCGCCAATGCCATTCGCATTTAAAAACTGCTCGCCGGCTGCTGCCGTATTACAAAACCAAAGCGCTTTCATAGTTTCAATCCGATTTTACTCGATAAAAACTCATCAGTACATTGAAGCAACTCATTTGAACAACATCCTCCAATAGCGATAAACACAATCACATATCGCAATGTGGATGATGGTAACCCAAATCCGATCATATCAATAAAATAAATTAGAATGATTCCGGCAAACGCTTTACACAACAAGTTTTTTGATTTTTTAAAACCATTATACATTGCCTTTGAAGATAGGATGATGAACAAACCCAAATAAATCCACCCCCCTTTTAAAATAAGGTATAAATAGCCATTTTCAATGGTATCCCGCAGACCCGTAGATTCATCTGTTGCAAGAATTCCTCCCTGAAACTCACCAAAAACGCCACGCCCAAAAATCCAATCCTTTGGATGTGAATTAAAATCATTAAAGAAAAGATCAACAATATGTTCTCTGGATTCCATACCTGTCTGAGTGCGCTCCAGCAGAAGAGAAAATTGATCAATATTCACATAAAATAAAACGCAAACGAATAATAACAATATAGAAGAAGGAATGATTGCTTTTAACTTACTTTTTCGTCTATATACTGATTTATGAAAAAAATAGAGGCAGTATGAAAAGAATAAAACACTTGAAAAATAAAGCACCTGATTGCGTCTTGCGAGCAACATGTTTACAACTAAAACCAGCAAAGCGGTAACGACCGTAATCATGTTGACTCTTTTGCTGTGGTATGAAAAGGTAAGCAGTAAGATAGAAGCTCCGGCTGCAAAAACGGTTCCATACTCTTCTCCCTGATTAGAATGACTGACAGTAAAGTAATTGAATAAGGGAATTGTAATAAAAAGATATACGATGGCTAATATGAGTGAGAATTTTAATAAATTCCTGTAATATAACAAGTTGGGTTTTAAAATGGCAAAAAATGATATTAGATAGATATATCCCAATCCTGAAAGAAACTGCTTAAACTTAATATAATTTCTATATCCGTCAAATAATTGAGGGATCGACGCTAAAAGTAACAATATGATCCATGAAAGAAAGAAAACCAAAACAATATTTTGATGAATTAATATTGGGATTTTGATAGCGTTCTTCCGTACTGCCTTTATCAGGTAATAAGCAGCCAGGAAATATAAAAAATATCTTAATATTGGGAAATTTACGTCAAAGATAGATTGTACGATATCCAATATGACTACTACTTGCGCGATGAAAACGGAAAGGAAAGCGTAATTCAATAATAGTAATCTTTTCATCTTTTGACTATTGTGCTTATTATTTGCCGAATAACTACTGCAATCTTTTTCCTCTCCTGACGATTTAAAACAAACACGAAAGAAGCCATAAGAAAAAGCGAGACGGCAAAAAACGTAACAAGAAATAATTTACATAAAGACGCTTCCATTTTACTGCCGATAAAATATGCTATAACAATGGTAATGAGAAAGGTACAAACACACGGCAACAAAACGTCTTTCAGAAATTTCACATGACTGATTTTTGCCGCGTTACGGGCAAAATAAACTCTTACAACAG
>Ga0082212_10003352_pt1 | contig 22779 bp, 15 predicted proteins | sample TergutNt197P3_FD_71548 | JGI IMG/M metagenome (GOLD analysis project Ga0082212, IMG submission 71548) | Neocapritermes taracua P3 segment gut microbial communities from Petit-Saut dam, French Guiana - Nt197 P3 | ecosystem: Host-associated > Arthropoda: Insects > Digestive system > Gut ...
GCGAGGTTCGACCTTTTCACCCATAAGGACAGTAAACACTTCATCGGCCTGGATCGCGTCTGTCAGCTCGATGCGTTTCAGCACGCGCGTTTCGGGGTTCATCGTAGTGTCCCAAAGCTCGTGCGCGTCCATCTCGCCGAGGCCTTTATTACGTGAAATATCGACCTTACCCTTGCCGTCCTCCCCGCGCATTTCCGTCAAAGCTGATTCGAGTTCGCTCTCGTTCAAAATATACCGCACGGTTTTACCGCGCGTCAGTTTAAACAGCGGAGGCTGCGCCGCGTAGACGTACCCGCCGTCAATAAGAGGGCGCATAAAGCGGAAGAAAAATGTAAGCAGAAGCGTCCTGATATGGCTGCCGTCGACGTCTGCGTCCGCCATGATGATCACCTTATGATAGCGCAGCTTTGTCTCGTCGAAATCCTCGCCAATACCTGCCCCCAGCGCGGTTATGACCGGCGTCAGCTTGTCGTTGCCGTAGACCTTGTCCGCCCGCGCCTTTTCTACATTAAGCATCTTACCCCAAAGCGGCAATATCGCCTGAAACCGGCTGTCGCGCCCGCCTTTTGCGCTGCCTCCGGCCGAGTCTCCTTCGACGATGTATATCTCCGTAAGCGCCGGATCCGCTTCGTTGCAGTCGGCAAGTTTACCCGGGAGTGACATACCTTCGAGCGCATTTTTACGCCGTATGTTATCGCGCGCTTTTCGCGCCGCTTCGCGCGCCCGTGACGCTGTTATCGCTTTGTCCAGGATAGCTTTCGCGACGGCCGGATTCTCCTCGAAAAATGTGGAGAGTTTCTCCGCTATCAGGTTGTCGACGAAAGTCCTTATCTCGCTGTTGCCGAGCTTTGATTTCGTCTGCCCCTCGAACTGCGCTTCCATAAGCCTGACAGAAATGATCGCTGTAGCGCCCTCGCGGCAGTCCTCACCGGAGAGTTTGTCTTCGCCTTTGAGCATATTCGTCTTTTTTCCGTAATCGTTAAGCACTCTTGTCAGCGCGGCTTTAAATCCTGTTTCATGCATACCGCCCTCTGGCGTGTTTATATTATTTGCAAAACTCAGCAGAAACTCGTTATATACGTCGCTGCAGTATTGCAGGGCTATCTCCGCCGTCGAATCGTTGCGCTCGCCTGACAGGTAAATGATACTTTCGTGCAGCGGCGTCTTATTGCGGTTGAGATATGTTACAAACTCCCTGATGCCGCCCTCATAGCACATCGTGTCGGAGGCCTCGCGCCCCGGCCTCTCATCGCGCGTAGTTATCTTCAGCCCGCCGTTGAGGAACGCCTGCTCGCGCATGCGCGTGCGTATGACCTCATAGTTGAAATCGCAATCGTCAAAAACTTCACCGTCGGGTTTGAATGTAACATCAGTGCCGGTCCTGCTTGTTTCCCCGACGACCGTGAGTTCCTGCGTGATGTCCCCGCGCTCGAACTTCATCTCGTAGATCTGGCCGTTCTTATGTACCCGCACTACCAGCCATTCCGAAAGCGCGTTGACGACCGACGCGCCGACTCCGTGCAGCCCCCCCGCGACTTTATACCCGCCGCCGCCGAACTTGCCCCCGGCGTGCAGGACGGTGTATACGACCTCGAGCGCGCTTTTCCCGGTCTGCTCATGCGTGTCGATGGGGATACCGCGGCCGTTGTCAATGACAGTTATCGTGCCTTCTTTGCTTATCGTCACCGATACCTCGTCACAAAAACCGGCTAACGCTTCGTCGATAGCGTTGTCTACTATTTCGTATACAAGATGATGGAGTCCGGAAGACGACGTCGAGCCTATGTACATGCCCGGCCGTTTCCGGACGGCTTCGAGCCCTTCAAGCACCTGTATCTGAGACGCGTCGTATTCTTCAAGTTCGCCGTTAAATATACCGCCTGTGTTTTCATCCGCCATGGAAAAATCCTCCCGCGCGCCCGGTCCGCCGACCTGCGCTTTATTATCAGTCAAACCGCATTGCCTCCGAACGCTTCATAAGCGTCTGTGAGGACAACTGCGACAAGTAGATTTCAAGTTCGTTGCATATGTCTTTACGACGTATTTCGCCGGAATTGCGCTTTTCGCCAATATGACGCCTCATATCCGAAGCGCGCTTTTCGTTCGCCGGATTCTTTTCGCCGCAAACGACGAACGATTTCGGCAGGTCGTCCGACACGCTGACGATCCGGCCCGCTTTTTCGGCTTCGCCGAGGAATTTTCGCGTGATATGCGAGCCGGTGGTATTGTCAAGGTCAAAGATCCCGATAACATCCGCTTCCGGCACCACAACATTCTGCCCTAAGTGTAGATACATAAAACCTCTGCCGGTAGGCGGCCAAAGGCTGCCCCGCAACCCCCGTCCCCTAACTCCTGACTACTGACTACTGATCTTCCCGTTTTCAACTCTTATCACCGCGCCGCCGCGCGCCGCGGAGACCGCGCTGTCGTCGCAGCAGGTTATGAAAACCTGCCCGCTTTTTATCCTGCCGAGGATGAAGCTCTGGCGCTTTGCGTCGAGTTCGGAAAGGACGTCGTCCAGCAGCAGTACGGGATACTCGCCCTGATCTTCGAAATGGATATCACGCTCCGCGAGTTTTATTGAAACCGCCGCAGTCCGCGTCTGCCCCTGCGATGCGAATTTACGCGCCGACGCGCTCCCTATCTCTATCTCAAGGTCGTCCTTATGCGCCCCGGACAGGCAAAGGCCCGATTTCAACTCCGCCTGCCGGTGCGTCCTTTGGTGTTCAAGCAGATCAGGCAGGAGCTGTTCCGGTTTTTTCCCTCCCGCGTCCATACCGCCGACAGTTTTATAACGAATCGAAAGTGTTTCCGTTCCGCCGGAAAATTCATTGTGCGTTTCCGCAGCTTTAGCCGACAATACTGCCGTGAACGCCGACCTGTAATGTATAAGCCGGGCGCTGTGCTGCGCTAAACGCAAGTTATAGTCGTCTAGAAGCTCCAGCAGGGACGGTTTTTCGCGATAGTCGCGCAATATGCGGGTCTTATGCTCATAAAGCCTGTTAAACTCCGTAAGGGCCGCAAGATAACCCGGCCGGAGCTGCGACAGGCACTGATCCATCAGTCTGCGCCTGACCGAAGCGCCATCTTTGATCATATTGAGGTCGTCCGGCCCGAACATGACCGCCGTGAGCCGCCCTGTTAGCTCCGTAGTCTTTTTCAGCTTTGCCCCGTTTGCGTAAAGTTCCCGTCTGCGCCCGCGAAAAAGCCGGGCTTCAAGCATCTGTTCACGCCCGCCTGAATCGACGCCGGCCCGGACACACGCGCTGTCGCGGTCAAAGGATATCAAGTCTTTATCACCGGCCTGGCGGAATGAACGCCCGGCGGTCAAATAATAAATACCCTCAATGAGATTTGTTTTACCCTGCGCGTTGCTCCCGGTGATCACATTGACCCCGTCGGCAAAGCGCGTCGTAACGCCGTAATAATTCCGGAATCCATCGAGAAAGAGTTCTTTTACAATCATACCGTCGTCTTAACGACCAATGTCTCCCCCCCATACCTTACAACATTGTCAGCCCTTATTTTCTTCCCGCGCATAGTGCACGGCTCCCCGTCGACAAAGACTTCGCCGCATTGGATCAGCAACTTGGCCTCGCCGCCTGTCGATGTGACGGACGCTAATTTCAGCAATGTGTCCAGACGAATGTACTCACCCGTAATACTGATGCGCCTGACGCCGCGCAGTTTAACTCTCATACGCCCTCAACCTGACCGGAAGTATCATATACAGGAAGTTATTGCTGCCGTCTACCGGCGAAATTATGCATGGGGTTATACTCGTAGACAGTTGGAGGCATATTTCATTCGCAGGGACAGCCTTCAGGACTTCGATCATATATCTGTCATTGAAGCCCATCTCGAGTTCCTCAGCGTCTCCTTCCACTGCGCACTCATCACTTGCTTTTCCGAGAGCGGACGCCGCGGTCATTTTAATTACTCCGTCACAAAACTGGGTGCGTATCGGCCCTTTTATCTTGTCGCTGAGGACTATCGAAACGCGTTCCAACGCGGATATGAGCTCGTCTTTATCGACTTTAAGCTGGAACTTTGCAGATTGCGGGACAGAGTTCTTATAGTTTAAAAATTCCCCTTCAAGCCGTCGGGAAACAAGCGTAGTGTCTCCCAGCGTGAACATAATATATTTTGCGCCAAGCGTGATTGTCACCGGGCCTTCGCCATCAGATATTATCTTCAGGAGTTCGTCAAGAGCCGTTCCCGGAACGACGAAACTCAGCGCTTGAACATCACTGCTTTCCAAAGGCTCGCGACGGAGCGCAAGCCTGAACCCGTCGACCGCAACTATAGTCAGTTCGCCTCCGCCGGTTTCAAACAAAGCCCCGGTCTGTATCGGGCGCGATTCATTATCACTTACGGCAAAACCGGTCTGCGATATCATTTTTTTAAGTAACGCTTCATTGATTTCTATGGAATCCCCTTCATCTATGACAGGAAGCTCGGGGTAATCCGTCGGAGGGAACCCAAGTATTTCATATTCACTCAACTCACTGCTGATTTTAGCCACAAACCCCTGGTTTACTGAAATTTTTACATACTGACCAGGCGCTTTCCGGATAATTTCTCCAAAGAGCTTCGCATTCAGCACTACCCCTCCCGTTTCCTCTACCTCTGCGGGAACTTTTGTTACAATACCCGTTTTCAAATCGTAGCCCGATATTTTTACATTTTCTTCCCCGGCTTCGATCAGCAGCCCTTCCAGGACCTGGACGGGGCTCTTTGACGCTGCTGCGTGTGATGCGGTAAGTATCGCTATGAGCAGCATATACTTTTCACATATGAATTCCATAATTTATTCCTTTCAAATTTCAAGGCGTTTCTTTTTTCAATGAAGAGTTATTTTAATTCTATAAAGAAAGAATATATATAAATATTTTAGTAGTAGCAGTAGTAGTAGCGAAAAATGTGGAAAATGCGGGAAGGCCTTTATACGGAGCGGAAAATTCGAATCGTTAAAATGTGGAAAACTTTGCGTGTTATTAACGGTTTTAAACAGTGGAGAGTTTTATAGTTTACCAACATAAAAAAATATGTGGAGATGTTGAAAGATTATGTCATGTTTTATTCTTTGAATTTATATTTGCCGTGATGTCCCTGACTATCCCTGAAAAGTCCTGTGATTCAGCCATTTTCCGTTCAATGTTGTTGATTGAGGAAATCACTGTGGAATGGTCGCGCCCCTCAAACTCCGAGCCTATATCTTTAAGCGAAAGATTGGTAAATTTACGGACGAGATACATGGCTACCTGCCGGGCGAGCGCCGTATTCCGTATCCTGCTTTGACCCTTGATATCCTCAGGAGTAAGCATATAGAATTTCGCGGTCTCGTCAATGATATTATCTACTGTCGGGAGTAACTCGCGCGAGCCCTTAAACATGTCCTTAAGGCGCGCCTTGACGGTGTCGATAGTCAACTCGTCGTCCATAATATCGCGGTACGCTATGATCATCTTGACGGCGCCCTCGAGCTGGCGGATGTTAGAATTAAGGTTGTCCGCTATATAATTAGTGACGTCGTCGGGAAGAATCACGCCTAGCTGCTCCGCCTTGTTTCTGATTATCGCGATCCTCAGCGCATCGTCGGGTGGCTTGATATCCGCCATCAGCCCGGACTCAAAACGTGTTTTCAACCTGTCTTCCAGGGTGTGTATCTCCTGAGGCGGCCGGTCGGAGGTAAAAACTATCTGTCTGCCGAGGCCGAACAATGTATTGAAGGTATTAAATATCTCCTCTTGCGTGGAAATGCTTCTGGCTATGAACTGTATATCGTCCATTAAAAGCAGATCCGCGCTGCGGTATTTTTCACGGAACTCAACATTCTTGCCGACCTTGAGCGCTTCTATCAGTTCGTTAGTAAAATTTTCGCCTGTAACATAAACTATATTGTAATGGGGGAATTTACTCTCGACTGAATGTCGTATGGCGTAAAGCAGGTGGGTTTTGCCAAGCCCTGACTCGCCGTATATGAAAAGAGGGTTGAAATTTTGCTTCTGCTGCCCCTCCGCGACTGCCAGCGCCGCCGCGTGCGCGAATTTATTTGTATTCCCGACTACGAAGCGTTCGAACGTATATTCGTTCGAACTCGAGTAATCGGGTTCGGCGGAAGCTTCTGTGAGGGCGCGCAGCCCGTCGTCGTCGAGGATTATTACATCGAAATCCCCTGAAAACAGTTCGTTAAGCGCGCTTTTGATAGATCCTGTAAAGCGGCCCTCTATTACGCTTTTTTTAAATACTGAAGGCGTGTGAAGGAAGAGACGGCTGTCGGACAGTTCCACGGCGCGGCAATCTTCAAACCATGTGGATATAGCGGTCGCTGTGAGGTCCACGCTCAGAATATGCAGAACTTTGTTCCAGACGTCGGCAGCCGAATTCATAATGTCGATCCTCGTATAATAGTAATTAGGGTAAACGCTGATTAGATCTTTAGAAAAAAGCGCACCGAGTGCAATCGGTACGATACATAATATCAAATATTCATGGAATAAGCAAGTTTTTTTGCTGTTTTTGCGCTTAAAAATTGCTGTATTTCCCGCAGTTTTTCCCCACCGGGCTTAGAAAAAGAGTTGCTTTTATGAGATTTGGCTACACTAAGTTGGGAAAATGCGCCAGGGGCCGCTAACGCGGGCACTGAACGCTGAACAAGGCTTTCTCCGTCAAAGAGAAAACCCTGTAAACATAGTACTGACAGCTAAGGAGACGGCATAGTTATTGATTCATGCTGTTAAGTTTCTTTGTCAATGCGCTTTTCCTGCGCGCGGCATTGTTTTTATGGATAAGACCTTTGGTCGCCGCGTGATCGACAGTCTTGACGGCTGTTTTATAAGCGCTTTCCGCCGTCTCTTTGTCGCCGGCGGTGGCAGCGGCGTCAAATTTCTTTATATTCGTTTTCATGAGCGACTTGGCCGCCTTGTTTTTCGCGGCAGCTTTTTGTGAAAGCATGACTCTTTTAGACGAGGACTTGATATTCGGCATTTTCTATGGGCACCCCCTTTCGTCGTCGCGGACGCTTGATTGATTCGCGGAGCGCTATTCTATCACTTCGTCGTATTGATTGCAAGCATTTTTTTAGAAAGCAAGGGGAAGCAGGGGGACGGTTCATCTGCTTTCCAAGCAAATGAACCGTCCCTCTGCTTTCCCAACCGTCCCCCTGCTTTTTTATCCGCTAACCGTTACGCATATAGTGAAAGATGTACTGTTGGGCGATACCGGCGTAAGGGCTGAATATGCCCGGATCGAACGCCGGCCCGTAGTGCTCCGCGACGGCGCGCTTCATCCAAACGTCAAGCGGGAACGCATCAGGCATGTTCAAACCGAAAAGCAGCGCGCAGTCCGCGACCTTGTCCCCGACGCCGCGCAGCTTTTTCAGCGCCGCGCGGGCAGCATCTGGCGTTTCGCGAGACAGGGCTTCGAGATCGAGCGCTCCATCCGCGACGGCCCTTGCCGCGCCTATGATATACTCCGCCCTGTACCCGCAGCGTACTTGCGCCAGGTCGTCGGCGCTGAGCGGCGCCAGCCTTTCCGCAGAGGGGAAAGTGTAAAGAGCTTTATCATCGCCACTGTCGCCCTCAAACCAAACCGGCTCCCCGAACTGACGGCAGAGTTCCGCGATTATCTTTTTTATGCGGGGTATATTGTTGCACTGCGAAATTATAAACGAGCAAAGCGCCTCCCACTTGTCCTGCTGCAGAATACGGATACCGGCGCCGAAGGCTGTGGCTTTTGTCATAAAATCATCGATGCAAAGACTCCGGCGTATCTCCGCATAGTCGCGGTCAAGGTCGAAATAATCGTGCCAGATAGTCTCGAAGTCATGCAAAGTGCCGGAAATGAAAATGCTCACGCCTTTGCGGCTGTTGCTGCCGCCGTTGCAACTGCCACCACCGCCGCCACCGTTTCCGAGGTTTCCATTTCGGCCTCCGCTGCCACCGATACTGCCGCTGCCGCTGCGCAGCCTCGCTGCGCGCCCGCGGGCGACGCCGGTGTAGACGCCGTTTTCATCGGCGTCCCAGCGGAAACACTGCCCGCATTCAAATATTTTGACGGGATCAAAATCTGCTACGCCCGTGATCTCGACCTCGCCGTCATGTTCAAAAACTTCCATACAATACCTCGCAATCTACCGTATCCTTGTGGGCTTCATCTTTCGGACGGAGAAGCAGTGGAATCAACAGTCGCATATATCTGATTTATCCCTGTAGTGACTTGCCTGCGCTTCCCACAGCTCGTGATAACGTCCGCCCGTATCGGCCAGAAGTTCGTCGTGCGTACCAAGCTGCACAAGCGTCCCCCCGTCGAAGACGGCTACGCGGTGGCAGAACCGGCATGACGACAACCTGTGTGAAATGAAAACCGCTGTTTTACCGCCTATAGTCTTGTCGAAAGTCGTATAGACCTCATACTCTGCGATCGGGTCGAGCGCGGCGGTCGGTTCGTCCAGCACGACGACAGGCGCGTCTTTGTATAAAGCCCGCGCCAGCGCTATTTTTTGCGCCTCCCCACCGGATATGCGGACGCCTTCTTCGTCATACTTTTTGTATAAAATCGTATCCAACCCTGCGGGCAGGCTGCTCTGGCTACCGGAAAATCCTGCCCCTTCCAAGCAGGCTTCCACGCGGTCCGGGTCATATGACTCGCCGACGGCGACGTTCTGCCCCAGCCAAAGGGGGAAGATCATAAAGTCCTGAAATACCACGGAAAACAACGCTGTGTATTGCGCGTAGTCGTATTCCTTTATATTGACTCCGTCGAGAAGTATCTCACCTTCGGTCGGGTCATAAAGGCGGCAAAGGAGCTTGACCATAGTGGTTTTCCCGCTCCCGTTCAAGCCTACGACAGCCAGCCTCTCGCCGGGGCTAAGGCTGAGGCTGAAGTCCCGCAGCGCGTAGCGTTCAGCGCCGGGATATTTGAACGAGACGCCGCGGAATTCGATTTTGTGATCATGCCCATCCGGCTTCGTGACGGACCTGTCGCCTTTGACCAGCAAGTCCGGTAAAGTCATATACTCGCGCAGCGGCTTGAGGAAAGCGGCGTTGTTCCACAATTTCCCGAGCGTGTTGAAAAGCAGGCCGACCGAGCCGGCAAGAGCCAGCGCCGCCCCGACGTTTTGGACGATACTGCCGACCGGAACTGTACCGCCCAAGGCCCCGTAACCCGCAAGCAGGTAAAACCCGCCGCTGAGTACCGCCAGGATCCCGGCTGAAAAGCCCTGATGCCGCCCGCGGAAAAAGAACACCGGCATCCAGTCTTTCATACTGAAGCTGTTTTTAAATATCTCAAGTATCGCCTTGCCCTGCCCGTACAGACGGACTTCTTTCGCAGCCTGGTCGGAACTGACATAATTCCCGTAGTAAATCATTGCGGTATTGACCTTGTTGTTATCGGCGTACATTTTCTCCATCATGATCATTTCCCGCTTGTTGAACCAAAGCGAGACCAGCAGGCTCAAAACGAAAAGCGCGAAAAGCGCGGCGGCGGGCAGCCCGGTAATACTGCCGCCCGCTGATAAACCGGTCAGCAGCAAAATGGCGAAAATAAGGGAGAAAAGGTTTTCAGATATAGTGACCGTGTGGAAGTACATGTCAAGCAAGCCAAGGCCCGTGCCTCGTGACTGCGTATCCATCCGCGCCAAGATCTCGCTGATTTTCGCGTCCTCAGCATAGGCGAAATCCATGCTTGTAAATTGCTCCGCCTGCATCAGAAGCAGTTTTGCGTACATATGTTCCATAGATATGTTTTGCTCGATCTCGCGCGCTAAAGCGGCGCTCAGCGCCGACAGGAGAAAAGTCAGCCCCACGGTCAGGCATACATAAGTGACGATAGCGCCGGTGGCCCGGGAGCCGTCGAGCTCGTTCAATATCCGGGCTGAGAAAAACAGCACAATCATCGGCTGCGCGGATTTGAGCATCGAACGCAGCAATGTGAATGGCAGAAATGAAGGCGTAAGTTTGTGAACCAGCTTGAAACCGTAGCCGAGCAGGTTTAGTTTACCGCGTATGGAGATGTTTGCTTTTTCATCAGTCATTCGACAAAGCACCTCCCACTGCGTCGCTCACTGCCGCAGCGCTTACTGCCGCATCGCGTGCTGCCGCAGCGCTTTCCACTGCGTCGCGCACTGCCGCGTCGTTCACTGCCGCAGCGCGCACTGCCGCGTCGCCTACTGCCGCGCCGCTCACTGCCGCGTCGCGCACTGCCGCGTCGCCTACTGCCGCATCGCTTTCCACAGCGTCGCCTATTGCCGCACCGTTTCCCGCCGCGTCGCTTTCCATGCCGCGCCGGGCGTCGGGCGCATGGTCCTGATAATAACTTGCCTGAACGCTGAACATGTTCGCGTAGACGCCGCCGAGGGCCATCAGATCGTCGTGCGACCCCTGCTCGGCGACGACGCTGCCGTCGATGAGCAGAATACGGTCGCAAAATCGCGTGCTGGCGAGGCGGTGCGAAATGTACAGCGACGTTTTCCCGCCGGTCAATTCAGCGTATTTCCGGTATACCTCGTTTTCAGCCAGCGGGTCGAGCGCGGCGGTCGGCTCGTCAAGTATCAAAACAGGCGCGTCTTTATACAGCGCTCGCGCCATGGCGAGTTTTTGCTTTTCGCCGCCGGATAACTCCGTGGCTTCAGGATGGACGCCGCGCACAAGCAGCGTGTCCTCCTTATCCGGCAGGGTATCGGTCTTAGCCTTTAGCCCGGTCAGTTCAAGGCAGCGTTTTACCCGCGCGCGGTCGAGTTCGCGGGGAGGTTTTTGAGAGATGTTCTCGGCAATGCTTGCGGACAGAAGGTAGATATCCTGGAAAACCGCAGAAAACAAAGAGAAATACTCGTCGCGGTTATACGCGCCGGACGGTTTTCCGTTTAGCAGAATCTCGCCTTCGGTAGGGGAGAGCAACCCGCATATCAGCTTGATCAGCGTCGTCTTGCCGGCGCCGTTGGCTCCCACTACAGCGATCCGTTCACCGGCCCTGATAAATACACTGACGTCTTTTAAAGCCGGTCCTTCGGCGCCGGGGTAAGTGTAGCCAACACCGCGCATTTCAATGGACGGCGGCAACTCACCCGCCGCGGGCAGAGCGGGGCCCGGGCCCCTGTTCATCCGGTCCGGATATGAAAACACTGCCCGGATATCGCCCATCTCGGAGCAGGCTTTGGAAAGGTCGCTCGCGGCTGTCAGTATGCCCGACACCCAGCCCGCGAGCGCGCCGATCGCGGCGAAAATAAATACGAATTCCCCCAGCGCCATTTTCCCGTCCAGAACGAGCCATATCAAAAACGCGTACGCCGCGCCCTCGCGCAGTAATATCATAAGGGCGTCGGTCAATTGCGCATGCATGTTTTTCGACAGAACGCTGCGTTCCGCATCGTGCATGGCTTTGTATTGCGACCTGTGCAAGCCGTTGAGCCAGCCGAAAGCGCCGTACATCCGTATGTCTTTGGCCGCTTCCGGTTTTCGCAGCATTTCATTCAGGGCTTCCAGTTTCTTGAAATTCTTGCTGCGCTCCTCGCGCGTCGTTTCGGTATAACGCCGGGCGCGCAGCAGCATCAGCCAGTTCACTGCGGCGGTCAAGAGCAGCAGGAGCAAAATAAGCGGGTGGATGAGCGCGATAGCCCCGGCATAGAGCAGGAAACCCAGGCAGTTGGCAAGAAGCTCTGTCAATGACTTTGGGATGTTCATCGCAGGGGAGCGGTTGCCATGCATCGCCTTGTCGGCTTTGTCCTGTACTGTTTTATACCCGGGGTCGTCAATAAGCTCATAGTCCATGTCCGTGATCTTTTTAAGATCCATCCTTAAAATATTGGAAACAGTGATTGTTCCGATGGCGCTGTTGACGAAGTTGTCAGTAAAAGACTTGATAAAGCTGACGGCGACCAGCAGCAGCGCCATGCCGCCCACTGTTATGAGGAACCGCTCCGGCGCGGCTTTGGCCGCTATCTGGTCGAGCACTATTTTCGGCATCAAAATGCTGAGGTATGGCAGAGCCACCCTCATGATAACGGCAAGCGCGCAAAGTATGGGTATCGCCTTTCGTTCGGTCCAGCATATCGAAAGCGAAAACCGTATCCCCGGCCATATCGTCTTTTTTGTTTTTGCTTGCTCCAAGGGCGGCCTCCTCCGGTTCGGATGTATTTTCAAAGCAGTATATACCATTTATAGTCAAAGGTCTACAGTTAGTCACGGGAACACATACATATCTGTCGGATAGCAACAGTTTCCTTGTTAACAGACAATAATATATGTGTTGACAACTATATAATTGTTATATATAATAATGCTGTGGAGTCAAAATCTGAATTGAGTACCTCTATTAACCACAACTCATGAAATACTGACTGAACAGGTGATGAACATGCATCCGGATGAAAAGATAATAGGCGAAACGATCCGCAGACTCAGAATTCGTAAAGGGCTGCCCCTTGAGGAAGTGGCCGCAAGAGCCAGCCTTTCACCGATATCCGTAAGGGCGCTTGAGTTGGGGCGAGGTTCCACGCTTTCAACGATGCTTAAGGTTCTGAAAGCAATTGATGAGACAGGATTTGTTCTGGACTGGGCGGATAAAAGCAACGAGATCAGCCCCATGCAGGTACTCAGAAACTCACGGAATCAGGCGGTCGAGCCAAAACGCGTCGCAAAAGCCAGGTCGCGTCTCTCTTAGAAGGAATGATAACATATGCCGTTTACCCATGTTGAGACAATCGAAGTACGTATCTACGGGAGAACAGTAGGGGCGATCGCGCCGGACTCCCGGGGCAGGCCGTATTACGCGTTTGAGTACGCGCCTTCGTGGCAGCGGGACGGCTATTCGATCAGCCCGCTGCATCTGCCCCTGACTTCGGGCGTATTTGTCTTTGACGACCTTGCTGAGAATACATGGCACAGGCTGCCGGCGGCAATAGCCGACGCGCTTCCCGACCGCTTCGGCAACAGCCTGATCGATGCAAGGCTGGCGGAAAAAGGCGTGACAAAAGATGAGATCACTGCTTTAGACCGACTTGCATACACCGGCGACAGGTCGATGGGCGCTCTGGAATTCCGCCCCTCGCGTTCTATTGGTAAAGAACCCGATATATTGGATTTCGCCCAACTGATCGGCGCCGCAAAAGACGCGATCAGCGGTTCTGTCGGAACTGACAGCAAAGCAAAACGCGCGCTGCGCCAGTTGCTGTCGGTCGGAACAAGCGCAGGCGGAGCACGGGCTAAAGCAGTAGTCAATATTGACCCTGCCACCGGCGATATCAGTTCCGGGCAGCGCCCTGAAAAAGGCAAAGAATCATGGCTTCTGAAATTTGACGGCGTAGCAGATGATTCATCACTCGGGTTTTCACAGGAATACGGAAGGATCGAGTACGCATATTCGCTCATGGCGAAAGCGGCGGGCATACATATGACGGATACCAGATTATTACATGAAAACGGGCGCGCCCATTTTATGACAAAGAGGTTTGACAGGATGGATCCGGCGTCAGGGGGCATGCAGGACAAGATACATATGCAGAGCCTTTGCGCTATGGATCACATTGATTACAACTTGATCCACACAAATCAATATGATTCATTATTTTCGGTGATCCGGCGCCTCGAACTTCCTGAGGAAGCCCTGACCGAAGCTTTTCGCAGGATGGCGTTCAACTGTTTTGCGATGAATTGTGACGACCATGCCAAAAACTTTGCTTTTCTGATGGATGAGCATGGAAGATGGAGCCTGGCCCCGGCTTTCGACATTACCTTTGCGTACAATTCCAAAAACATATGGCTGAAGGAGCACTTAATGGGCGTCGGCGGGAAGTTCGCGGATATAAGCGTACAGGATCTGTTGCGTTTTGCCGAAAGGCATGACGTCCCATACGCGCGTAAAGCGGTAAGCGAGACAAAGCGCGCTGTGGCAATGTGGCCGGATTTCGCGAAACAGGCGGGTCTGTCAGAAACTTCTGTTGAAGAGATCAGGGAACGGTTGCCGGTGGTATAGGCTGTTTAGGTTCTTGATCAGTGCCGGCTGCGCAACACTGCAATATGGCGGCGGGAGTGTCAATGCAGACCACTACGCTTCTTCCAGCCGCCCGTCGACCATGTGGTACACGGCGTCGGCGACCTGCATCACGCTTATATCGTGGGTGGCGACTATAACGCACCGGTCCTGCTCTTTTGCAAGGCTTCTCAGCAGTGCGATGATCGTGGCGCTCGTCTCGCTGTCGAGATTCCCGGTGGGCTCGTCGGCAAGGATCAGGCGCCGGTCCATCGCAAGCGCCCTTGCTATTGCGACGCGTTGCTGCTCCCCGCCGCTTATTTTATTCGGGTAGCGGTCAAGGAGAGTGCTTGGCAGTGAAACCATTTCAGCAAGTTCCAGGGCGTCCGCCCTGGCTTTGTCTTTCTCCACCCGGCAGAGTTCCATCGGGTATAGAATGTTCTCCAACGCGGTCAGCAGAGGGAACAAGGAAAAATCCTGATATATCACGGCAACGCTCTTGCGGCGGTATTCGTCCAGATCCAGTTGGGAAGTCGGTTTGCCTTCGAAAAGCAGTTCCCCCGCCGTAGGCTTGTCCAGCCCGGCCATCAGATTCAGGAGCGTGCTTTTGCCGCTGCCGGATTTACCTATGATCGCGTAGAAGAAGCCCCTCTTGAACGCGCAGGTTACCCCCTGAAGCACATTCTTTGTCCCCGCTTCGGAACCGGGCGCTGCTCCGGACCGGCGCGCCGCCCCGGATCCGTAGCTGAAATAAACGTCGTTGATTTTCAGGATATCCATAATTTTCCTCCAAACTCTGTTTCATCGCACTGCGCGCAGGGGAAATCATTGCGCAGTCTTATTCTTCCGCTTTCAATATCGACCGAACCGAGCCTCTGTTGAACGTTAACGCGGAAAAGCCCGCGCCCAGAAGCCACAGTAAGGCAAACAGTACAGTCAGAATATAACCCGTTCGCGTGGGAGTCCCCGTTACTGCCCGCCATATTCCGGCGCCGATCAGCACTCCGGGGATACAGAGCAGGGCCTGCTCCCAGAATATGCTGAAGAACGCGGTATGCTTTGCCGCGCCCTGCGCGCGCATCAGGGCCGACTCGCGTTTACGAAGCCGGACAATGATAAAGGGGATAAGCGCGGCAAGCAGCTCCAACAGTACATACAGCGCCGGGAATATCTTTTGCATGTACCAGAGCCGCTGCGACATAGCGCGCTCTGTTGCCAGAAATATGTTATCCTCGATAGTCACGAAGCTTCTTATCGAGCGCGCTTTTTTTATTTCGGAATAACCCCGGTCGTTCAGAAAACTCTTGAGCGCGGCGAGATCGTCCGCGCCGCGCAGCCTGAAGCTTGCGCTGCCGAAGGTGAGGGGCAAAAGCGAGCCTGCATCGGGGTCGGGGTGGAAAGCATACGACGCAGGGACGTCGGTAAGACTGATGCGTGGGTTATCCGGTTCCCTTGAATTGCGCATGGTTATATACTCTGTATAGTGATAGTCGTTTAATGGCGCGTATATATTATCCGCGCGCCCCTGTTTGATATATGCTCCGATTATCTTCAACATTTTGCCGCCGAGGCCGCTGCCGCCTGAAATCGTGATACCGATCATATCTCCAAACGACAAGTTGTTCTCATTAAGAAAAGCCGTGGAGACTATAACAGGCACAGGTTCGCTATCCTCTGTCCTTTTCAGGTTGCTCAGTTTTCCCCAGAAAGTAAAAGGTTCCTCACCCGGCGGTATTAATGAGAATACGGAAAGGTCATAGCCGTCCATAAACGTCACCGGCAACTCGGTGCAGCCATAGAATTCCTGCGAGGCGGCCAGATCGTTCGTCCAGATATAACCCGGTCCTGCGGCGAGCGCGTTGCTGAAGGTTTCCCATACAAAGGGGGAAGCGTCCGGTTGAGGCGGATCGATCCCGTATAGATAGTGCGAGGCTTTTGTGACCGACAATCCGGACAGGATGCTGCTGTTGTGAAAATCATTTACGACGGTTCCGGGCAGCATGAGAGAATGACGCCAGGTACCGTTGAAATCCGAAAAATAACCGTTGAATTCGGTGTCCTGCAGGAGGTCGTCATAACTCGTCTCATATGCCACCGTCGTGCCGGTGAGCTGCAAAAACAGCGCGGCGGAAAAGGCGCAGAGAACTACCGGCAGCGCCGAGCGGGAAGCCCCGCGCCACACGCTCAGCCACGCGTATTTTAAAGAGCCTCCGCGCAGCGAGCGGGATTTTGACCCGCTATGGAGCGAGCGGGCGCCGGGATCGACTCCGCGGGGCGTTGACCCGCCGGTATATGAACCAGACATTGAACCGGCGCCGCCGGGTGTTAAGTCGTCAAATAGCGAGCGGTATTTGGAGTATGTGACGCCGGGCGTCGAGCTGCCGCTGATCGAGCTGCCGCTGATCGAGCCGCCGCTAATCGAGCCGTCGCTGATCGAGCCGTCGCTGATCGAGCCGCCGCTGATCGAGCCGTCGCGCGTTACCTGCCGCGAGTCCTGCCGCATTCCCTGCCGCGAGCCCTGCCGTATTCCCTGCTGCGAGCCCTGCTGCGAAGCGCCGGTACTGCGCGAGCTATTACGTACCGCCGCCGGGCGATCGCGCACGATCGTCGAGCGAATGCTCACTGAAGTGAAAATGAAGCACGCCAGAACAGCAAAGATGAAAAAAACAAGCGCCGTCAGCACAAACACGATGGCGTCGACATCCGGGGCGAAGTCGATCGCCCTGGAGAGGCCAATACCGGCGTTTGAGTATCGGAGGTCGCCCGTCCCGTAGTTTTCGACTATCTGACGCACAACGCTCATGACGTAACCTGAGATTTTATCGCTTATGAAAACGCTGAACGCCGCCCCAAGCAGCGCGATACAACCCGAGCCGAAGAGGAAATAGGTGAAAACGCCCTCTTGCCCGACGCCGGCCCGGCGCATGAGTTTCGCCAGATCCCGCTGGCGGTATACAAAGAGGAAACCAAACAGCGCCAGCACCGCGAGCGTTGTCAGCGCGCAGACGGCGGTGACAATCAGCGCGATACGCAGAACATCGCGCAGCGGCGCGGCAGCCGCGGCGTACCCCTGATCGTAGATCGTCATACGCACGCGGAGCGGGAGGGTATTTTGCATTTCCACGGCAAAACGTTCTGCGCCGCTATTTTTCAGCCGCGCCTGCCCCAGGGTATATGAAAAACGGTTTGCGGACAGGTCGGCCGCTCCGGACTTTGGAATAAAGACAGTATCGCGGTAATCGTCGTTCGGGCTGAAAATCCCTGCGACTGTGTATGTATCCTCGTATTGAAAGCCCGTGCCCGCCCAATAGCTCTCCCGCAATGTTGCACCGGACAAAACGGCGAGGGAAAGGTCGAGCCGGCCGCCGGGCTCAAGGTCGAGCAGTACGGCGAGCCGCTCCGGCAGAAGGCAGACTTTTGCGCCGGCTGCATATTCCTCCGGGCTGAAACTCCTGCCCTTTATGACTGAGAGTTCCGCCTGCTGGAAGGGTAAAAGCGCTTCAAGATCATTAGTGGCGTAAACTGTCACGCCGGTGTTCATCGTTCTGTAGGTCGCGGCTATTTGATATAGAACGCTGTCAGCCGGGATCTCATAGTTGCCGCCCGGCGCGCTGATGTCAGTAAACATGTACTCTACCGATCCGTCGACTCCGGCGCGCGCGGCCGCTTCATTGCGGAAGGGCAGAACGTGGCCGCCGCCGTGGATCAGGTATAAGTGGCCGGACTCCAGTTCTATATCGCCCAGGTTTATGTACCCGCTTGTGGCTTTCGCGTCCGGATGAAGCAGATCCTCTATTATAGAATACTGGTAAGCGTCATAACGGTCATTGTAACTAAGTATATAGATCACGGCTACGACAGCGTCTTTATAATGCGGTTCCGCAGCCTCGGCGGTCTTTCCGGCGATAGAACCGAACGCCACGGCGTTTTCATCCCAATTGAGCACATACGGGCTTTTGGCCAGCGCGCTAAAGTCAAACTCCTCCATGCAAAGACCGATATCGTGGTCAAAAATCGTTTCATCCGGATAATCCACGCCGATATACTCAAAAACCGCGATCGTGGTGTAGTTATCGTCGCATTCCTTCAAAAACCCGAGTATGGCTGCAGTCAGGCTCACTCCTATGCATAGTACCGCGCCAAGGGCTGTGAGCAGCAGGAAAAAAAGCGCGGACTTGGGCCACGAGCGAAGCATATTTTTAAGACTGTGTCTGATGAACACTCTAGCTACTCCCCTGTTGAACACTGAAACGGCTACAGACAGATTGAAGCATCAGCCTTGAAAAGTCAAGACATTTGTTGAAATATCCGGCGCCTGTGTTATACTTGGCTTGTATCTACTCAGCGTCTTCCGAGCGCAAGGCGCTGAACATTAACCTTGGCTTAATTGCAGAAGAGAGGCGGAATCAGATGAACGATAAGGATATAGAATCATACGGTTTGAAAATAGGCAAAAGAACGTTTATCAGCACGGCGGTCATGCTGCTGTGCGTTATGATTTTCGCGTTTATCCTCACGCGGACGGTTCCTATGGGTGAGTACCAACGCACAATGACCGACGGGCGCGAGGTAGTCGTCGCCGGTTCTTATGTGCAGACGGACGGCTCGCGATTGCAGGCCTGGCGGGTGGTCACCGCGCCGTTTGAAGTATTCGCGGGGCCGGACGCGCTGACCGCGATAATGATAATACTGTCCATCATGCTTATTGGCGGCGTGTTTCTGATCCTCGACAAATGCGGCCTGCTGCAGTATGCCATGCGGCGCGTGATCCACAGATTTGAGAAAAGGAAGTACCTGCTGCTTGCCGTGGTCGCGCTTTTTGGCATGGCGCTCGGCGCGGGAATGGGATTATTTGAGGAAACCGTTATACTGGCGCCCATAGCGGTCGCTTTGGCGATTTCTCTCGGCTGGGACGCTCTTGTAGGCATGGGCATGAGCCTGATGGCTGTCGGTTTCGGTTTTGCCGCCGGAACATTCAACCCCTTCACGACCGGAGTCGCGCAGAGGCTGGCGGGACTTCCCTTGTTTTCCGGCTTATGGCTGCGCGCCGTAATTTTCGTCATCGTGTACGTTCTGCTGATCGCCTTTCTGATGCTGTATGCAAGGCGGATCGATAAAAACCCTGAAAAATCACTATTATATGGGATCAAAATATCGACAAAGCGCGTTTCCGTTGCGGGAGCGGCTCCTTCCGAAGCAGTTATGGAGCAGGATTCCCAAAAGAGCAAAAAGGCGCTCGCGTTTTTCGGGTCCAGCCTGCTCGTTATTGCGGCATACGTAATAACCGGCGTCTTTATACCCGCGCTGAGCGACTTTTCAATGCCTGTGATCGCCATAGTCATAACTATAGGGGGGATCGGCGCGGGGCTGATGTCGGGGCACTCCCGCGTTTTCAGGGATTTCGGGAAAGGTATCGTGACGTTCCTGCCAAGCGTTGTACTGCTCATGCTTGCTATGAGCGTGAAACAGATTTTCGTGTCAGGCGGGATCATGGATACATTACTGGATTACGCTTACAATGTGGTCGTCGGTTCGAGTCCTCTGGCTTCGCTGATCATAATCTTCGCGTTTGTGCTGTGCATGAACTTCTTCATCGCAGGAGCGTCCTCAAAGGCGTTTTTGGTGATTCCGCTGCTGGCGCCTCTGGCTGAGCTTGTCGGGCTGGCAAGGCAGAATATCGTCCTCGCCTTTTGCTTCGGCGACGGGTTTTCAAACGTGATATACCCCACCAACGCGGTGCTGCTGATCGTACTCGGGATCATAGGGGTGCCGTACATAAAATGGTTCAGGTGGACCTGGAAGATTCAAATAGCGCTGGCCGTGGTCTGCGTCGGGTTTCTGGCTCTGGCGTACTCGATCGGATACGGGCCGTTTTGACTAATGCGGTCTGCGGATCGTAATGAGTCATTGGCCGGGAGTCAATGGCCGGGAGTCAGGGACCGGGAGTCAATGGCCGGGAGTCAGTGGCAAAGGGCCAGGAGTCAGTAGCCGGAACGGGAGTACGTAATATTCTTGCGCTTTTACCTAATACTTTCCATACTCTCCGCCCGATGATGGCGAAGATGGATCCAAATATGACGCTGCTCCGGAACGATATCCTGCGGATTGCTGCGGCGACGCGAGTCGCGGGCGGCTTACCAAACCTCTGCTGCTGCCCTTCAGCTTGAACTGCGAAACCAAATCCTGAAGAACCGCGGACTGCGAACTCATTTCCTCGGAAGCGGCGGCGCTTTCCTCCGCTGTCGCGCTGTTCTGCTGAACGGCGTCCGCCACCTGTTCGATGCCTACGTTAAGCTGCGACACGCTTGCAGACTCGCTCTCCAGTGAGTCTGCTATTTCATTAATGAACAAAGCGCTTTCGTTGATCCCGGATACTATATCAAGGAGGCTAGCGGCTGTTTCCTCCGCAATGCGGGAGCCCAGCTCGGCCTTTTCCATTGAGTTTGCGATGAGGTTTTCCGTATCCTTTGCGGCGTCCGCGGATTTTGCCGCAAGGTTGCGCACTTCTTCCGCCACGACCGCGAACCCTTTCCCGTGCTGCCCGGCTCTCGCCGCCTCGACTGCGGCGTTCAGCGCGAGGATGTTCGTCTGGAAGGCTATATCGTCTATCGTCTTGATGATTTTACCGATAGATTGGCTTGCCTGGTTGATTTCCGCGACTGCCGACGTCATTTCATCCATCTGGCGGCTTCCCTTTTCAGCGTTTGCCTTGATAGTCTCGGAAAGCTGGGACGTCTTTGTCGCGATAAGAGAGTTCTTCTTTATCCTTTGCGCAATCTCATTGACGGAAGACGATAACGCCGCTACGGAAGCAGCCTGCTGCGTCGAACTCTGTGCCAGCGCCTGCGCTCCGCCCGCATACTGCTTGGAGCCCGAAAATACCTGTTCGGCGGTATCGTTGATCCCCATAAACATGTTGTCAAGGGTGTCGACCATATGGTTCAGGGACTTGCCCATGGTATCCGCTTCTGAAAGCTGATCGATGTTGACATTCAAATCGCCGCCTGCCATGCTTTCAAGCTCCGAAGCGATCTTTGTTATATGCTGAAACAGTTCGGCGCAGCCGTCTACGGTCTGTCCTATCTCGTCCTTGCTTTGCGACAGCTTTTTAATAGTGTCGGCGTCTTCAGAGCGAAGGGCGACGTCGCCGGTAGAGCCCGCTTTCCTCATGAAAGAGGAAAGGAAAGCCAGCGGCTGCAGCGACCTGGATACTAAGATATATGTGATGACAGTAACCAGCAGGGCTATTGCTATTCCGACTATACCGCTTCGGATAGCGGGGGAAATGTAGCCGTTGTACTCAGCCTGTGGGAACAGTACAAGAAGAGTCATGCCGCCGGTGTTTGCGTACCCCACGTAACAGGTTTCGCCGTCGATGTCTATCCAATCTTTTCCACTGCCGCTCGAGACCTGCTTGTACCATGACCGCGCCGTGCAATCTTTCCCGATCTCTTCGGTTTTCTGGCTGTAAGCGACGATGCCGCTCTTTATGATCGAAGCGCGCCCCGTGGAGCCGATGCGCATATCTTTCGCTGTGTTCACGGCGTCAAGAAGATCTTTGAAGACCTGGACTACCTCCGCTTCATGGCCGACCTGAACGATGCCTTTTTCATCGGTACGCGCCGTGCCAATATACTGGAACGGAACTTGCTTGGCTCCGTTCGGCTGCGGTTCCTGCGCAAGCTCAAAACTCGGGTCGTCGAGTATCCGTAAAAACGGTTGCGTCTGATCGGATGTCTTGAAATCAAAGCCATAGTAACCCGCTATATTGCCGCCGATCAAAACGGCCTCGTCGTCCATGATATGGACTTCCGATACGTCCAGCATATCTGCTATGCGCTGAAAAGTGGCTTCGTCCTGCGGGTCCAGATCGCCGTTGACGGCGTGCAGCCGCACGATCTCGGCGAACGCGCGGGTAAGGGCTATGTTCTTGCTGTCCATCTCGTCGAACATCACCTTCTCGATCGTCGCAGCGCGTTCAACCTGGCTGACCAGCGTATCCAGATTTGAGTCGATAATTGTTTCTACAATATCGTCGATCGAGCCTCTGGTCACGAAATAGTTCACCATTGTAGTCAACAGCGTTGACAAAAGTAAAAGCGCCAGCACCGGCAGTGCAATTTTCCATTTTAGTTTCATAACTCATCCAATCCTTTCGCGTTCAGTGGTCACCACTTGCCCGATTCGTCATCATATTTACTGATAGAGGATAACATTTTACAGGTTGAAAAGCAAGATGAATCTACCCGCAAGAAAATAGTATTGTACTGCGTTTTTGCATGTGATACACTTTCTTTGACGGTATTCGAAACTCTAGTGTTCTAACAATCTGTCAGGAGGGTTATAGATATGGCCTTTTGTTCGAAGTGTGGCGCTCAGCGGCGACGAGGGCGAGATTATTCTCGCGGAGACGCGTGCGACTCTTGCCCGTCTGAATACATAGCCTTTCTCCCGGCGCTTCTCCTGAAGCCCATGATCACAAGCAGGACTGCCACAACAAAGCACGGGAAGATGTTTATAAAGCGTTGGAAAAATGTCGGCGTTTCATTCGTGAATACGTTAACATAATGGTTGATTATCGGGCTGGCAACGACGCCCCCGAGGAAGACTGTGATCGCCGCCTTAAACCACCAACTGATCTTTAAAAACCGGAACAGCAAATAAGTGATCCATATAAAAGGAACACCTACAATGGCGGACGGTATCCCGATTCCGACAAACCAGTTATCGACCGGCGTGATTTTCTCCAGAAGGAATAAAAAGGGCATAACAAAGATCATAAACGAGCATAAAGCGAACGGTATGCCG
>Ga0082212_10003353_pt1 | contig 22775 bp, 17 predicted proteins | sample TergutNt197P3_FD_71548 | JGI IMG/M metagenome (GOLD analysis project Ga0082212, IMG submission 71548) | Neocapritermes taracua P3 segment gut microbial communities from Petit-Saut dam, French Guiana - Nt197 P3 | ecosystem: Host-associated > Arthropoda: Insects > Digestive system > Gut ...
CCTTTTCCAGGGAGGAAACGGGCCGCTTCTCCACCGCAAGCCTGATCACCCGCTCCACAAACGACGTCACCCAGGTGCAGACCTTCTTCATGGCGGGTCTGCAAATGCTGCTCAAGGTCCCTATCCTGGCCATCGGCGGTATACTGAAGATCGCCGGCAAGGGTTACGAGTGGACCCTTGCCACGGCTTCCGCCCTGGGGTTCATGCTCCTGGTCGTGGCCTGCGCCATGTGGGTCGTACTGCCGATATTCAGCAGGATGCAGTCCCTGGTGGACAGGCTGAACCTGGCGGTGCGGGAGAATCTCACCGGGCGCTTTGTGGTGAGGGCGTATAACGCCGAGGGCTTCCAGTCTGAGAAATTCGGCGGCGCAAACGAAGGGTTCACCCGGGCGGATCAAAGGACCAACCGGGCCATGGCCGCTATGGGGCCGGCTATGTCCATCGCCAGCAACGGCCTCATCCTTTCTATCTATATCATCGGCGCCTCCATGATCCTCAAAGCCGGACCCGCGGCGGCGCTGACGCCGTTCTCGAATATGGTCGTCATGTCGTCTTACGCGGCCCAGGTCATGACCGCCGTGAAATTTATCACGAAAGTGCTCCCGCGCTGGCCAAGGGCTTCCGTATCCGCCAAGCGGATCAACGAAGTGCTGGGGACGGATCCCGCCATGCAAAACGGGCTTCTCGCCGAAGGCGTATCCGGCGTCCGGGGCGAGGTGGTCTTTAAAAATGTAGGCTTCCGTTATCCGGGGGCTGTCGGCGACGTCCTGGAGGATATCAGCTTCACGGCAAACGCGGGGGAAACCGTCGCTTTTATCGGCTCCACAGGCAGCGGCAAGACCACGCTGATCAATCTGGTCCTCCGCTTCTATGAAGCTACCCGGGGCCAGGTGCTGGTGGACGGCGTGGACGTGAGGAACTACGACCGCAAGGCCTTGTATAATAAGATTGGCTATGTCCCGCAGAGGGCGGCGCTGTTCAAAGGCACGGTGGCTTCAAACGTCGCCTACGGCGACAACGGCCGCGGCAGGTATTCCGCCGTGGATGTAGAAAAGGCGGTGAAAACCGCTCAGGGCAAAGAGTTTGTGGAGGAGCTGGATGGCGCTTACGGCGCGGCGGTAGCCCAGGGCGGCGTTACCTTCTCCGGGGGGCAAAAGCAGCGCCTGTCTATCGCCAGGGCTGTCTGCCGCAAGCCGGAGATCCTTATCCTGGACGACGCCTTTTCGGCCCTGGACTATAAGACCGACCGGGAGCTGCGCAACGCGCTGAAGTCCGACGCGCCCGGCGCGACGAGGCTGATCGTCGCCCAGCGTATAGGCGCCATCATGGACGCCGACCGCATCATCGTGCTGGACGAAGGCAGGATCGCCGGACAGGGCACGCACAAAGAGCTGCTGCAGACCTGCCGGGTCTACCGGGAGATCGCCATGTCGCAGCTCAGCGAGGAGGAGTTGGCTTCATGAGCGAAGATAAGAATAAAGTAAACGGCGGGAAAGCCGTAAGCGAAGATACGGGCGAAAGCAGCGGAAAGAGGCTGGAAGGCGTGGCTATGGGCATCCACCACTTCGGCGGCCCCGTGGAGGAAGCGGGCAACTACCGCCAGGTCTGGGGCAAGCTCATCGTCTACTGCAGGCAATACATGCCGAAGATAGCCCTCGCGGTGGCGATTACCATCGTCGGCAATCTGTTTCAAGTCGCCGTGCCGGGCCGGCTGCGGGCGATCACCGACGTGATCAAAAACGGCCTGACAGGAACCATCGACTCCGCGGCCCTGTCGACCATCGCGATTACCTTGGGCTGCTTGTTCGCGGGCGCGGCGCTGATGAGCTTTCTGCAAAATTTCATCATGGCGGCGGTCACCGCGCGCATATCCAGAAACCTGCGTACCGCCATCTCGGAGAAGATCAACCGGCTGCCGCTGAAGTACTTCGACCGGGTCAGCCTGGGCGACGTCATCAGCCGCGTCACCAACGACGTGGACACCATCGGCCAGACCCTGAACCAGAACATCGGCATGCTGATCTCGGCATCCACCCAGTTCGCGGGCTCCCTGATCCTTATGCTCTACTCCAACCTGATCCTTGCCCTGACCGCCGTGGGCATGAGCGCCATCGGGTTCCTGGCGTCCAAGGTCGTGATGTCCCGGTCGCAGCAGTATTTCCGCGGGCAGCAGCGGGGGCTCGGCGCGGTCAACGGGCATATCGAGGAGATTTTCTCAAATCATAACGTCGTGCTGGCGTACAACGGCGGAGACGCCGCGAAAGCCACCTTTGACGGCATCAACGAAGAACTGTACGGCGCGGCCTGGAAGGCGCAGTTTGTGTCCGGCTTTATCACGCCGCTGATGAATTTCTCGGGCAGCATCGCTTATGTCTCCATCTGCGTGGTAGGCGCGCTGCTTGTCCTGCGGGGGCAGATCACCTTCGGCGTGATCGTGGCTTTCATCATGTATGTGGACCAATTCACCCAGGGGCTGACGCATATAGCGGAGACCGTACCCGGCCTGCAGGGCACGACGGCGGCGGGCGAGCGCGTCTTCGAGCTGCTCGACGAGGAGGAGCTTGAGGATGAAAGCCACAAGACCTCGCGTCTGGCCGATGTGACGGGCGACGTCACATTTGAGAACCTGAGCTTCGGATACCGGGAAGACAAGCCCGTCATCCGCGACTTTTCCGCGGAGGTGAAAGCCGGACAGAAAATCGCCATCGTCGGCCCCACAGGCGCGGGGAAAACCACCATCGTCAACCTGCTGATGCGGTTTTATGAGCTGGGCGGCGGGGAGATCCTCATCGACGGTTCGCCCATTAGTCAGGCGACCAGGGAAAACGTCCACGACCAGTTCGGCATGGTGCTCCAGGACGCCTGGCTGTTTGAGGGTACTGTCAGGGAAAATATTATATTTAACAAGAAAAACGTCGGCGACAGTCAGGTAGAGGAGGTCTGTCAGGCGGTGGGGCTGCATCATTTCATCAGCTCGCTGCCGGAAGGCTACGATACGGTGCTGAGCAGCGCCGTCAGCTTGTCCGAAGGCCAGAAGCAGCTGGTCGCCATCGCCCGGGCGATGATCCAAAACGCGCCCATGCTGATCCTCGACGAAGCGACAAGCTCAGTGGATACCCGCACCGAGTCGCTGGTCCAGGCCGCGATGGACAGGCTCATGGCGGGCAGGACTTCCTTTGTCATCGCCCACCGGCTGTCGACGATCAAAAACGCCGACCTGATCCTCGTGATGAAAGACGGCGACGTCGTCGAGCGGGGAACGCACGCGGAACTACTATCGCAAAACGGATTCTACACCGAATTGTATAACGCCCAGTTTGACCTGACGCCACGTTCCGCTTAAAACCCGTTTCATTACCGAACCGCCCCCTGAACAGCAGCATGTTTATAACCTTAAATACACGGCGGCAAAATTCACTGGAAAAACAAGCGATTCTGTGTTATGATGAAAAAACAATAAACAGAATAGACCCATAAAAAACTAAAATGTCGAATATCGGCGGATAGCCGTACTCAGTGACGGCAATATCCGCGGTAGCGGGAGACCCAACTTTTGGGGTGAACCCGCGCGGGCCTTACCGCCCCGCGGGAGAGGACCTTCTATCTCTAACCCGTCAGCTAATCCCGTAGGCAGAGAAGGTAGCCGGTATTTTTCTTGACCGACCTGTTCCCCAGGCCTGTTATTGTCGAGAGTTATCTTTTTTGCCGATTGTAATACAATCGGCATTTTATATTTGAGCGGTTTATTTCGAGAGGAAAGGGGCATGATAATGAAAAGAAAAATGATGAAAGTCGCCGTTACGCTGCTGGTCTTCACAATCGCGCTCTGCCTGGCTTCCGCCTGCTCTTCCGGCGGCGCGTCGGGCGGTAAGCAGACGGTACGCATACTCTCCGCGAATTATGAGGAGCAGATAGCGATCCAGTTGGAATACCTGAAAGGGATTTATCCCGACGCTGATATTGAGATCACTTATATGCCTTCCGGAAATCTGGCCGCTAAGATCCAGGCCGAAGGTCAGGACACGGACTATGACATCGCCCTTTCCCTGTCCAGCGCCTACGCGAATACGCTGAAGAACCAGGGGCTGCTGAGGAAGTTTCAGCCGGAGAACGCGTATAAAGACGAGTACGCCGATCCGGACGGGATGGTCTCGCCAAACGGCGTGTGGTGCGGCGCGATGCTGATCAACACCATCGAGATCGATAAGCTCGGCCTCCCCGAGCCCAAATCCTATATGGATCTCCTCGACCCGGTATATAAGGGGCACATCGTGATGTCGAATCCGAACAGCTCTTCCACCGGTTACTTTTTCCTCCTTGGCTTGCTGAACCTGTATGGCGAGGAAGCAGGCTGGGACTATTTCGACAAGCTGAGCGAGAATATCCTCATATTCGGCGAATCCGGCTCCGTCCCTTCCTCTAAGGTAATGAGCGGCGAAGCGGTCATCGGCCTCGGGATAGACTATGAAGGCATGAGGCTGGCGGGCGAAGGCAAGCCGGTCAAGGTCGTTTTCGCCGAAGAAGGCGCGCCCTTCGATTTCGATACGGCGCTGCTGATCAACCGCAAGGCCGAGCCTACGGACTTCGTACTGAAAGTGATGAACACCATCACCTCCATCGAAGGCAACGCTGTTTTTAACAACTACAACATCAGCGTTTTGAAGGACGGCGCCGACCGGGGGGATTATCCCGCCGACTTCAAGGTCCTGGATATGCGCGGGATCACGGACGCCGACCTGAAAGCCGCCATATCGGCTAAATGGAGCGAACGGCATGACTGAGTCCGAACTCCTCAGGGTGGAGCGCGTCAACAAGTATTTCGGACAGAACCATGTGCTCAGGGACGTGAGCTTCATGGTAAGGAAAGGGGAGTTCATCTCCATTCTGGGGCCTTCCGGCTGCGGGAAGACCACTCTTCTCCGCACGGTCATGGGGCTCGAGAATCCGGACAGCGGCGCCATCTATCACGAGGGGGTCGATATCACCACCATGCGCCCGGATAAGCGCGGGTTTTCCATCGTGTTTCAGGACTATGCCTTATTCCCCCATATGACCCTTTACGACAATGTGGCTTACGGGCTGAAGCTGAGAAAGACGCCGGGTAAGGAAATCCGGGAAAAGGTCATGAGCGCCTTAACGCTGCTAAAACTTGACCGCTCGACCAAGAAGCTTCCGGACGAGCTCTCCGGTGGCATGCAGCAGCGGGCGGCTATCGCCCGTTCGCTGGTGCTCGGTTCCGCCCTGCTCCTCCTTGACGAGCCTTTTTCGGCCCTGGACGCGATGATCAAAGTGAATTTAAGCGACGAACTAAAGGATCTGCAGAAACAGTTTTCCATCACCATGCTGATGGTGACCCACGACCAGGAAGAAGCCTTTTCCCTCAGCGACAGGATACTGCTTATGCGCAGGGGCGTCATCATCGCGGATAAGAAACCCCAGGAACTGTACGACAACGAGGAAGGGGAACAATTCATCCAGACCTTTATCGTCGACCAAATCAACAAACGGGGGCGTTATATCCGCGCCCTCCGCACAGGCGGGAACAATCATAACGGCCGTCCCGCGCCCGAGGCGGCTAAGGAGGCGGTGAATCATTAGCGGCACGGCGGTCGGCTCCAAATATGACCTGACGGCGCAGAAACGGTTTACCGCCCTTGTTTTGCTGCTCCTTTTCGGCGTCATTTCCGTCAACCTCCTGCTTCCCCTTCTGGCTCTTCTCCGGAAAGCCGTAGACTATGAGCCGTTTTACGCGGGGATTGTAAAGACTGTGTTTTCGAGGAGTACGCTGACGTCTCTGTGGAATTCGGTCAAGGTATCTTTCATCTCCACGGTCGTTTCCCTTGTGGCGGCTTATTTCTTCGGCTATATCATCGAATTCAAACTGTCGCGGAGAATGAAACGGGTATTCCGTTTCTTTTCCATCCTGCCCATGCTCGTCCCGTCCATCACCCACGGGATTGTGATTGTCTATCTTTTCGGCAGGCAGGGGATTGTCACCAATCTGCTGGGCGTACATCTCCCGATATACGGGCCGCTGGGCATCATCCTCGGGAGTTTTTTCTACTCCTTCCCTCTGGCTTTCCTTGTGTTTTCCCAGGCTTTCGTGAACCTGGACGGCCGTCTATTCGAAAACGCCCTGGTCTTAGGGGTGAGGCCTCTCCGCCGCTTCTTCGGCATCGTCTTGCCCCTCACGCGCTACGCGATATTTTCTGCCTTTGTGATCTGCTTTACGATGATATTCACCGACTACGGCATACCCCTCTCCGTGGGGGGCACCTATCCGATACTGCCGATACAGTTTTATAAAAACGTGGTCGGCCTGCTGGACTTCTCCACCGGGGCGATATACGGCATCCTGATCCTCCTGCCGAGCGTCATCCTGTATTTCTGCGATATCCTTTATTTCAGCAAAAAGCAACACACCTCTAAGGCAAACGTCATCGCGGTCAAGTCCGGCCGGTTCCATCCGCTCCAGATCGCCTTTTTTACTTTCGGCTGCTTTGTGATCGCGGTCGTTATCGCCATCGTAGCCGTGACGCCTTTTATCCGGTCCTGGCCCTATGATACTTCGCTAACCTTCGGCCACTTCCAAAGGATCATGCACGCCGGCATGCTGCGCAGGCTCGTGACTAACTCGGTACTCATCTCGCTGGGAACGGGCCTCCTTGGGACGCTTATCTCTCTGTTTGCCGGTTATATGTACGTCCGCGACCCCAACGGTTTGAAAACGGGGAAAAAGATCATGCACGGGACCTACATGACCTCCCTCGCGATACCCGGCCTGGCCCTGGGCCTGTCCTACGCGCTTTTTTTCCGCGGCACGTTTATTTATAATACCATAGCCATCATGATCTTCGTGAATATCACTCACTTTCTCGGCTCCCCGTACATGATGGCGGTCAGTCATTTCAAACTGCTCAACCCGAACCTTGAGGCCATTTGCCGTACCCTTGGCGGCAATTTCCTGAATGTCCTCGTCGACGTGATCGTCCCCAACAGCAAAAAGCTGATCCTGGACGTATTCGTTTACTTTTTTACGAATACCATGGTGACGATTTCCGCCATCTCGATGTTATACAACTCCCGCAACATGACGCTCTCCCTCCAGATTACCGCGTATAATGGGCAGGGCATGCTGGAAAGCGCTCTGGCGATATCGCTGATCATCCTGATCATCAACGTATGCATGAAGGCGCTGCAAACCTTCCGTCTGGACAGGACCGGAGAGACGATACGGCGTATGGCGGGAGAAGACGAGCGGGCGTTTGACAGTCCAACGCTTTAGCTGAACCCATGCGCCGGCCGGCCGGCAATAACTAAACCGTCTATCAAGACGCGTAGGAGGTTTTATCTATGACGATTACAAATGAGGTACTGACTTGCATCACCGAACGCAGAAGCACGCGGAAATTCACCGGCGGGCAGATTTCCCCCGAGCAGCTCGACGCCCTGCTGGAAGCCGCGATCTGGGCCCCAAGCGGCGGCAACAACCAGAGCTGGCTCTTTACCGCCATCCAGAACGAGGACGTCCTGAATCGCCTGAATGAGCTGGTCCGGGAAGGGTTCAGGCATTGGGTCCCGGACGATGATTATCCCGGCAAACACGCCATGAAGAACGCGGTGCAAAACGAGAATTATCACTTCTTCCATCACGCGCCGACCCTGATCGTCGCCTCCAACAGGCCGAATTATGAAAACGCCATGGCGGACTGCGCCCTGGCGCTGGAGAATATCTTCCTCGCCGCCCAGTCGATGAAGCTGGGAAGCTGCTATATCAATCAGCTGCACTGGCTCCGGGACGACGAGGGCGTCCGCGCCTATCTGGCGGAGCTTGGCATTCCCAGGGAGCATACGATCTGCTCCGCCGCGGCGGTAGGCTTTATCGGCGCGGAATCCCCGGTCCCCGTCCGCAAGGAAGGCACGATCAAGATCATTAGGTGACGCAAAGCTCGCCATATGGGTAGATCTTCGTCTTCCATTGACTCAAGTTTTCGCACTACAACAATTCCCGCATTTCCGTCATGTTTTCCCAGTAGCGCTTCGGCAGGTGCGTCATGCGGCATCTGGGGTTGTACCTGGCTTCGATGGTTATGGTTTGATAAAACCTTTTCCATAACGCCCGGTACCGTTCTTCCGCCTCGTCCGCTTCGGGGAAAGGCAATTCATCCAGGGATACGATTTCACGCCGGCGGCCTTGATAAATCAGGGCCGCTTTGTGATTTTTGTCGAAGATGATAAAGTCTTCTTCAGAAAACCTCTCGCAAAAATGATTGGCGATGAAGGGGAGAATAAAGTTTTTCGGCGTAATCTGAGACGCCAGCACCCCGCCGTAATCGGAGAAACGGACGAACCCTTTTAACAGGTGCGCTTCCTTAAGCAGGTGCTTCTCCGCGTCCAGCAGAGCCGCGACATAAGGATTGCCCAGCATCTCCATTGTTTTGCGGCCTTCACGGTAAGCCAGCGTGAGGAACCGGAGGATGCATAGTTCTTTTTCTTTGAGGCAGCTCAGGAATACGGTCTCGATCAGATCAAGGGCGTCGCCGGAGATTTTCGCCGGGATCGAGTCCCGTACCCTGGCGGCGACTGTCTGGTCGGTGGCGATGGTCTTCGTATACAGCAGCGTCGGCTGGGCGTCCCACTCCGTCAGTATTTCCGCCGGGGCTTCTCTGAGGTAGTAGCTTTCGTATACGCAGCAGAAGAAGCCCGCCAGGCTGCCGTCGTAGCGGTAGGCGACCGCGTCTGCCACCGTTGCAGCGGGCGGCGCCTGCTCCTGCGCCTGCTCCCGCGCCAGCGCCCGCACCGGCGCCTGCGCCTGCACCTGCACCGGCGCCTGTGCCTGCACCGGCGCCTGCTCCTGCGCCTGCGCCTGCGCCTGCTCCCGCGCCTGCACCTGTGCCTGCACCTGTGCCTGCTCCTGCACCCGCGCCCGCGCCAGCGCCTGTGCCTGCTCCCGCCACTGCGCCTGTGTCTGCACCTGCTCCTGCTCCTGCGCTTGTCGCCGCTCCCGCCACAGCGCCTGCCGCGCCGCTTTCGCCTGCTGATACAGCGGGCAGCCCGGGCAGCGCCGCACCGTATCATGCTTGCCGCATCGGTTGCCGTCGCGGGGGCATCTCATATGCGCCCCGCCAGATACAGTATCGTTTCTTCAGCGCCTTCAGCGCCCGAAGCAACGTCCCCTGCCGACGGCAAAACACCGCCGCCAACGCCGTATCCGCTATTTCTGCCGGGCGCTCTGTCCACGCCGCCGCCTGCCACAGCACTCACACCATTATCCGCCGCAACCTTCGCCCCGCCACCCGCAGTCGCCCCTGCCTCTAAGCCAAAGCCCGTATCCAGCAAATCCAACCCGGCCAAAGCCGGCCCGGAAGGCCCGAAGAGGCTAAGCTGCTCCCTGCCAAGGGTATACGCCCCCGGCTCGATGAGCGCCCGCAGCGTGGTTTCCTTGTTGATCCGCAAACCAGCCGGATAATCGGCTGTGAGGATGAAATATTGCGCCCGCTTGAGAACGACGCCGATTTTCTTCAGCTCCGCCATACCCAGCCGGCCTGTACGCCGGGCCGTCACGATACGCGAAGCGCTGAGCGGTCCGATGCCCGGCACCCGGAGCAGGTCTTCCTTGACGGCGGCGTTGACGTCCACAGGGAAAAACCACATATTTTGCACAGCCCAATTACATTTGGGATCCAGATACGGATTGAAGCTGGGCGCCTCTTCGCTGAGTATCTCGTCCGCGTCGAAATGATACTGGCGCATGAGGAAATCCGCCTGATAAAGCCTATGCTCCCGCAGCAGGGGGGGCTTGGTATCCAGCGCGGGCAGCATGTCGTTTTCCGCTACGGGAATGTAGGCGGAATAGAACACGCGTTTCAAATCATAATGGGAATACAGGCTGGACGCCAATGAAATGATACGGTAATCCGTCTCCGGCGTAGCCCCGATGATCATCTGCGTCGCCTGCCCAGCCGCGGCGAAAGCCGGAGCTTTTTTGTATACGACCAGATCTTTCCTGCTCTCCTTCACGCCGTCGCGGATTTGGCTCATGGGCGTCAGGATGTCATTTTTCGTCTTCTCAGGCGCCAACAGCTTCAGGCTGCCTTCGCTGGGCAACTCTATGTTTACGCTGAGACGGTCCGCCACGATCCCCAGCCTGTGAATCAGCTCCGCAGACGTCCCCGGTATGGTCTTGGCGTGGATATAACCGTTGAAATCATGCTCGTATCGCAGTATCTCCAAAGCGCGGATCATCCGCTCGGTAGTATAATCCGGGTTTTTAATCACACCGCTGGACAAAAACAAACCTTCGATATAATTCCGGCGATAAAACTGTATCGTCAGCTCAGCCAGCTCCGCGGGTGTGAATGTTGCTCTGGGCACGTCGTTGCTGCAGCGGTTGACGCAGTACCGGCAGTCGTAGACGCAGGCGTTGCTCATCAGCACCTTCAGCAGGGATATGCAGCGCCCGTCGGCGGAGAAGGCGTGGCAGCAGCCCGCGGCCAGAGCGCTGCCCAGGCCTTTGTTTCCCGGGCGGTCGGCGCCGGACGACGTGCAGGCGGTGTCATACTTCGCCCCTTCGGCCAGTATCGTAAATTTCTCCATCAATTCCAAAAACAATACCTCGTTTCCGCATTATGGACTGCGTCAATACGCGCAAGCAACGTTGCCTTACGCCGGATCACCACCGCGTCCTGGTTTCTACGACTTTTCCGATGATATACAATTTATCCAGCTCGTCGCCGGTCAGGATCAATGTCTCGTATGAGGGATTGAATGCCTGCAGCGCCACGGCGTCTCCCTTTCTATGGAAACGCTTTAGCGTGCCTTCCCCGTCTCCATAGACGACCACGCCAAGATCGCCGTCTTCCAGAGTGGCCTGCTTCCTGACCAGAGCAAGGTCGCTGTCCCGTATCCCGGGCTCCATGGAGTCCCCCCTGACTACCAGATAGAAGTAACGGGAGGGGTCGTTGACGTCCGCGGGCTCAAGCCCCAGCTCCTCTTCTTCCGCGGGCAAACCATAACCGGCTTTCACTACGCCCAGCACAGGAACCATCTTCTGCTCGCGCGGCAGTATTTGGCGGGCGTTCATACCGTCCAACATCCCCGGCAGGTCGCCGTCCGATAAGTGTACGGGCAGTCTTTCCCGTGAGCTGAACAGCGACTCCGGTCCGATCCCGAGCGCTTCGGCGATCCTGATCAGCATATGATAATCCGGCGCCGACTGCTCCGATTCCCACTTGGCTACGGCTTGCTGAGTCAGCCCCAGGCGTAAGGCGAGCGCGCCCTGGGTCAACCCTTTCGCCTTACGCAGCGATTTGATCCGTTGTCCGATCATCGCGGTTTCCCTCCGTCAGTTATTACAACCAATTATACAACTATAAATTGTATTTGTAAAGAGACTCCCTTTAGAAACCAGTAAGCGTTTGTCATGAAACGAACATAATGAATTCTTGAGCAATTCGTCAGGTAATGGTAGAATATTACACAAAAGGCTGTATCAGAGGAAGACATATGGAATATAAAAGCGATCCGGAGAAGGAACGCGAGCATTTAAAAAATACCTTGGCGCTTGTGGAGCGCAGCCTGGCTTCGATCGTCGAGGTAAGGGACGCGAAGGAAGAGATGCTGAAGGATCTCCTGTCGAGATACTCGTCGGCGTCGCCGGAGTACTACAACGACATCCCCGTCACCGAGTCGCTTATCCGGCTCTATACGAAGATGATACGCGGCTATGAAGCGGCGCGTGATAAACCCTACTTCGGCAGGATCATATTTGACGCTGAGGATGGGGCCTTCAACTACTATATCGGGAAGGTCGGCATAACGGATTTCGACGACGCGGACAGCCGGGACGCGAAAACTTTGGCTGTCATCGACTGGCGCGCCCCGGTTTCGGATTTGTACTACAGCACAAGTTTCGGCAAAACGGGTTATGAAGCGCCGGGCGGATATATCGAAGCCGACGTGCGTTTGAAAACCGCTTTCGATATCGAGGTCGGCGAAATCGTCGGCGTCTACGACAGCGACGTCATGGCCAACGACGAACTGCTCATTAAATACCTCTCAAGCAACAAGGACACCGTACTGACGGATATCGTCGCCACTATACAGCAGGAGCAAAACGACATCATCCGCCTTTCGCCGGACAACAACGTCATCGTCCAGGGCGTGGCGGGCAGCGGGAAAACCACGGTGGCGATCCATCGGGTGTCTTACCTGCTCTATAACTACGACCGCTTCCTCAACGCGGACAACGTCTATGTCATCGCGTCGGGCAAGCTGTTTCTGAACTATATGACGTCCATGCTCCCGGATCTGGACGTGCCGGAGATCAGGCAAGGCACCTTGTTTGACTTTTTGTCGGACTATATCCGGGAATACGACCCGAAATTCAGCTGTACCGAAAGAGTGGGCGAAAAGGCGCCGGACGCCGATGCCGTACTGAACGATATAGAAGCGATCAACAGGTATTTCGAGGAGGATGAAAGGGAGTTCTACGAGAAAGAGGGCGATCTCCGGTTTTTTAGCATTGAAATTGCCTCGGCGGGCTTCCTTCTCGAATTCATCCAAATAAACAGGGGGCATGGAATACTCGACCGGGCGCAGCTGTTGGATAATGTGATTGCCGAAAGGCTCTCCGGACTGAAGGGCGACGTCGTTTCATATATCCTGAATCATAAGGAAGAGCCGTCGGTCGTAGATATTTGCGCAAAAGTCATGGGGATAAAAGGCCCGGCGATATTGGAAGAAGACGTCGGCAAACGTTATTCCCGATTGGTTTCGACATATAAAAACTATTATTTCAACAAACTCAAGAAGCTCGATTATCGTAAGGTATTTGAGAGCCTCAGCCCGGGGCTGCAATCGCTTGGGGCAGGAACGCGGGCGCCCGGCCCGGGGGCGCGGGCGCCTAAAGCGAAGGCGGTCAAGAGCCTATCCCTGCGGGAATTAGCGGCGCTGGCGCTCATCGTGAGTAATCTCCGCTTAACGGACAGCGCGAATGACATTCGCCATATCGTCATCGACGAGGCGCAGGACTTCGACCTTTTCATCTACTGCTGCCTGGAGCGGATCTACCGCAAAGCGAATTTTACCCTGGTCGGCGACGTGATGCAGGTGATCGGGGAATCCGGGCTGCAAAGCTGGGACGACGTCCGCAATCGCGCTTTTCACAAGGGGGCGGACTTTCGCGCTTTGACGAAAAGCTACCGCAATACGATTGAGATATCCGCTTTCGCTTATGCGTTGGTATCTGAGTATTCCGACACGCCATTGTTCATCGAGCCTGTCATACGGCACGGGCGGGAAGTCTGTTTTTACCGGCCTGACGATATCGAAGGGCGGATCGCCTCTCTGCTTACGGAAGCGAAAGGGAACGGATACCATATATGCGCCGTGATATGCGCCGACGAGGCGACGGCGCGGCGCCTGCACAAGAGAGCCGGGGCGGGTTGCGGCCTCAGACTGCTGGACCAGAGCCTGGACGCCCTCGAGCGAGGTAACTATATCCTGTCGCTGAATGACGCGAAGGGGCTGGAATTTGACCTGGTCATCCTGCCGGATTTTGACGCTTACGACCTCAGCGGCGCCGGTTTGAAGCGGGCTTACGTAGCCGTGACCCGCGCCCTTCATGAGCTTCATGTGTTCAGCGAAAAATCCTTCGGCGCGAAAACCTGACGTCAAAAAAACTTGATTGAATCGCGTCAGCTTATCCTATATACTGAGATTAGCGAAGGCTGCGCCGCTTAGGTTATGCATGGCGGAGCCCCATCAAAAATACTACTCAGGCTGCGCCGCTTAGGTCATGGGCGCAGCAAATCCGAGAAAGGCTGTTAAACTAAATGGAAGAACAATTTACTGATTCCCGGGACGAAAAGATATCAGCCGTCATCAGCTTGCCCCTCGTCGCGCTGGGCCTCGACCTGTTTCCGGTCCTGATGATTTTTTTCAGCCGGCGCAGTATCTCATCGTTTTCACTGCTTTTCATGCTCATGCTGCCGGTGATCGGCGTGATCATGGGAGTCTCGTCCCTTCGCCGGGGTAAGGGCAGAAGATACCTCGCGGGCAATATCATCGCGATAGTCGCGGTTGCATTGCCGGTGTTTTTCGTCGTTTTCGTCATCGTCATCTTCATCGGCATAGTGACGGGCGTCATTTCGCTGATGTAGGCCGGGAGTATTTGTGTTTCATTCTCAAACCAAGCGGGTTACAAAATGAAGAAAATACTGTGGATATTGCTTCGCGCGGCGATAACGCTTTGCGCTTGGCTAACCGGCGGTCTTGTACTCTATCGATATGAGTATCTGACCGCTTTTCGCGCTATCGATAACGTCGTCGGCATGCTCCCGGTCCTCCTGGCGCTCACCGGAGCGGCCGGGACGACCGCCATCTTATGGATGAAACCCGTGAAACGATCTATGCCGGTTTTAGTCACGACCGTTTTGTTCGTCGTCCTGTCCGTCGCGCTGTTTCCCCTGGCGCTGCGGGAGAATTGGTGGATAAACCCAAGCGCGCCGGTGGGATCCGAGCCGGCGCCGGATCTGTCCGCCTACGCCCCTTTTACCGGAGACTTAACAGTAAGGCTCGACGAGGAATCCGCGCTGCGGTTAACCGATAATCTCCCCGTGCTGGACGGCGCCCTCGCCCTTTATCCGGTTTACGCCGCTTTCGCGGAAGCCGCGTATGACGAAAACGTATTTTCGCCGGATAACGTCCTCTGTACAAATACCCTGAACGCGTACAAAGCGGTCGTCGCGGGGGAGCGGGATATCGTCTTTGTAGCAGGCGCCTCAGCGGGGCAGATGACCGCCGCGCGGGCAGCCGGGGCCGATTTGCGCTTCACGCCCATCGGGCGCGAGGCTTTTGTGTTCCTGACAGGCGCAGGCAACCCTATCGGTGACGTAACTTATCAGCAAATCCGGAACATTTACTCCGGCAAAACCGCTTACTGGAGCTCCCTGGGCTGGCTTGAGGGCGGGAAGATCATCGCCTTTCAACGCCCCGAAGGCTCAGGCAGCCAGACCGGGCTTCAGTCGATCATGGGCAAGCTGCCGATCCAGGTTCCGCAGCCTCTTCCGGACCCGGAGCTGATTGGCGCGAACAGCCTGATGAAACAGGTATCGGTGGAGTGGCGGGGCGTGCAGCCGGCTATCGGCTACTCATATAGGTATTACGCCACGACGATGTACGCGAATCCGGACGCAAAACTATTAAGCGTAAACGGGGCCGCGCCTTCGATAGAGAACATTCAGAACGGAAGCTACCCCTTCGTCGCCGATTTCTACGCCGTGACGAATGGCGAGCCGACGGGCAGCGCAAAACAACTCATCGAGTGGATCCTGTCCCCGCAAGGGCAGGAAATCATCGAAAAGACGGGATATATACCGCTATATCGATAGAAACGCAGACTATTTTAATTGAAAAAGCGCCGCGTCCTACTGTGCCGCTTGTTCTTTCTGCATGGCTTGCAGCCGGCGTATCACCGGGATTACCAGGATCAGCGCCAGGATGAAGGTGATAACGTCCGAGGCGGCCTGGGCGCAGGCAAGGCCCACTTCGCCGAAGAGCCAGGACAGGATCAGTACCGATGGGATCAGCGCGATGAGCTGACGGGAAAGCCCCATGACCCCCGCTCTCACCGGCTGGCCCAGGGCCATGAAAAAGCCGGAAACGATCATGCCCCACACATGGGGGACGAGGACGGCGCTTTGCGTCCGGATGAAGATCAGCCCAAGCTCAAGCAGGGCTTCATTTTTTGAGAATATCTGTATCACCTGTTTGGCGAATAAGGCTAAAACGCCTCCCGTCGCCAGACCGATAAGGGAGCCGATGATCGTCGTATATTTAAAAGCTTTCAGCGCCCTGGCGTAGTTCTTCGCCCCAACGCAGTATCCGGCGATGGGCTGGAACCCATGTCCGAAGCCCATGATGGCGGAAGCAACCAGCCTGAGGCTTTTGTTGGCGACGGACAGGGCTGCCAGCGCTACGTCGCCGAAACCTGCGGCGATATTATTCGTCAATATCGTCGCGAAGCTCATCATGCAGGAACGCATCATGACCGGAGCGCCCATTTTACCTAACTCTGCGTAGATTTCCTTCTTTGGCGTGAAATATGACGGTTTCAGGATGATGATACACTTACGCCGCAGGAAAGGCGATAGCAGAATGATCATGCTGATTACTTTTGATATATCGGTGGCGATGGCCGCCCCCGCTACGCCAAGGCCCATGAATGAGATGAGGATAGGGTCGAGTACGATGTTGACCAGGCAGCCGGAAACTGATCCGATCATGGAAAACACGGTGTTGCCTTCCGACCTGAGTATCTGGGAGAGGCAGACCGTGGTAGCGGTAATCGGCGCCGACAGGAGTATCCATCTGGCGTACTGCATGGAATAAGGGCGGACCGTGTCGGTCGCCCCGAGCATATTAACCAGGGGAAGCAGGAATATTGAACCCACGGTCGCTACGACCGTCAGAGTCGCCGCCGCCGTGAACCATGTGGTCACGGCTACCCTGGAGGCGAATTCGTCCTTTTTCGCGCCAAGGGAGCGGGAGATGATGCCGGAGGAGCCCATGCCGAAACCAATGGAGACAGCCCTGATAATCATCATGAGCGAGTCGTTGACGCCCACAGCCGCGATGGCGGCGTCCCCGATCCGGCTGACAAAAAATGTGTCCGCGATATTATAAAAGGAATCGATGAGCATCGTCACGACCTGCGGCATGGCGATGACGAAGATGACCTTCATCAGATTCCCCTCAAGAATTAATTTACGTCTCGCTTCGCTTCTTTGCCTCGCTTCGCTCGTTTCCGGGCTTGTCGCTTCTTCGGGAAGCGGTTTGTTTTCCTCGCTCATTGTATACGCCTTCTCACCGCCGGATATCCGCCCCCGTCCGTTTTAGTTTTTCCACCAGATTCTCATATCCCCGGTCGATCATGTTCACATTGCCTATCTCAGATATGCCCTCGGCTGCCAGAGCCGCGATGATGAGGGCCATGCCCGCCCGGAGATCGGACGCCTTGACGGCGGCCCCCTGCAGATTTGACGGCCCTTCCACCACCGCGCTGCGTCCGTTGAGCCGGATATCCGCCCCCATACGGCGCAGCTCCTCGGCGTGCATGAAACGGTTTTCAAATACGGTTTCCGTGATGACGCTTGCGCCCCGGGCTTTAGTCATCAGGGTCATGAACTGGGCCTGCATGTCCGTGGGGAAACCCGGATAAGGCAGCGTCTTGATATCCACGGCCTGCAAGCGGCCGTTCGTCCTGATGTGGAGGCTGTTTTCCTCCTCGTCGATGTGGCATCCAACTTCTTCCAGCTTGGCGATCACCGGCTTCAAATGGTCCGGGATCACGTTATCTACCGTAAGCTCGCCGCCCGTCATGGCCGCCGCCACCAAAAAGCTGCCGGCTTCGATGCGGTCGGGGATCACCTGATGCTCGCAGCCGTTCAGCGCCGTTACCCCGTCGATCTTGATGATCTTGGTACCGGCCCCCCTGATCCGCCCGCCCATGCTGTTGATAAAATTCGCCAGATCCACGATTTCCGGCTCTTCCGCGGCGTTCTCCAGCACAGAGGAGCCCTTGGCGAGGGTCGCCGCCATCATCAGGTTCTCAGTAGCGCCCACGCTGGGAAAGTCCAGATAAATCCGCGCGCCCTTTAATCCGCTCGTCTCCGCCAATATATAACCATGCTCGTTCCGGATGGAAGCGCCCATGGCTTCAAAGCCTTTGATATGTAACTCTACGGGACGGGTGCCGATGGCGCAACCCCCCGGCAGCGAGACCCTGGCCTGACCCATGCGGGCGAGCAGAGGCCCCATCACCAGAAAGGACGCCCTCATCTTGCGCACCATCTCATCGGAGGCTTCGCAGCTGCATAACGACGAAGCGTCGATATCCAATGTTTTGCCCTGCCGGGAAAGCCTGGCGCCCAGACCTTCCAGCACCTGATGCATAACGCCCACGTCGGCAAGATCCGGTACGTCTATGATACGGCACGGGCCGGAGCTCAACAAAGCGGCGGATATGACCGGCAGAACGGCGTTTTTCGAGCCGCTGACCGGTATGCTGCCGTTCAGCCGCCGGCCGCCTTCGACAATGATTTTATCCTCGGGCATAATGTACCTCTGTATATTTTATCAGCTTTCAATGATTACAAACCAATAGACGGCGGAACTACTCATCCCGTTCCCTGCGCCCCATGAATAATAACCGCAAATAATGCGCGCCCGGTGGTTATTATATCATAAATTTCAGGTTCATTGTAGGCGCAAATATTGATTCAATCCGCTAAAATGCTTCTTGTACAAAACAATAATAAGGAATATAATATTTTCGTATATTCACACGAAAACGCACAATTATTCATCAATATAGTGATGACAAGTCAGGGAGGTGAAAGCATAGTATGTCGTTAGACGCCATCAAAACCATCGTAGCCGCTGAGGCGGACGCCGAAAAGCAGCGCGCCGACGCGGCCGCGGAAGCCAAACGGATTATCGCCGCGGCGGAAGCCGCCGGGAAGGACGAGGTACAAAAGGCAAGAAGCGCCGCGGAGACGCAGGTGCAAGCCCTTCATCGGGAGGCGGAAGCAAAAGGGATAGAAGCCGCCGCGCAGACCGCCGGGGAAGTCATGAATCAGTGCCGGGACCTGGAGAATGAGGCCGGACCCAGGATGGACAAAGCGGTAGCAATAATCGTAGAAAGGGTCGTGAACGCCCAATGACAATTGTGACGATGTCAAAACTGAGGGCTATCGTCCCGCAAGACGCGTGCCGCCCTTTGCTTAAAGAGCTTGGGGAATACGGCTGTGTGGAAGTAGGCAGTTCGGCCGAGCGCCTTGCCGAGGAAGAATGGGCTGAAGTACTGGGTAAGTACGCCGCCACGCCTGAAGCCGAGGGCCGTCTCGGCGGACTGGCTTCCGCGCGGGAACTGCTGGACAGATACGCCGCGGTGAAATCCGGTTTCCTCAGCTCCCGCCGGCAGGTCACCATGCGGGAGTTCCAGGACGCGGCCGTCGTGAACGAAGCCTGCGCCGACGCCGATACCATCAACGAACTGGGCCGGCTGCTGGCAGCCTGCGCCGGAGAGGAAGGCCGGCTTACCGCGAGGAAGGCTTCCCTGTTGGCCTGGCAGGAGCTGGACGTCCCTCTGGATATCAAATCAGGTAAGCATTATAAAGTCGTCTTCGGCGTTTCTCCCGCCGGGGGCGTCCCCGCTCAGGATCTGTTGGACGAGGCCGCGTCGAGAGAAGCCGCCGAGCTCGTCCAAATCAGCGGCGACAGGGAGCAGAACTACTACCTGCTTTTAGTCTACGCGGGACTTTATGAAGAAGTCATGGACGCCCTTAAGTCCAAAGGCTTTTCCGTCGTCAGCTTCAAAGACGTGGAAGGCACGGCGGCCTCCAATATCAGCCGGCTGGATTCACGGATACTGGAAATCGCGGACGAACGGCAGGGGATTATTGATAAAATCAAGGAGATGGCGGATAAAAAAGCTTCCATCGAAATGGCTATCGACGCCCTGACCATCGAAAGCCACAGGGATCAGGTGCTGTCCGGGCTGGCCGGTACAAAGAAGACTTTGTACATTGAAGGCTGGACGCCGACGGACGCTATCGCCGGCGTTACGGCTATAATGGAAAATTATGGCTGCGCGTATCAATTCGAGGATCCCGCGGAGGAAGACGAGGAAGAACCCCCCGTTCTCCTGCGCAACCACAAACTGGTTCAGCCCTTCACCATGGTCACGGAGCTCTACTCCATGCCCACCTACAAAAGCGGCTTGGATCCCAATCCCTTTATGGCGCCTTTCTACTTTATCTTTTTCGGCCTGATGATGGCGGACATGGCTTATGGCGTGATCATCTCCCTGGCCGCCTGGTTTGCCCTAAAGAAGATGAAGCCCCCGGAGGGCGGCGTTATGCAACGTCTGATGACCCTCATGGTATACTGCGGGGTCGCGACTTTTATATGGGGCTTGTTGTTCGGCGGCTTTTTCGGCAATCTGGTATCCGCCGTGTCCGGCAGTATGCTGGGCCATGAAGTCACGATACCGGCGATACTGTTTGACCCGCTAAAGGACCCGATGAGCCTCTTTATCCTGTCTTTGGTTTTCGGATGGATACAGCTGATGTTCGGCTTGGGTTTGAACTTTTATAAACTGGTTAAGCATAACCAACTTTTCGACGCGATCTGCGATACTGGTTTTTGGATGATCCTCCTCCTGGGGATACCGGTCACTGCCCTTTGCGTCCTCAGCGGCTCATCCGTCACCCCGGGCCTGATCGTATTTGCGGTGGGCGCGCTTGGAATCGTCGTATTTGCCGGCAGGGATAAGAAGAACCCCGTCAGCAGGCTGATCGGCGGGCTTGGCAGCCTGTACGGCGCCACCAGTTATCTGTCCGACATCCTGTCCTACGCCCGTCTCCTTGCTCTGGGGCTGGCTTCGGCCGTTATCGCCCAGGTCATGAATACGATGGGCACGCTGGGCGGGAGTTCCTTCATCGGATGGATCGTCTTCCTCATTATCTTTGCTATCGGCCATACGTTCAACGTAGTCATCAACATCCTGGGCACTTACGTGCATACCAGCCGTTTGCAATACATCGAGTTTTTCGGCAAGTTTTTTGAGCCGGGCGGACGCCCGTTCGCCCCGTTATTTAATAAAACAAAATATATTGAAATCGTTAAGGAGGGTAACTAACAATGAACTGGATCACAAGTCTTTTTAGCGGCACATCTTTGGCTATACTCGGCGCGGCCTTGTCTTGTCTGCTGGCCGGCACAGGTTCGGCCAGGGGCTGCGGTATCGCCGGCGAGTCGGCGGCGGGCGTCCTGACGGAAGACCCAAACAAATTCGGGCAGACGCTGCTGCTCCAGGCGCTCCCCGGTACCCAAGGCATATACGGCCTCATCATCGCGTTCCTGATCCTGTTGAAAATCGGCATCATCGGCGGTCCGGTGGCAAATCTTGACCCCTCTGTCGGTATGCGTTTTCTGTTTGCCGGCCTGACTATGGGTTCCGTCGGTTTGACCTCGGGTATCGCCCAGGGCCGCGCTTCCGCCGCTTGTATGGGCATCATCGCCAAGCGCCCTGAGGAGTTAGGTAAGGCTATGATGTATCCGGCTCTGGTGGAAACCTACGCCGTTTTCGCCCTTTTGGTTTCCTTCCTTATGTGGATGGGTATCGCGGTATAAGGAGATGTTTCGATGAACGGAATCGATAAAATCGCCGGCAGGATCACGGAGGACGTCGGGGCGGAGATAGAGGCCGCGCTGGCGGAAGCCAAATCGGAAGCCGGCGCCATAGCGGACAGATACGCCGCTTCGGCGAAAGAAGAGTCCGACAAGGTACTTGCCGCCGGAAAGGTCCAGGCCGAGGAAATCCTGCGCCGGGCCGCATCCGCCGCCGATCAGGAGGCGAAGCAGCAGATTCTGGCGACCAAGCAGAACTTGATTTCCCGGGCTTTCGACGCGGCCCTGCATAAACTCATGGGACTTCCGGAGCCGGAGTACGCGGATTTGCTGGCAAAGCTCGCCGCGGCGGCTTCGTCCACGGGGAGCGAAGAGCTCGTCTTCTCCGCGAAGGACCAGAAGGGCTGCGGACAGAAGGTGCTGGACAGCGCCAACGACATGCTGGCGAAGGCCGGAAAGAAGGGCGCCCTGACTATATCCGCGGAAACCGGAAGCTTCGAGGGAGGTTTCCTGATGAAGTCCGGTGATGTGGAAGTAAACTGTACGCTTGACACCATCCTGCGGCTTTCCAAAGAAGATCTGACCCTGGACGTAGCCCATGCGCTTTTCGGGTAAGGAGGTGCGATTTGGCTAAAGTAAAGACCATCAAGGATACCGAGTATCTGTATGCCAGCGCGCGGATCAAAAGCATGGAAAAGAATCTCCTGACCCGGGAAAGGCTGGAGCGGATGAGCGAGGCGAGAACCCCGGAGGACGCACTGAAGCTGCTCAGCGAATCAGGCTGGCCGGAGATTGCCAGCCCGACTATGGCCGCGGTGGAGGAAGTATTGTCAAGCCGCCGCAGCGAAGCCTTTGCGCTGATACGGAGCCTGGCGCCGGATAAACGGCTGCCTGACGTATTCCTGATCAAATATGATTATCATAACCTGAAAACCTTGCTCAAAGGCGAGGCCACCGGGGACGACGCCGGGGATCTGCAGATTGAAAGCGGCAGGTTTCCCGTACGCCAACTGAGGCTCATGCTCCAGGAAGACAGCTTTTCCGCCATGAGCAGGCAAATGGCTGAAAGTATCGTCGAAGCCAGGGACGTATTGGCCCGGACCCAGGACCCTCAGCTGCTGGATTTGATTCTGGATAAGGCTATGTACGCTGATATGCTGGACATGGCGGAATCTCTCAACTCGAAGTTCCTGACCGGTTATGTGATACTGATGATAGACAGCGTAAACCTGCGGGTAGCAGTCCGCCTGCGCCGGATGGGCAAAGGGGCCGAGGTGCTCCGCTACGCCCTGATCCCGGGAGGCGGCGTATCCGCATCCCGCCTGCTTGGCGACGTGACGCCCGACGTGGTCGAGGCTGTGTTTAACGCCTCGCCCCTGGCAGCCGCGGCACAGACGGGCGCCCAGGCCCTGCGGGGCGAAGCGAGCCTTTCAGAGGTGGATATGGCCTGCGACGACGCGCTTCTGAAGTATTTGAAAAAAGCGAAATATGTAGCGTTCGGCGCCGAGCCGCTGATCGGGTATCTGGCGGCGGTGGAAGCCGAGCTGACGTCTGTCCGCACGGTGATTACCGGCAGGCTG
>Ga0082212_10003354_pt1 | contig 22774 bp, 24 predicted proteins | sample TergutNt197P3_FD_71548 | JGI IMG/M metagenome (GOLD analysis project Ga0082212, IMG submission 71548) | Neocapritermes taracua P3 segment gut microbial communities from Petit-Saut dam, French Guiana - Nt197 P3 | ecosystem: Host-associated > Arthropoda: Insects > Digestive system > Gut ...
ACTCTTCCGAAATTTATCACGAACGCTCGGTGATAATATTTATACGCTGAACTTTTTCTGAAATACGCTCTCATTGAGGATTTTAGACTACACTCGGCTTACGAACACTTCAACGTATAACACCTCTTATATGAGTTCTCATATAACTATTGTCCGACTCCCAAAATCACGTTCTTGCGTTCTTCTGATTTCAGAATCTCTTTCAGCCGGGTTTCGATTTCTTCGGTGTATTTGCGCGGTTGTCCTCTTCTTGATTCGCCGTTGTATACAGGCTTTGATGTCAGCGAATCCTGTATTTCTTTTACGTCCGCTCCGGGAGCATTTAACTCGTGCAACTTGCGCTTGTATTCCTCCCAATACTTTGACACCGTTTCGCGGTTTAATCCCGTCAGGCGTGCCGTTTCCCTGTTTGATTTCCCACTGTTCTTGTAGGTAATCACTTCCATTTTCTTGGTCATATCAACCATCCTTCCATACTTCCGTTTCGTTTTATTTACCGCTTTTCGCAGCATAACTGACATCATATCATTTTTTGTCAGTTTTTGGAAGTTTTTTATTGTTTGAATGGCTGGTTTTTTAATTATATTGACCCCTTGGTTTGGCTGGTTTTTATTATAGCATTAACAACATTAACATCAACGGCGTTATTATCGCAAAGGAAATCATGATTAGTGCCGAAAACGTCACTATTAATGAGAATTATAACTTATCATTGTCAGAACACATTATGACAGGGATTGTTGATACAAATGTTGACATTTACGGTGACTTCCTGTATACTGTAAATGGTGGAGCGGTGACGATTCTCGGATTCGCGAATGAATCTTATGCGCCTAACGCAGTGATTCCCGCTCAAATTAACGGTCTGCCCGTCAGAGTAATCGACACCGGAGCATTTGTCGGAACTGCTGTCACTTCCGTTTCAATCCCCAACAGTGTTACGAGTATAAAGGATTTTGCGTTTGACAGCTCCGAGCTTGAATCAATCACTTTTGCCCAAGGCGGTACAGATTTAAGTATAGGTATTGCGGCATTCAAGAATACTCAACTTACATCAATCACTCTTCCTAATCATGCTTCAACCATTGAACACGGAGCGTTTGTTAGCTGTGAAAAGCTTGAATCAATTAGCATCGGTACGGGTGTTAGCAGTATAGGTATAAGCGTGTTTGACGGTTGTGAGAAATTAAGTAGCATAAACGCCGGTAACAGTAATCAAGATTTTCGTTCTGTTTCGGGGGTTTTGTTCAATAAAGAGCAAACCGCGTTAATTCAATACCCAAGCGGTCATTCGAGAAGTCAGTATACAATCCCGAATACTGTCACTACTATAGAAGCGGGAGCGTTTAAAGACGCTGTTAATCTTACTTCTGTTACAATTCCCGACAGCGTATTAAAGATTGGTGTATCAGCGTTTGAGGGGTGTACCGGTCTTACAAGGGTTACTATTCCCGCAAATGTTGTGGAAATTCAAAGGGACGCTTTTTATGGCTGTGATGAGCTTGTTGTAATACACTTCCCTGCCGGTGCAGATGTAGAGGGCTATAGGAAAGGGGTAGACGGTCTTGATATTTATATAGTCGGTGGTTGTGATACCTGCGGTGATTCTGTTCCGTGTCCGCGCATTGATAATTGCGGAGCATATCAGTGTATGTGTGGAGTTTCTATGTTTTCAGCGTTTTCTATGTCGTCAAGCATTACAAAATGTAGCATTCACACTAATTGTAAAGGTGAATATGCTTTAGGAAATGTTAATGGTAGTAATGAAAATAATGGTAAAAATGGTAGAGAAATTTTCGATTTTATGGAAATATTACAATATTTAATTGGGTTAGATAATTTAATAGAAAAATGCCCGAAATCATTCAAGGCGGCTTTAATTGTCAGCGAAAAAAGACCTACAATATTTGATAGTATCGAGATTTTAATGTGTTTAGTTGAGGTAGGAGAAATAAGAAAATATCCAACTTGTACTACAGGGGGAATTTCATATTGTTATTTATGTGATAAAGATGATAATTTAAAACCTTTAGGGCATCTTTGGAATATATGGAAAACAACAACAAAACCAACTTGTCACAAGGATGGAGAAGAAGAGCGTAGCTGTAAAAGAAAAAATTGTAATGCTTCGATGGGAAACACAATACCTGCATCGGATTCTTATCATTCGTATACAAATAGGGTCTGCTATAATGATACAAATGTTTATAGTAATGCAATTGGTGCTTATGTAACGTGTGGTGCATTGAGAAAAACAAGTAATTCTCAATTTGATTATTATATGTATCGGAAAGGTCATCATGCACGATATATTTCATGTGGTTGGTTAGGTTATGACGGTCATTACGCTATTGATATTACAAATGAACATGGAACACCGACCGGAACACCGAAAATATCAATTAAAGGTTTCCCAGTGTATGCACAAGGTATGGGGGTAGTTGTTAATAAAGATTATACTTCCAAAGGAGGGAACCGCATTGTAATAACGTACAATAACGGGTATACTGCGAGGTATTTACATTTTGATAATCCGAGCAATTTAAATAAAGGCGACCCGGTCAACCATACAACAATAATCGGTTACACAGGAAGTTTAGGTGCTCAAAGCACCGGTCCCCATTTACACTTAGATGTAAATGATATTGATAATTATTATGACCACGATTCAAGAAGTCTAAACCCCAAAAATTTATTTCCTTCGGGAACATTTGATTAATAATAAAAAAATAGAAATGAGGTTAATATGAAAAATTTATCTTTAATTTTATCGGTGATGTTGTTGATGACAGTTCTTTGTGCTTGTACAAAAACGAACGATACATCGACCAATACAGTAACTGAAAAAAAAACACAACAAAATACTTCAGAGGAAATTGTTCAACAAATTGAACAAACACAACCTGTCTTGCAAGAAGAGCATGAAAATTCTTATGAAAGCTTTGGAATGCCGGAACCATTTGAGGGTATGGGCGGTGATGGAAATCACGGGTTTTATATGCCTTGTATTAATAAAATTGATGGTTTCGGTGGTTTTTTTGAGCAGGTTTTCGATGAATATTTAGGCGGTGAATATATTGGTAAATGGGGCGATATAATAAATTCAACTTACCTGCTGGATCCTAAGCTATATGATATTACGAGTTTGATGGATTTTATAAACCTTTTTGAAGTAATAATTTCAAATGATATTCCTAATGATGTAGTTATTTCCGCAATTGATAAACACAATGAATTTACTATGAATAATTACAACGAATCCTATATAAAATTTTATCAATTTGATGATGAACGTCATGAACGGGCAAAAGAAGTTTTAGCGCGCCAAATATTCTCCCAAGAAGATATTGACGCACTTCTCACCCGTGATGAAGCTATCGTGACAGCTCATTTCGCAACAAATGCGGCGATTATAACCGATAATAATATATTTACTCCTTTTTGGTTATATTGTCACACCGCCGAAGATTACGAAGAAGCGGGAATAACCCCTGAAATGATTGAAGAAAAATTAGAGATGTATGCCGCTTTTGAGTTTTCTAATGAAGCCGAAGCTGCTTTCGAGGAGAAGTTGTCAAGTTTTATCGGGGCAGAAGTATCGTTGAATTAAACGATATTATGGGGCGGGTTTAACCCGCCCTATACATAGGAGAGTGAAATCATTATGAAAAAATTTATAACTATACTTTTATCAGTTATCATTCTGATGACAATCAGTTCCTGTGTGACAGAGGAAAAGTACGAAGAAAACATTACTCCAAAAGATACCGTAATGGAAGGCGTTAAGCAAATTAGCGAAACGACACCTGCACAACAAAGTTTCTTTGAAAATGTTAAAATGCCCGAACCATTTGAGTATGTCGGCGGTGATGAAAATGATTATTTTTATTCGCCATGTATTGATAAATTTAATCGTGTTGAAAGTGGGGTAATTGAGCATTTTAAAGAGTATTTAGAAAGCGAATTAATCGGAAAATGGGGAGATTTATATAATTCATTAGAACCTGTTTATTCTGAGGTTACAAATCTAATGGATTTCCCTAATATTTTTGAATTGATAATTTCAAATGATATCCCCGATAATGTAGTCATTGCCGCAATTAATGAGCATAATGATTTTTATAAAGAGTTCTACAAGGGACATGATGATGAGCAATCTATGTTAGATTACATTGCATTCTCCCAAGAAGATATTGACGCACTTCTTACTCGTGATGAAGCTATCGTGACAGCTCATTTTGCAACAGACGAGGCAATTATAACCAATAATAATATATTTTCACCTTATTGGTTATATTGCCACACCCCCGAAGATTACGAAGAAGCGGGAATAACCCCTGAAATGATTGAAGAAAAAATAGAGATGTATGCCGCTTTTGAGTTTTCTAATGAAGCCGAAGCTGCTTTCGAGGAGAAGTTGTCAAGTTTTATCGGGGCAGAAGTATCGTTGAATAACGGAAACCTAAATTAAACTCAAATATTGGTGACACAATCAATTACTGCGATTGAATTCAGTGATTGATAAAAAAGAAAACGCTCCCTGTTTCAAAATAGGGAGCGTTTACGATATATCGGCTGTCTTTGAATTTAGTTTAATTTAACTTGCGGTCAACTCGTGGTCAACAAAGTTACGAAAACTTGGCTTAAATTATTTCTGACTTTAAAAGTTAGAACAAATAAAAGCGTGTGATAGAGCGGGTTGATTGAGGTTGCGAGAAGTTAGTGAAATCGACTGTGTTTTCAGCAAACAAACAACAAATGAGCATTTTTGAGCAAAAATAAGACCCTCAAATCCGCTCATAGAGCGGATTTGAGGGAATCTGAGTGACAGGATTTGAAATCCAATAAAAACTTATTGTGAAAATTACTCTAATCGTATAAACACAGTTATAATGCGGTATTACGCGATTCTGATTTTCGTAAAATCTGATTACTTCGGATTATTTACAATCAATTTTAGCATAAATAAGTATCAAATAAATATCAATTTCAAATTATGGTGTTCCCTTATACTTATTTTACAGCAAAATATTTTTGATTCTTGCTCGTTGGCTTATCAGGAATAGTCATAGCTATTTTACCGTTTTCGAGCAATGGGTTTAAATAGGTTTTCAGAAAATGGATTTTATCTTTTAAATTTAGGAAAGATTGAATCTCTGCACGGCTACGGGGAGTAGCGCAAAATTCAAGCAAAGAAACAATTTTATCTGTTGGGGTATCCGTATGGGTATCTGTTGGGGTATCCATATGGGTATCTTGGGTGTTGTTCTTATCAACACTACTTTTTTCTATATTAATTTGCAATTTCAAGACAACTCTATCAGGATTAAATTGCTCAACCATAACAGGAGGATTTAACCCGTTTTCTTCCCAAACAGAATGAATTCCGTATAGTCCGCTCCCTGCACGTTCTCCGATTAAAATAAGAGCAAACATTTTCATTAATGTTTGATTCCGTGTGTCGGACACACCGCCGCTCACGGCTTCATCAACGCTAATTCGCATTGAACCGGGATTTGATATTATAATTTCTTTGAATGATTTCTCGATTACAAGTCCTCGACGTTCGTAATAATTCGAGTGAACAAGTGCATTTGTAACTGCCTCTCTTATGGCTTCGTGCATGGGAGTATCATCAATGCGGTCAAAACCGTTTTTCAACTTAAAAGGTGTTTTCACCTCCCCCGTAACTCTTGCATAAATTTTAAAATAAAAATCATATAAATTTCCGCTCCACTCGCCTAAATTAGAAACAACTCTATCGCTCCAACGAGTAGTTTCGTCGAGTTTTTCACGATAATCTAAAAAATAATTAGGAAACTCCCTAACGATTTCATATTCATAACCGAACATTAGAATTCCTGCGGCGGTGGGGTGAACTCTTCCGGTTTCATTGTCTTTTACTAATGCGCCGATTTTCAACAACAATTCATCAACAGGAATGTCATTCCAAACGTGATTAGGTTTCAAGTTTGATAATCTTGTTTTATATCGCATAACAGTACCCATATCAAATGCGGTTTTGAAATCATCAAATTGTGTTAAAACTAACATATCAGACGAAGAATCAAGACTATCGCTAATCATGTTTTTAACTTCGTATTTAGTACAATGATAATCGCCTTCGCCGTTTCTTCGGAACGAACCTGTCAGAGGATTCTCTCCGACATACACAGGTTTATTACGGCGGTCTGCTCTCGGCACATCTATTTTAATGACTTTTTTGTTCTTTGAAATTTCGATGATTTGCGCGTTACGGTCAGTCAGAATATTAACGCTGACAACTTTTTGGTTGTTTATATTGTTCCAAAAATCTTGCAATACTTTCTCGGCATTTTCAACACCAGACATATTGAAAGTCTTATCGTTATTTTCAGTTACTCCAAGCAGAATTACACCGCCGAGAGAATTAGCAAATGCGGAATATGTTTCCCAAATGCTCCTCGGTAAGGCAGTTTCTGCTTTTTTCGCTTCAATGCGATTATTCTCTTTGTAATTTGATAAATCTTTTATCGAAAACATATTATACCTCTGTAATTTACTATACTTTCATTTTTATTGTTTTCCTCTATATTTATAATATTCTAATCACTGTTAGGCCATGTCAGTATAGCAGTAAACTCATTAGGAAACCCTTGAAGGATTCCGTGAAATTTCGCTTCTTTTTCAGTTCTTTTTGCAACAAGATGAACCCATGCTTCGGTATTCTCTTTAATCATCTCTTCATCAAGTTCAAAATTATACAGTTCACAAAAATAATCGTTGAGTTGCTTCAAAATCTGTGGAGCATCATCGTAAAAAGTTGCATCTAATTCCCACCCACCTCCGGCAAAAGGACTGGTTTCACCACTCATAAACTTCACTAACATTCTTCCTCTAAATTCCACAGGAACAAGATAGCCCTTAATTTCCGGATGATAACAAGCGATACCATTCGTTTGATTGCTGTATGTCACAGGACTATTTTCATCTTTTATAATAATCGCAGTTGTATTTTCTACTGCCCAAAGATTTATAATCATTTTATCTACTTCCTCCTACCCCGACTGTTCCTAAACTTCTCCGATTTCTCCAATGCTTTAATCAACACCTTTATCTCCTCATCGGTTAAACCACTCATATTCAAACCAAGCTGTTTTGCCAATAAAGCCAATTTCGCCCGCCCCTTGCTCTCGCTCTTTAAAACCTCATCAACATCATCAGTCAAAGTCTTGATAACGTCTGTCTTTTCAACAGAAGGGGCGTTCTTTTTATGCTCCTCATACAAATCAACAAGCAGTCTACGAAACCGCCAAACAACCTTCTCTAACAGGAATTCATCTTCATTGACTGCCGATTCCTTAAGAATTTGAAGTGTTTTATCGACACCCTTCACCTCGTAGTTCTCGTGGATTTTCTGCTCCGCTAATTCAAACACATCGTTCCACGATTTCATATGAGGACTAAGCGTTCTGTCAAGATAAATTTCAACGGCTATGAGCAAGAGAAGAAAATATTTATGTGTTATCAACTCGCTCAATAACCGAGTGTTCAACTTTTTCTTGTACAGAACCTTAAGCGCGTCATCAGTCAACCACAATTCCCTTACCTGCATATTAGGCGGATTACGATTATCGGTTAATCCAAATAGATAGTCTGTCGAAACACCGTAGAATTCTGCTAAAATACGAACATCCTGATAACCGACACGCTCATCTTCTCCTTTTTCCAGTCGTTGCAATACAGAAGATGATACCTTTGTTATTTTTTCCAACTGGGCATATGTCAACTTACGTTCAAGTCGTAGGTCTTGAAGTTTTTCTTGCGTTGTTAATCGGCAGTTCATATAAGTATTATTCCTTCGGTTAGTGTTTGTTATGTCTTCTATAATCAATTGTACCATATTTTGAAGAATCTGTCAACTATCCCAAATTTGGGATTTTTCTTAATTTTCGTTGAAAAAACCGATTTCGGGAAAAACTTTGAGATTCTAAAAATTTATGCGATAATAGTTTCAGCGGCAAGAAATTGCTGTAAGAAAAATCTAAGGAGGAATAGTATGGAAAATAAAGAAAAACTACTGACAATCAAAGAAGCAGCGGGGTTGTTTCAGGGACTCACCGAATACAGAATCCGGCAACTCTGTATATCGGGGACGCTGAAATGCTTCAAAGCAGGCAGAAAATATCTGATTACCGAGCGTAATCTCCGCTCAACGGTATTTGGGGAAATTGAGGGTGCGTAAATATAAACTCCTCGAAAATTGAATAGCCGTCGCATACCACGGACGAGGGGTATGTATCGCCCGGGCGAATCGGTATCCGAATTAACCGCTTTTCGCAGTTCATCATATTTTGCACTTTGCCATATTTTTGTGAAACTTTTATCTTGAACATTCCCTGCAAATTCGCCGTAACTGTAACACAGATAAACGTCTCCGTTATAAGCAATAGAAACGTTAATAAAAGGAGCGTTACAATTCGTATCGACAATAAAATTACTTCTGTGAACATATTTGTCACCCCACCATAAATAGTCACCGACTTTCGTAGGATATAAACTGTTCAACATTCCGTTATTGTTTATAAATTCAACCGCTCGTTCTATTTCATTTCTTAAACCTTCGGTTGTTTCTGCCGCATATTCCGTAGGTGCTGTTACAAGACCGTAACCTACGCGTTTTATTCCTAAAGAATGTGCGAATTTGGTAATAGCAAGCAGTTGGTTTTGGTTATCTTTTTGAATCGAAACGTAGATTTCCGGCGATTTTTCAATAGGTAAATCGGAATATGCTTTGACAAGATTTCTTATGTTTTCACAGACTTTCTCAAAGTCAGCACCACGTCTTATGTTTTCAAATGTAACCTTGTCCGCACCGTCAAATGAAACAATAACCATAACATTCATAGAACGTAAAAAGTCAATCATATCGCTTGTTAATAATGTTCCGTTTGTTGATATATCAATATCGCAATCCGCTCTCTTTTTCGAGCAAATATAATTGACGCGCTCTCTAAAATCCTTTAAGATAAGCGGCTCTCCCCAATTAAACAGGGAGTAGCTTGTAACATAAGGTGCAGTTTCGTCAACCAATCTGCAAAACAATTCAAGGGGCATTATTTTCCCCGTAATTTGAACAGAGTCACGGCACATTTTACAAGCAATGTTGCAGTCCTGTGTTATGTCAAGGTAAAGTTTTTGCGGACAATTAAGCGAGACTTGACCGCTAAGGCAAGCCTGCATTTGCGAAAAGCTGTTGTTAGTATAAAACTTCATGAGTTTCTCTCCTTAAAATAAATTATTGAATTTAAATTTAAAGTAAGAAACCCGATATGGACGAATTATTGATTACTCTGCGTGAGACTCGTCCAAACATCGGATTTCACGCAGAGCGAAACATCTAAAAGAATCACCATTTTACATGACATAATAATCATACCTTTCAAACATGAAATGTGATTTGGCATCTATATTAAATCGTAAATACCTTGTTTTCAATTATACCACAAAATCTCGCAAAATGCAACTATTTTTTTAAGAAAGGCGGGTGATTTTCATGGCTAATAACGACATCAGTTTAAAATTGGCAATCGAAGGCGAAAAGCAGTTCAAATCCGCATTAGCCGACATCAACCGCTCTTTTCGCGTCCTCGGGAGCGAGATGCAGATGGTGACCTCCCAATTCGATAAAAACGACCGCAGCGTAAACGCGCTCACCTCACGCAACACCGTCCTCAACAAGGAAATATCCGCACAGAAAGACAAAATCGAAACGCTCAAATCCGCATTAGACAACGCATCAACTTCATTCGGTGAAAATGACAAGCGTACACAAGAATGGCAAATCAAACTTAACAAAGCACAAGCAGAACTCAACGGCATGGAGCGGGAACTTGGTGACAACAACAAGGCTCTCGAGAAAGCCGACAAAGCCCTTGATACTGCGGGAAAAGAGACTGACGAATTCGGAAAATCCGTAGACAAAGCGGGTGACGAAATTGACGAGACAGGCAAGGAAACCAACAAACTCGGTAAGGAAATGGACGAAACCTCCAAGAAGACCTCTGTATTCGGCGATGTTCTGAAAGCCACTCTGCTCGCCGAGGCAATCAAGGCGGGAGCGAAGGCTTTAGTCGATATGGTGAAGTCGGTGGGAGCGGCGGTAAAAGACTACATTTCCGATTCGTCCGAAATGGCTACCGAGGCGGCAATGTCGCACACTCTGCTGACCCAAGTCATGGAAAATATGATGGATGCGACAGATGATGAAGTCGAAAGTCTCGTGCGGCTTGCGGAGCAACAAGAGAAGTTGGGTGTGGTCTCCAAAACCGCACAAACAACGGCTCTTGCGGAGTTGGCAAGTTTCGTAGAACGGAAAGAGTCCCTCGAAGATATGCTCCCTGTGATGAATGACTACATCGCCTATCAGTACGGAGCGACTGCCTCATCTGAACAGGCGCGGAACGTAGCAACCTCGCTCGGCAAGGCGATTGACGGCAACATTGACGGACTGTCAAAACAGGGATTTAAACTGACCCAAGCCGAGAAAGAGTGGTTTAAAACCGCCACCGAAATGGAGCGTGTGGAATTCGTCACAAACATGGTTTCCGAATCAATGGGCGGTGTCAATGAGGCTCTTGCGGCTACCGATGCGGGGAAAATGGCAAGTCTCAAAACAGTCATGGATAATACAAAAATCAGCGTGGGAACTATGGCAAACGAATTCAAGGCTCAGATATTAGGTCAGATGTTGCCGTCTATTTCGTCGCTGTCGGAGGGCTTTCTTGGTGTCATAAATGGGGAGGGTTCTGTAGAAGAAATGGCAGGGGCGTTCGATGATGTGTTGAACGATGTCGTGAACGTCATTACGGAGTTTCTGCCGAAACTAATCGACATTGGCGGCAACCTCATCATAGCACTCGCCACGGGAATTTCCGCAAACATTGACACTATTATAAATGGTGCGATTGAAATTGTCAATCAATTATTGGGGGCGATTTTAGATTTACTGCCCACAGTTTTAGAGGCGGGGACAAAGCTGTTGTTTGGCTTGGTTGACGGAATTATCACCATGCTCCCCGCTTTAGTCGAGGCGGCTGTGGAAATAGTCGTGTCGCTCGTGCAGGGGCTTGGCGAGGCTCTCCCGAAGTTAATCCCTGCCGCAATAGATGCGGTGATTACGATTGTCGAAAGTCTGATTGACAGCCTCCCGATGATTTTAGATGCCGCACTACAACTCATTTTGGGGCTTGCGGACGGACTTTTGAAAGCACCGCCTCGGCTGATTGCCGCACTCCCGACCATTATTAACGGAATAATCGACTTTCTCTTGAGGGCGATTCCGCAGATAATCAACGCAGGGATTCAGCTTTTAGTGTCGCTTGTCGGGGCGTTACCGCAGATAATTCAAAGCATTGTTAAGGCAATCCCGCAAATCGTGACAGGGCTTGTGAATGCGATTGTCAACAACATCCCGCAGATTATAAATGCGGGGATTCAGTTGCTTGTCGCACTCGTGAAAAACACGCCGAAAATCATCATTGAAGTCGTGAAGGCAATCCCTCAAATCGTCACCGAAATCGTCCGTGCGATTATTAACTGTATTCCTCAGCTTGCCTCGGCGGGATTCGATTTGATTAAGGGCGTGTGGCAGGGAATCAGCGATGCAGGGGAATGGCTACGTGACAAAATATCGGGCTTTTTCGGCGGCGTGGTTTCAAGTATCAAGAACTTTTTCGGAATCAAATCGCCGTCCACTTTATTCCGTGACCAAATCGGAAAAAACATGGCTCTCGGCATCGGAGTCGGTTTCGCTGACGAAATGGACGATGTGGGAAAAGCTATGCAAGAGGCGATTCCGACCACGCTTGACGCTCCCGATTTGGATATAAATGCGGGGATTTCCACGGGTTTATACGGTGGTGAACTCGGCTCTGTGAACGGATTCTCACTCGCTGATATTGTAGGGCGGTTGGATTCGCTTTCGGAAATTATGGTGCAGTTGTTTGATATAAAAGTCGTGCTTGACGATGGGACTCTTGTCGGGAAACTCGCTCCCGAAATTGACAGGAATTTGGCGTTGTTGAAAAAGAGGGGGTTGGTTGGTGTGTAGGTTGTATTTTGATTATCAGGCAAAGTTAATTTTCGATAATTTCAAAAAGCAGTAAAGTAACTTTTTCGCCCTTTCCTAAAATTGCTTTATGCTTATCTTGCTCTCCATTCGGGATAAAAATAACATCATTCACTTTATATCGCTCAACATTTCCGTTGTAGTCAATCGAAAATGTTCCGTCAATAACATATCCCGCATGACCTTTTTTACACCAGTCATGTTCAATAAATCCCTCTGAAAATTCAACGAGTTTTATTTCTTGATTGTTGTTGACAAATGATTTATAGCGTAATCCCAAAACTGGTTCGCACCATTGTAATTTATCAAATTCTATAAGGTGATTCATTCTCCTACTCCTTCACATAATTCATGTTATTAATTTCGACAACCATTTTGCGACACCGTCATTGTCGTTTGAGTCAATTATATCAGTTGCGGCTTCTTTTAGTTCCGGCACAGCATTAGCCACTGCATATTTTTCATCAGCTACGGAAAACAACGACAAATCGTTATGACCGTCACCAAATGCAACCATTCTGTCACAGCTAAACATGGATTTAAGTTGTAGAGCGGCGTTGGCTTTCGTAGCTTCCGAAGGCATTATTTCACACCAGTGTTCGTTTGAATAAATGTCTTTTGAGGAAATGCAATTATAATTATTTTCTTTAAAAATATCATTTATTTTTGATAAAGAAACTTCTGTATCTATACAGGAAATATAAAAAACCTCACCTTGATAAAGTTCGCTAACACGTTCAACCTTGCGATGACGAGGGTCTCCTATTCTGCTGTTTAGAAAAAATTGCATAGCCGGAGTGATATGCTTTTCAATATACGAAAACTGCTCAATTCCATTTATATAAGCATAAACAATTGGGTAAACGCTATGTAAATTGAGCGTTTCAGAAATAAAATCAACTTCATTTTCAGTGAAATAATTCGATAATAATACTTTTTTTGTAGTGTTTTCAATTATAAAAGCACCGTTGTAACAAATTACAGGAAACGACGTATTTAATGCAGCTGTTACCTTTGAAGCCGTGACAAAAGAACGTGCAGTCGCATAGGAAAAGAAACCGCCATTTTGAATAAAGCGATTGATTATATTTGCCGAATATTCCGATATTTTCTCATCTGACCGAAGCAGTGTTCCGTCAAGGTCAGAAAGATAAAGTGTTTTCATATTAACCATTATTTATAAATCTTTCAAGTTCTATCGTACCATAAAACCGCTCCAAAATCAACTACCGAGAGGAAATTTCCATGAATTCATTTACCTTTGACAACAGCATAAACTCCCGCTCCGACCTCGGTTTGCGGATTACCCAACCGCCAGTCATACCCATGTCAAAGCGGCTCGTGGATTCAATCGCCGCGGACGGTCGGGAGGGCAGTCTGACGATTCTGCGGGGGTGGGAGGATATTCGGTTTAATATGAAGGCGGCTCTGCTCGGAAACAATCAGCAAAGCCGATTTCGTGAAATCCTCCCCGTAATCCTCGCCGCCAAGACCGTCAGTTTCAGCGATGACACCGATGTGTATTACAACGTCAAGCACGTTCAAGCGGGGACGTTGGAACGGCGGTTGTACTCACTGTATGAATTCTTGCTGACGTTTATATGCTCGCCGTTTCGGTATATTCGGAATGTGCCGCCAATTACGCTCACTTCATCGGGAACGGTCACGAATATAGGCACGGTGTACGCTCTGCCGAAAATAGTCGTGTTTGGCACAGGGAGCAGAACGCTCACAATTAACGGCAAGCAGATTATTCTGAATATTCTGCAAGGCAGTCTTACACTTGACAGCGAACTCAAGACTTGCTACTTCGGAAACGTGTCACAGAATCAGAATATGCAGGGCGATTTCCCTGTGTTTGAAGTCGGCGGCAACACAATCACGCTTGGGAGCGGGATTACAAAAATCGAAATAGAACCGAGGTGGCGGCATATTTAGCAATGTAAAAGTCCGAGCAATTCCCCGAAAGATGATATTTTATAATCGGCATCAGGGAGATTGCCTTCTTCTGTTGTAATAAGAATCGTTTTCAAACCGATACTTTTTGCACCTTTTATATCTCTCTCGTAGTCGTTGCCAATCATGACAGACTCCTCAACCGACAAACTAAACTGGTCAATAATACCTTGAAAAAAGGCGGGTGAAGGTTTGTTTGCGTTAAGTTCCTTAGATGTAATAAATCCAAAAAAGTATTTATCCAAAACTATCCGCTCAAATGCTTTTTTCATTAATTCGGCATCCGAATCCCCCGCATTTGAAGCTACGATGCACTTGTACTTCTCAGATAATATCGGCACGGTTTCCAAAACATCGGGCATCGGCGATACCGTTTCCCAAAACGCCATAGAACCCTTATACTGCGGGTAATCAACCATTAAGGTGTCTCCCCAATCGAACAAAAGCGATTTAATATTTTTCATTGCTTCCCTTTCTGTAAAACCAAAAATAAATTCTGAGGTGAATATTTATGATTTGTTATTTTTCCAAAAACGAGACCGATTTTTCCCACAACGGACTCGGTGTTCTTGACAATTATATCATAAATCCAGTCGTTTGTGAAGAGTTAAACGGAATTTTTTATCTTGAATTTGATTATCCGCTGACCGCTCCCCATAGTCGAGGCATTTCTCAACAGCGAATTAAGCAACAGTTTTCTATCTCGATGGGGCGGCGAGATTCTGCGTGATAATTTCCACATTTCAATGCGGCGGATTCGCGGGAGCGATAACGGCGTGTTAATCCGCGACAAGAAAAACCTCGCAGGCTACCGCTCTAATGTGGACTTCGGCACAGTGGTGACCCGAATTATGCCGCAGGGGTTTGACGGATTATTACTTCCCGAAAAGTACATCGACAGTCCGCTTATTAATAATTATATCACACCAAGAATCCGTGTTATAAAGTACGACAACGCTGTCGGCTGACCGTATTGCGGCGGGGACAATTACTTCCGACAAGCTGACAATCGAAAACGGATTCATCACAAACGCCATGATTGCCGACGCAACGATTCTCAACGCAAAAATCGGGACAATAGATGCGGGGAAAATCACAACAGGAACGCTGACGGCGGCTCGTATTGGCGCGGGTTCGATTACCGCCGACAAATTAGCCACGAACGCTCTGCAAGTGGGACTCGGCGGTTGGACGAATTCAATCCGCATTTCACCAACCGAAATCAACTGGTATGACGGAACTACTCTTCAAGGGAAAATCCAAGCGGACGGACTGTACATTTATAACGGCTCGGCTCATATCGGGACTTTTGCGGGAAGTTACGCAGTCGAAAGCACATCTATTCGCGGTATTTCAATGCACCTAAGTGGGAGCGGCTCATTTATTTCGTGGGGTTACCGCACGGGAAACACAGGGACTTTCTCGACTGTACTTGTTCTTGACCCACAAGCGAAAGTCAGAAGTCAAGCGGGATTTCATCTCGGAATTGATTTGTGTACCAACGGCTTCAATTTTCGCACAAGCGGGAATCGCATTCTGAAAATGACGGATTTGACTTTGACTGTGAGCGGCTCGTCAACGGGACCTTTTCCGGCATGGGGCGGTGATAACGGTCGGGCGAGAGTTTGCTTTGGTACAGACCATTTGTATTTAGTCAGCAACAATGTGTTCTGCACGGTTACTGCGGTGACTTCGAGAATTTCGGAGTTGATTACCCGCGTGAATCAGCTTATAACGCGGCTTAACAATGGGTGGATGATTACGTCCACGACGTACTACTCAAATACAGGTTTAACGGCAATGCCGACAAGTATCACAGTGCCGTAAAACCGCATTAATAAAGAGATTGGAGGTTTTTACAATGAAACTAAAATTAGCAAATAAACACTTAATTTTGCTTGTACCTTTTTTACAAGGGCTTAAACTCAAGGGGGAACGCAGTCGGGCGCGTTCAAAATTTCTTGCTCTTGCGATGATTTCGTATGAATCGTTACACTTAAGTGAAGTTGAACTGCTCAGGGAATATGCAGTCTTGCGGCAGTCGATGTTACCGCTAATTTTGCGTTCGTGCCTTATTTGGTAAAGGTAACTTCTAATTCGCTGAATATTTATAAGGGAGCAGGTGTGAATACTGCCGTGGTCGGTTGTATCAAAGACAAAGGAGTGTATACGATTGTCGAAGAGTCGAATGGTTACGGCAAATTAAAATCGGGCGCAGGTTGGATTGAGTTGAAAGGCACTCAAAAGCAGTAATTCCGCAAACAAAGAATAAAGAAATAATGAACAAAGAGCATAGGACAAGTATTCAAAGAATATCATTAAATATGTACAGGCAGTGTGGATTTTTAAAGTTTAAAATCTGCACTGCCTGTTTCCTTTGGAGGCTTTCTATGAATACATCTGTAAACACAGGAAGGATTATAAATAAACGGGAAAAAACAATAGGAAACACAACCTTTATTATAACATCGGAGCAGTCTGAAAATGCTACCGAAACACTTGAGCAGAAGCTCGAACGCATTATTTGCCGCCATATTTCGGACATAGGAAATTCGCCTTGCAATGTGCAAAAAGCTACGCTATGATTGGACTATAAAATTGAAAGGAAGGTTAATTTATGCGAACTCAAACAACAGATAAAATCACAGCTTTGTATTGCAGATTGTCGGTCGATGACCGTGCTGACGGTGAATCAAATTCGATTTCTAACCAAAAGAACATACTCGCTAAATACGCTCTCGACCACGGATTTAACAACACACAGTTTTTCGTAGATGACGGCGTTAGCGGGACGATGTTTTCGAGACCCGGATTAGATTCACTACTTGCAGAAGTTAAGGCGGGAAACATTAGCACAGTCATTATAAAAGACCAATCTCGAATTGGCAGAGACGTTTTAGAAGTCGGCTTATTGAAACGCACATTTGACGAATACAATGTGCGGTATATCGCCGCAAATGACGGATTAGACAGTGCAAACGGTTTTGATATAATGAGCATTTTCAGAGACGTTTTTAATGAATTTTTCGTAGCCGATACAAGCAAGAAAATTCGTGCAGTTACTCGTGCCAAAGCTCTTAGCGGTAAACATCCGTCAACACAAGCACCATTCGGATATATGCCGTCAGTGGAAGACAAATTTGTGTGGACGGTCGATGAACCCGCTGCCGAAATCGTGCGTGAAATTTTCAAAATGTTCATCAGCGGGACAGGCATAATAACAATTGCCAGATTACTTCATGAACGCGGAATAAAAAATCCAACTTGTCATAAAGCCGAGCGTGACGGTGTTCCGCCTCGACGCAAAATGAAGTACCCCGAAACATATTGGGCAGGAATTACGGTATCCCATATTATTGATAATTTGGAGTACACAGGCACGGCGGTTATGCAGAAAATCACAACAAAATCATACAAAGACCATAAGCAATTTACTCGACCCGAGGACGAGTGGATTACTCACGAAAACGCACATGAAGCCATAATTAGTAAAGAGACTTTTGAAACTGCGAAACGCCTGCGGTCGGGAAGGCGCAAGCCTACCGTGGCGGGCGATTTGGGGATACTAAATGGGATGATGGTTTGCGAAGATTGCGGAAGTAAACTCCACCTTAAAAGGCAGGTCAAAAAAGGTAAAGATGGTGTGCGATTGGAGTATAATTATTACGAATGCCGCAATGCACGTCTTCCTTGCGGATTGCAAACTTGCGATTGTCATGCCATTAAACGTGAGCCGCTTGAACAACTTGTCCTTGAAGATATTCAAAGCATAGTAAAATATGCGCGGCAATATGAATCGCAGTTTATGCAAAAAGTAACGTCTGACAGCGATAAAACTCGTAAACAAACCTTGAAAAAAGCTGAATCAGAATTAGACAAGTCAAGATTACGAATTACCGCTCTCGACAGAATAATAACCGCAACATATGAGGATAAAGTTGAAGGTCGGCTCTCGAATGAACGGTTTGAAAAAATGCTCGCAACCTACGAATCTGAACAAGCGGGATTGCAAATCAAAATAAATGAACTTGAGATTTTTCTTGCCGATGCAAATATTCTAAACGAGAACACCGACAGATTTTTGCGGCTTGTAAAAGTGTACACTGACCCGACTGAATTGACGGGGGAACTTGTCCGTGAGTTTATCGAGAAAATTATTGTCGGTAAAGCGGAGCATATTAACGGCGGTCATCGCCGAAAAACACAACGAGTGAGAATCATCTACAATTACATCGGTGAGCAGACCGATACAATTATGGAAACAAATAAAAAGTATTAACGGTGCGGAGTTGAGAGGCTCTGCACCGATTGTTTTAGGTTAATTTTAGTTGGCGATAAAAAATTCCGTCATCACGAGAAAGACGAAGATATATCGCCGCCATGTTTTGCCGTTTCAATATTAACACTCCTTTCGGAAACGGCAAATGCATATAGAATTTACCCTTTCATTATACCATGAAAGAGCAAAAAAGTCAAGCAACGAGCCGCTTTTTCTTATGGGTTTTAATTTGAAAATTCCCGCTTAAGAGCAGACTTTATAATATCCTCATATGTTCTTTCGCCAGAAAAATGAGAAATCACCTTAACTGTTGTTTTCCCACTTTTTATGTACATCGTGTCAGTTATGACAGGGTTTTGAACATCTTTTATATCCGTATTCTTGTCCATAATTATCACCCTGTACAAGTTTATGCGGGGACAGTTTGTCCGTTTCATTTATAACAAAAAAAGCCTCGATATTTTTCAATCGAGGCTTGCGAGTTCAGCTAATTTCGCCAATGTATCGGGAGTAAACCTCACCGAAACCACCTCTTTATAAACCCGCTCTTTGCGTGGTTTTTGCTCGGAATGCCGCCAACTCGAATTGCCCTCAAGATTGTTCATTATCAGTTTTCGACACAGTGCATATTCCTTGCCGACTAAGACATGAAAGCTACAGAAGTGCCGTGTATTCGGTTGACACATCTTTCCGAAGAGCAGAAACGTGCATATATTCTCGCTCATAATAAGCTGACGATGAACAGCGGCTTTGATTCCGATTTACTTATGGGTGAACTCGACTTTTTGAAAGAATCGGGTTATGACACAGAATTAACGGGATTTTCGCTTGATGAGTTGGAGAAAATGTTCTCTGCCGATAATGTAAAACCCGAGGTAGCCGAGGACGATTTCGATGTTGACAAGGCGGTTGAAAAATCGCCGTTCGTGCAAAAAGGCGATATTTGGACGCTCGGTCGGCACAGATTAATGTGCGGCGATTCCACCGATTTGGGTTCTGTTAAGAAATTAATGGGCGGAAATTTGGCAAATATTTCATGGTGCGAGGTTAAGACCCGCATATTGATACAATTTAATTATTCCTTTTTCAAAACAGCAGGGGGGTGCAAATCCCCGATTTACCGCATAACAAAGCCCCGCGATTCACTTCGCGGGGTTTTACTATATTTTCACGCCGTTGCTATATCTCCATACCGTTCTTGAATACAAACTTCACTTCATCCGTAACAACGACATAATCCACCAACGAACACCAAAGTCTCGAATCAAAATCGGCGAGCAGACCGTCTGTGCTTTTCAACTCTAAAATAAACAAGCCAAGCAAATTTCCCCGTGTCTCCTTGTCGGAAATCCGCTCGGAAATTTTTATAAAACGAGTCTTTGCCGTTTCATACCGCTCGGCGAAAGTAGTATATCGGTCGACATATTCTGATTGGTCAAGAGCGGAGCGGGCGTTTTCGTCAATGCATCGCTGTACCATTTCGGCGGTCACCGACATTTCGGCTCTCGCCTCATCCCTCTCTTTTTCGAGCGGAATAAGGTCAAACAATGTGGCTTTGAACTGCTCGAAATTCTCGATGATTTCAGCTTTGGTTTTAGGACAGAGCAGTTTATTTACCGCCGAAATAAACAGACGTTTTATATCATCCTCATAAAAATGCGGAGTCGTGCAACCGTTTTTGAATTTAGAATTACATTGATAAACGGTGCAAGCGTATTTGGTATTACTGTGCCACTTTTTCGCTCCGTACCAACTGCCGCAACAACCGCACTTGATTTTCCCTGCGAAAATGCCCACGCCCGCTATACACCTCCGAGCGGTCGAGAATGGGACTGCGGTTCAAATCGACAATGCCCGGCGCATCGGCTGAGTTGGCATTGACGAAAAAGCTATTCGCGTATGCCTCGTCATCGGGTCGTTCCTCATCGCCGTCACGGAGCGGGGTCTTGAGCGTGGTAAGCGGAGGCACGGTTTTCCCGTTGCCCTTCAGCTTACCCTGTCCCTCATCGTAGGCGGCTTTGATTGCTTTCTTGATTCTGTCGAGGGTCTTTTTGTCATCTTTGCGGATAATCAGCGACACCGAGAATTTCGGCGTACCGCCGTTGATTGACTTCGCCTCCCACACGTTTGCGTAAGACAAACGCACGATTTCAGTGGTTACTTCTTGGGGGCTTTTGGTTTTCTTGTTCATAAGATTTACTCCATTTCATTTTTTTCATTTAGCGTGGGCTCTGAAAAAGCCTCTTCCGCAGTGGTTACTGTAATCGGCTCTCGTTTGTCGCTTTCCGGCACGAGAGCGGGTTTGCCGAGGGGTTTTACAATCAAATCGGCGAGCAGTTCATTCAGCTTTTTTGCACCGCCGACCGCCTTGCCGAGTTCTGTAATCCCGAGCAGCTCACTCTTGTAGATTTCCGTGTGACCGTTCTTGCGTAGGATTTCGGCGGCTTTGTCGGAGTCGGTGATTTTACGGCGGGACGTTCCCCGCACCAACTTGAAACCGCTCCACTGTTTGCCTTTACAGGCAGCTTTGAATGCGTAGTCTTGAATGTCCTTCGCCCACGAAGTCAAGCCTTCGATTTTACTGAGAATGCTTTCGATTTCGTCATCTTCAAGCAAGTCGGGAAGTTTGACAGGGTCGGCGAATGCATATTTCGCAAGTTCCATGTTGTAGTCGGCTCTCGCCCTGCACTCGGATTTGGCACGACAGAATCCGCACCAATCCCCGCATCGGAATTCGCCTTCGCCTTTGAAAGCGATGTCGGCGGTTGGTTTGAGTTTCTCATCTGCCCATTGGTACAGTGCATCTTTTGATACCGTGAATGTGCTGATGTTCTCGCGGCGGGGCTGATAGACGGTCATGCTGACGTTTTCGATGTCGTAAATTCCGTCAAACAAATCCAACGCACCGAGTGCGTACAGTTTCATCTGTGGGTTGTCCTCTGCGACCACCAAAACCCCTGTGCCGTATTTGAAGTCTACGACATGGAGCGTTCCGTCCGCAATGATAACGCAGTCAGCCGTGCCGAATCCTTCCGGCACCCACCGCGAGAAGTCAAGTCGTTGTTCGACTAACACTCGCGGCTCTTTTGCCGTGCCTATTAGTTCGAGAATGTAGGTCACATAGTTGTGCGTGTGTTCTTCCATTTCGGCATCGTAAAAGTCGAGATTATCACGGACATCAGCGACATCCTCGCCGAGAGCCGACCGCACCTTATACTCGCCCAACTCATGGGCGCAAGTCCCCTCGGCGGCGTAATCGGACGTGCTGTCGGGATAATGCTCCGCAAGCCGAGCGGACGGAGGGCAGTTCAACCACCGTTCCGCACTCGATGCCGACAGAAAAGCGTGTTGTTTTTCTGTCATTGCAACGCCTCCGCATCCGCTTTGAGTGTGGCATAGTTTTCCGGTGGAACACTTGTGAGATTTCCACTGCCGTGTTTCTTCAGCAATGCCTTGACTTCGGTGCGGAATCCCGATTCTGCTTTCGCCGCGATGATTCCCCGCAGTTCCTCTTTTGTGATTTCGGCGGGTTCTGATAATGCACGTTCACGGAAATCGCGGAGAGTCATTTCATTTTCAAGCGAACCGTGCATCGGTGTGTTGTCTTCACCGAGTGAACAGTGGCGGCGGGTTTCCGTCCGCTCGTGATTGTCGAGGTTGTGGTCTTCGGCGATGAGAATGTCATGCCACTCGTCCGATACTTCGATGGGCTTTCCATACCCGTAGTAAATTTTCATAAAGATTTACTCCTTTGTTTTTCATTGATTGGGGCTTGAAAAACAAAGGAGTGCTACGGGTATTTAGCTATGTAACAGAGCCATGCTGACAACTTGTCCGTTTTTGCAATAAGCAGGGACTGGCTATCAAAATAAGTCGAACGCAAAAACGCCGCGATTCCGTTGTTTGGAATCGCGGCGTTTTGATTTATATATGTATTTTTGTTCCGCACGGAGACGGAAAATTTTAATCTGCTCAAAATAAAAAAGCCTCCTTAATTTTCATTAAGAAGACTTTAGCACACCAACCTTATGCGAACCTTACGCGAACCTTACCCGAAACTTATATTTATCGCAGAATAACATAAAAAAGTGCTTGGAACGACATTATTCCAAACACTTTTTTGAATGTTGTTAAATTAAGACAAAAATTTGTAACCCACTTCCCGCTCGGCTTTTATGTATTCCTTGCCTTGCGATGCCTCTGAAAGTTTACTTCGGATAACGCTAATCACCCGCCACAAACTATTGCTCGCTTTGTCGGAATATGCCTCTCCCCACACGATTCGCAGGATTTGTTCTGTTCCCAAGAAACAGCCGTTGTGTTCCATCAGCACCTTTAAAACCTCAAATTCTTTTTTCTGCAGTTTTACCTCGGTGTCTTTTACAAAAACAATTCTGCGTAATTCCGACAAAAGGACATCACCGCCAATC
>Ga0082212_10003355_pt1 | contig 22770 bp, 13 predicted proteins | sample TergutNt197P3_FD_71548 | JGI IMG/M metagenome (GOLD analysis project Ga0082212, IMG submission 71548) | Neocapritermes taracua P3 segment gut microbial communities from Petit-Saut dam, French Guiana - Nt197 P3 | ecosystem: Host-associated > Arthropoda: Insects > Digestive system > Gut ...
GGGCTGCCCCCGGTAGCCGCTCTGCGCGTAATAGATCCGAAGCGGCAACGCGGCGTCCTTGAGCTTCGTCGCCACAAGCCGCGCGATCGGTATGGTCGAGTCCGGCCGCACCGCGACGAGCCGCCCCTCGTTGTCCGAAAGCTTGTACATCTCCTCTGGCGGGTAGTACGACGCGGACGGCGCGAAGACCGACAAAAACTCCAGCCCCGGCGTCCGCACCTTCCGGTAGCCGCCCTCTTCGAACACCGCGGCAAGCCGCCCCGAAACGGCCGTCTCGGCCGCGCACTCCGAGAACAGCCTGTCGCTCGTCCCGTCCGGCGTCAGCCTGTTATTCATTCCCATCCTCGAACCCCATGACATCCTCCACGTAGCGGATGAAATCCCCGCCGTAGCTCATGGTATAATCGTACAGGATCGGCTCCTTGAACTCGAACTTCGCGATCTCGATCAGCTGCCCCGCGATCCGCGAGAGCAACACCCGGTTCTCGAGCCGCTTGATCCCCGCCAGCGAGTAGCACCCGATGACGAGCTGGTCCTCGACCGTCACGTACAGGATCTCCTTCACGTCGTCGTTCAGCATGTAGACGCCGCGGTTCATGTGCCGGTTGTCCTCGTTGAAGACTATGTAGAGCTTCCCGCCCTCCGTCAGGTTCTGCAGCGCGCCCGTATACCGCTCGTCGAGTTCGTAAAGCACATGGTCGACCGAGCCCGCGATCTCGTAGACTGTCACGAATTCGGGCCTCGCGAGCTTCATCGCCGCCTCGACGGGCGTAATGGCAAACATGCTCGCGACCTCGAACGACGTCACGACGAAACGCCCCTGCTTTTGCCTGACCCTGACCTCCGACAGGATGATGCGATGCCCGCGGTCCTCCTCGACCACGGACTCGCAGACATAGGCCGCGTCCCCCTGGGCCAACGGGTCCTCCGGCGGCGCGATCTCGTTGCGGCACAGCGTGGCCGGCCCCACCCCCGAAAGGAGCTCGTGGTCTATGGCCTCCGAGGCCAGCATGTCCACCGGCAGGAAGTCCCTCGCGTAATAGCGCATGAGGAAATAATTAATAAGCTGGTTCGCGGAGCCAATATCCCCGCAAAGCCTGCGGAACAGCGCTTCCTCCCGCTCCGGCTTGAGCGCGGCCTCCCGCCTCAGGATGAACTCGTATTGCTCGCGCTCGTCCGGCAACGGGTTGCCGAACCCCTTCGTCATCTCCGCGTAACGCTGCACGAGGAATACCGCCTCGTTCATCGAGAGCAGTATCCGCCCGGCACCGAGCCCGCCGAGCATCGTCTGCTCGGCAACCCTCAGCTCGTCCTCCTCGTCACCGTAGATCCCCCAGTAGGACTCGATCCCCTCCTCGGTCGTCTCTATGTAGAAATACTGGTGCAGCGTCCTCTTCTGCCTCTTGCCCGCGGCCGGGGCCCCGGAGAGCTGCCACTTGACATAGATGACGAGCACGCCCATCAGGCGGGTGTTCGTCGCGTACGCATCGATAAATTTTTCATCCGGGAGGGACTGCGAAAGCGCGCCTCCCCGAATCACCTTCAAGTCATTCTTTTTCAACATCTCGCATTGTAGTATACCACAAGCGTTCGCCCGCTTTCGCCATTCCTCAAAAAGAGGGACAATCTTCCGCCCCTTATGATGTATGCCGCAAGCGTCCGCCCGCTTTCGCCATTCCCTAAAAAGAGAGACAATCTTCCGTCCCTTATGATATACTTGTTTCGGGTAAATCATCTAATAAGACTATGCGACAGAAAGCGAGGATGCGATGAACTATCGAGCCTTTGATGCAGCAAACATGGAAGTATCCCTACTCGGCTTCGGCGCTATGCGGCTGCCTGTCCTGGACGACGGTTCGGGCAGGGTCGACGAGGCCGAGGCAATACGCATGATCCGTTATGCAATCGATAACGGGGTCAACTATATCGACACCGCCTATGTATACCACGGCAAGCAAAGCGAGGCCATCGTGGGCAAGGCGCTGGCCGATGGCTACCGCGAAAAAGTGCTTTTGGCGACGAAGATGTCGTTTTGGATCCTGAAGGATCAGGAGGGAATGGCGCCCCTGTTCGAAGAACAGCTGGAAAAGCTCGGGACGGGCTGTATCGATATGTACCTCGTGCACGGCATCGACACAGCCAACTGGGGCACGGTGAAGGACTGGAAGATATGGGACTTCCTCGAAGAGCGGCGCAAGGCGGGCAGGATCCGCTTCATCGGCTTCTCGTCCCATTGCGATACGCCGGCGGACTTCAAGGAGATACTCGACGCCTATCCCTGGGATTTTTGCCAGCTCCAGATCAACTTTATGGACAAGAATACGCAAGCCGGCGCGGAAGGCTACGAATACGCCGTATCGAAGGGCGTGCCGGTCGTCGTAATGGAGCCGCTCAAAGGGGGCAAGCTGACCGACGTCATGCCGCCCTCGGTCAAGGCATACTGGGACAGCCTCGGATCGGGCAGGTCGCCCGCGGAATGGGCCCTTCGCTGGGCCGCGAACCTGCCCGGCGTGCTTACGATCCTCTCGGGCATGTCCGCCATGCCGCAGGTCGAGGAGAACGTGCGGGTCCTTTCGGACGCCGACGCCGGGCAGCTTTCGGACGAAGAGCTGGCCGTGTTCGACGAAGTCGCCAAAGAATACAACAAATTGATCGTCTACCCATGCACGGAATGCAGATACTGCATGCCCTGTACCGAAGGCATCTCCATCCCGGAAATAATGGACTTCCGCAACTCCTGCGACCTATACGGGAACACGGAAAAAATACAGTATTCATACAGGAATTTTGTAGATAAAAAGGCTTCCTCCTGCATCGAATGCGGGAAGTGCGAAGAGAAATGCCCGCAGCATCTAGAGATAATCCGCGCGATGAAGGAAACCACGGAACTGCTGGAATAAGAGTTTTTTCGGACAGGTAATTGATTGAGGGGGGGAGATCAACGATGAATCCGATCAAAGTGTTCAGCAATAGGCTAAACGCTTTGCTTGACGTTTGGATGGACAACATGGGCATGAGCATAAGGGCCAAGCTCATCTTGATATTCCTGATTGTCAAAATCGTCCCGCTCATCGTGCTGCTGTTGATAGCCTGGAGCCAGTTCGCGTCGCTCGGCAAGGATATCGGGCTGCGGACAAGCCAATTGACGGAGGAGATGACGACGACGATCGCCACGGGCGGCGAGATGGCTGTCGACGACACGACAAACGCGCTGATCGCCAACGCGGTGGAGCAGATCGAACGCATCACTACCGACACGGCCCACGCGGTCGCGGATTTTCTCTATGATCGCGACAGCGACATACGCTTCCTCGCGACAATCGAGCCGACCGAGGAAAACTATCGGAACTTTCTCGAAACCAGGACGGGGCGGCTCACGAAGCAGGGCGTGTGGGATATCTCGGACGACGGCATGTCATGGGAACGCAAGGACGCGTCCCCTGCAGCGGCCCCCGTGGACATGTCGACCAACGAGGAGAACAACGACGAGGTTAGCGGCGCAAGCTTCAACTACCGCCCGGCCGACAAATTCACGTATGTCGACGTGCCGTATTATGACGAGGTTTCCTTCATAGGGCCCGACCTGGTCGAGCGGTTCAAGATCATAGCCGACAATTCGACAAAGCAATACTTCCCCGTGAACGAGGCGCCCGCCGACATATCGGAAAAATCCAACACCTATATCGGCGCCGAGGATTACGGCGAAGCGATACCGGATCTTGGGCCGGGCGAAATCTACGTGTCCGACGTCATCGGCGCCTATGTGCCGTCGCATTTTATCGGCATGTATACGCCCAAGCAAATAATCGCGTCAGCCATAAAAGCAGAGGCCGCCGCGCTGTCGGACCTGGAGCCAAAGACCACCGAGGCGGCGGTCCTGTCGGAGAGGCTGTCCGCCCTGGCGGACAAAGGGATACAGTTGGTCGAAGTCCGCGGAACCGCCCGCAGCCCGAACGCCTGCGCGGCGCTTATGGAAGACACGATAGCCAAGACGCTGCCCCTGGTCAACGAAGCCGCGAAAGGCGTATCGGCGCCGGACCTGAGAGAGCGCGTCGAGGCGCTGAAAGACAAAATCTCCGGGCTCGAGTTCGACCCGTCAGGCGAAGCCTTCGCGGGCAGGGAAAACCCCCTCGGGAAACGCTTCGAAGGCATCGTGCGCTGGGTAACGCCCGTCGAGAGGGACGACGAGCTGATCGGCTACGTGAGCTTCGCGCTCAACCACGACCACATAATGGAATTCACCGACCACATCACGCCGATAGCCGAAAGGTATACCGTGCTGTCCAGCGCGTACGAAGGGAATTACGCCTTCATATGGGACTACCAGTGCCGCAACATCGCTCATCCGCGCCACCATTCGGTCGTCGGTTACGACCCGGACACCGGCGCCCCGCAAATCCCCTGGCTCGAAACCTCGATATACGAGGGCCTGCTCGCAGGCATCGGCGGCGAAGGCCTGCCTGACCTCCAGGACGCGTGGGCCGAAACGATAAACGACCCGCAGCCCCCCGACCCGGAGCATGCGGGCATAGGCCGGCTTCTCCCGGATGTAGAAGTGTTTGACAGCCAGTCGCGCACGAAGCGCCCGGCGCCCGCCCTTACGGCCGCCGGCCTGGTCGGGCTCGACGGCCGCTACCTGAACAACGCGCCGCAGTGTACCGGCTGGATGGACCTGACGTCGAAAGGGGGCTCGGGCTCTTTCTACATACTTTGGAGCGGCCTTTACAAACTGACGACGGCGGCGGCGATCCCATACTACACGGGACAGTACGCCCCGTCCCTGGAAAACGGGTTCTCGCGGCGCGGCTTCGCGATGGTAACGGTCGGCGCGGGCCTTGAGGACTTCCAGCGCCCGGCGGGGATCACGGCCGACGAGATCGCCCACGTCGTCGCGGAGGCGAACGAAAGCATCGCGGCGTCGGCGGACGAGGCGCAGCAGATGATAACGGACAGCATGGGCGCCACCACCTTCCAGCTCAGCGTCACGACGGCGCTGATCATCGTGGTAGTCATCCTCATAGCGATCTGGATGGCCTCGTTCATCGCGGGCAATATCAACATCCTTGTCCGGGGGCTTACGCGCTTCCGCATGGGCGACCGCCGCTTCCGCTTCCGGACGGACCGCACCGACGAGTTTGGCGACCTCGCGGACATTTTCGACGACATGGCAGGCAGCATCGAAAGCAGCCAGGCCACGCCGCTGTCCATCACTGACATGGACCTGAACATCGTCTATATGAACGACATGGGGATCGAAGCCGCCGGCAACGTGGGCAAGAACGTCGTCGGCCTGTCCTACAAGGATTACAGCGTCTATCCCTACGACACGGAATTCTGCCCGATCACTGCCTTCGAGCAAGGCAGGGAAGCCGAGGTGTTCTACAACAAGCGGAACGGGAAATATTACAAGGGTTCCGCGAAATACCTGCTCGGGAATGAAGGCGAAACGATCGGCTATATCATCGCGTCTACCGACATGACGGACGCCTCGCTCAACCGCATCCGCCTCGAACAGGCCGTCGAGGAGGCACAGCGCGCGAACGAGCACAAGAACGAATTCCTCGCGCGCATGAGCCATGAGATCCGCACGCCCATGAACGCCATCATCGGCGTCACGAACATCGTGGAAAAGAAGCTCGGCGACGCCAGCGACCCGGGGCCCGAGCTCAGGGAGATCAAGGGGCATATATCCCAGATCGAGAATTCCTCGCAGCACCTGCTCGGCCTGCTCAACGACATCCTCGACCTCTCCAAGATCGAAGCCGGCAAGATCGTGCTCACGAGCGAAAACGTCAATATCTCAAGGCTCGCCGATACCGTAAAGGGGATCATACTGCCCCGGTGCAGCGACAAGGCGATCGAATTCGACATGGCGGTCGACAGCTCGCTTTCGGAAACGCTGTACGTGACAGACCCGCTTCGCCTGCGCCAGGTGCTCATCAACCTGCTCGGCAACGCGGTCAAGTTCACGCCCGAGCACGGCCATATCCGCTTCAGGATCAAAAAGGTTTCCGAAAGCGGCCAGGCGGCCAGGCTGAGTTTCCTCGTCGAGGACGACGGCATCGGCATCGACAAAGAATACCTGCTGCATATCTTCGAGGCGTTCGAGCAGGGCGACGGCAGCATCACGCGCAAATACGGCGGGACAGGCCTCGGCCTTCCAATCAGCCGCAGCATGGTCCAAATGCTGGGCAGCGACATCGCGGTCACGAGCGAGACGGGCAAGGGCAGCCGCTTCACCTTCGAGCTCGAGCTGAAATCCGCGGGCCCCGCCGGGAAAGAGCCCGAACCCGAAAAACGCGAAACCGCCGATTTTTCGGGCAAGCGCATCCTTGTCGTCGATGACGTGAGCATCAACAGGATGATCGTTTCCACCCTCCTGGGCGATACGGGAATCGAGACCCTCGAAGCCGGCGACGGCGACGAAGCCCTCAGAATCTTCAAGGAATCTTCCGAGGGCTCGATCGACATTATTCTAATGGACGTAATGATGCCCGTGATGAACGGCCTCGAGGCCGCCGCCGCGATCCGCGCGCTCCCGCGGGCGGACGCGAAAAGAGTCCCGATCATAGCGCTGACCGCGAACGCCTTCAAGGAAGACGTCGACAAAGCGCTTGGCTCCGGCATGAACGCGCACCTGGCAAAGCCGATAGACGCGGAGACGCTGCTTGAGCTGATAAACGGCTTCCTATAGCCCGCGCCCCGACGCCCTATTCCAGCGGCGCCAGCAGCGCCTTCCCGCTAAGCATTTCCGCGTACTCGCTGTCCATCTCGGACAAAACGGGGACGGTTCTTGCCGTCTTACGCCCTTTGGACAAAACGACAAAACGGGGACGGTTCTTGCTGTCTTACGCCCTTTGGACAAAACGTGGACGGTTCTTGCCGTCTTACGCCCTTTGGACAAAACGGGGACGGTTCTTGCTGTCTTACGCCCTTTGGACAAAACGACAAAACGGGGACGGTTCTTGCTGTCTTACGCCCTTTGTAAGACAGAAGAACCGTCCCCTTTTGTCTTTTGTCTCGCCCTATTCCAACGGCGCCAGCAGCGCCTTCCCGCTGAGCATTTCCGCGTACTCGCTGTCCATCTCGCGCAGCCCCGCCGGGAACTCGTACTTCGCGAGCCGCTCGATGGCCGGATCCGGGTCGAATGACTCGGGGCCGTGCACCCCTTTCAGGTCCCAGATGCCCTTTGAGACAAGCTCCAGCATGATGACAGGCATCACGGCCGTCTGCGCGACGACCGAGTTGGTCCCGTACTTCCCGATGCACTCCTGGTTGTCCGCGACCTGGTACAGGTAGACCGAGCGCCTCAGCCCGTCCTTCGTGCCCGTGACCCATGTCCCGGCGCAGCCCTTGCCAGTCATGTTGTTCGAGCTTTCGACCGGGCTCGGAACGACCTTCACGAGGTAGTCGCGCGGCGCTATCTCCGCGTCGCCGACCTTGACCTTCTCCTTGGCCTCCGCCATCCCGACGGATTCGAGGTGCAGCAGCATCTGGCGGAAGTCGCGCGGCACGCCGTACTTGAAGGTCACGCGGTTGCAGTCGATGACGCGCGGCACGAGCATCACCTCTTCATGCTCGACGTTGACGACCTCTACGTCGCCTATCCCGCCCGGGAAGAAAAACATCTCCGGCTCGGAGAAGCGCTCCGTCGTGAACCAGCCCTTGCCCTTTTCCCAGATTGCCGGCGGGTTGAGGCATTCCTCGATCGTCGTCCAGACCGAGAAGCCGAAGTCGCCGCCGCCTTCATAATTGTCGCCGTCGCGCACATTGACTTCGTCGATTTCGTCGAAGAGGTGCTTCTGCGCGTATTTGGCAAATACGTCGGCCATGCCGGGCTCAACGCCCGAGCCGACGAGGGCGATAAGGCCCTTCTCCTCCCACGCCTCATGGCGGTCAAACTGGTAGTCGCCAAGCTTGATGTGGGCTTTGTTGTACGGGTCTTCCGGATGCTTCACAGACAGCGTCATCGCGCAGTCAATATAGCCGACCCCGCATTCAAAACAGGTGTCAAAGATGTTTTCATTGAATGACGGCTCGACCGCGTTCATCACAAATTCGATCCCGTGCTTCCCGATCAATTCCGTTATGCCCGCAGCGTCGCTCGCGTCTATCTTCTCCGCGATGAAACGGTCCTGGGCAAGATCCGCAACGACCTCCTCAGCCCTCTTCAGATTGTAATCGGAAATCACGACCTTCTCAGCCCAATCCCCTTCACTTCCAGCGCGTTTGATTATTTGCGCGACGGACGTACCTACGCCGCCGGCCCCGATAATGAGTAGTTTCATGGCAACCTCCTTGTTCCCAAGCTCTGATAGTTGTAGCTGATTCGCATGGCTTATCCTATCACTCGCCGAGCAACAATTCAATCTCGGCGCGCGTCATTTTTCTGGTATGCCCCGGCTTCAGTCGCCCGAGCAGGACGCCCCCGACGGCGGTGCGCTCAAGCCCCATTACGCGGCAGCCAACGGCCGCGAACATCTTCCGGACCTGCCGGTTTTTCCCCTCGCCGATCCGTATCTCGACGACTGCCGAGCTCGCCCCCTGCTTCACGACCTCGACATACGCCGGCGCCGTCACATACCCCCCTATATCCACCCCCTTCCGCAGCTTCGCGATTTTCTCCTTCGAGAGGGCGCCGCTGACATGGGCGCGGTAGGCCTTCACGAGCCCGTGCCTCGGGTGCGCCAGCCGGTTCGCGAAATCCCCGTCGTTCGTCATGATGAGAAGCCCCGTCGTCGCCTCGTCGAGCCGGCCCACGGGAAAGACGCGCCCCGGCGCGTCCCGCACGAACTCCATGACGGTCGGCCTGCCCCGTTCGTCCTCCGTAGTCGTGATATAGCCCTTCGGCTTGTTAAGCACCAGGTAGACCTTCTTCGCCGCCGGCTCGATCGCCCGCCCCTCGACGGACACGGCCTGCCCCTCGGCCACGTCAAAGCCCAGCTCCGTCACCGTCCTGCCGCCGACCGTCACCTTGCCGGCCGCGATCAGCACGTCCGCCTTCCTGCGGCTCGCCACCCCGGCCTGCGCTATATACTTGTTCAGCCTCATATGCCAGCCTGCCGTCCCTGCCCCGCTATTGGCCCAATCGGCAAAACGGGTTTCATGCCCGCCCTCTATGCCGCGCGATGTCAATCGGCAAAGCGGATCCTGTACTCGTCCTGTACGCCGGGGACCGACAGCAGGAGCGCCTCTATCTGTGCCCTGGCGTTGTCCCGCGCCTGGTCCAGCAAGCCGGAGGAAGCCGCCTTCTCCTCCATCGCCGGCTTGCGCTCGGCCATGAACTCCGTATAGTCCGTCACGCTGATCTGGTTGAACAGGCCGCTTTTCTCGTCATACAGCTGAACCGAGTCCTCCATGACGACGTGCGACATGATCTTCGCCGGCGGCATGCCGACCACTATCGCCCCGTCTTCCACGTCGATCGACACCTGCCCCATATCGATCCCGATTTTCATTTCCCCTTCATAGGTGATGACGAAGGACTTTTTCCCGAAGGGTGCATTGAACTCGGCGCCGAACAGCGTGACGACCTTCTGGTCGGAAAAGCTGCCGACATCAGTATAATTGTAGGATAATGTAACCAGTTCGGATATGGCGCGAATGCTTTCTTCGATAGTCGTCGCGTTGATTTCCGTCTTTTCCTCCACGCGGAAAAACCTCTCGCCCAGGAAGCCCGAGGCGAACACCCCGATAAAGAGCGCGGCTACAAACACTATGCAGATGACCAGGACCAATGTTAGACGTTTTTTCATCGCTTGTACCCCTTTGCTGGAAACCAGTATAGCACATTTCCCCGACAAAACGGGGACGGTTTCCCCCGACAAAACGGGGACGGTTTTTGCTGACAAAACGGGGACGGTTTTTCCTGTCTTACGCCCTTTGTAAGACAGAAGAACCGTCCCCTTTTGTCAGCTTTGCAAGACAGAAGAACCGCCCCCTCTTGTCAGCTTTGCAAGACAGAAGAACCGTCCCCTTTTGTCAGCTTTGCAAGACAGAAGAACCGCCCCCTCTTGTCAGCTTTGTAAGACAGAAGAACCGTCCCCTTTTGTCAGCTTTGCAAGACAGAAGAACCGTCCCCTTTTGTCTGAAGAACCGCCCTCTTAGCCTGAAGAACCGTCCCCTTTTGTCAGCTTTGTAAGACAGAAGAACCGGCAGGCTGTGTGAAAACCCGGCACCCCAACGTCAGCTTATGACCAATCGGCAGCTTTACTAGATTAACACCGCAAGTTTTGCGTAAAATTTCCACTTGTGAACGATTGAAATGTTTACTTGATCCATTATTGCATAATATAGTTAGCGTTTCTTCCTTATTGTGGCAAATAATGGCCTGTTTCAGGGCTAAAACCCAATGAATCCAATTCACAACCGTAAAAAATACGCAAAACTTAGGGTCAAACTCTATAATCCCGTTTTCCCCCTGCCTGAAAAGTCGAAAACAGGGGTTCGTATTTGCTTCCAGGCTATTTTCACACACTCTGGCGTCCCTCTTTGTCTGAAGAACCGCCCCTTGCCTGAAGAACCGCCCTTTGCCTGACGAACCGCCCCCTTTTATCCCGTAGGGGACGCCGCCCTCGGCGTCCCGCCGCCCTCGGCGTTCCGCTGCCCTCGGCATCCCGCCGCCCTCGGCGTCCCGCCGCCCTCGGCATCCCCCCGCCCCCGGCGTCCCGCCGCCCCTTACGTTTCTTTTACATTCTTGTAAAAATTTGATGAAATATGTTATTGACATCCATGTAAAAAAAAGGTACTATAATCTTCCTACCAAAAAAACGGGTATTGTGAGGTGTTTGGGGATATGAATAGTACGATTTTTGTTGTTGATGACAACGACACTAATTTATTGATGGTGAAGGAGGCGCTTCAGCATCAGTACAGAGTGATTACTTTGCCGTCCGCGGAGAAGATGTTTTCGGTCCTGGGCAAGATAAAGCCCGACCTGATCCTGTTGGACATCGAGATGCCGGAAATGGACGGGTTTGAAGCCCTGAGGCGATTGAAAACCAGCCTCTTCGCGAGCATACCCGTCATATTCCTGACGAGCATGAACGATTCCGCGCTCGAGATACGCGGCTTCACGCTCGGCGCGGTGGACTTCATCACCAAGCCGTTTACCGCGCCCATCCTCTTGAACCGTATCAAGACCCACCTGCACGTGGACGAGATCATCCGCGAGCGGACCGAGGAGATCCGCCAGCTGAAAAACGCGATCGTGATCAGTTTCGCGGACATCGTCGAGAAACGCGACCACGAGACCGGCGGCCACGTGGACCGGACCGCGAAATACATCGAGATACTCATCGACGCCATGATGAAGAGCGGCGTCTACGAGGAGGAGCTCCGGCAGATGAATTTCGACTCCTTTATCTCGTCGGCGCGCCTCCACGACGTAGGCAAGATCGCCATCCCGGACAGCATACTGAACAAGCCCGCCAGGCTGAACGAGGAAGAGATCGAGAGCATGAGGACCCACGCCGCGGAGGGCGAGGAAATAATAAACCAGATAGCCCAGCGCGCGAACGACGACGAGTTCCTGAGCAACGCCAGGCTGTTCGCGGGCTTCCACCACGAACGCTGGGACGGCATGGGGTACCCCTACGGGCTCGAAGAGTCGCGCATCCCGCTCCAGGGCAGGATCATGGCGATCGTCGACGTATACGACGCCCTGGTCTCGGAGCGCCCCTACAAGAAGGCGTTCTCGGAGGAAGAGGCGATAGACATCATCATGAAAAACGCCGGCACGCAATTCGACCCCTTCATCGCGGACGTGTTCTACCAGGTCAAGGACCAGTTCGGCGCCGTTAAACAGCATTCATCCGACGAGGCCGCCTGCGAGATGGCCGGATGACACCATATCATGGCGCCATATAAGATGAAGCTATATGATAAGGAAGGATAAAAACCCCGGGGAGGGAAAGGCCGCGACCAAGCTTATGCCAAGCCGGGCTTTAGGCGCGGCTCTTGCCATAATTTTTTCATTGGCCATGTTTTCCGGCTGTGCCGCCAGCTACGCTTCCGGGCCTGAAGAGGCACCCCCGGCGGTTCCATCCCCGGAAGGCTCGCCCTCGTCGTTCGCCTCCTACCGGGATATCCCCGGCGTGACAGGCGAAGAGATCGACGCGATAGAAAGCCTCCGCGAGCAGAGGGATTCCTTTGTCTACGGCATGCCCCTGAGCACCGAGGCCTTTTTCACCGACAGCGGCGAGCCTGCGGGGTTTTCCGCCCTCTTCTGCGACTGGCTCACGGGCCTTTTCGGCATAACGTTCAAGCTTGAACACTGCGAATTCAAGGACCTGGCCCCCGCGCTGGAAAACGGCGACGTGGATTTCGCCGGCAGCATGGCGCCCACCGAGGAGCGCAGGAAGATATATTCCATGGCCGGCCCCATCGCGGAGCGCTACATAGTGTACTTCCGCCTCTCGGGGGGCAGGACGGTCGAGGAAATCATGGCGGAACGCCCGATCAGGCTCGCGGTGCTGGAAGATACCGCGAGCGCGAACCTGGCCATTTCCTCGCTTGAGCCGGGCGCCTTCGAGCTGACGCTCCTCAAGGACAACTTCGACGCCTACGCCCTGCTCAAGGCCGGCGAGATCGACGCCTTCGTCCATTCAAACACCACGGAGAATGTCTTTGACGGCTGCGGCGACATCGTCACAGAGGATTTTTATCCCATAACGATTACGCCGGTCGCCATGATGGCAAGGGACCCGGGCCTTGAGCCCGTCATCTCGGTCGTCCAGAAGGCAATCGACAGCAGCGACCCGCTTTTCCTGTCAGACCTGTACGTGCAGGGGTACAACGAGTACAGGAAGAACAAGCTCTTCGCGATGCTTGCCGAAGAGGAGAAGGAGTACCTGCGCGGCCACGACACCGTCATGATCGCGGCCGAGTATTTCAACTACCCCGTCAGTTTCTACAACAACCATGAAGGGCAGTGGCAGGGGATCTATTTCGACGTGCTTGACGAGGTGGGGCAATTGACCGGGCTGTCGTTCGAGCCGGCCAATGACGAGCACACGCCGTGGCCCGACCTGCTGGGGATGCTCGAGGCAGGGGACGCGTCCATAGTGGACACGCTGGTCCGGTCGCAGGAGCGCGAAGGCAGGTTCATCTGGCCGAAGACCCCGGTCGCGCATTGCGACTATGTGCTCCTGTCAAAACCCGGGTGCCCGAATGTCGCGATTACCGATATCCCTGGGATGCGGGTCGGGGCCGCCAGGCAATCCGTATACCTTGAGCTCGTGAAGGAGTGGTTCCCGGGCCATGAAGGCATCGTGGAATATGCCAGCACGGACGAAGCGCTCGCGGCAATGGGCAGGGGCGAGGTGGACCTGGTGATGGCCGATGAGTACAAGCTTCTCGCCCTGACGAACTATTACGAGACGTATGACTACGAAATCAACTTCAAGTTCAACGACCACATCCAGAAGACGACATTCGGGTTCAACAAGGACGAAACCGTCCTTTGCTCGATTTTCGACAAGGCGCTTGCCCTGGTCGACGTCGACATCATTTCACAGCACTGGATGGAGAAGGTATATGACTACGGGTCGAAGCTGGCAGAGGCGCAGCGGCCGTGGCTGACAGGGATAGCCTTGCTGGCTTGCTGCGTCATCGCCCTGATGGCCATCTTCATGCTCAAGAGGCGCTTCGACAAGAAACGGCTCGAAACGCTTGTCGCGGACCGGACAGGCGAACTGGAGCTGCAGACGTCCATGCTCAGCGCGATATTCAACGCGATCCCGGACCAGATATTCTGCAAGGGCCCGGACCTGCTGTTCACGAACCTCAACGACAGCATGGAAGCCTTTTTCGAGCGGCCTGCGTCGGAAATACTCGGGAAGAACGAGATGGACGGGCTGGGACTGCCCGCCGAGCTCGCGGAGGAGCACGACGAACTGGAACGGAGGGTCATCAGGGACAACATGACCATCAAGTTCGAGGAATGCGTGCCGGATCCCCACGGGAGGGAAGTGATTTTCGAGACGATCAAGACGCCGCTCACGCAAAACGGCGAGACGGTAGGGATGCTGGGAATCGCGCGCGACATAAGCCAGCACAAGGCGATAGAGGAGGCGGCGCACCAGGCCAACCGCAGCAAATCCGAGTTCCTGGCGACCATGAGCCATGAGATACGGACGCCCATGAACGCGATCTTGGGCATTACGGAAATCCAGCTCAACAACGAGTCCCTGGATCCGGACGTGAGGGAGGCGCTCGGCAAGATCTCCGCTTCGGGCGACCTTCTTCTCGGCATCATCAACGACATCCTCGACCTTTCCAAGATCGAAGCCGGCAAGCTGGAGCTTGTCATTGGCGAATACGACACGGCGAGCCTTATCAACGACACCGTGCAGCTCAACATCATGCGCATCGGGAGCAAGCCGATCGAATTCATACTCGATATAGACGAAAACACGCCGGCCGCGCTGGCGGGCGACGAGCTCCGCCTGAGGCAGATGATGAACAACCTCCTGTCGAACGCGTTCAAGTATACGCAAAAAGGCCATGTCAAGCTGTCGGTTTCCTGCGAGGAAAGGGTGCCGGACGAAGACGGCGGCGACATAGAGCTGATTTTGGAGGTAAGCGATACGGGGCAGGGGATGACGGAGGAACAGCTGCGGACGATTTTCGACGAATACACCCGCTTCCAGCAGCACGCCAACCACATGACCGAAGGGACCGGGCTCGGCATGAACATCACGCAGAACCTCGTAAGCATGATGAATGGCAGGATCGACGTGAGCAGCGAGGTCGGCGTCGGGTCGGCATTCACGGTGCGGGTGCCGCAAGCCAGGGCAGGCGACAAGGCCATGGGCAGGGAGCTCGTGGAAAGCCTGCGGCAATTCCGCCAGAAGAATACGGCGCGGACGAAAAACGCGCGCTTCATATACGAGCCCATGCCCTATGGCAGCGTGCTGATAGTGGACGACGTGGAAACCAATATATATGTAGCGAAGGGCCTTTTGGCCCCTTACGGGCTGAAAACCGACTCGGCCGACAGCGGCTTCGCCGCGATCGAGAAAATCAAGCAGGGCAATGTGTACGACATCATATTCATGGACCACATGATGCCGAAAATGGACGGCGTCGAAACGACCAAGATCATCCGCGAAATGGGGTACGCGCAGCCCATCGTGGCGCTGACGGCAAATGTCGTCACCGGGCAGTCCGACATGCTCCTGGAAAACGGCTTCGACGATTTCATCGCCAAGCCCGTCGACATCCGCCAGATGAACGCGGTCCTGAAAAGGCTGGTACGCGACAAGCAGGCGCCCGAGGTGCTCGAGCAGGCCCGCGCGCAGGCTGACGCGCGCAGGGACCCGGCGGCGGAAAAAACGGACAAGTACTCAGGCCTGTCGCTTGCCCCGAGGCTTTTCGAGGTCTTCCTGCGCGACGTCTCAAAATCCCTGAATGTGCTCGCTTCCATCACCGAAGAAGACGGATCGTACAGCGAGGAAAACCTGCGCACGTACATCATCCACATGCACGGGCTGAAGAGCGTATTCGCGAACGTGGGGAAATATGACCTTTCGGACATGGCGCGGGACCTGGAGATGGCGGGCAGGGACGGAAACGCCGATGCGATGAAAGCCGGCACCCCGGCCTTCCTGTCCATCCTTCAGGAAATCCTGGACGAACTCACCCCCGTATCGCAAGGGCAGGACGGCGACGCGGCCGTAGTGGACGAAGACCCGGCCTACCTGCGGGAATTGCTCCTCTCCCTCAAAGCGGCATGCGAGAGCTATGACGCGAACAAGGCGGACGCCGCGCTCAAGGACCTGAACAAAAAAACATGGCCCCCGCACGTCAAGGAAATACTTGACCAAATCTCCATGCACATGCTCCACTGCGACTGCGAGGAAATCTCGGACATCGTGGACAGGTTCCTGGAAGCCAACCCGTAAGACAAAAGGGGACGGTTCCTGCGTCTTGTGAATTGCCCTCCCCCGAAAAACAATAGCCCCCTGAAAATAGTTTGTATTTTTCGAAAGATGTGATATCATTTGCTTCACTGGAAGTGGGCTACCATGGTGTTGATCGCAGATTTTTTAAAAAAGTATTTCGACGCGGCACTGGATTTGAAGGTCCAGGTTTTCAACCTGCTGGCGATAGTCGGGATATTGTCCGGGACAGGGCTCGCCCTGGTCGGCATATCCTTGAAGGACAGCGCGGTCCCGGGCGTCAACAATTTCTCCATCGCCGCGCTTTCCCTCATACTGCTTTACGTCGCCAACAAAAAGAAATGCTACCTCGCCTGCAGCCGGGTATTCGTTGTCGCCGTTTTCCTGGTACTCTTCCCGATCACGTTCTTCTACTGCGGCGGGTACAGGAGCGGCGCGATCTTCATATTCGCGATCGCGCTCGTATTCACTGCAATCCTTTTGGACAGGAAAGAGCGGATCTTTGCCCTCGTGTTCGAGTTCATCCTGTACGTCGGCTGCTGCCTCAGGGTTTTTTACTGGCCCGAAACCGCGTACGCCCTGCCGACGGAATCAAAATACTTTTATGTAATGATTATAAATTTCACGGCCGCGTGCATAGTGATCCTGATCGTGATCACGATGCATATGCGGCTGTTCAACAACTGGCAGAAACGGATCGACGGGCTTGTCAGCGAGCTTACCGCGAGGAACGAGGAGCTGGCGCTGTATGACAGCATGAAAAGCGATTTCCTCGCGACTGTCGCCCATGAGGTCAACAGCCCACTTGCCGTCATTACCGCGAGCAGCGACGATACCATCGACCTGCTATATGAATCGCCGCCCAAAACCGATGAAATACTGGAAAACCAGGAAGTCATCAAAAGGCGGGTCAAGACGATAGACACCATACTGCAGGACCTGATGGACACCGTAGCCATCGAAAACGGCAGGCTCAAGCTCAACTGCCAGCCTGTCGGGCTGTCCGACTTGCTGAAAAGCATTTGCTCTGCCCAGTTCAAGCGGCTTGACGCCAACGAAAACCGAATCGAGTTTGACCTTGAGGCGGGCTTGCCGAAGATATCGGCGGACGCGACGCGTATCGAGCAGGTGATGACAAACCTGCTTTCCAACGCTTGCCGGCATACAAAAAACGGGATTGTCACGGTAAGGCTGGCGCGGGCGGACAGCCGCCAGATCGTAAGCGTGTCGGACAACGGGGAAGGCATGGGCGAAGAGATGGTGCAGCTCCTGCTGAGCGGGAATGCCTCCACGAAAGCCGATTACTGGAGGCATGGCATCGGGCTTTATGTCTGCCGCCGCATCGTCGCCGAGCATGGCGGCGAGATACGGATAGACAGCGCGCCGGGCCGCGGCACGACCGTCTCGTTCCTTCTGAAGGAAGACCTGCATGGATGAACGCAAGCCCCTGGTACTGATCGTCGAGGATGACGAGGAGATGGCCAGGCTCAACGCCCGCCTGCTCAAGCGCCAGGGGTATGACGCCCTTGCCGCGTTCACCGCCAAAGCGGCGCAGGAGCTGTTCCTGGGCAAACGCCCCGACTTGCTCGTGCTTGACATCGAGCTGCCGGACGGCGACGGCCGCTCCCTGTGCAGGGAGTTCAAGCGGGAATCGGACACGCCGGTATTGTTCCTTACCGGCAGGGCCGGGACAGGCGACAGGATAGACGGCCTTGACGCGGGCGGGGACTATTACCTGACCAAGCCATATGACAGGGACGAATTCCTGGCAGTGGCCAGGAGCCTGATGCGCAGGGCGGAGCTGGCCCGGAAAAAAGTCGAGGAGGCATTCGTCATCAGCCGCGGGCCGCTCACCATGATGCTTGCCGAAAGGAAGGCATATGTCCACGGAAGGGACGCGGGCCTGACGATAAAGGAATTCGCGATACTCCTGCTGCTTGTGCAAAACGAAAACCGGGAGATTTCGTGCGAGCAAATATACGAGAGCGTCTGGGGAATCAAGATGAACGACGACCCGCACGCCGTCCGGCTGCATGTGTCGAGGCTGAAAAAGAAGCTCGGGAAAGAGGAAACCGACGGGTTTTCCATCCTTACCGGGTACCGCAAGGGGTATTCCTTTACTTTGCAATAAAAAAAGTATCTTTTTTGAGAGAATCTTCAAAAACGGCGTTTTTCATGCTAATCTTGGGCATCGGTTTTAGCAGGATTGGATATTTTTTTTTGCAAAAATACTAAACTAATAAGGAGTTGTCTACTAATGAAAAAACACAGAAGCATTATAACGATTTGCCTGGTAGCCATCATGGTGCTTTCGCTTTGCCCGATGACGGCATTCGCGGCCGCCGCCGGCCCTGCCGCGACGGCGGCAGTCAAGGGCAGCGACGTGACGATTACGGTAAAGGATGGGGACGTCACGGTAACGGGGACCGCCCAGTTCGTAAAAAACACTACACAGACATATGAAATCGACGGATATACCGTTAAAGTGGAGTACAACGGCAACGGCGTGAAGAGCGCGACGGTTGTCGGCTCGCCGGCCGCCGGGGAGAAGGCGCCTGCCACCGAGAAGGCGCCGGCGCCCGTCTCGGAATCTAACGCCCCCGCGCCGAAGCCGGGCGTAAGCGCGACCGGCGGCGATATGGCATGGAACGCCTATGACCAGGCTGCCGCGAAGGCTTTCACGCAATCGGCCAGCAAGGACAAGGCGCCGCCCGCAACGGCCTGCGTCCCGGCCGCAAGCAAGAAATCCGACGCTTCCGGCGACAAGATCCCGTCAAACGCGCACAGCGGCGACTACCCGGGGCTGTACTTCTACTGGAACGACAAGCAGAAGGACGACGGCATCCTGAAGGTAGACCCGGCCGTGTTCGGCATGTTCAAGGGCGAGTCGTTCTATATCACCGCGAAGAACTCAAACGCTTACTGGGACTACAGCATCCGGCCGGACGATGGCGTCCCCACCTCCGAAGGGTACCTGCTTTACCAGATCCCACGCTACTTCATGTATACGGACAAAAACAAGAAAGAGGTCAAGGACGAGCTGAAGAACATCAACATGATCTTCATCGGCGGCGACTATAAGGATGCCTTCATCACGATCGGCAAGGACTGGCTCGACGAGGAAGGCGATCTCATCGATAACGCGGAGCTGATCGAAAAGCTGAACGGCCTGCTTTCCTTCACCAGCAACGCGGGCAAGCTTGGGCTTGGCGAAAACGCGATAAAGATCACGGACTACAATACCGCTTTCTACGGCAAAAAACTGGTGGTCACGGAAGGCGCTCTCAAAGGGTATGCGACAAAGCAGAACCCCATATCGGAAACGGTGAAATACAGCGACAGCCCCGTAAAGGCCATAACGTTCGAGAACCAGAAGCAGAAGGCGAAGATCGCGGTCAAGAAGGACTGGGACCTGCTGCCGGGCACGGTAGCGCCGGAGGCCCGTTTCACATGGGGCCCGCTGCCGTATGAGGACGGCGCCATGGGCAACGAGGCGAAAGCGGGCGATGTCATCGAAGTCAAGGAAGGCGGCTACTGGTTCCTGGAGGCCCCGATAGACGGATTCACCGCCACGCCGGGCTATCAGGAAATCACGGCAGAGGCCGGCGGCAAATACACCGTCTCCTTCAAGAACAAGGAGGATCGCGCGACGCTCACTGTCGCAAAGGTCTGGGAAGACGACTCGCTGCCTGACGGGAGCGCGGTCCCGGCCGCGGAGTTCACGAACGGCTACGCGCTCGGCACGGTCACGGTGAAGGCCGGCACGAACATCGCTTTCGAGGAAGAGGCGATCCAGGACACCTTCGTCAGCGACGGCTGGGCATATACCTTCGTGTTTGACTTTGTCACGGTCGACGGCGTCAAGTCCCTTGAAAACAAGGTCGATTTCGACGCGGAGAAGGATGCCGCCCATGAGGTCGTTTTCCACAACAAGTGGGAACGCGAGGCCCTGCCTTCGAGCGTGACCGTCGTCAAGGACTGGGAGTTTGGCGACCTTCCCGAAGCGCAGCAGGCCGAGCTCAAGGGGCTGCTGGATTTCAAGGCAAGTTTCAGCTTCACGCTTGGCGAGGCGACTGAAATCCCTGCCGGCACAAAGCTGCGTATTTCCGAGATCCCCATTGACTGGTCTTACGACGCCTCCACCGCCACGCAGGATATCATATATACCGTCAAATGCGACAAAAAGGCCTACAAGGAGACAGCCGGGCGCGACCAGGACTACGTATTCGCTTTCACGAATAAAGTAATAAAGAGCGAGAGCTACAAGCCGGCGGACGTGACCGTGACGAAGGAATGGGACGGCTGCTTTGACGAACTGCCCGCGGACGTAAAGGCCGGGCTCATAGGCGAGCTTTCGTTTGACGCGAACTTTGTCTTCGTGCTTGGCGAAAGCCAGAAGATAGCCATGGGGGAAGAGCTGTCAATCAGCGAAAACGCCATAGAGGGCTGGAGCCATGACGCTTCCACGTCTGCCGAAGAGATTATCTACACTGTCGAGTGTGACAGCAATAGCTACACAGAGGAAACCGAGCCCGGCGGCGCCATTGCCTTCGCATTTACGAACACCATCTTAAAGACCGTGATCCCGAAGACCGCCACGGTTGAGGTCGTCAAGATATGGAAGGATGCTGCCGGCAACCCGGTAACAGGCCAGGGTTTCATTGCCGAGCTGAACGGCAAACTGTCCTTCACAAACGGTTTTTGGCTTGGGGAGAAGAAAGTCGTTGACGCCGGCCCGGTAGCCTTCATGGAAAACCCGATAGACCCGTTCGTATATAACGGCGTGAAATACTCCGTCACGTTTGAAAGCGTGACATTGACCGAGGCCGATAGCGAACAGCCTGCGGGCAACACAGGCAATGCCGGGCCCGGCGTCAACTTTGACGCAGAGAAGGGCAAGAGCTATACCGTCACCTTCGTGAACGTGGTCGACACCGTCACCATCGACACCGGCCTCGACGGGGGAGGGAAGATCCCGTCAGTCACCCATTACGACCGCTGGTGGGGCTACGGCGTCCTGTGCTATTCCTCCAACACCACCGACAAAGCCTACGACGGGAAGTTCTACGTCGCGTTCGAGCCCGGGTTCTGGGACAAGTACGAATACGCGAAGATCGGCTTCGGGACAAAAGGCGACATCAAGTTCTACGCTTATTTCACAGAGAATTCCTTTACGGTCCAGAAACCTGACGGGACGGAAATCGACAGCGGAACATACAGCGACGCGTTCGCCATCCCGCCCAGCTGGGGCACCCACTACTACAATGGCGCCGGATATATGGGGCAGTCCCTTAATGGCGCATGGATCGTAAACCCGTTCGATGGCACCGGCAGCCGCCAGGCATACTGCCTGGAGCTCAAGCCCCTGCCCGCCTCTTCCATCGACAACCCGGCCCTGCCCGACCTTACGGAAGACGAATAACAAGGATTACCAGAATGCGCGAAAGCGTACAGGGGTTTATCTAGGGGGTAGACGGCCTGCGGAGCCATCCGCAGGCCGTCTTTCTTATTCAGACAAAAGGGGACGGTTCCTGCGTCTTGTGGCATCAGCCTTTCTTCCGCAACCCGGCCGCCGCCACGATAGCGCCCGCCAGCGAAACCGCGGCTATGGTACAAAAAACGAACGCGTAACTTTCCCCGGAGCTTTCGAACAAGACCCCCGACACAGCGGGCCCGGCCGTCATCCCGATACTGTATATGCTCTGGAATATCCCCATGGACAATAGCTGCTGGTCGTCTGCCAGGTCGCTGCCGGCCTTCGCGAACATGATGACGCTCACCGCCGCCATGCAAATCCCCATGGCGAATTGCAGCGATATCAGCCCTGCCAGGCTGCACGTGACCGTAACGCCGCAGCACAGGGCCAACCCCGCGAAGGCCCCGGATACGATGCCCTTTTCCGGAAGCCCCTCCTTGCCGATCCTGCCGAAAACCATCGACATCACGACAGACGCGGCCTGGTAAATCAATGAGATCAGCCCCAGGTGCAGCGCGCCCGCGCCCAGGGCTTTTTGCGCATACACGCCAGTGAACGTCAAATTCGACGAGAATCCCACCCAGTGCGCCAAAGACATAAGGATCGAACACGCCCACAGGTTTCTGTTACGCAGGACAGACAGGAACGACTGCCTCGTGAAAACAGGCCGGATCCCGCCATCCGCGCCATAATGGCGAGCCGGGAACCTGGATGCCAGCAGCAACAGGCCCGCAGACGCGGCACATACCGCAATAATGAAAAGCGCCTTGATGCCCACATGGTCGTATATGATCGTGCCCGTGAGCTGCGCGATAAATATCCCGCCGGTATTCGCGGCCAGCAGCTTTCCCATCTGCTGGTTTGCCGACGCGCCGGCCCCCTCCAGCAGGTACGCGGAATACGACACCCAGGTCGAGGACGCCACGCCCGCGAGTGCCCGCGTAAGCAGGAAGACAACCCATGAATCCGAGAAAAGCGGGATGGCGCATGACAAAATCACCGCCGCCAGCCCCCAGCCCATGATCGCCTTGTGGTTGCCCCTTATGCTCCCGCCGATGCTGAGCGGGATGCGCAGGATCATCTGGGTGAACCCGTATGACCCGGCGATGACGCCGACGAGTGAAGCCGGTATCCCGATAAACGTCAGGTATGGCGAGAGGAAAGGCATGTAAATAAACTGCGCGAACCAAAAAAGCACGACTATCAGGAATAATAAATTGTCTCGGTTCTTGGGTTTATTCTCCATTGCCACGGGAATCATTATACATCAAGCGCCGCAAGCAGCTTTTCAAGCCTCTTACGCTGCCCGGGGCGGGGCAACTCACGTCCGTAATAGTGCATGTCAAGGACATCTGCGTCCTTGACTATCTCGCATAATGGCGCGCCGGCCTT
>Ga0082212_10003356_pt1 | contig 22761 bp, 19 predicted proteins | sample TergutNt197P3_FD_71548 | JGI IMG/M metagenome (GOLD analysis project Ga0082212, IMG submission 71548) | Neocapritermes taracua P3 segment gut microbial communities from Petit-Saut dam, French Guiana - Nt197 P3 | ecosystem: Host-associated > Arthropoda: Insects > Digestive system > Gut ...
CGCCTGTCCGCAGACCCTCTGGATAAGCGTATCCCTGATCGAGGCCTTGTTCCAGCCGTCTCCGCAATTACGCAAAATAAAGTTGTGGAAAGCCGTGATCGGGGCGCCGTCCACATCAAGGGCAAGCCCTTCGAAAAGGTCGTAGCCGAGTATGGGCTCATCGGTCCCAAGGGAGCCCCTGGGGTAGAGGCGGAACGACTTTTGCGCGTATTCGCGGCCCGACAGCCCGTGGACGCGCATGCCCATATCCTGGGAGAACGCCAGGCGCCCGTCCCCCTCAAACAATTCCACGTGCACGGGGCGTTCCCATTCCGCCCCATGGTACTTGAAATTGTCATAAGTATAGATACCTGTCTTTTTGTCAAACAGGTTTGCCGGGTCAGTGACCATCGATATGATCGGCAGCCCGTTGTATTTCGAGAAGATTTCGGGATTCACAAAATAGCTTTGCGTAATGACAGGGGAAAGCGGCTCACCTGCCTTCGTATATACGCGGGCCTTGACGCAGGCGCCCTTGAAGACTTTTTCCGTCGGCGGGTCCGCACCCCTCTTTGTGATATTCGATATATTTGCGAGGCGCTCAGGCTCCCCCGTGCGGTCGTCTATCGCTATGCCGCCCGAAAACACGGGTGACCTGGCAGTCGGCGCCGTGCCGTCCGTCGTATAGCGTATGACGCCGTCCGCAAAAGTGGTCGAAAGCGACAGGGAGAACGGCGCGCTGTACAGCCCGGCCGGGGCCGAAAAGAGAAGCGTGCCCTCCAGCTTGGAAACAGCCGGATCCCATGCCCCCTCCGCTGCGGTCCTGGGGCGCACAAGATCCAGGATATCGTCAGAAAGCCGCCTGTCCCGGTAGTCTATCACCTCAAAGTCCGCTGCGTTATCGTTTGTGTCCTTGACCGAGACCCGCCTGACCGCCTTCTGCTTTGATATCCCGCCGACGGTCGGGCCATCCCCGAAATCGGTGTCCCCGACGCCTACGAAATCGACTATGTCATCGCCCTGCGAAGGATCGGCTTCCGCCAGCTCCCCGCCCGGGCCCACCAGCGCGACCTTGTAGCCGTTGTTGCTTATCTTGCGAAAGCCCCAGTCCATGTCGTATTTCGAGACCGTGTACCGTGAGGCGATCCCGTCCACCGTGAAGCAGCGGACAAGGAAAGACGACCTTGAGGGGATGACGCCTTTGAGCGGCAGTATCTTCCACTTACCCCCTTCGGCCGTGTACTGGAGTGACCACTCGTCAAGCGGCACATCGCTTTCCGTCGGGTTGTACAATTCGATGAATGAGTGCGAGATGGCCGCGTCCGTATTGTCGCCCCTGCCGTATACCTGGTATATGATAATGTGGCCGGACTCATCTTCGCCCGTGCCGTAGCTTGCTGCCTTGGCTGACGACCAGGCCATGTCCGCGATAAGACAAGCTGCCAGAACCGCGACAGTAACTATGACGCCCCTGTACATGCGGATCTTCTGCCGCTTGCTCATGCGGCTGCTGTAGTCTTGCCCGTGCTGTTGCTGTACCCTGTTCATACGGCTTCACTGGTTCCCGGGATTTGCCCGGGTGCGATAAGCGTGCATTCGGATATGATGGCTCTGTTCATGCGGGTATAATGCCCCTGCTCACCCGGCGGCGGCCGCATCCTTTGCCAGGATCTTGCGAATTTTTTCGTCGTCCCCCCAAATGACCTTGCTGTCGTACGGGCGGTCCGGAAACGCGCCGTATTTGAGAGTAATATCCAAACCGTTTTCGCGGATAAATGACTCGACCTGCTCCGCCAGGGGCACAGCCCGGCCTGAGCAGACATTGATAATGCCTGTCACAGGCTTCTTTACCCCGCGAATCCCCTGCGTCGCCGCGCTAACGATCTGGACCGCGAGCTCCCCGATGCTTATGAAGTCATACTTGTTCTGCCCGGTCGTGAAAGGAAATTCCTTCTTCCCCTCGGCCGCCGCCTGCGTAAGCTTCGCAAAAATCGAGCTCCCGCGCGCATCGTCGCCGTAGATGTAAAACCCCCTGAGCCAGTAAAGCGCAAACCCCGTCCTGTCCGCCTCGATACTCATCGCCTGCCTGAGCGCGTTCTTCGAAACGCCATAGAGCGAAAGGGGCTTGCAGGGGGTGTTCTCATTTACCGCGCCCTCAAAAAAACCCGCCTCATGCATGGAGCCCATCACAGCGATTTCCTTAAGCCCGCCTTCGGCCATATCCCTCAAAAAAGCATAGTGGGCGGAAAGCCTTTCCATATGCACGGGCGAGCCGTGTATGAAGCCCTGCTCCCAGGCCAGATGAATCAAAAGGTCCGGCCGCCCGAACGCGTCAAAAACGCCCTCGTCGCCGGAAAAAATGTCCAGGTCCGTGAACACCGCGTCCGGGTTCGCCTCATCCGGGTGCACGTCGCTGGCGATCACATAGTACCCCCGCCTGAGCAGCTCGCTTACCACATGCCTGCCTATATAGCCCGAAGACCCTGTTACAAGTACTTTTTCCATAAGCAGTATTTTACCACATCCGCACCGTGAACACAGGGGGCAGCGCAAGGTTTACCACATCCGCACCGGGAACACGGGGGGCGGCGCGGGAGCAGCGCAAGGTTTTACCACATCCGCACCGTGAACACGGGGGGCAGCGCAAGGCCTCTACTGTTGCTGGCACAGAATGTGGTTTTTACCACATCCGCACCTTGAATACGGGGGGCAGCGCAAGGCCTCTACTTTTGCTGGCACAGAATGTCTTTTCGGCACAAATGCAGGAGGGGAGGGAGGGGAGGGAGGGGAGGGAGGGAATGAAGGAATGAAGGAATGAAGGGCCGGAACCTCTGAAATAGCCCTCCCCTGCGTCCAATGTTTCGAGCGCACGCGAGAAACCTCATCCAAACCCAAAATGTTTCGAGCGTATGCGAGAAACTCCCTTCTTTGGACGATTTGATTTGTCACTGTTGAAAAATACCCAGCTTTTACGACGCCTACAGCGGGTTGCGCAGGCTGCTGCTTGACATTTAGGCGGTTGGCCTGTCTGGCCGCTGTGTTCAAAGCGTATTGCTCTTGTAGGATTTTGCGTACTGCTTAAGGATCGCCCGGGCAATCGGTTCGGGCCAGTAGCGCCTGAGGCACTCAAAGTCCTCCCGCTCACGAATGCCGCTCCCTATCGTGTTGGTCGTCTGCGACTCAAGATAGATCCTGTGCCCCAGCAAGAGGTCCCGGATATACACAAACTCCCCTTTCTCAGGAGCGATCCGTATCACATACTCCCAGTCGTGGCTGTTGTGCCAATCAGGGATGAAGTCCGTCGCCTCAAACCGCCGCTTCACATAGGTGGTCCCGGGGCAGTTCATCGGGTAGCCGAAAGAGAGGACCCTGTTCCTGAGCCAGCGGTTCCCCCTTGCTATATCGATCGCGCCCAGCATCTTCCGTTTGACGCCAAGAATCCTGTTCTTGTCCACACGCACCCCCTCGCCGCCTTTTTCCGAGTAGCGTAGCTCGTAATAGCCCGTATACGCGAGCACGGGGTTTTTTGCTTTCCCAAGCGCCTCCAAAGTCTTTTCCGCAAACGCGGGCTCATAGACGTCGTCCTGGTGCGCAAGCGTGACATATTCCGTATCCGCCTGCGCGTAAGCGAAATTCCAGTCTTTCGCCGATGTGCCGCCGGAAGGGTTGACCCGCACCTCAACGCCGTATTTTTCCGCAACGCCGCTGATGAGGGCGTTTGGCGTCGATGTGCTGATGAGCACCCGGCTCCCCGCGGTCTGCCCCATCAGGCGGGACACCGTATCATCCAGAAATCCGCTCTCCTTATATGCCAGCACTACAAATGTATGATTCGTCACTTTTTACACCGCATTTCCTTTTCACTCGTGAGCCGCCGGCTCCGTTCCGTCTGCCTCCGCCGGCCCCGTTCCGTCTGCCTCCGCCGGCCCGGTCCCGTCTGCCTCCGCCGGCCCGGTCCCACTATCATCCCGGCCTTTGCAATACAGCCTGGCGAAAAGCCCGATTGCCCCGGCGCGGTGAATCATCGTCAGGATACAGACCGCCAGCCGGACCTTGAGCGTCTCCCCCGGAAGGCCGAAATTCAAAAACCTGTTTTTCAAAAACGCCGGGTACCGCCCCGCGATCCACCCCATCACTTCCGCATAGGCTTCCTTGTATTTCCCCGGCGTGCCCTCGCGCCCGGAGTGCATCAGGTAATAATACGCCGCTTTCAGGACAAAGTATTCTTCGATGCGGCCGTCCTCATAATCAAATCCCCCGAGCTTCTCAAGATACCGGAAGAGCCCGACGTTTTCGCGGAACCCCTTGTATGAGGTCTCCGAAACGCTTTCCTTGTTGAGGAACCAGTTGTACCCGACATACGGCAAAAAGGAAAACCTGCCCGGGAGGGTCGCCTCCTTCATGCTGAACGCCACATCCTCGCCGATCTTGTTGTCGAAGAATTCGATGTCGTTTTCGATCAAATAAGAAGTCCGGTGGATTTTCCCCCACGCGGCGGCCGTTATATAGCGGTAATGCCCCGTCCCCGGCAACAGGCGCCGAAGCACGATCCTGCCGTCCGCGTCCGGCCGTTTGTACCCCCCGACCACGACGTCCGCGCCGCTGCTTTCGATCGCCTGGCAAAAGGTATGGATATAGTCTTTGTCAAACCAATCGTCCTGGTCCAGGAAGAGGATGTATTTGCCGCGAGCAAGCCCGATGCCCTTGTTTCGCGTAAGTGCGACGCCCATGTTTTTGTGTGTGAAAACGCGTACGATCCCGGGGTGTTCTTTTTCATAATCCTCAAGGATGCCAGCGGACCCGTCGGAAGAGCCGTCGTCCAGCAGCAGTACCTCAAGGCCTTCAAAGCCGCAGGCAAACACGCTGTCAATGCAGCGCCGAAGATGCTTCTCGCCGTTGAAAACCGGTATTATAACGCTGACGCTCGGATAACTGTCCATACTCTTTTATTCATATATCCTATAACAAATATTCATTACCCAAATGCCCGCCATTCATTCTTTACACAAATGCCCGTACCGACTCCTTGTATGCCGGTACATTCCCGATATCGTACATCTGGCCGTCGGGGACCGCACAGTACAAGCCCGGCCCGTCGATCAGCGCGGCATAGGCGTCCGTAAGCTGGATCTCGCCGCCCTGCGAACCGGCTTGCGAACCGCTTTCGCTGATAATCCTCCCGAGCGCGGAAAAAACCTCCGGCGTCAGGATATACTGCCCAAAAACCCCAAACACGGCGCGCCGCCCTCCCTCGACAGGCATCGAAAGGCCCCTTTCCGCTTCTTCGGGGCTTGGCTTCTCTATGAACTTCTCCGCCTGCATGAGCCTCTGCGCCTCGTCCACCCAGCGGCCGCAAAGCACGCCGAACGAGCCTGCCTGCCCGGGGTCGATCTGCTGCACCGCGATAAGCGGCTTTTCGATCTCTTCGTACTTCTCGATCAGCTGCAGCGCGCACGGCTTTTTGGCGCCGGAGCGGTACATCATGTCGCCGAGCATCATAAGGGCCGGCTCGCCACCGCAAAACTCGCGCGCCTGGTAGACCGCGTGGCCAAAGCCAAGCTTCTGTTCCTGGACGGCAAAGACAAGCCTGCTCCCGATGCTTCGTACGCGTTTCTCGTATTCCCGCATCTCCTGCGGCAGCTTGGACAGATGCTCATCCGGAAGCGGCGCCGAAAACGCTTTCTTATATGCCTCTATCTCCCCTGCCCCGCCTACGATGAGGCAGATCTCCTCGATTCCGCTGTCGGCCAGCTCTTCGAACAATTTCAATATGAGCGGCTTCACCAGCCCGTCTGTGTCAAATACGGGCAGGAACTCCTTTTTGATAACGCGCGTCATCGGGTAAAGTCTCGTGCCGTAGCCCGCGACCGGAATCACGGCGCGCCGTACCCGGTGGCGCTCAGGTATTGTAAAAGCGTAAGCCTCCATGCCCTGCGACCGAAGATGGGCCACGAGCTCTTCCTGGTCATGCTGCGACCTGGCGAGGAACTGCACCGAGCCGTCACCCTGTGACCCGACGCCCTTGCCCCCATAAGACAGCCTGAGGCAGACGGGATCGGCAAGCGCCCGGTGCAGCACCGGGGCCGCAAGCTCCTCCGGCGAGGCCGGCGCCACCTTCTCGTCAAAGAGCCGCTGCGCCTCTGTCATGAGCGCCCCCAGCCCCTGCGCGTCGCCGTCCCTGATCAGCGCGATGGCCCTTTCCACGATCCCGTGGTTTGCCCGGCCCAGCGCGTCGTGCACACCGTATTCCACATCCGTCGAAGGGAAGGGGTAACAGCGGTTCAGGTCGGACAGTATCTTTATCGTGTCCTTCCGCCCGATCAGGCGCGCGACGACCCAGAAGAGCGGGGCCTTCACTATGAGCCGCTGCACGTCTATCTCTTCGCCGTCAAACGTCAGGACGACAGGCGACTTACCGAATGCGCAGGCCTGGTCGAGCCTGCCGCAGCGGGATTTTGTCTTGCGCTCCCCGCTGTACGCTATGCGCATTTCGCCGATGGTATTGAGGTTGAGGCCGTAGAGCTGGTTGAACGCGCGCGTCACAAGCACGCATATCGCGGCGCTTGACGAAAGGCCGCCCTTTTGCGGCAGGTCCATATCTGTTATCGTGATCTCAAGCCCCCCGACGATATAGTGCTCGCTCACATAGAGCGTCACCCCGGCCACATAGGCAAAATAATTGTCAGACTCGGCGATTTTTTTCAGCCCTTCCGGCCGCATCTCCGCGTCAAAATCTGTCCAGTTGCCCTTTAGCGCATCCGAGGTGTTTCGCATAATGAACCTGTCGGATTTCCTGACATCGGCATATATGCCCTGGTCCACGCCCGTAACAAGCGCAAGCCCCGGGGGCACATCCGCGTTGAGCACGCGGTTCAGCCCGGCCCAGTCGCTGTGCTCGCCGAACAGGCAAAGCCGTCCCGGCACAAAAAGGCTTATCGCTTCCCCATCACCCATAGCCTATCTCCCCTTGTATTTAACGATGCAGACCAAAGCCCGAAGGCCGTCCTTAAGGCCGATTTTCTTGCCTTCCTCGACCGTCCTGGGATAGTAGGAGATCGGGACCTCCTTTATCCTGACCCTTCTCTTTGCGAGCTTGGCGACGATTTCGGGCTCAAACCCGAACCGGTCCTCTTCGATATCGATGGACTGGATGATCTCGCGCCGGAAGGCCTTGTAGCATGTCTCCATGTCCGTCAGGTGCAGGCCTGTAAAGAGGTTGGAGAGCGCCGTAAGCCCTTTGTTGGCGGCCCTGTTCACCTTATAGCCGCCGGAGCCTTTGCCCTCCATGAAACGCGACCCAAAGGCGACGTCCGCCTCCCCGTCAAGAATCGGCTGTATCACTTTTGGGTACTCCATCGGGTCGTACTCAAGGTCCGCGTCCTGCACGATGACTATGCGCCCTGTCGCCGCCTTGAAACCTGTCCTCAATGCCGCGCCCTTGCCGCCGTTTTGCTCGTGGTAGATGATGGCGCTGACCAGCGGCCGGATAACGCTTTCCAGAATCTCGCGCGTGCCGTCCGTGGAAAAGTCATCGACAACTATCAGCTCCTTGTTTTCGACCGGGGAGCCCAGGACTTTCCTCACCAGCGTTTCTATATGCTCTTTCTCATTGAAGCAAGGTATGACAACGGATAGCGTCGGTTCTGGCAAGGGATGGCTCCTTTCACAAATCATAGACTTTTTCACCGCCATTTTACCACAAATATGGTAGAATTGGTCGTTATGATCAAATCCATTAAAAGCAACCGACACGGGATACTGCTCATGGTCATATCGGCGCTTCTGGCCTCGTTTGGCCAGATGTTCTGGAAGATGTACCATACGCACGGCCTGTGGGCGATGATCCTGGGGTTTGCCGTCTATGCCGGCGGTGCGCTGATAATGATCGTCGCATACCGTTACGGGAACCTGTCGGTTCTTCAGCCGATGCTTTGCCTCTCTTACGTCTTCGCGATTTTCATTGCCGTGTTCATACTGAAGGAGCAGATGACGCCGATGAAGCTTTCCGGGATCCTTGTCGTAATTTTTGGGGTCGTAATGATTGCGGGCGGAGACGAGCCTGTCAGCGGAGACGGGCCGGCCGTTGGGGAAAAGCTTGCCGGCGGAGACGGACCGGCCAACGGGGACCAGGGCCCGCCGCAGAAGAGTCCGCCGCCACGGGAGGGGCTCCTGCCGTGAGCAGCATAATCCTCTACGCAATGGTGGTAGGCGGCTGCGCGCTCGGCGCCTTCGCCTCCTATTACTTCAAAAAGGCGTCGGGTAGGCTCGAGGGCGCCGCCATCCTTGCCCTGGCGCGCGAAAAAGCCTTCTGGGCCGGCGGCCTTCTCTACCTCGTAGCCGCGGTGAATAATATCTTCCTGCTCGGCTACCTTGACTATTCGGTGCTGCTTCCGATGAGTTCGATCACATATATCTGGACGATGATCGTGGCCTATAAATTGCTCGGAGAACGGATCACAGCAAGGAAAATCGTTGGCGTTGCGGCAATTGTCTGCGGCGCGGTGCTGCTTGCCGGCAGCTGATTTTCCGTTTCACAAAATTTTCACCGAAATATTTACCTATTTAATCTTGCCATAACGGGTACTTTTTATGTAAACTACCTCTATGTGCGCTCAGAGGACATCAAATTCATATCGGGCAAACAACAACTACTTCTTCAGTCTTATAGGGCTATTGGTATGTCTTGGAGCGATTGCATCCATCGCCATCATCATACTGAACCTGGTGGATCTGGGGATCTCGCTTTCCTTGAAGCCGGTCCTGCTTCTGCTGCTTGTGGACGCGGGGCTTATAGCGCTTCCGTTCTACCTGCTCGGCACAGGGAAAGTCGATTACAGCAGCCTTATGCGTATCTGCTGCATCGGGATCGCGGGGATCATGATCTTTTTGAACCTGTTCGCCTCCTCATACCTGAGCGCGACGACGGAATTCCTGGGCGAGATAACAAGCCGGTCTGAGGGCGCCATAGAATACAGCGTCATCGCGCAGCGCACGGCAGGCATCGAGCTGTCGACGAAGCAGTCGGTGCGCGCCGGGATACAAAGCGGCGACATCTGCAAAAAAGAAGTCGAGCAGGAGACAAAGAAACTCGCCCTGGCTTCTTTTGAAGAGTTCGAGAACCTCTCCGAGATGATCGGGGCGACGGAAGAGAACGTCCTTGACATCGTGGTCGTCCAAAGCTCCATGCTGAACGCCTACAAGGAATACTTCCCCGACTCATACAAAAACCTGTCAGTGCTCTCGACGTTCAGCGCCGGCACGGAAAAAGCGAAAGAGCGTGCTTCGAACGCGAAGATCGACATCACAAAGCCATTCGCCATCTACGTCAGCGGCATCGACGAATACGGGCCGATCGAAGAGTCCAACGGCAGGAGCGACATGAACATGATCGTCCTCGTCGACCCGGAGCGCTACAAGGTGCTGCTCGTCAACACGCCGCGCGACTACTATGTGCAGCTCCACGGCACCTCGGGGTACAAGGACAAGCTGGCGCACGCCGGCATGATGGGCATAGAAATGAGCGAACAGACCCTTGAAGACCTGTACGACCTCAACATCAACTACCATGTCCGCATCAATTTCGACACGATCATCAACTTCGTGGACTCGATGGGCGGCATCACTGTCGACAACCCTGTGGCGTTCTCCATATGGGGCAACAACTACAAGGCAGGCGAGATATACCTCACAGGCGACTACGCGCTGATGTACGCCAGGGCCCGCAAAGGCCTTGAGGGCGGCGACAATGACCGCGGCGAGAACCAGCAGCGCGTGATAGAGGCCCTTATCAAGCGGATCACAAAGCCCAGCGTCGTTATCAATTACACAAAGATACTGACGGCTATAACGGGAACCGTAAGCACCAATACCCCTCCGAAGCTGATCACCCAGCTGTTCAGCAGACAGATCTCGCTGGGGGGCGACTGGACCATCGAAAAGGCGAGCGCCGTGGGGAGGAATGCCCAAAAGCCCACATATTCGATGGGCGAGCAGGAGCTGTCGGTCATTATACCCGACGAGGAGGCGCTTGCCGACCTCCGGCAGCAGATCCGTGATTTCATGAACGGCGTCGACTAAGCGCTTGTCATTCGGTAACGTTCAGGCTGTCGTAAAAATCCCCGCCCTCATTCGGTAACGTTCAGGCTGTCGTAAAAATCCCCGCCGCCGGCAGCGACTATCACAGCATCGTATTCACCGCTTTCAATGGCGTCCGCAAGGTATGCTTCGCTGCCGTCCCCGCGCGGGTCGATGACCGTGACCTGTCCCGCGCAGAGCGAAAGATAAGACGCCATGCGCATCGCGTATGAATCGATGATGATCAGGAAGCTTGGGCCGCCTTCATTGAGGTTGTTTTTGACCGTGTAGTACGGGCTCGGGTATTGCAGGTAGTCCAGCACCCAGTAGGGGTACGGGTTTTTCTCAAGCTCTTTGGGATCGTCCAGCCCGTTCATTACGCTATCCGCAAAGGGGCCATTTTTGACCAACCCCAGCTCGGGGTTTTTCACCGTCAGATCCGTGTCAAATTCCGGGAACCACAGCTCGAAACTGTCACGGCCTTTCGTGTATACGATGCCTGATGACTGGACAAGGTTGCCCGCAAAATCATGGGGGGCGACTCTGTAGTTTTCCCTGTCAAATACGATATCCCTGTCCAGGGCCGTTACGCCGAGCGATTCCAGCCTGTCCGCGAGCAGCCGGGCGGTCTCAAATTCACCGGCTGTCTCGATGTGGATGTCTGTCTTGAAGGGGTAGAGGTAACGCGCCCCCGCGTCCTTCAGCTCCTGCCCGGCGTCCAGTGTCCCGATTCCGGCCCCGGACAAAAAGGACAGCATCCGCTCGTCCCTCTGCCCGAATAAATCAAGACCCTTTGAAACAGGAAAATCCTCCTTTTCGAAACGCGGCGGCAGCGAAACAAAAATCAGCGGGATGCCGCGCCCGTCGAACGCTTCCGCAAGGGCCTGCATCTGCCTCTCGGCGCGCCCCCGGTCGAAATCGTCCATGACCAGTTGCATTACCCCCTCATCATCCTTAATATAGCTGTAGTTGTCGACGGACCGCTTGCCAAGCACGATGAAAGAGGCCCCCGCCACTTCGGCAAGAGGCTCCATGAAACGGAAGTATTTTGTATAATATGAATCCCAGCGGTCGGTCCGCTCCTTTGCGTTTGCTGGCGTGATGCCCGGCAGTTCCCTGCCCATCATGGAGACAAAACGGTCCGCGTTCCAGGCCGAGAGGAAGATGATCACGATGAGGAACCAGGCGATGAGGAAGGCGCTGCCCTTGCGGCGGGGCCTTGGGCCTTGCGCTTTCTCCCCGTCTTCCAGCTTCTTTTCTTGTTCTTCTTCTTGTTCTTCTTCTTGTTCTTCTTCTTGCTCTTTTTCTTGTACTTTTTCCAGTTCTTTTTCTTGTGCCACAGGCGCCCCTCCTTCCTAAAAATTAAAATATATAAACGGGTTGTAGCTCCCGTTCACCGAATATGAAACGCATACCAAAAAGACCGCCGCGAGGAAAACCCCCGTGACAGCGCCCCATACGCGTGTCCCTGCTTCGGACCTGGCGGCGAATTCGCCGGCCGCTTTGACCACCGGCATGCACGCAATCACGCAGATGATGAGTATCGGCAGGTTGTCCATGAGATAAAACTTTGCCGTTTCGGTCACAAAGGGCAGGCTTTCGCCGCCTGCCTTGAGCCCGAACATTATCCCGTAATACCGAAACGCGTCTTCGATGCTCGCCGCCCGGAACACGACCCAGCCCATCATAAAGCACAGGATGGTAAAGACCCTGTACAGGGCCGACGCGGCCGGCGTCCGGGCAACCCTTTCCGGGATGCCGCAGAGTTTCTCGAAAGTTAGAAGCACAAAGTAAAACAGCCCCCAGGCGATAAAGGTCCACCCCGCCCCGTGCCAGACGCCCGTAAGCATCCACGTCACGAACAGGTTGAAGACCAGGCGGCCCTTCGTCCTCACGCGGCTGCCCCCCAAAGGGATGTACACATAGTCGCGGAACCAGCTGGAAAGCGATATATGCCACCTGCGCCAAAACTCCGTGATCGTCTTTGATATATATGGGTAATTGAAATTCTCCAGGAACCGGAACCCGAACATCCGCCCCAGGCCTATCGCCATGTCCGAATAGCCTGAAAAGTCAAAGTATATCTGCATCGTATAGAAGACCATCCCGAGCCAGCAGGCGAGCACGGAAGGCGTCTCAACCGAAAGCCCGGCCGCCGAGGAAAATATCCGGTCGGCTGCGGCGGCGACCATGTTCGCCAGTATGAGCTTCTTCGCAAGCCCAGTGATAAAGCGCCTGACGCCGTAGACGAAATCATCAGCGTTGAAGCGCACTTCCCGCCCCGTGATCTGATCCGCGATCGTGTTGTAGCGGATGATCGGGCCCGCGATGAGCGCGGGGAAAAGGCTGATGTACAAGGCCGCGTTGAACGGGTTTTTCTGTGCCGGCGCAACGCCCCGGTAAACGTCGACCACATAGGACATGGCCTGAAAGGTGAAGAAGGATATCCCTATGGGCAGGTAGAGATTCGTCCCCGGGTAGTCTGTGCCAAAGAGCCTGTCAATGGTCTCGATCGTGAAGTTGAGGTATTTATAGACAAAAAAGATCCCGACGTTCCAGACAGCCATCAGCACAAGCAAATACCTGGCGGCGGCCTGCCCCCTGTATTTTTCGACCCCAACGCCTATGCCCCAGTTGACGAATATGGAAATGACCATGATATAGACGAAGAAAGGCTCGCCGTAGCCGTAAAAACAAATGCTCATTATGAGCAGGAACACGTTCTTCGCCATCCGCCGCGTCTTCGGGATAAGGTAATACCCGCCGAGGCAGATTGGCAGGAAGATGAAGATGAATACGGCCGACGAGAATACCATCAGGGAACCTGGACCTCTTAAGCTGACATGACCGGCGCCGCCATCAGAGCCTCTTCCGTTGGTACAAGCTGCGTCGCCATCAGAGCCTCTTCAGTTGGTACAAGCTGCGTCGCCATCAGAGCCTCTTCAGTTGGTACAAGCTGCGTCGCCATCAGAGCCTCTTCAGCCTCCGATAGAACAGCCACATAGCCCCGAAAAGGGCTGGGATATGCAAGATGAGCCATACGGCGGCCTTGAAGCTGCCTGCGGTGTATTTCCTGTACGCGGGATCAGAGGCGATTGCCTTAAGGGAGGCCCGCATCTCATCACGCAGGCTGATATAGTCCTCCCGGCTATACTCCGCCCCGCCGGCGCCGCCCTCTTTAGCCCACTTTTTCGCCTGCGAAAGCGCATAGACCCCGCCGGTATAGTACCAGTAAAAATGCCGTATGGCCGCCGTCACCGCAGCCGGCCGGTCCCTCTCACCCAGCGTCTTCGCGCAGTCAAAGAGATAACGGCTCGTCCGCGTCCCTCCCCTAAGCGCCTTCGGCGCCCTCAGGTTCGACTGGCTTTCCCTGCGGTAGCGCCAGAAATAGTAAGGTCTCTCGTAATAAAGGATATGGTCGGCCATAGCAAACGCTGCCAGGTTGACGGGCACATCCTCGGCGCTGTCCGTCTCGGGGTCGAAGCGGACCCCCGATTTGAATATCCCCGCGTCGTAGAGCTTGTTCCAAACGGAAAACCAGATCGTCTCGCGATGCCCGGCCCTGTCCCCCATCCCGGTCACAAGCTTGCGCAGCGCGTCCCGGCCCGTGATAAGCATCGTCTCGCCCGTTTCCCACCTGCGTACGTCCCCGTTCTCCTGCTCATCTATCACCGTGCAGACAGCGATCTTCGCCTTTGCCTTGTCCATCCTGTCGATCATCGCCTCATACATCCCTGGCAGGATATAGTCGTCACAGTCAAGGAAAGCGATAACGTCGCCCCTCGCCGCGTCAAGCCCCATATTGCGGGCCCGCGATACGCCCCCGTTCTCCCTGTGGATGACCTTTATGCGCGTGTCGCGCTCCGCAAAAGCGTCGCACAGCTCGCCGCTGCCATCCGTCGAACCATCGTCGATCAAAATGAGCTCCAGATTGCCGTATGTCTGTGAAAGCACAGAATCAATACATGCCTCAAGATACTCTCCCGCGTTATAAACCGGCACAATTACGCTTATCATCCCTTGATCCTCTCCCTGACCTCTTTCATTACCTTATCCTCACCCCTGCGCTTGCCATCGCCTGGCCCTCTTGCTTGCGCTTGCCATCGGCTGGCCCTCTTGCCTGCGCTTGCCATCGCTGGCCCTCTTGCCTGCGCTTACGCTTATCATCCCGCGACCCTCTCCGCATAACGCCTCTTCAAAAACCCGGGCGCTATGATGTACAGCCGCATCAGAAACAGGCTCGTCTTGACGCGCGGGAAAAGCACGCCTTCCATCCCCCTCATGCGCTCTCTCCAGCCCGGGAAATTCAGCGTCAGGAACTCAAAGGAGTACTTCACATAACGTATCTGGAAATCCCGCTCATCGTAGCGGATCATCGCGTTTGCGCGCCTGTCATAATACCTGATACACAGCTCTTCGAGATAAGGCCCGACCGCCGCAAACCCCTCGTCATCAAGCTGCTCGCGGTAATAATGGATGATCTCTTTCAGGTTTTCGAAGATATCGTACCACCGGTCCGAGATCGTGTTCGTGATCGAGCCTTCACTGTGCGCATTGTAGTGGTACAGCGGCGCGTCGATAAAAGACGCCGTCTTTACATGCCCCAGGTATTTTGCGAGGAAGACCGTGTCCTCGCCGTAGACCCGGCCGTCCGGAAACCTGATCTCGTTCTCCCGGATGATCCTTGCATCATAGAGCTTGTCCCAGATGAAGTCCGGCGCGCCTGTGATGAGGCGACCGAGTCCGGCAGCGCCGCTGACCTCAAGTACGCCCTTGAGCGCCGGCGCCACTTCCTTCTCCGTCCCGTCGGGGAAAAAACTTACATGGCCGCAATTCGCAAGCTCCGCGCCGCTGATTGCTGAAAGCAGGCGCTCATACATCGCATTGTCGATGAAATCGTCCGCGTCGACAAAGCCGACAAAGGAACCCGACGCCGCGTCCAGCCCCGCGTTACGCGCTGTGGCAGGCCCGCTGCTTTCCTGCTCTATTACTATGACGCGTGGGTCGCGCTCCGCGTAGCGGTAAAGAATATCCGCGCTCCCGTCCCTGCTGCCGTCTACGATACAGATGGCTTCAAGCCCCGCGTGGGACTGGGCAAGCACACTGTCCAAACAGCGGCCGATCGTCCGCTCGGCATTGTATACGGGTATTATGACACTGATAAGATCGTTCATAGAATATCTTCCAGCAGCCCCGCCAGCATCTTGTTGTCATCTATTGTAAGGTTCCCGAGATGGCCCGTCCTGAGCACCGTGTCAGCAAGCTCCCCCCCGTTGGGGTTGAGCCAGACGCCGTGCTCCCGGGAAAGCCTCACGTATGCCGCCTTCGCCCCGCCGCCCGCAAAGACCAGGGGTGTGCAGGCATTCGAAAGCGGGTGCGCCGGCATGGCGACAAGCCCCTTTTCGATAAGTCCCTTTATCCGCCCGCGGAAATCCTCCGCAAGCGCTTTCGTCCGGGACACGGCCGCTTCCGCGCCGCCCTCCTCTTCCAGCCTTTGAAGCCGCTCGCGCAGCGCAAGGACCGTGCCGATCGCAGGGGTGAACGGGGTCTGTCCGCGCACCGCGTTCGCCTCCGCGTCCCTGAAATCGAAATACAGGGAAAACGGCCTTATATCCTGTTCGATAGTTTTTTTGTACAGCCTGTCCGACATAATAATGACCGCAAGCCCGGGCGGCAGCGCCAGCGCCTTGTGTGAACTGATGATAAGCGCGTCAACGCCGTCCTTTTCAAAATCAAGCGGGTCCGCAAGGAAGCTCCCGACCGCGTCGCATACAAAATACAGGCCGTGCGCGCGGCAAAACGAGCTGAGCATGTCCTTGTCGTAAAGCTGGCCGGTCGTCGTCTCATGCAGGTTCACAAGCAGCCCGGTAAACCCGCCCGCAGACCCGTCGCCCGAATGCCCGGACGCAGATTCAGCCGCAGCTTCAAGCGCCCCGGCCGTAAGTGCTTCGCCAAACTTAAGGCTGACAGCCTCATGGGGGATCCCGTGATGCGCCGCAAGCTCCATAAACCTGTGGCCGAACCCACCGCCGTCAATTGTCAGCAACCTGTCCTTTGCGCAAAAGCACCCGCCGACCACCGCCTCCATAGCCCCGGTGCCGGAACATGTCAGAAGAAAAACATGCGAGTCGTCCGCCGCGCCCGACAGCCGCTTAAGCCGCTTGGCGCATTCAAGATTGACCCCGGAATACTCTTCCGTTCGAAAATACGGGAGCTGCCCCGTCGGCCTCTCCCTCGTGTATTCATACATTTCAACCGGTCCGAGAGTAAAAAGTTTATCGGTCAAAGCAGATCCCCCCGTTCCGAAATTGTCCTGGCGGTCTCAGACAGAAGATAGGCGATAGGCGTGTACTCCACAAAAAGCAGCCCCCGTTCATTTGCGACCCCGCGGAGCCCCTCCGTCTCCTCTTCATTTCCAAGCGGCATGTCGCAGATCACATGGCAGCCCGCTTTCAGCGCCCCCATTGCAAACTCAAAACGGCGGCTCCGCCCCGTATGAATATAGACCACGCCGTTCCATTCGTGCAAATCGTCTGCCGATTCAAAGGCCTTGGCAAGATCGTACTTCTCCCGGAACGCCTCCGCACAGATGTCATCATCCGCGATTCCGTCCGCCGGAACATAAACGCCTGTGAACTCAAGCCCGCTGACAAAATACGCCTGCGAACAGATGCCGCCATCGTCCAGCGAATCCGATACGATTCCAAGGCGCAGGAGCTTTGCCCCGTCCTCGCGCAGCTGGCTGCTCGAAACGCCCTTCGTCCGCTCAAGATAGATTACTTCGCAATACTTTGAAAGATAGTCAAACTTCCCCTTCCAATCGTTTCCGATTGCAAATATATCGACCTTATGCTCCGCAATATCCGATACCTTTTGCCCCAAATACCCCTCAATGATGACCTCATCCGCATAGCCTGAGGCCTTCACCGACCCGATGCGCACCTCGAGGCTGTCCTTCACATTCAGCTTCCCGCGCTCCCGGTCATATGTGTCGCTTGTGACGCCCACGATCAGGTAGTCGCCAAGCGCCTTCGCTCGCTCCAGCAGGCTTCGGTGCCCCTCATGGAACAAATCAAACGTCCCGTATGTAATGACTTTTTTCATATTAGATATTCTATCAGGTAATCCCCCGGAAAAACAGTATTGATATATATGCCGGTTATGGCACATTCCTGTTGAGTCTGGAGTCTGGAGTCTGGATGTCTGGATAGATTCTGGATTCTGGATTCTGGATTCTGGATAGATTCCTTGGTTATAAACCAAACAATTATTGACAAAGGCTTTATGTTTTGATAAATTGAAGCTACAAAGGTTCGTCATCGAACTGGCGCCGGATGGCGTTCTTTCCCTGACAAGCTCTTGGATAGATGAAGGACCGCAACCCGTTCCGAAAGGAAGGGGTTGTTTTTTTCAAGGGTACTCCCAAAGGTCGACTTTGTGTTTGATGATGGAATAATATAAAGTGCAGTCAGTCTTTTCTGTTTGTTTTAAGCGTTGCACTGCGCCTACACACATATCTGCCAGTTGCACCAGATCGTTAGTCTTTGAATCTGCAAAACCCATCTTGAGAATACGTTTCGCGCCTTTGTTGATATATTGCCTAATATATGCGAAAGCGGCTTTTTTGTATGCGTCACGGAAGAGGAAGCGCAGGAGGCCTTTGGGGACCAATCCTACTTGATCACCGGGGATCATCACAACATTCTGGCCAGCGACATGATTCAGGTCGCGGAAGAAGCATACAATGTGACCGATTTGCAGATACCGGGCAGCTTTTCCCATCCAGTGGGCCCGGCAACCGTCTATAAGGACACAATCTATATCTACCACGGCCTTGGGATAGCCGATGTCGAGCGGGTGACCGTCGAATACAGCTCGGAGGCTGACGGGGACGAGCTATACATATTCGAGAAAATAGTCTTGATGGAATGGGACCTTGAAAACTACGGGATCAACCTTTTTACTGACGAATCAGGTATCCCGCTTGCGTCCGTTGATTCTTCGGACATCTATTCATTCGACCAGGTCGATTTGGCCCCGTACCTTGATTCGTTGAAGACCTTCAAGCACACCTACAGGAAAGGGGCGTCCGGCAAATACTACTGGTACAGCACCGAACCTACATAAGACAAAAGGGGCGGTTAACCGTCCTGTTGTCCTCCGGGACTGCAATTCTGACAAAATAGCGGAATAATGGCACGAATCGCGCCCAAAGTACGATTCCGGGGCTTATTACCCGCATTTAGCCCCAAATACCTGCCAATTTATCTTATAATTCGTACTTTCGGCGCGATCTGTGCCAAAACAGACGATGTTTTCTCCGAATCGCAATCTCTTGCCAGGGAGGAAGGAAAGGAAGAGGAGAGGAAGGAAGGGTTCCTGCGTCTTGTGCAGGCACTAAAGACTGTTGATGCAAATGGAAATGCTTACGCTAATCCGGCTATAAATGCGGCAAGGGCTCGCGCGTTGCCCGACAAAGGCGTCTCCAGATACTTGCCTCTGAAAGCCGCAAGTGCATCGTAGTCGTAGCCGCCGTTTGAAAAGTCACGCAAGACCTGCCGTGCCAATGCGCCCGCATCCATGAACGCGTACTTACCGACAGCCTCCTCGCGGAGGTCGACATTGAGCCCGCGCCGCGCCTTGTAATCGTCTATGTCGTAAACATAATAATAGCTGGCGACGCCCGCAGCGGCAGCCTCGACAGCCACGCCCGAATAGTCAGTGATGATCACATCCGCCGCAGCATACCAATCCGTCAGAGGGAATTCTTTGTCTTTAAGGGCAAATGGTGCGGGGGAAGCTGACGGCGCAATGCAGCTGTCCCCTTCACCGCTGCCCGGATAGCCCGGGTCAAGCGGGTGCAGCTTGAGCACCAGCGCGATCCTCGGAAGCTTTTCATCAATGGCGCCCGCATTTATTTCTGGTTTCGTCATTTCCGGAAGGGGTGAAGCCCCGCCGCGGCAATCCCTCATTTCTTTGCCCGAATCAATCGTCTTATCAAGCGCCTCCACAAAAGCGCGCACGAGCCCCACTGCGTCCGCCGAATTGCCAGTGGGCCCCGCCGCGTCCGCTGAATTGCCAGTGGACCCCGCCGAATGGTCGCCGTCCCGGAACGTCGGCGCATACACGATCGTAAGCGGGCGACCGCCTGCCCCTTCCCTGAGTACCGGGTATCGGGCATGTATTGCGGATCGCGCCGTTACCCTCTCGGGCGTCTCCCCCTCGCCGGGCGCAGGCCGCTTCATCAGTCCGATCCGGTCGAGCGATGGAAGTCCGTACTTCACAAACACATTCTCCGGATACCCAAACGCCTCGGAGAAGAACGGCAGCGTCGCATCCGCCGGACAGAGTATATAGTCGTAGCCCCTGTGCATACACAGAATCTCAGCCGTCCTGCTTTTATACCCGGCTTGCGTATCCAGGATCTGCTGGCTGAATTTCTTAATTGCCTCCGGCGCGTGCCAGATCTGCACGACCTTCTGCCCCGGACGCTTCTTCGGGATACTGACCGCAAGGCAGAACGCGTCTATCACAACGACGCGGGAGGCGGCAACCGCCCTGAGCATTGACAGCAGCCTGCCAATAAAAAGTACTGCGCCGCCGACGCTTCGCCGCATCCTTCCAGCGACGACATGAATATGCGGCGAACCCGGATTAATTGCCCGGTCATGCGGCGAACCCGGATCAATTGCCCGGCCATGCGGCACATTCTGACCAGCTGCCCGGCCATGCGCAGAACGCCTATCTTGTTCCCGGAGAAGCTTTTTCAGCTCTATCTCCAAGTTCAAAATATCCTGTGACGGCTTGTCTCCTTGGCAGGAAATCAGTGCAATCCCATCCCGCCGCCGGGCAAACACCCCTGCAAGCGCCGCCAGCACACGCACAGCCCCTGCCGCTATCTTCAAAACAAATGTCTTCATCCACCCATTTTATCACAGATGTTCAAAACGCAAGAACCGTGAACCGTCCCCGTTGTACACTCAGGAACACAAAAGGAACCAGCAGAGTGTGCGAAAACAGCCCCGGGGTAAACACGATTTTAGATTGCACCCCTATGTTTTGCGTATTTTTTACGGTTGTGTATGGTTTTTCGCGTGCTTTGGCTCTGAAACAGGCCTTTTTTGCCACAATAAGGAAAAAGCGCTAACTATAACTTACAATAATAGTATAAATATACATTTAAATCGTGCACAAGTGGAAATTTTACGCAAAACTTGACCTGTTTATCTAGCAAAGCCGTTGATTGGCCATAAAACTGGTTATTAGCTGACGTACCATCCCCTTCTATCTTCATCCCCTTTTATCTTCTTAAGGAATTGCCTCGTCATAAAGCCCCCCTTATATTTGGCAAATACCCTGTGCCTTTTACTTTTTACCTGATTAAGTGTCATCAATAAAATCTTTTCGGCGCAATGTTTTCCGCTTTTGAAAAGATTTTAGAGTAAGAGGAATAAAGGAATAATGGCGCATCCCCCGGAGATGATGGCTATCGCAGACATTTGGCAATGAACAGGAAAAGATCCGGAAAGGCAGAGCAATGAAAAAACTACACTCCTTCAAAAGAATAAGGCTTTTAGTATGCGCGATCGCCGTATGCGTGCTTTCGCTTACCATGCTTTCATCCTGTGCCCCCTCCGCCACGGAGATCAACGAAGCGAACTTCCCGGACCCCATCTTCCGTGAATATGTCAGCGGGCAATTCGACACGAACGGCGACGGAAAGCTGTCGGAGGCGGAGAAGCGCGCGGTGGAGCAGATCGATGTGTCCGGCATGGAGGTGGAAACGCTTATAGGGGTGGAGCATTTTGCTTCACTGACAGAATTGGTCTGCGATTTCAATGAGCTCGCCGCGCTCGATCTAAACGGCAACCCCGCTCTGGTCAACCTGGAGTGCGACTGCAACGAACTCGCCGGGCTGGATGTAAAAAGCAATCCAGCCCTGGAATCCCTGAGCTGTGGTTACAATCAACTCACAGAACTGGATGTGAGCAGCAACCCCGCATTGGTATATCTTCATTGTGACTGCAACCAGCTCACCGAACTGGATGTAAGCAAAAATCCTTCTCTTGAGATACTGACATGCTCGTTCAACCAGCTCACCAAGCTGGACGTGAGAAGCAACCCCGCCCTTCTATCCCTGGCCTGTGAGGACAATCAACTCACCGAACTGGATGTAAGTTGCAACCCCGCGCTGGAGCTCCTGAACTGCTTGTACAACCAAATCACCGAACTGGATGTAAGCAATAATCCCGCATTGGAACCGGACTCGATCTACTCCGATATCCCGACATTCCGCCAGCCGGATGGAGATTGAAGCTACATGAACCGCTGGATGAGGTCCCTGCCGTAGTCCGTCAGCCGGTACCAGAGGCGCAGCGTGTCCTCTTCGCCCAGCTCGGCCCGCACCTCCTCGAGGATGCCGTTCTCCTTTGCCGTCATCAGGGCCTCCACGACCCCCGGCCTCCGAAACGCGCGGTAGCTTTCGTACTCCGGTTTCAGCTCCTCGATAACGGAGTCCGCGTCGCCCTCTTCATGCTTTGTGAAATAGAGCAAAATCGCGTAATTAAGCGGCTGTTTCATCCTGCCCCTCCTTTTTCTTCATGAACGGCGCAAACGGATTAATAGCGATCAGCAGGATGCCGAAGAACATCACGACAGCCCCTACCCACACGATGGGCGCGAGCATCCAGCCATCCTCCTTGAAGAAAAGCCCCAGGACGATCCAGCAGAAGAAGGGGCCCCAAAACGAGTACGCGCCGTTGCACGCCATGCCGAGCGCGGCTCCGCACATTGAATTGCCCTTGTACCAGAGGCTGAACGCGAACAGCGCGCAGAACCCGCTGATGACAAAGAACAGCATGGCCGGCCCGTCCGAGAATGCGCCCGAGATGAACTTAGGCGCGTTTCCGATGTTGCCGGAAAGCAGGCTGATGATCGGCACGAGGATGACGAGGTTTGAAAGCCCCGATGTCGTCTGGCGGATCGTGATGCCGATTTCGTAGTCAATGAGCGTCGTGCCAAAGCCGGCGATGCAGCCCTCGACGCCCCAGCCGAACGCCGCGATGAGCGCGATGAGGCAGCCTGCCAGCACGCCCGGCGCAGCCTCGCCGCCGAAGGAGACGCTGCCTATCATGATGCTTGCGCCTACGCAAATGAACACGCCCACAAGCATGCGCGGCGTCAGCGCCTGCTTGAAGAGCAGCCTGCCGAGTATCGCGCCGATGGCCGGGCACAGCGCCGTGATCGGGATGATTACCGAGCCTGCCATCTGCAGCGCCACGATGTAGGCGGTGCTCGCAACCGGCCCGCCGGCCAGCGCGCACAGGATCATCACGCGGCCCGGCTTCGTCGGCAGGCACCTTATGAAATCGCCTATCTTGCCCTTGATGGCGGCGATAATGATACACCAGACCGCGCTTACGCTGTCGTTGACGGCGGAGCCGAGCGCGCCGAGCAGAAGTATCATTATGCCTGTCTCGTGCACCGTATACCACTCGCCCCAGGCGCCTGTCCCCATGCCCTTTGTCACAAACGCGGAATACAGCCCGTAGCACATGCCCGAAAGCACCGCGACCGTGATCCCCTTCACAAAGAACGACCGCTTCGTCCTGCGCTTGAGGCCCTCCGCCCTGTCCTGCAAACTTACACTATTCATCTAGGTAGCCCTCCTCCCTTAAAATCTTATAAAAATCCTTCATATATCTGTAC
>Ga0082212_10003357_pt1 | contig 22746 bp, 19 predicted proteins | sample TergutNt197P3_FD_71548 | JGI IMG/M metagenome (GOLD analysis project Ga0082212, IMG submission 71548) | Neocapritermes taracua P3 segment gut microbial communities from Petit-Saut dam, French Guiana - Nt197 P3 | ecosystem: Host-associated > Arthropoda: Insects > Digestive system > Gut ...
GAAAAGTGTTGACGTTGCCAAAAAGGAAAGAGGAAAGACGGAAGAAGAACGAGCGGAGTTGCTCGAAAATCTCCAAAAGGAGTGGGACTGTTTCAAAAAAGACATGCCCTACAGGGAACTGTTCGAGAAAGGTGAATAATTTACGCTTTCGCCGGAAAATAATGTCCCCTCTCCCTTTGGGAGTGGGGGCGGTCTTAAAAAGGGTATGAGACCTTCTGGTGAAAGCCTAATGGTAACTGTCGGTTTCATGGAATTTACCTTAAAGTAGGTCAAACATAAGCCGGAACCTGCGATTCTGGAACCAGGTGGTCATTTCGCAACACGATGCCAAGATATTCGTCGATTTCTTCACGCATTTGCCGAATTTGTGATATGAGACCTTCCGCCATAATGCGGTATTTTTGTTCGTTGATCGGCTTGCTGCGGCGACGAAGCACATCCAGTGACCGCTCCATATCGGCGACCAGTCCCTGTGTTTCTTTTAACCCTTCTTCTGTATAGATCATAGTGTTACCCGCACAAGTCCTTTCGACTCGTTCTGTGGAACATCGAACATAAAACGCCAATCTCCCTTGATGATGGAGAGCCAGCGAATCCAGTCGTGGTACAGCGGCGTGTTTTCCGCAACGACGAAAAGGTGAATTCCGGCGAATTCCGATTCGGCTTTCAGTGGCGACAACAAATTATAATGTTCCGGTGGGATTGTTTCAATAGTATTGTCCCACTCCTTCGGCATGACAAGAACGATGTCAATATCCGCCGGTTTTTCGACACACGCCATAACAAAACTACCGTCCACGATCAGGGCAGTGCCAATTTGGAATGTTTGTAATTGTTTGACATACTTTTCCAAATTTTCAAAAAGACGTGAACGATGGTACACACTCGGAACGCCGCAGAAGAGTCTGCTGACTTCCTCCATGTCCATTTCATGGATTCCAGGCGGGAGTATTCCGTATTGTGTAAGTTCTGGCATTGGTATTAACGCGGACGAGGAAACGGAGTGTTGTTTGTCATGCAACATTCTTTTTGGTTAGGAGTTCAAAGGTTTGTTCGTCGTCGCCAACATTCCCTTCGGCAGGTGCATCGTCTGCTTCGGTCGAATAGTCGTTGTCATCTCTGATCATTCGCAATGTTTCACGGATTATTGTTGAACTCGTGTCTTGCGTATAAGGAAAATAGACGACACGGACTCCAACAGCGGCAAAATCTTTCTCCAGTTGAATCCATAAGTCGGTTCCCTGCCAGTCACTCCCTTTGAAAGTTACATCAAACCGATACCGTTTCCATGCCAACATTTTATCGAAACTATCTTCCGCTACGGCGGTGCCTACAAACGATATGGCTTGAACAATTTCCACTCTTTCCGAGAACGGAATGATGGGGCGTTTCTGCTTTCGTTGTTCCACTAACTCGTCGGTCGTAACACCAACGATGAGATGGTCGCACATACTTTTGGCGTTCCTCAAAATGTTCAAGTGACCTATGTGAAACAAGTCAAAAACACCTGACGTGTAACCAATAATTTTTCTGTCGTTTGGTAGCATCTCTCAATCTCCCTAAAATCAGCAAGTGCTGTCCAGTTGCAACTGACTTGCCAGATAATCAATAATAAGTTCGCAAGCCGGTTTGTCCGTCCATTTCAACACATCATTCACAAAACGTATTCGTTGCTCACATAGGGGATCATTCCCCTGAACCACAACATCGTCAATAAAGCGGACTACGTCTTCCCAGCAATGCGCCTGATATAAATGTTTGATGGCTTTCTTACCAAAGTCGTTGAACGTTGTTTCGGCTAAAGTGTCCTTATATTTGCATAAATAAAGCATCGGTTTTTGTGTATAGGTGTATTCGGCAATAAACGAACCGCTATCCAAGATCATGGCATCCGAACCGGCAAAGAGGTCAAAATAGTTGCCTTCATCCATAACAGTAGCATTAGGCAGTGCATTCCAGCGGGCAAGCCACGACTCCAACTCTTCAGCCGAAAGCAACTTTTCCTTGACAACGGAGTGCCACAAGTTTGGATGCGGTTTGAGAATGAAGTCAATTTCAGGAGTCTCCTTGCAGTAAAGGTAAAAAGCCTCGGCATACGTCATAAAAGTACCGACATCATTGCCGCCGATGTTTCCTGTTACTGTCCAATGCGGTGCCCAAATAATGCGTTTTTTCCGTTGACCACCGCTTGGTGCAACGGATGGATGAGTGTCTTTGTCGTTGGGCTTCTTCAGAAAAAAATCCATTTTAGGATAGCCGGTAACGACAACATTTTCGCCCTTGTCTTCTGCTGCCTTCTGTGCCATTTGCAAGTGGATCGGAGTCGGACAAAAATACTTCCATAATTCATTGTGAAAGGGTCGGCGATATTGACGATCGATGCCCCGAAACAGCATAAAACTATAGGGTACGTAGCAAGCCAGTGCATATTGGGAGATATGCAGAGGGGCATATTTAATATCTCCAAGCCACGGTTCCGGCAAAAAAACAATATCAGGGGAAAAAATGCTTAAGTCCAAGATACCGTTGTGATTGCGGTCATATCCGTGAACAACGTTCATTCCTCGTTGCTCAAAAAAATCATAAGTCTTCTGATAATTGATCCCGTGTGTTTTCCTGAGAATGGTTACAACCTTCACGTTAAAACGAGGATCGTTCTCCAAGGCATCGTACAAAGACTGGACACACCACTTGGCAGAACCGGAACTGACCAACAGAACTTCGATAGGCTTTTCCTTTTTTCGTATCCTTTGAAGCACCGTTTGATAATTTTTTCTTGCTATATTTCGTTTGACACGGTACACATACGACCTGGCGCGTGCTTGGAAAGAGGCTGGATTCCGTTCGTCATCACCGTGAATACGGGACGGTAGAAAAACCGTGAAAAATTCTTCATCGAGATTGCCCCCCTCGCGGAAATAACGAAAGCGTGTCCCGAGCAATTCCGAATACACATTGGCATATTGGCGAAGTGGTCGCCGCCATTTTCGAGGCGGAAGGACAAGAGCCAATATCATTGTTACGAAATAGGCGAACAAAAGTGCAAGCAGAATGGCAACAGAACGGAACGGCAGCATAATCTGCCGACAGACTTCGATGAGCCCTTTCGGTTTGGATTCCTCTTGCATGGTTAGAGTTGATGGTTTGCCCTATTTTTTGCGGCAAGTGGGCGAAGTATAGAAATTTTTCCGCAAACGGTCAAGGGAATTTTATCGCCCAAACATTTTCGACACGCCTTTTTTGATGCGACTCAGCAGGGTCATGATCTGGTAGGACAACCGTTTCTTTCGTCGCCGTTCGATCTGTTGACATCGCTCATTCCACAGAGCCGCTGTAATTTCGGCACATTTTTCAAGGGTTAAATTGTGCGGAGAAGCGACTTCCTCTGGATACATCGAAACATCGTCGCTAAAAAGTTTTTCTCGACCGAGGTACTCGCGGGCAATCCAGTCGTTGCCTTCCTTAAACTGATCGATAATACGCTGGGCATCGCTGCGGCTCAAATAGTAGGCTTTTTGATCGCTTCCCATAGCGTCAAAACATTTTCTCAGTTGGAGGCGGACGGGATTGAGAGTCCATCCATCGTATGTGGCGGGAATATGCGAATTAAGCAGCCGCAAAAACTCAACACTGCCGCTGTCGATGGAAAGATTTCGATTTCCTACCCGTTCCAATCCTGTCATATCAAAACCGACGGTATTCGCAAAATCGGAAAGAAGATCGTTGTGATGAAATTCCCGCTTGTCAAAAACACGAATCTTGAGTTTATCTTTGCCAAAAACCGACCACCGCTTCACGATTTCATGGTAAGCCAAATTGGAATCCTCTTCCGGTTGGTCTAAGTAATCAAAGAAGTTCCACAGCAACCCGCCGCGGACACGAGTGTTGTAAAAACTAATAAGATACTCCGGCTGACGACGCAAATAGAGCACAATCGTTACATCATCAAACAGAGATTTCATCAATTTTCTGAGTTTTTCAACCTCTCCCGTCGTCAAAATCCCCAGTTCTTCGCACGAAAAGATCACCCGGTCGTCTTTGTTGAAGTTTGCCTGATTTTTGTTCCAAAATTTCTTCCAAAGTCTCTCTTGATCAATCGCTGTAAACTTTCTCTTGAACACCCGAGCGCACTGGTAATGTCCGCAATAGGAGAGTATTGGGCGTGAATGCCATTCTTCCGGCATGGCTACCGCCGCAAGCAATTCCAACTGCTTATCATACCGCCCAAAACCAACGGGAACACAAATCCCTTGTTTTTTTAAGGAATCTCGATTTTTTTCAAGAAAAGACTGGATGGTTGTCGTTCCTGTTTTGTGTGAACCTATGTGAATAACGGCTTTCATTGGGGCGTACTTTTTTTGCTCTCGACGACAACGGGGACAATTCACCGACTGCCTACACGGAGCGTATTCTGACGATTTTTTTCCGTCCGGTCAAGAGTAATTTTTAAGGCAACAGATGTTCTATACTGTGAAATGCCGACAGATGTCTCTTTTTCCTCGTGTTCCCTTTGTGTTCTGCGTGTCCTTGTGGTTAAGAATTGTTTACCGCAAAGGCACAAAGGACACAAAGATTTCACAAAGGAAAATGGCAATTATTGGCGGGGAGAAGTATAGCATTGCGTTCTGATACAAGAACAGTTTTCCCGTTTGCAGTATCATCAGTTTCCCGAATCAATAACTCTTGACATCAAAATCGATTTGCTCTTTCACGACAATGGTCGGATAGCGGCGGCGAAGGTCGGTGAGGTATTCATCCTGATACCGCTGGGCACGCAAATTCTTGATCTTTTCCCGAATCATCGGCTGTGCCTCCACCAGAGGAACCACTGTTGATTCTTGACGCTCCAAGACCCGAATAATGTGCAAGCCCTTGTCGCTTTTGATGATCGCCGGACTCAACGCTCCCACCGGCTGCAAAAAAACCGCCGCCTCCAATTCCGCCGAAGTCAAACTGCCCTTCGTTGTCCAATCCCAAACGCCTCCATTGGAAGCGGTAAAACCATCCGAATTGAGTTTGGCAATCTCCTCAAACGGTGCGCCTCCTACCACCTGATTCCCCATCCAACGTATTTTTTTCCACGCTTCTTGTTCCGTATCGTGGTTGGAGAACAAGACCACCATTTCCTGCCAACGAGCCTGATTAGCCGAGGTGAACATTGCCTTGTTCCTTTCATAGAAGTCCCTCATTTCATCATGAGTGCTGTCCCCGGTTGCCTTTTGCATCGACATACTGATCCATTGCTTGACGATTTGTTCCCGAATCCATTGCCGCTTCTCTTTTTCCAACGAACTGCCGAGTTGTTCTTCCAAGAATTTTTTGAGTGCCGCAACATTGTCAACTTTGAACTCCTTCATCATCTCTGGAATCTCAACCCGGTCAAATTCTTCTCCCATTCTGTCGTTGAAGATGCCGCGAGAGGTTTTATCTTGGGAAAATTCATAATCGTTGTACACGAGAGCAAAAATAATTTGCTCCTGCAACACTTCGGAATAACTCCGACCAATGACCGTGTTCGTAATTTGTTCGATTTCCTGCTGTTGAATTTGTGCCCGCTGTTCTTCCGGCATTCTTTGCATGTTTTCCGCAACAACTTGCAATGCCAGTCGGCGAAGTTTCGGCAGAACATCTCCCATCAAAATCACTTCTGTTCCCACTCTGGCAATGGTTTCGGTTCCGTGAACCGGCACATCTTCGCTCAGCACCGCCGGCGTTTGATACATCGAGGTTATCGGAGGCTGCGTCGGCGAGTAGGGCACGTAACTGGTCCGCTCAAAATTGGGAGCATCTTGAACGACCGGAAAAACATCTTCTTGTTGTGCAACGGTGTAAACCGACTGTTGGGGAGCCGGTGCGGCTGCCTGATAGGGTTGGGAGGGACCTGACCAATCTTCAACGACGGCGGGAGGGGCAACCGGTGTGGCAACTGCTCCGTCCCAGTGGGCTTGGTCCCGGACCTGAGGGGGAGCCGGTTCCGGCACGGCGACCATAGGAACATTCATTGCCGGAACGACGGTGCTGTCTTGATTGTGCGCAAACGGATATTGCGCCAAAAATTTCGCAAGTTGATCCTCTTCGGAGATTTCTTCTTCAGGGGCTGGTGAATTCAGCGGCAATTTTAATCCGAGCAGTGTTGCCCCCTGCTGAATCAGTGGGGGGTTCACGATTGCCGCAACACCAACTAGAGAGGCTACAAGCAGGATCGTATAAAAAAAGTATTTCACAGTACAGACTCGTGTTAGAAAACAACGGAGACAATCCGGGGGAAGGATAACAATTTTTCCCCTATCAAGGCAAGAGCAAAACGTCGCCCCGAACGGAGGGTTGCAAGCGGATTGGCTGATTGCAGAGTTTTCGCCCCACTGGGATTGTAATCTTTTTGGTTTCTGCGAAAATATGAGGAGATATTCCTTTTTACCCCCAAGTACATTTCCCATGAAAAATCGTTTGTTTGTTCTTTTGTTCGTTGCACTGATTGTTGCCGGTTGCACCAAGAAGCAATCGCCGCCCGCTGTTCCTGTTGGACCGACACTCGGAATTCCGATGCCGACCACCGAAATGTTGGAAGCACTGGGTCCAGAAAACAACATTCCCATTCAACGCCTTTTGCCGAATCCGCTTGCCGTCATCTTCGGGAAACCAAAACAACTTCTGGCTTCACCCGTCAGTACAGGAAGCGAACACCTTGTTTCCGACGTGATCGTGGGAACATTTCCTCTCTACCGTTTCAATCCGAATGGTATTGAGTGGTTTGTTCAATCGGTCGGAATCCCCAAATTGGCACCGGTTCCGCAAGACCCAAACAATCCAACGCAACAAAAAACGGTTCCCATCGCACGCCGTGCAACGATCATCGCCTTTGATCAACCGCTGGATTTGCCGGCGGTCTTGAGAACCGATGATCCAGCAGCCATTGAATCGATGAAGCGAACCGAGGGAACAGCCGAATACTACGACCTGACCCCGCCCAATTTTGCCGGTTTGTTGCGTCTCGTCATCGGAGTGCTTGACGAAAAGACCATTGTCCTCGTCGAAGGTACTCCTGACGATGTCAAGGCAGTCTTTGTTGACCACATTCCAAACAGTGCTGTTCTGGAAAGACTCAAACACACACCGGTTGACTCGAACGAATTGACAGTAATTGCATCTCTGGAAGGATTTACGATAAGTCCCAAGGCACTGGAAGACTTGTTGGGACAGGTCGGCAGGACAGGAAGAATTCCGGCAAATGTTCTCTCATTAGTTCGTCAAGAACTTCGGGCAGTCTCTTTTTCGTTGAACGTTTCGGCGGCAGTGGGACAACCGATCATTTCGATTCAGGCGGAAGGCGGGGATGAAAAGAGTGCCGGAACCATTCAAGAAACGGTGCAAGGGTTGGTGAGCAACGTTCAAACTCTCGTGGGAGGAATGAGCAAGGAATCGCAACAGATTTCGACGGATTTCGCCGCCGCTCTACAAAATGCCATGTCCGCCGAGGTTAAAGGAACGCAGGTGAATGTCGTCCTCAACAATTTTGACTCACTGATACCGACTGTTGCCGAACGTCTGAATAGTATTCAGACGGCACTGATACCCCAACTGTTGTTGAGGCGGCGTATGGAACAATTACGAGGACTGATGGAACTTTGTGCAAAATACTATCAGGAAAACAAAAAATTCCCATCGGATATTTTGGATGCCGAAGGCAAGCCGCTGTTAAGTTGGCGAGTCGCTTTGCTCCCGTCGATGGGATTTGAAGATTTGTACAAAAAATTCAAACTCGATGAACCTTGGAACAGCGAAGCAAACTTGGCAGTGCTGAATTCGCCGGATTTGAAGCCGCTCATCTTCCATCCGATGATGGAAGACGTTCAACCGCCGAAAACGGTCATTCGGTTCTTCGATTCTGCCGGCACCCCTTTTTCCAAGCGGGATTTGAAAATTGAAGACCTGAAATCCCCAGAAACAACATTGATGTTCGTGGTGGTTACGCCGCAATATGCAGTGGAGTGGACGAAGCCGGAGTCGCTGGAATTCGACATCGACAAAGTTGCAGACGTATTGGGAACCCCGGAGTTCTGGGGAGTGACGTTCTCGGGACAAATCCAGGGGGTCGCAACCGTACCTGAAGAGGCAAAATATGATGAATGGAAACAGTACGTCGAGTCTCTGATTAAGGTCTTGCCCTAAAACAGGAACCATCAGGAACCAGAAGGAATGTAAGCCATTGGTACAACTATGTCCGATATCCATCCAACGCAAAATCGCGGGGTTGACCGAATGTTGGTCCGCATCGAGCACCTCGATAAACTGCTGAACCTCGCCGGTGAAGTGATTATCACCAGTTCGACGTTGCACGAACTCCAGCGGGATATGGTCGATGCTGTTACCAATCATCGTCCGATGACCGAGGGAGACCTGCAAATCATCAAATCCGCCGATGAATCATCGGCGCGTATTTCCCAAGATTTGCATGATCTCGTTACGGCAATCCGCATGGTCGAAATCGGCGAAACGTTCAAACTATTCCGCAGACCGGTACGCGATCTTGCCCGAAACCTCAAAAAGGACATCGAACTCAAATTTGAAGGGGAAAAAGTCCTCGTCGATAAAGCCCTCGCTGAACAACTCGTCGAGCCTATCCTCCACATGCTCCGCAACGCCGCCGACCACGGACTCGAACCCGCCATAGAGCGGCTGCATGTAGGCAAAAATGAAACCGGCATCATTTTGCTCAAAGCGATTGAGCATGAACATGAAACCGAAATCGTTGTTTCCGATGACGGACGCGGGGTCGATGAACAAAAGATTTTCGACCGTGCCCGAAAATTGGGTATGCTTCTACCCGGAGAGCAATACAATTTGATACATGTCCTTTGTACGTCAGGATTTTCAACAAAAGAAAAAGCAACCGACACATCGGGACGCGGTGTCGGACTCGATCTGGTCAACACCATGATCACGGAGTTCAATGGAACCATCGAACTGGAAAACGTCCCCAGACACGGTTTTACTCTGCGACTGCATATCCCAAAATTGAAGGCGGTCAACATTATTGATTCGCTCATCGTCCGGTGCAATGAGACGCTCTATGCACTTTCTATTGACCAAGTCGTGAGTTTGCAAGGATTCAAGCCGGATCAAATTCACGCCTCCATGGATCAGGAACGTTTTATCAAATATCTCGGTACGCCGCTGGCACTGTTCGATCTTTCCGAACTGCTGGGAGGCGAGCCGACGCGGTTGGACAATCCCGAAGTCGTGCCGGTGGCGATTATCGAAGGAAAAAAGAGCAAAATCGCCTGCATCGTTTCGGAATTTTTGGCTCCGTCTAAGTTGGTCAACGTTCCGCTTGCCAAAGATATGTTCAACCGCGACGTGATGGGTATTGCCGGTACTTGCATCATCAGCGGCGGTCGGGTGGGAATGACAGTGGACATCAACACGACGGTTGCAAAGGCGGTCGGCGAGCCAATCGTCAGGGACGAAGGACACGACGATGCGGCAGCGTTCCGTGAAGCAGAGAAGGAAGTGTCGGTCGAGTTCAATGTGTCCCTCCCTAGTTCGACGGCAACTCACCATACACAAGAGGAGTTACTTGCCAAGTCAAAACTGTCTGCACAGCGGGACAGAATCGCCGATCGGATAGAGGAAACGAGTCAGAAAGACTTGACCGACACCGATATTTCAGATTTGCTGACGGAACTTTCCCGCGGCTTAATGGAGTTGCAGGATGTACTGCTGTCGCTCGAAAACGACAAAGACCCGGAGTTGATGAAAGAAGCATTCCGGCGGCTTCATGCAGGAAAGGGAAATTTTACGATGCTGGGCGTTACCGCTTCAGCAAATCTGGCACACCAACTGGAAACGTTGCTTGATTATGTCCGCAAAGGACAGATCGAAGTAACGCAAGAGTTGATGGACGTAATGCTGGACGGTGTGAGCGAACTCAATTTGGCTACCAACATATTGCCGCAGTCGATCCCCGAAGACAACGAGGCTCTGTTGGAACGAATCGAAACGATCATGCAGTCTTTGAACAAAAGTGAGACGATCACTGATCCCGACCTGTTGTTGGGTACCTCCTTTACATTGGCTCCGACGGTCGAATTGCAGTTGCTCGGAGCCTTGAAACAAGGATCGCTGGCATACGAAACGTTCATTCGCTTCAAACCGGGACGGCAGGCGGAGTTTTTGATCGCCTATCTCACGTTGCGGAAACTATGCTATCACGGCACGATATTGGCGACGCTGCCGAGCATTGGGGACATTGAAAACGGTCATTGCGGAACGGCAATTAAGGTTCTTTGGGCATCGCGGCTCACACCGGAGGAGTTGCAAGTAGCCATCGACCGCTGGGCACCGCTTTTTAACATAGCGGAACACCAGAGTATGCCGACAACGGTCTTCCGGTATGATGCCAATGCGGAAATCTAAAAACGTATCAGGGTGTGTCCGTGTTTGAGGGGTTCTTCCGCCGCCGTTTACCTCGGCTTTTTGCAATCCCTTTTCCTTTCCAGCGGCGGTGAAGCCACCAATACTGCTCGGGACATGTGCGGATGCCGGCTTCCAAGGCGTGAGTGAACCACTGGGTAATCTCCTTGGCGTTTTGTATTTCCGGCGGCAAGTCCATCGGATCGAGAAATTCCGTGATGTGCATATCAAATTTCAGCATTTGAAATTGACCCGCCTCGTTTGTCCGTCGGAGCGGATAGCAGACGGCAACGGGAGCGTTGTATTTGAGTGAAAGAATAGCGATTGCCTTGAACGTTGTGGTCAGTCTGCCGAAGAAATTGACGTAATATCCTTCCTTTCGACCTGCCCACTGATCCACGAGAAGAGCCATCAAGCCGTTTTGTTCGAGAACTCGCGTGATTTCCATTGATCCGCCTTTTTTGGCAATGAGAAATTGTCCTGTCGATTCGCGGAACTCTTTGATGAAACGGTTGAGATACGGATTATCCAGCGTTCGAGCGACGCTATGCGACGGATAGGTGAGCACGCCGAGCGAAAAGCCGCCGATTTCAAAATTGCCAAAGTGTCCTGTAACCAAAATAACGGGACGATCTTGATGGAGCAAACTCAAAAGCGGTTCGGCATTGAACAGCCGAATATGGTCTGACCAGTTGCTGTCTCTGATTTTTCGGCGGGCGAGAGCCACCTCGATTCCCATAAAAAGCAGATGTTCCCACATGACCCGAATGATGCTTTGGCGTTCTTGCTCATTGAGTGCCGGAAAGGCAATGTTTAGATTTTTATGGAGCAACGGACGCCGAATCGGCACTATCCTTGAGAAAAAAAATGCAAGTCCGCTGGCAAGAGTTTTGCTCGTCTCTAAACTTAGCGATTGGGCAACGCAGAACAGAATTCTGACGAGCAGATAAACAAGGTAATCGTTAATCTTCCTGACCATCATTCCCATTATAACAAAATTTTGCTTCATGTAGCCTCTTGCGGCGTTGATGAACAAGGACACAAATTTATTCGAGTTCACGAACAAGCACATCGTTGCACGAATTGATCCCAACGACGCTATTGTAAATGTACATTGCCCGCCAGTAGTCGGCTCGACTCGTTACGAAAAGCCGCATCGTTTCTCGATAACTGCGTTCCGCATCGAGCACGTCAATCAAAGGACATCCCCCCGCTCGGAACCCTTCCAACATAATGTCCCGAACTTCCGTCGTTAGGCAAACCTCTTCGTCGGCAATCGTATGAGTCTGTTGGTGGGCGGTACGAAAATCCCTGTCCGCTTCGACAATTTCCGCCCGGAGATCGACCATGCCCGACTGCAACTGATGATTACTTTGTGCCAACGCCGACCTTGCTCTGGCTCGATTCCCCTGATTGCGGTCAAACACTGGCACTGTAACAGTAAGACCGATTCCCCAACTGTTGTAATTGTTGTCCCTTATGCCAACGTGTTGCGGAAACTGCGTGTAACCAGCATACGTCGACACTTCGGGATAGGCATTGCGGTTTTCCATGTGAACATCCGCCTTCGACTTGAAGACTTGCAGTCTCAATGCACGAATGTCCGGTCGGTTTTGCTTCGCCATTTCAAAAGCCGCTTCCAAGGGCATCGGGTCGGCGTGTGTTGGAGCATCCAGATCGCCGGTGATGTCGAACGCGGGATCGTAATCTGTACATCCGAATTGAGCACGTAATTGCGCTTTGAGAACGTCCAATGTTTTTTCCGTTTCGAGAAGTTCTTGTCGGCTTTGGAGCAAATCTAACGTAATACGTTTCCACTCAACAGCAGGAATTCCACCTGCCGCAACACCCTCTTTGGCAATTTTTTCAAGCCGAGTCAAAATTTCCACGTCCCCCTGTGCGACGACCAAAAGTGCTTTGGCTTCCAACACGTCGTAAAACAGCACCGCTGTTTCCGTAATCCGCTCGCGGATCAAATCCGCATATTCCGCTTGGGCTTGGCAAACTTCCCACTTGGCACTATTCATTGCCGCCTTTCGTTTGGCGAATAGGAACCAATCGATGGGAAACTCAATTTGCAGACCAAACTCTGGCGGTTCGGCATTGATGGCTTCGGCATTTTTTTCTGTAATCCGCTTGATAGGCAAGGTTCCCCCCTCGACCGAAAATTCAGGATTCGGCAGGAGCGAACTGGTCACGTACTCCGCTTTTGCTTGGCGAATGTCCTCTTTTCCGATTCGCAGTTTCGGATCGGAAGTCAGAGTGGCGGCGATGATTTGATCGAGTGTCCATGCCATCGGCGAACCGTTTTGAACAAAAACGTGTGGCGGTGCCGTATTTATCGGTGGTGCAAGTTTTGGCGTAAGTACGTTCTCCGCACTGGCAAGAACGACGGTAAATGGGGGTTGCGGATTGCCCTGCAAATAATGACTGCTGGTCGTTCTTTTAGGCAGTGCCTGCACTGGAACTTCTTGTGCGGCGAGGAAATTGCTCCATAACACTGCAATACTGAACATTAAAGCCAGAATGAACCGATTCATGGATACCTCTTCCAAAATTTGTAGGCATTCCTACTCCTCGATCGACTTTCGGCATACGGATACGCCGATCCTGACAAAAATTGCGCAAGTAACGATTGTACGGCTTGTCTGCCGACTCTAAAACATCCTCGGAAACCAGTGTCAAAGTGGACAAGATGGGCAATCCGAAAGCCGCTGATGCCGGTCATTGAAATCGGCAGCAAATCGGTTCCGATTTGATTGGATACTGGTTTTTATGGTGTTTTGGCAATATGCATGGTAAATTACATGGGCTACCGAAAAAAGTGTTGGCTCTTACCCAAATCCGCAACAAAAAAATGATGCACCCAAGTCAATCGATATTCGCACTAACCTTGGGATTTTAGAATGGCAATAAACTCCCGGACAGCGGTGTCGAGGTCGTCGTTGACAACGCGGTGCTCAAATTCGGCAACATGCTGGAGTTCCTCGATTGCTCTTTCCAGACGACGTTGCATGGCTTCTTCAGATTCCGTGCCCCGTCCTTGGAGCCGCTCCTTCAACACATCAAGGCTTTTCGGTTCGATGAAGAACGTCATCGCTTCGGGAAATTGTTCCTTAACCCGCCGTGCCCCTTGGACATCAATTTCGAGAACGACCCATCGACCCGATGCAAGTTCCTTTTCAACCATTTTTCGCGGCGTTCCATACCAAGTTCCCGTCCCAAATACTTCAAAACATTCGAGAAATTCTCCGGCAAGCCGCTTGGTCTCGAATTCGTCAAGGTTCAGAAAATAGTATTCTCTTCCGTTCAGTTCACCGGGGCGTGGTTTGCGTGTTGTCGCTGATACACTCATGGTCAACGGCAACCCACTCTCGGCAATAATCCGATGCAAAAGCGTTCCCTTGCCGACTCCCGAGGGACCTGAAACGACCAACAATCGCGGTTTTTTGTCCATAAGCCGAATTGTATCAAAAATTTTGGGCACCGACTAGTACACCCCGATTCCCCTGTCCAACGGACATGACAGGTATATTGACTACGCCTTTACCTGACGCGAATAATAGTGTAGAATACCTACTCACGGTATTTGGACAATCGGATAGTCATTTTTTTCAATATGAGCCAGGCAACGTCCCAATCTGCCATTTTTATCGGCGCAAATTTGTTCTCGGATCATGTCAGCATCATTGCTGTAACCGAAACTGGGACCGTTCTCGCCGAGTCCTCTGCCGCTTTTGCCCAACGTAGTACCACTGCAAGCAGCCTAAAAAACAATTACGTCGAAGATGACCCCGAAATATGGTGGGATGCAACCCGGTTGGCTCTTGGACACCTCGTTGGACAACTCCAAAAAGTGGCAACACCTGCCCAATTAAAAGCGATTTCCGTATCAGGAAACCCTGGAGACTTGGTGATCGTAAACCAGCACGGAAATCCAATAAGAACAGCCATTCTTGCCGATGATGCACGAGCATACGATTTCGTTAAAAGCCTTAACTTTCACGGTCGGGACCATTGTAATAAATTGGGATTTACGTTTCGGGCGGAAGACCCTTTGGCAAAAATTGCTTGGTTCAAAGACGACAATCCGAAACAATACGAGGATGCCCGATTCGTCCATCAAGCGGACTTTATCGTCGGTCGCCTCAAAGGATTGCCCGATGTTACCGAATTTTCCTTTGCGGCACGGACCGGTTGCGATTTGATTGATGGGTGTTGGCCCGATTGGCTTGACTATGATATGTATCTCAGCGTGCGTGATCGATTGCCGCTCTTAGTGCACTTGGGCGACAAGGTCGGCACCGTTTCAGCAAAAGCATCCGCCGCAACGGGGCTTCCCAATGGTATGACCATTGTCATGGGAACAACCTCGGTAACGGCGGCGTTTCTCGCTTCCGGTGCGAGAAAAGAAGGAGATTTTCATACTGTTCTGGCAAAACATCTCTCCATCAGCGGCATTTCAACCGCAATGATACGGTCACCGCAAGACCAAATTAGCGTTAACAAGTTGCCAAGCCATAAATGGTCGTTTTCCGTCGACAGCCGGACAGGTGCCGAATGGCTTACGGCTTGGTTTCCCGATGGAACGTTCACCGAATTAGAACCGCTTGCCGAAAGTAAACTACCAAACAAGCACATGGCTTATCCGAATGTTGCCAAAGAGGAATCGTTTCCGTTTGTCTCTAACAGCGCAGAAGGATTTATCACCCCGGCAACAGAAGACAGAATTGAGCAGTTTGCCTCTTGTTTACAAGGGACGGCTTTTTTCGAGCAACTTTGCTACCAAAAATTGAGCAGGCAAGCAAACATACAAGGACCGCTCGGCGATCTTTATACCAGTGGGGAATATAGTGTCAGTGATGTATGGATGCAATGCCGCGCCGACGTAACAGGACGAATCAACCGCCGAATGAGAGGACAAAGCAGTGCCGCCTTTGGAACCGCAATGATCGCAGCACTCGGTAGCGAATTTCACTCGCTTGAAGACGTTGCCGACGCAATGTTGGCGGTCGATGCAACTTTTTTCCCAAACCCGGAAAAACATTCGCAATACTCGGAACTCTACTCCAAATTTAGCGATCTGATGGAAGAACAAGGATACGGCGGCGGAGGAATGGTAAGCGGTGTCAGGAAACGATAAAAAAATGGCTGTAAAAAACAATGGAGCAATCAGATGAAACGACAATATGACCGCCTACACAAGAGCCTTTACGTTATCGGAGCGGTGCTGGTCTGCTTCATCCTGTTGTTGCCCACCTTACGAGTTGTTCAGGTCGGCGCACAGTCGCCCGGCTCTTCCGCCGATGCCAACAGAGAGACGGCGCTCGATATTAGAATTGGTTCTTTTTTTGAAACACTGAAGAGAGGAAATCTTCCTTCGGCTTTTGAGGAACTCCTGCTGCAAAGCCCGCTCGGCTCTGCCAGTGCCGGCTCGCAAATATCCGAACTTCAGAACCAAGTCGGTGAATTAAGAAAAGATTTTGGCGACATTCTAAACTGGGAGAAGTACGAAGCCAAATGGATAGGCGACGATGTTGTTGTGCTTCGATATATTTTGAAATACGAACAATATCCGGTGCTTTGGTCGTTCGCATTTTACCGCACGCCCGCCAGCGCACCGAGCATGACCATGACCAATCCTTGGGTGCTCGTTGCACTTCACTTCGACACTGACCTTCACCTTCCTTAAAAGAAGCGGCTCAACTTACGCAAACGCTGAGAAACGCGGGGAACTCAACGACATAACCGATTGCGCCTTGTATGCCGCTCCAGGCTGTGCTTGCGCCAGTAGTGAAGACATGAGGGAATCTTCAGCCTTGGCTTTCGGCGAAACTTCTGACTCTCTATTCGCCGATCTCACAAAAGAAAATGCAGACACATTTTCGCTCTCCGGCTGCTGTTTCTCTTCTTCCTGCTGTTCCGGTTGCCCTTGGGCAAGTTCCGCTCTGGCTTTCGCTTCAGCCTGACGAGCCGCTGCCGCCACCTTTTGGTCTTGTCCCGAAGGCTTTGCCGGTGCCAGTGCCGCCGCCGCTACGGTCTGCATTTTTGCAATCGTCGCCTCGGGATCGCCCGATACCGGACTTGTATCAATTCCTACCGAACCGCCAACGGCATACCCTTTTCCATCGGGTCCAACCTCATATTCGTAGGAAGGTCCACTGGTAACATAAGCCCCGCCCGCCATAACGTGCGCCATTTCGTGGGTGCGCACTTCCTGGTCTCTGGCTTGCATTTCAGCAACCTTTTGTTGCTGTTCCGGGGTCATTTCCCCGCTCGCCGCCAAGGTTTTGCCCGTTTCGACGGTCGATTCCGCCTTACCGGCGACATCCGATTTGCTGTCGAGTTGTATATGGGCATCAGATTGGTTGACACTTAATGCCTTTTCAACCTCCGGCGAAAGGTCAAGAACGTCGCCGGAGGCAGATTTGGGCTTCCCCTGATCGGGATCGGCGGTTTTTTCGACTGGTTTTTCAGCACTCTGGTCGATGACATACCGCGACCGAGCGGTTTCTGGGGTTTCAATCCACCGAACCGGATAACTGGAAAATGCTGACCCTATGTAAGTCTGAATCGCACTCACGGGACTCTCTCCGCTACCAATACAAGGCTATCTATTCGTAGTATATCCCCGAAATCGGCAAAGTCAAATAAATAAATTAATTTTTTTCTCTCCGCCCTCTCAATCAGCGCGGGGCGTACATTATTCAGTTGCGCAGTTTTTAGGGGGGAAAGCAATATGCAGACAATCTTCACGTATCCATAAACTTTCGGCTGTATTTTGATAGCCAATGATTTCAATGCCGACCGCATTAACGAAAACCGCAACGTTATGAACTTGACCAATCTCTTTTTTTCGGTATATTACTTGCATGTCTGAAGACATCTATCGCCTCATTGCCGACGAAATGACCGCAGTGGAAACGCTGATGCGTCAAGCCCTCTCTGGTACTGATCCGTTCGTCGATGAGGTTGTCCGGTACGCCGTGCAAATCGGCGGCAAGCGGTTGCGTCCCGCCGTAGTGCTTCTTACCGGAAAAGTCGTCGGAAACACGACCGAACACCACACCAAAGCCGCCGCCGCTCTGGAATTCGTGCATACCGCAACGCTCATTCACGACGACATCTTGGATGGAGCAACTCTGCGCCGCCATCTCGCCACCTTCAATGTCAAATGGAACGCACAAGTCGGCGTGCTCGCCGGGGATTGGCTCTTGACCAAAGCACTGGACTTAATGACGCAAACCGGCGACATCGAAGGACTTAAGGCATTGACCGCAGCGTGCCGTCAAACCTGTGAAGGGGAATTGCGGCAAATCGGGGCGGCAGGAAAATTCGAAATGTCCAGCGAAGAGTATTTGCAAATCATTGCCAGCAAAACAGCACCATTCTTGGCATGTGCCGCCGAACTCGGCGCATGTTATGCTTCGGCAACGCCCCTCGAAATCGAACGCTTTCGATTCTTCGGACAACAACTGGGACTCGCTTTCCAAATGATCGACGATGTGCTGGATTTGATCGGCACGGCGGACACTGCCGGAAAAACACTGCGAACCGATTTAATCCATCGAAAACCGACGCTGCCGTTGATTTTATATCTTCAAAAAGCAACCGCAGACGAACAAAGGGAGATGTTGGAGCGTCTCCGACGGGACGATTTCGACGAACGCTCGGCAAACTGGGTCGTGGAGCGGTTAAGCCAAGCCGGTGCCGTCGAAGAAGCCAAAACAACGGCAGCGCGACTGATCGTGCAGGCAACCGATGCTCTTTCCGAAATCAAGGGAAATGAGGAGGCAAAGAACGCCCTTGTGCAACTCGCACGGTACGTGACCGACAGAGAAAAATGACGGTCTGCCCTCTATTTCAGCACTTGTGCGTCGAAAAGTTTGCCATCAAGCAAGTTCTTGTCATTTCCCGAAGGAAAACGCCAGCCGGCATCGGATTGCACATCCCCGGCGGTCATCAGTTGCACGAAAACGACTTCGTTGATGTCCAAATTCAATTTCCGAATCGCTCCATCGCAAAACGAAGCCACGACAATTCCAGCATGATGCGAAGCCGGTCGGGCACTTTGATACCAAGAACCGCTAAACGCTTTTCGGGGAAACATGCCAATGTAACAGGGAACTCGGTCACGATTAGGTGGGCTTTGATAGGTGCTCGTTGGCTCCTGGTCTGTTTGAACTGCTACAAATCCCTGTTTCGGGTTATTTCCAAGAAAATTTGATAGGGGATAGTATGTCTGACTGACATTATTGCTATTGTAAAAACCATCACGCGGCCAGCAAAACGCCACCGATCCTTCGCTGGTGCCGTCGTCGAAGCCGTTGATTCGCAAAGCCCATCGCCTAACAGATAGATTGAGCAGAAACCAGTCGGCATTGCCGACGCTTCGCGAACGGCTGCCATCACGGTTGTTATAACAATGCACAATATCTTCCGAAATCCAAAAACCGCGTTGTGCGTTTTCCGAAGTCAGCAAGGTATAGGCAGTTCCATCCATCTTTGAAATATCAGCAAGCCGGACGGCTGTATGCCGATACTTGCTGTTTTCTGCAGAGGAAAGAAGACTACTGTTATGGGTGTATTGATAGTTACCGCCATCGCCCGCCGCATAAATACCGGCTCTGTCAATGAAGGGACCATTGGGAACGCTAATATCGACAGCAACGGGGTTATTTTGCGACGAAAAGTTATCCACGGCTCCGCCATTGACGACATAATTCATTGCCCGGCGTTTAGCATTTTCTGAAAGAGCGAGATTAAGATGATCACCGCCGTAACTGGGACAATGCAGTATATCAATACTCGGTATCCATGTATCAGAATCGTTCTCATTAATGACGGAACGTTGACCGGACTTCACTGCGTCAAACACGTCTGTTCGTTCGATTTGCGGCAGGATCGCAAAGACCCAACTTGTTTGTGCCGTAATTTCATCTCCCTCCTGGTAGTTCGTTGGCGGCGTGATTCCCGCTTGCGGCGGCCGAACCGTCGTGAATTCCCGCCAACCTGGTAGGCTCCCCTTGGTATTTTCGTGAGTCAGAAGTGCGAGCGCAAGTTGTTTTTGATGATTAATGCACCGTGCTTGCCGGGCTGACTCCCGCGCATACTGAACGGCGGGCAACAAAATGCCGACCAGGATGACGATGAGCGAAATGACAACCAACAATTCAACGATAGTAAATGCTTTTCGCATGAGAGTGCCCTTATTCCAAAGCAACCATACTGCCACTCTTCATTCTACCTTATAATCCGTGAATTTGCAAGAAAAAACGGGGAAAAATGTAACAAAGAGCCGCACGACGCAGCACAGCAAAGTCCCCGGATTGTTCGGCGGTTGATCCGGTTGCTCCGCTTCGCTGCGCTCCCGGCTTTCATTGTTAACTTCCCAGTGCCGCGTCCACAATTTCGCCCGCTTCGATCAGAATATCTTGCAAATGTTCGCCGCTCCTAAATGACTCGGCGTAAATCTTGTAAATGTTCTCCGTGCCCGATGGTCGAGCAGCAAACCAACCGCCGGACGACACCACCTTCAAGCCGCCGATGGATGCTCCATTGCCCGGCGCATGCGTCAACTTCGCCGTAATCGGGTCGCCCGCCAAACCCGTTGCCGTTACCTTTTCTGGGGTCAAATTCTTGAACGCCGCCTTCTGCTCCGCCGTCGTTCCTTGATCGACCCGCGTGTAATACGAACTGCCGAATTTCTTTTCAATCTCCTGATACAGCATGCCGGGATCTTTGCCCGTTACCGCCAAAATTTCCGCCGCCAGCAAGTTCAAAATAATGCCGTCCTTGTCCGTTGACCAAACGCCGCCATCCTTCCGCAGAAAACTTGCACCGGCACTCTCTTCGCCGCCGAAACCAATCGTTCCGCCGAAAAGACCATCCACGAACCACTTGAAACCAACAGGCACTTCGACCAAAGGTAATGCCAAATCACCGACCACTTTGTCGATAATGCCGCTCGACACCAACGTTTTGCCGACACCCAGTCCCTTCCAATTCCGGTGCGTGAAAAGATATTGTATCGCCACCGCAAGATAGTGGTTCGGATTCATCAATCCGACGGACGGCACAACAATTCCGTGCCGATCCGTGTCGGGATCGTTCGCAAAGGCAATGTCAAATTTATCCTTCATATCGACCAAGCCCCGCATCGCATACGGACTGCTGCAATCCATTCGGATTTTGCCGTCGTGATCGACCCGCATGAACGAAAACGTCGGATCGACCGACTGATTCACGACGGTAATATCGAGACCGTACTTTTTGGCAATCGGTTCCCAGTAGGCAAAACCAGCGCCGCCGAGCGGATCGACACCGATTTTGATTTTTGCGTCCGCAATCGCCTGCATGTCAATCACATTTTCAAGATCGGCAATGTATCCTTCCGCGAAGTTGGTGTTCACAATACCCGGTGTTGAAACGGCTTGATCGAACGGCACACGTTTGACACCGTTCAGATTGGCTTTGAGGTACTCGTTTGCTCGGTTTTGTATCCAACCGGTCACGTCGGTGTCGGCAGGACCGCCATTCGGACCATTGTATTTGATGCCGCCGTCTCTCGGTGGATTGTGCGACGGCGTAATCACGATTCCATCGGCTTTGGTGCTGTTTTTGGCATTCCAAGTGAGTATCAGCCAAGAGATGACCGGCGTGGGCGTGAAACCGTCATTTTGTTGATAAATGACGTTCACTCCATTGGCGGCGAGGACTTCCAGTGCCGTCTTTTGAGCGGCATGGGACAAAAAATGCGTGTCTTTACCGAGGTAAAGCGGACCAGTGTAGTTTTGCTCTTTGCGGTAATCGCAGATTGCCTGCACAATGGCAAGGATGTGCGACTCGGTGAACGAACCATCGAGGGAAGAACCGCGATGTCCGCTGGTGCCGAAGGACACGAGTTGTGCCGAATCGGACACATTAGGCTTAGCATTGTAATACGCTTTTTCGAGTTCATCGAGGTTGACGAGAATCGACGCAGGAGCCGGTTTACCGGCGAGTTCATGAAGGGGCATAGGGAAACTCTGATTGACTTTTAGGAACGCTTGATTATACCCAAAAAGAATCGGAGCCGCAATTGGAAAGCCTAACGCCTGCCTCGTGCCGCCGGCGGTCGCTCCACTGTGATCTCGATATCGGCAGCCTTGTCAATGTCAAAGGATAATCCAGAAGTTTGCGGCTGCTCGAATTTTGGGTCCATAATGATCGTTTCATTGACCCAGCCTCTTCCTCTTTCATCGGTTCCATATTCGGTAAGATTTACGCGGACAAGCCATACTGAATACTTTCCCGCAGGAATACCCTCGCCATCCTTGAGTCCGCCGAGTGAAAAGGAGCCGTCCGGTTTGATCGCCCCATAGTATTGATGGGTTCCAGCAGCGTTGCCAAAAAAGACTTCGCCCTTAGTAAGCGGTTCGCCATCGGAAAACTTGACCGTTCCTTTAACCGTGATTTTGTCAGAACAGCCCAAGGTTGTCAGGAGAATCATTGCAAAAAATAACCATCGTTTCATCGTTATAAGTGAGGTTAGGGGGTCTTTCTTCAAACTGCACCACTTTTCTTCCCCGTCACCCCCGCGAAGGCGGGGGTCTAGAGAAACAGTATTAAAATCTTCTGACTGGATTCCTGCCTTCGCAGGAATGACGGTGTTTTGGGGACTTGCTTTGCAATCCGCATGCTTCAAAGGGTCGGTTACGGCAACGAGACGGATTCACCATCGCTTACATGCCCAAGGCTGTAAAGTACCGGATCGGCAGTGGTAACGGGAAACGCCCTTACGGCACCGTCACCAATTAAAAACTGACAAACGCCCGAATGGTAACTACCCCACCCGCGCGAACTGTTACCAACACCATTCGGATCCATTCCCGGAGTAATGGCAGGATCATTGGGACCTCTGGCAATGAAAGGACTTCCGCCGCTGTTAGCGATACCAGATTCCCCTATATTGAAAAGTCGAAATGGACCGTATGCTACTTCTCCCCAACCTGCATGATGTGCGTAAACGTATGAAGCATCCCATCTCTCGTTGCTGCACGCTTCTTGTGGTGTTGAACCGGCTGCTGATGTCCCGACTCCGCCAAGAGCGTGAACCGGGATGTGCTTTTCCCCCAAAATGATCTGGTTACTGCTTCCATCTTCCCATAATCCAAACGATTGATTGGGCTTCCAAGTCCGAATAAATCGACCGAATTCAGGATGACCGCCTGATAGTCCACCATTGAACGTAATCGCTGGCAGTCTAAAAGGACCATGAAATCTTGTGTACCGTGGTACGCCTGTCGGCTGTCCATCTCTTGCATCCTCTTCTGGACCGCTCGGCGGAATATC
>Ga0082212_10003358_pt1 | contig 22737 bp, 17 predicted proteins | sample TergutNt197P3_FD_71548 | JGI IMG/M metagenome (GOLD analysis project Ga0082212, IMG submission 71548) | Neocapritermes taracua P3 segment gut microbial communities from Petit-Saut dam, French Guiana - Nt197 P3 | ecosystem: Host-associated > Arthropoda: Insects > Digestive system > Gut ...
AATATCCCTAAATCAACTAATTCATTGGAAGCATTTTTCGGACATCTGAAAACAAATCTTAGAATCCATAGAGGACTTTCAAAAGAACATTTCAAAGCGTATGTAAAATGGTATTTGTTTTTTAAAAACAATCGAGATAAATACATAAAAAATTAGGACTGAAATACTAAATCTCAATCCTAAAAAATAGGTTAAAACGCACTGTTTTTTGCATCATTACCTAAATTTGCGTTTTTTGCGTAATTTGCGTTCTAATACTGTTCGTCTTTATTTGGAAAATTGACAGCCTTTACATCTTTCACATAATTTTGCACAGCTTCGGTCATAATTGTATGTAAATCAGCATAACGGCGAAGGAAACGTGGCGAAAACCCTTTTGTCATTCCCATCATATCATTAACAACCAATACTTGTCCGTCAACATCGCTGCCCGCACCAATGCCAATCATAGGTATGCTTACGCTTTCAGCGGCGCGTTTTGCCAGCGTTGCAGGTATTTTTTCCAATACAATAGCTGAACAGCCGACTTCGGTAAGCAACACAACGTCGTTTAACAACTTTTGCGCCTCGCTTTCTTCTTTGGCTCTTACGGTGTAAGTTCCGTATTTGTTAATCGATTGCGGCATCAATCCCAAATGCCCGATAACAGGAATACCGGCATCAATAATTTTCTTTATATCGTCAATAATTTCTTTACCGCCTTCTACTTTCAACGCGTCTGCGCCCGATTCTTTCATAATACGGATAGCAGCTTCGAGTGATTGTAATGGATTACCCGAACAGCTCCCGAAAGGCATATCTACCACTACCAATGCGCGTTTTACGCCGTTCATCACAGAACGCCCGTGGTAAATCATTTGGTCGAGCGTCATAGGCAGCGTGGTAGTGTTCCCACACATCACGTTCGATGCTGAATCGCCTACCAGCAACACATCAACGCCTGCGCCATCTAAAATGCTTGCCATCGTGTAGTCGTAAGCTGTGAGCATACTGATTTTTTCGCCGCGCTGTTTCATCTCTTTCAATCTGTGCGTAGTAACTTTACGCGTATCTTCCATGTGTACCGACATAATTATTTACGATTTATAGTGATGCAAAGGTAGGCAAAGGAATTAATAATTAACAATTAATAATTAATAATTTTATGTAAATCCCTTTTTCGTCCATTTAAAGCTGTACCAACGGCGTACGAAGATAAGTCCGCGAATGTTTTCGTCGAACACAAAGGCAATCCACATACCGATTAAGCCCAAGCCCCAATGTATGCCGAGCAAGTAACTTCCGCACACTGCAACCGACCACATAACGAGCACGCCGATGATAGACGGGAAATAAATATCGCCTGTAGAACGCAGCGAGTTGACAAGGAAAATATTGAGCGCGCGTCCCGCTTCGAGCAATACGCCTATCCATAAAATAATGACTCCCATTTTAATGATTTCGGGATTTTCGGTCAGTAGCGGAAAGATAAATCCTCCGCAAGAAGCCAGCACAATAGAGAAAGAAACAGACAGTAGTACGGAGATTTTGATACCGTATTTTCCTAAAATAAAGGCGGCACGTGTGCGCTGTTCGCCAATCAAATATCCTATCACAATGGCGCCACCTTGCCCAATCGCAAGAGTAAGCAGATGTGTAAACATTATCAAATTCATAACGTATGCGCGGGCGGTAAGCGCTTCGTTGCTGATTTTGTTGATAAAATAAACGATAACCACTTGCGATGAAGCGTATGAAACTTGTTCGGCAGCAGAAGGTAAACCGATTTTAAATAAATTCTTGAGTTCGATAAACGGAAATGGCTTGAAATACGCCAACGGAAATTTCCGTATATGTTTTTTGAACAAAAAATAGAAAAGCAGCACAACACCTATACCTCGACAAACAGCAGTGGATATGGCTGCACCTTCCACGCCCATTGCCGGCATACCGAGTTTACCGAAAATAAGTGCATAGTTTCCCAAGAAACTGAAAATGTTAACTACCACGGCAACCATCATTGGATAATAGGCTTTGTTGGCGCTTCGGAACGCCGCCGATAGCGTCATCGAAATGGCTTGGAAGAAAGCGAATGCTCCGACAATGCGCATATAGGTCAAGCCGTCGGTCATCAGTTCAGGGCGCAATCCCATCAGTTCCAGTATGTTTCGACTGAATGCAAATAAAAGAATGCTGACAATAATGCCGATAATGGTATTGACTACCAACGAAATACCAACCACCTGCACGGTTTTCTTCTCTTCTTTAGCGCCCAAATACTGCGAACAAAGTACAGAAGTTCCGAGCGCAATAACTTGAAAAACCAAAAAAGAAAGCACTACCAACTGATTGACCATGCCAACAGCTGCCACGCTGTTGTCTGAATAGCGGCTCAACATGAAGGTATCGACCGCACCCAACATCATGACCAGCAATATCTCCACAAAAATGGGCATCGCCAGTTTTTTTACTCTGCCTTTTAAACTTTCTTGTAACAACATTTTCGGGGTGCAAAATTATGAAAAAATAGTTATATTTGCCTCGCCTTAAAAGGTATTATTCTTAAATATGTCACAGAAAAAAATTTTATTATTGTGCGATGCTTTTCCGCCTGCGTTTGCTCCGCGAATGGGATATTTGTGTAAATACTTGCCCGAATATGGGTGGGATTCTGTGGTTGTTACGGAAGAAATCGCCGAAAAAATTTTCCCGCAATTGGCAGAAAATCGGAATGTAACCTACATTAATTATTATTTATCGGAAAATCGATTTATTCAAAAAATAAAATATGCATTTGTTTTTGCAGCAGATTTGCTTTTTGGATATAAAAACTATGTGCTGAAAAAAACGGCTCAACGCAAGATAGATAAGCAAGATTTTTCGCTTATTTTGGTATCTTCGTACCGCGCATTTCCGTTGAAAGCAGCTGTGCAGTTAAGTCGTCGAAATAAGTTGCCGTTGGTAATGGATTTGCGGGACATTGTGGAGCAGTTTTCCGATAATGAGCATATTAGCAAAAGATTTTCCAAGAATAAGGTTGTAAATAATATTTTCACGACTTTTCTGACAAAAAGATTGCTCAACCAACGAAACAAAGCCTTAGCGTATGCCGATGTTGTCACTACTGTTTCGCCGTTTCACGTTGAAACAGTAAGCCAATACAACCAACATGTTACATTAATATATAATGGTTTTGCTCCCGAATTGTTTTTCCCAAAAATAAAACATTCGGAACAATTCAAGATTGTTTACACGGGCAAAATATTGAGCACGGTGCTCGAAGATCCAAATTTGTTGTTTGAATCAGTTGCTCAATTATCGGCGAAAGAAAAAATAATTCCGCAACTATTTAGAATACAGTTTTATACAAACGAAAAAACAAAAGAGATAGTTCGAGCATTGGCGGATAAATACAAAATAGAAAAGTATATCGATTGTTTTGATATGGTAAACTCGGCGTTGGTGCCGGATATTTTACACGATTCTTCTGTGTTGTTACTGTTGACCAATAAGCAAAAAACAGGAACAAAAGGTATTATGACAACCAAATTTTTTGAATACTTGGCTGTCGAAAAACCGATTTTGTGTATCAGAAACGACGAATCTTACCTCGAAAAAACCATTCATGAAACTCAATCGGGAATATCGGCAAAAACAGTAGAAGAAGTTTCGGATTTTATTTTATTGCAATATGCCGAATGGCAAAAAAACGGATACACACATCAACAAGTAAACAAATCTGAAAAACAACAATATTCGCGCAAACGCCAAGCAGAAGAATTTGTATCTATTTTTGGATCTCTTCTTAAGCATACAAAATAGTTTGTTTCCCACAAAGCCACAAAGAACACTAAGAAAATTTAGTGCTCTTTGTGTCTTTGTGGGAAATAAACATCAGCTTATACATATCAAAAAAGAAAATACGCGGATTATTGCTTTTGAGATTATGGATACACGCTTTTTTGAAAATAGGAAAAAGCAATGCAAATACCTTATTTAATTTGTATCTACTAATAGCTTTGTATTTTTTGAGCAGTCTGAACCGATACAAGTATTTGTCGGGAATGATATTGTGTTCCGATAAGTACAACAAGTTTTTAATCCCTTCATTATTTTTTTCAATAAAATCATCGGCAGCATCAAGTCCGATATGTACAACAGGATTGTCAATAAAATGTATGTCAATTCCTATTTCTTCGAGTTGTATCTGAAACAACGTATCTTCGTGTCCGTATTGAGTAATGTTTTCATTGAATTTAACTTTTTCCAACAATGATTTTTTGATAACGAAATTGTTAGACATAAAATTCGACGATTTCGTTTCTCTATACATTCCATAAAACCAGTGAAGATAATACCGATGGTCGGTCGGTGAAAGTTCTGTGTAAATTCTTTTTCCCGAAATTATTTCAAAATCGTTCAAATATGGCAAGTAATTACGAATAAATTCGCCGGAAAATACTTCTACATCACAATCCAAAAAAAGCAGATTATTATATATCGCATTGCTTGCCAATAAATTTCTGATTTTTGAACGTCCAATGTTTTCGTGTAATTCGGTATAACTGCAATGGTTGAGAGTGTCGATTTGCCTGTTTTCTTCTTTATATAAAGAAGACGCGTCGTCGATACAGCGGATTTCGTAAGCAATGCCTGCTTCATTTGCTTGTGCGTGAAGCGATTTGACCAACTGCACGCAATTATAATTGTATATGGGAATGAGAATTGAAAGCATGTGTGCAAATATATAAAAATTGTATAGTTTTTAATTACCTTTGAAGCAAATTTATTCGTAAATCTAAAATCGTAAATTATATAATATGTCAATAAAAGTATCAGACACAGACCTCAAGAAAGCAGCAGGAGAAGGAATAGATGAATTTCTCAACGTATTTACGCAAAGTTATTTAACAGCCATAAACCACGAACTGAATACACAAAGTATGGACAAACTCAACGGGCATCAACACAGTTTGCTTGCGCTTCATTTCTTTTGCGAAGAAGTACGTAACGGCGGTTTTGTACAGTTGATTCAAAACGGTTATGGTGGTTATATTTTTGATAATCCGTTTGCAAAATCATTGCGGATATTTGGCGCACACGAACTTTCCAAGCTCGTTTACAAAGCAAAAAAAATATACGACGAACACAAAAGCGAACTCGAAAAAGAAACCACCGAAGAAGAATTTATGGCAATGTACGAGCAATTTGAAATTTTTGACGACTTGGAAGAACAGTTTTTTGAAATAGAAGAGATAGAAATTGCAGCTATTGCGCATTATGTTGACGAAAATATTAAATTATTTGCAGAAATAGTGTAATATTTCTTTTGACAAGATGTTATGTTTTTTTAAATAAAAAAATATTTTTTGGAAAACTTTTTTCCATTGTATAAAAATTAAATTATTGATAATTAATGTTTTTCAAAATATTTTGGAAAACATTTTGTTTTTGTTGAAAACTATTATTGATTTTTTTTGATAAGATAACATAAATGTCGTAATCTTGCAATGCAATAAAAAACTTTTGTATGGAAAAGATTACATATGCTTATGAAGAAGCGTTTCAATCGTCGCTTCAATATTTTGGTGGCGACGAACTGGCTGCTCGCGTTTGGGTAAATAAATATGCGTTGAAAGATTCGCACGGTAATATATACGAAAAAAATCCGGACGATATGCACCGTCGTTTGGCAAGCGAAATTGCGCGCGTAGAAGCCAAGTATAAAAATCCGCTTTCGGAAGAAGAACTTTTCGATTTGTTTAAAAACTTTACCTACATCGTGCCGCAGGGTAGTCCGATGACAGGAATTGGAAATAATTTTCAGATTGCTTCGCTGTCCAATTGTTTTGTGATTGGTTTTAACGAAGATTCCGATTCTTACGGCGCCATTATCAAAATCGACGAAGAGCAAGTACAATTAATGAAACGTCGCGGCGGTGTTGGACACGACTTATCGCATATTCGTCCGTGTGGCTCACCCGTAAAAAACTCGGCGTTGACATCTACCGGATTAGTTCCTTTTATGGAACGTTACTCGAATTCTACTCGCGAAGTGGCGCAAGACGGTCGTCGCGGTGCGCTGATGTTGAGTGTTTCGATTAAACATCCTGATTCAGAATCATTTATTGATGCAAAATTGGAGCAATGTAAAATTACCGGCGCTAACGTTTCTGTGAAAGTGCACGATGATTTTATGGAAGCAGCTATCAAAAAAATCGCTTATAAACAGCAATATCCGATAGATGCTGCGAAGCCTTGGTTTGAAAAGAAAATCGAAGCCGAATCGCTTTGGAAAAAAATTGTTCACAATGCTTGGAAATCTGCCGAGCCCGGCGTGTTGTTTTGGGATACCATCATTCGTGAATCTGTGCCCGATTGTTATGCCGACCTTGGCTTTCGTACCGTTTCTACCAATCCATGTGGCGAAATTCCATTGTGTCCTTACGACAGCTGTCGTTTGTTGGCAATCAATCTCTATTCGTATGTAAAAAAACCGTTTACCAAAGAAGCAACTTTTGATTTTGATTTGTTCCGCAAACACGTTCAATTGGCACAGCGCATTATGGACGATATTATTGATTTGGAATTAGAAAAAATCGATAAGATATTAGAAAAAATCGATGCCGACCCGGAAGATGAGGATATCAAACATACCGAAAGAATGCTTTGGGAAAAAATCAAAAATAAAAGCGCTCAAGGTCGCCGAACAGGTGTTGGTACCACTGCCGAAGGCGATATGTTGGCAGCATTGGGTTTGCGTTACGGCACAGAAGAAGCTACCGGTTTTTCCGAAAAAATACACGAAACCATTGCAGTGGAAGCCTATCGTTCTTCTGTTAACATGGCAAAAGACCGCGGCGCATTTCCTATTTACGATTTCAAACGGGAAGAAAACAATCCTTTCGTGAATCGGATTAAAAATTCAGACCCGGAATTGTACAAGGAAATGAAAAAATACGGACGGCGCAACATTGCTTGTTTGACTATCGCACCAACGGGAACGACAAGTATTATGACGCAGACAACATCGGGAATCGAGCCGGCATTTCAAGTATATTACACGCGCCGTCGCAAAGTGAATCCGAACGACACCAATGTGCGTGTTGATTTTGTGGATGAAGTGGGCGATTCGTGGGAAGAATTTACCGTGTTCCACCACAAATTTGTGGAATGGATGATTGTAAACGGCTACAATGTAACCAAGCGTTACAGCGAGCAAGAACGTTTGGATATGATTGCGAAATCGCCGTACCACAAAGCCACTGCCAACGATGTGGATTGGTTGCAAAAAGTGCGTATGCAAGGTCGTATTCAAAAATGGGTTGACCATTCTATCAGCGTAACGATTAATTTGCCTGCCGATGTTACGGAAGAATTGGTCGGCGATTTGTATGTAGAAGCATGGAAAAGCGGCTGTAAAGGCGTAACGGTATATCGCGACGGTTCTCGTGCAGGTGTGTTGGTTGCGCCTACCGAAGACAAAGATAAAAAAGATGATAAAGATTGCAACTGTTATCCTGCTCGCACAACAGAACGACCAAAGGAATTGCAGTGCGAAATTGTACGTTTCCAAAACAACCGCGAAAAATGGATTGCCTTTGTCGGCTTGCTCGATGGTTATCCTTACGAAATTTTTACCGGTCTCAACGATGAAGATGAAGGCATTATGCTACCGAAATCCGTTACCGAAGGAACAATAGTCAAAAGAAAAGACGAAGACGGAAAAACACGCTATGACTTCCAATTTAAAAACAAGCACGGTTATAAAATCACGGTCGAAGGCTTGTCGCACAGATTCGACCCGGAGTTTTGGAATTATGCAAAACTTATTTCGGGTGTATTGCGCTACGGAATGCCTATCGACCAAGTAATCAAGCTTGTAGGCGGATTACAGCTGAACAGCGAATCCATCAACACTTGGAAAGCAGGCGTAGAAAGAGCCTTGAAAAAATACATTCCCGACGGAACTGTTCTTGACGGGCAAACATGTCCAAACTGCGGACAAAAAGCGTTGATGTATCAAGAAGGCTGTTTAAGCTGTAAAAGCTGCGGATTTTCGCGTTGCGGATAAGGAGAAGAACGCAAAAAACACAAATTTACGCAAATCAACTACTGTCATTTTTGGCAAGCCAAGCGGCAAAGCCGAGCGGCGAACTTGACCTGCAATCTCCTTTTTTAGGAGATGCTGAACCAACGGTCAGCGTTAGCTAAACAAGTTCAGCATGACAAAAGCAAGAAATTTGCGTAAATTTGTGTTTTTTGTGTCATCTGCGTTCTCTGTAAAAACTTTTTGTGTTTTTAATTGTTTAATTATAAAGATATTATTTTACCTAATTAAAAACATAAAATTATGAAACGAGCATTTGCATTAATTAAATTATGAATAATGAAAATGCGGGTTTTAATATAAACAATAAAATTATTTACGTATGAAAAAGAGATTATTTTTAGCGGGCATTGTTGCCTTGGCAATTGGAGTGAGTGCATGTAATAATCACCGGCAAAAAGGCGAAGATGCGCCGATTGAGATTACGTCAATGAGTAGTAATGCTCGAGTTTCGTTAGATTGGGCAGGCATTTATACAGGAATATTGCCATGTGCTAATTGCAGCGGTATTCAAACAACAGTTGAATTAAGAAGCGATAATACTTACAAAATGACTATTAAGTATTTGGGAAAAGGAGAAAATGCTTTTGAAACTGCCGGAACATTTACTTGGAACGAAGCGGGCAATACGGTTATTTTTGACAATGCAAATGAAAATGGCGGTTTTGCAACGCAATATTTTGTGGCAGAAAATATGCTGATACAATTAGATATGGATGGAAACAGGATAACAGGCGAGCTTGCTGATAATTATGTGTTGCGGAAAAAATCGGCAGATATGCTTTTAATCGGAACTCGTTGGAAATTGATAGAAATTAATGGACAACCTGTAACCGAAGAAAGCGGCAATGCAAACGAACCTTTTATTACATTCAATGCAGAAGGTCAAGTATTTGGTAATGGCGGTTGTAATTCAGTTCGCGGTGTGTATGAATTAGGCGCAGGAGACAGATTGAGTTTTCCAAAACCATTGGCGGCTACGATGATGATGTGTATAAATATGGGCACAGAAGACCAATTTATGAGAATGTTTGAAAACGTTGACAGCTATGCAATTCAAGGTGATATTTTGTCGCTACACAGAGCAAGAATGGCTCCATTAGCTCGTTTTGAAGCGGTTGAAGCAGAATAAAAAACAAAGATATGAATGAAGATTTGATTAGAATTATTGTCAGTGCGGTTTTTATTGTTATCGTATATCCTGTTGCGCGGTTTATTATTAATAAGTTGGTCGATAATGTGGCAAAACTCAACTTGTACGACGAAGCTCGTTCAAAAATGATAAAGAAAACTTTTAATATACTGAATATAATTGTTATAGTTACGATTTTAATCAGTATTTGGGGTGTTGATACCAAAAATTTATTGCTGGCTTTGTCGTCTGTGTTTGCCGTTATCGGAGTCGCTTTGTTTGCACAATGGTCTATTTTGAGCAATGTAACAGCTGGCATTGTGCTTTTCTTTTCCTTGCATTTTAGGATAGGAGATAAAATAAAGATTCATGATAAAGATTTCCCGATAGTAGCTACATTAATAGATATGAAAACATTTTATGTTTATTTAGAAACAGAAGAAGGAGAAAAAATCGCTTATCCCAATAATATGCTGTTGCAAAAAGGAATTTCCATTTGTGAATCGGGAGTTTGTTTGTAAATAAGAGAAAAATAGAATTAGAAAAACCACACTGTTAGTTGATAGTGTGGTTTTTGCTTGTAACACGCTTTCATAAAATCGTTCGTTATGTGCCGTATATTACTTATTTATTCATGTCATATATATTTCTATGTAATTCTTTTTACAATGTATTTTTTCCATTTTTTCTGGTAAACAAGAAATTATCCGAAGAAATTTGCCTTTATCTTCAAACGTTGAAATATCTATACAATTCTTTATATTATCATTGACTATTTCAAAAAATAATAGTACTTTCTCTAAATGTGTTTGTTTCCTATTTCTTTGGGGAATTAAGATTAACGAGGGGAACTTAGATTGTTTAGGTGTTTTTTTCTTGAATACTAAAAACAAGACTCTTTTTTTGGACTTTATCTTTAACAGTTTCTCCAAACCACTAAAATAAGAATACAAGTTTTCTAATTGTGGAGATAAATCTAATTTTTCATTTTTCAAATCTTCAATTAATTGTTCTGCCCCATAATTAAAGACATCAATACATAATACTTTATTAAGTTTGTCAATAAAGTATTCAAATAACCCTTTTACATTTATTTTTTCTAAAATTTCATTCTTTATCAAAAATCCTATCGTTAGTTTTAATCCTCTTCTGCCTGTATTTTTTTCTTCACAAGCGGTTGAAAACGTAATATATAGGTTAAAAAAATCTTTATATTTAACAGCCCTTGTAAACATATCTCCAATAGATATTTCAGCATCAATCTCTCCAATAAAATGGCTTTCTGAATTTTTAATAATTTCTGACCCTAAAATAATCGTATCTTGTAAAGTCGCAATAGGTGCGATTATGTAAGGTAAAATAAAATCTTGCTCGTTGTTATGATAAATATATCTATTCATGGTTGTTTATTTAATTTTTCTGATTATTTTATCCATTATATTACTTGTCTTCCATTTCTTTGAACAGCTTCCAATAATAATTTCGTATGGGATTTCAGATTGTTGAACTGCTTGTATGTGTTGTTTAAAATCTTCTTTAATTTGTTTGACTATTTCTGCAGAACTTGTATCGTCTGGATTTGCAGTTGATAGTAAATCAAATTTATTGATAAATAGAATAAATAGAATAGGTTTTTTAGAGTAGAAATGTTTATTTTTTATCGCTACGATTTGACCTATTTGAGCCCGTAATGCACCAAGTTGAACATTCATATAATCTTTATCTTTGTTTGTTCCTTTGTTTTCTTGAGTAAAAGACACCACATAAATGATTGCTTTTTTAATATCCTTGTTGATTAATTCTGATTTTAAATCGTATTTAGCACCAGGGCTATCGCACATTTTTGAAACAAACTCATAAATTCCATGTCGTATAACTAACCCATCATAATTCCTTTTGGCAACAGTTGCAGACAACCTTAAAATACTATCTTCGGTTGTATCATCATCAGATAAAACTTTACACAATGCGGTTTTCCCAGCGGAAGGTTCGCCCAATATGAGCAAATTTATTTTCTTTTCTATCCACCACCTTTTAATTTTTTTGAAAAATAATATAAAACTGCCTAATCCTATAAAACTCAAAATGGAAAAAATATGTTTTTTAATCCAATTCCATATTTGTTGCAATGTTGTTGGTTCCCAAACACCTATTTGCTTTTCTCTTGCTTCGTTTTCTGCCTCAATTTCAGTTTTTATCGCTTTTGTCAAGTCATTTAATTGAGCATAACCCATCGAAAGAATAAACTCTCTTTTCTTCTTTTCTTCTGGCAAACTCATAATAATATCAACGTATTTTTTGTCAATACGCAGATTGGTTGTATCTACAAAATCTGTTATTTTAGCGGTCTCTTCTATTATGGTTTCTGTTATTTTTGTTTTTGTTTCTGCCCAAACACCTACTTTGTTTTGCTTTGCTTCGTTTTCTGCATCAATTTCTATTTTGAAAGCCTTGTTTACATCTATTAATTTTGCATATCCTTTTGAAAGTAAATGTGTTTTTATATTGGTCTCTGGAGAGATAGATTTTGCCTTAATAGCATCGTAATATCGCTCATCAATTTTCAAATTTGTTACATCTACGGAATGAGACGATAATTTCCTAAATCCGAACAAATCATACGAAATAGTGTTGTTTTCTATTTTTTGAATGTAAATATATTTTGTATATTCTTGTGCATTAACAATATTTGACAGAAATAGTGTCAATAATAATGCTGTTAGTAATGTGATAGTTTTATTCATATAAATCTGTTTTGTTTTTTTATTTTTCAAGTTTGTACGTACTGTCTTTTCATATGGCACATAATAAGTAAATATACGAAAAACCAACTTTCTTATAAATTTGCAAAGCATTGTAATATGCTTATTGATAATTAGTTATAAGGTGTTTGATTGCGTTTTTTATATCGTCATTATTGCGTCAATACAACTTTGTCAATATAAAATACACACTTTGTCAAAATCTTATCTTCCCGAATCCTCCAACATACCTTTAATCTGATTATTGAAATCTTCCGCTTTCAATAATTCTTCGATGGTAAGGTGCATTCTGTATCGCCAATAAAACTGTGCCACAGCAGGATCATTAATCCGCTCTTCCATCGGATTTGGTCTTCGCAGTTTATCGTCTATTGCCAGCCAATCTTGCAACGGAATAATTGTGAGCATATCAGGCGCATTCAAATGATTTATTACTATCTGCCAACAAAGTTCCGGTGTGCAATCTTCGGGTGCGGTGCCTTGTTTCCAAAGAATTTCATTGTAAAACTGCTGCGTAATATTTCTGTCTTCCCGCCACCACATACGAGTAGGCGACATATCATGCGTTGAAGTGGTGCAAACCGACATATAAGGAATCGTGCTCAGATTCTCGAAATTATGGTTAATATCCTTTGGCATACGCTGAATTTCGAGGCTCAAAATTTGCAACTCTTTCATCACCTGCGGCACACAATCGGGAATCATTCCGAGGTCTTCGCCGCATACAAGCATATCGGTGGCGGCAATCAGTGCGGGAAGTTTCCTCATCGCTTGCTCGCTCCAAAATTGGTTGTGGCGATGGTAGAAGAAATGGTAATAAAGTTTTTCAAAAGCGGCTTTTTGTGCATTATCCAAGTCAGCAAAAGCACGGCTTGTGTGTCCCATAATGCGCGGATGGAATTTTTCGGGTTCGCGCTTGTCATGTATAAACAACACTTCGTTGCACAGCTCATACAATCCTGCTCGCAATCTGTTTGCTTCCTTATCGTTTTTGTCGTTGAACAACGCTTGTATCTTTTTTTGCGTATCGCAAAAATCTTTCAGCGCATACCTTTCATCGCCGATAGGCGTCAAATATTCTTTGATTACTTTTTTTGTATCATCGCCAAAAAGTTCGGACAGAAAATGTTTGCGAATGTAAGGTTTCGTCATGCTGTCTTCATCAAATGCAAATTCCCAATTATTGTGTAATTCATCGGTAGTGAAGGGAAGAGCAGGACTGAAATAACCAAGCAATCCTTGCACCGAGTGAAGCGGAATTTCCCAAATTCGAAAAAAACCTAAAATATGGTCAATCCGGTACGCATCGAAATAGTCAGCCATTTTGCGGAAACGCTTTGTCCACCATTGATAGCCGTCTTTTGCCATTTCGTCCCAATTATAAGTTGGGAATCCCCAATTTTGCCCGTATGCCGAAAAAAAGTCGGGCGGCGCGCCGGTTTGCGTATCGAGATTAAATAAATTTGGCTCTGTCCATGCTTCCACGCTGTTTCGGCTGATGCCGATTGGTACATCGCCTTTAAGCGATACGCCGTTTTTATTCGCGTATTCTTTTACTTCAATCAATTGTTTATCAAGTAAATATTGAGTAAAAAAAGCAAGGTCCACACATTTTTTCATCGCCTTACTTTCTTCCAACAGTTTAGTTAGTTCCGCTTTGTTGTATTTGTTGTGCATTTTCCAAATGCTGTAATCAGCAGTGCTATATACATCGCGAAAATAAGTAAAGCAAGCATACGGAAATAGCCATTCTTCGTTTTTTGCAATGAATTCGTTATATGTTTTCGATTGCATAATTTCTTGTCCTTGTTCTTGAAAAAGGTCGTTTAAATAATTATTTTTCAGTTTAATAACCTGTTCGTAATCAAGGTCTTTTAGCGCGTTTAATTGTTTGGCTGTCTTTTTATATGCTGCAAATAATGTTTTGTCTTTTAATGGCAATTTATGCAATCCCAAATAAATAGGGTGGAGTGCATAAATAGAAATAGCGTTGTATGGATAAGAATCAGTCCATTTGTGAGTAATAGTCGTGTCGTTTATCGGCAATACTTGAATAAATTTCATGCCTGTAGCTTTTGCCCAATCAATCATTTTAATCAAATCTGAAAACTCACCGACACCAAAACTTTTTTCCGAACGCAGCGAAAAAACAGGAATGGCAACGCCGCCTGCTTTCCAATGTATCCAGTAATCTGTAAGGTCGCGATTAATCGCGTCCCTACTGCGCGGTTTTCCCCATTCTTTGGCAACTATGTGGTTGTTTTCTTTAACGATATAATAATAATTTATAGGGGCGCGATTAATCGCGTCTTTACATATTTCTATGGTCAATTCCCAAACAGCAGCGCTTTTGTTTACCATATCAACAGCCTTGTTTTCGTCGCATTGTCCAAGTTCGGGAAGCGAGCCGCAAATACAAATTGTTTGTCCGAATAAAACTTGATGGTTAATTTTAAAATGTATTTTCATATTTTAAATGTTTATTAAAAAATCGAATACGCCAAAGATACAAAAAATATTTGTAAATGTTTGCTTCGCGTAAATGATCCCGCAAAGACACAAAGAACACAAAGTTTTCTTTGTGGACTTTGTGTCTTTGTGGGAAATATTTCATCAAATTTCGTATCTTTGCATTATTATGCTTAACGATTTTTTAGCAACCAAAATAACCGCCCATTTCCCTTTTACTCCGACGGACGAACAGCATTTGCTCATCGAAGAGTTGTTGGCCTTTCTCATGTCTCGGCAAGATATGGAAGTTTTTGTATTGAAAGGCTTTGCCGGAACAGGAAAAACATCGGTTATTAGCGCGTTGGTAAAAACATTTGTAGAACTGCAACAAAAATGTGTGCTACTGGCTCCGACAGGTCGCGCCGCAAAAGTTTTTTCTGGTTATTCGGGTGAAAAAGCATTCACGATTCACAAAAAAATATACAGGCAAAAAACAACTGCGTCTGATGCTTATTTTTCGTTAGCTGAAAATTTGCATAAACACACGCTGTTTATTGTTGATGAGGCTTCGATGATTGCCACTTATGCAGGTGAAGGAAATAACGTATTCGGAACAGGTTGTTTGCTTGACGATTTGATTCATTATGTATATAGCGGCGAAGGTTGTCGTTTGCTATTGGTTGGTGATACGGCGCAATTGCCGCCTGTTATGCAGCAAAACAGTCCTGCGCTCGAAAAATTGAAATTGGAAAGTTACGGTTTGTCTGTTCGCGAGTTTATGTTGGTCAAAGTATTGCGGCAAGCCGAAAAAAGCGGTATTTTATTTAACGCAACAGCTTTGCGAAATCGTATTACGGAAGATAAAACGCATCTTTTTCCGTTTTTTCAATTGCATGGTTTTTCCGATATTGAAAGAGTTTCGGGCGAAGAACTGACGGATAAAATAAATATGGCTTACGACGAAGTCGGACTCGAAGATACGATTGTAATTACGCGCTCAAACAAGCGGGCAACTATTTATTCCTTAGGAATCAGAAACAGAGTGCTTTATAAGGAAGACCAAATTACAACGGGTGATTTGTTAATGGTTACGAAAAATAATTATTTTTGGAGCGAAGAATACGAAGGATTAGATTTTATTGCCAATGGCGATATTGCGGAAGTGGTACGCGTAAGAAAATTTTATGATATTTATGAGCTTCATTTTGTAGATGTTACGCTTCGTTTCCTTGATTATGACATGGAAATTGATGCGCGAATTTTGCTGGATATGTTGCAAACGGATACGCCTGCTGCAGTTACGGCATTGAACAAGCAATTGTTTTCGGCTGTTTCGGAAGATTATGCTGAAATAAGAAATTCGCGCGAACGAATGAAAGCAATGCGCAAAGATCCGTTTTTACAGGCATTGCAGGTAAAATTTGCGTATGCCGTTACTTGCCACAAAGCGCAGGGCGGACAATGGAAATATGTTTTCATCGACCAAGGACAAGTTTCGGAAGAGCAATTAAACATTGATTATTACCGTTGGCTTTATACAGCTGTTACGCGCGCCACGGAAAAGGTATTTTTGGTGAATTTTTCGGAAGATTTTTTTACCAAGCGATAGTTCTTACGAAATTTTTAAAACCAATTGAGTATTAATTCTTTAAAAAGATAAAAAACTTTTATTCTCATAATTTTTGCATATCTTTATAAATAAAATAATATAGACTATGAAGAAACAATTAACAATAGCGCTGGTGGCGCATGACCGCCGTAAAGCGGATATGGTCGAATGGGCGGTTTTTAACGCCACAATGCTGTCGAAACATAAATTAATTTGCACCGGAACTACGGGCGGATTAATTCAAAAAGCGTTTAATGAAAAAGACATTGATGCCGATATTACTCGTATGAATTCGGGTCCATATGGCGGCGATGCAGAAATTGCAGCTTTGGTAGTACGCAAGCAGGTTGATTTGGCAATCTTTTTGATTGACGACCTAAACGCGCAGCCGCACGAAGCGGATATACAGATGTTGTTGCGCCAATGCCGTATTCATAATGTGCCTATCGCTTGCAATCGTTATAGCGCCGATTTGATGATTACAAGTTCTTTGTGGGACGACGAAACATATGTGCCCAAAGAGCCTCGTTATGTAAAATTTGACAGAGAATAATAATAGTTAGAACGCGAATTACGCAAATTTACGCAAATTCAGAATGACAAAACTTGCGTAAATTTGCGTAATTCGCGTTCTAAAATTTTAATACTCTAACGTACGTCCTTTTGCTTTATCGATTTTCCTCATGACCGCTTTTTCTATTTCGACAATGAAGAACACCGCTATACCTATCATAAACGGATATTGAAAAGCAGCAAAGTGCAATGGAACTGTTCCAAACGCATTGTTCATAAATGGCAAATAAGTAACCGAACCTTGCAATACAAACAACAACGCACAAACTACCCAAACGGCTTTGTTGCTAAACCAACTTTCCTTAAAAGCGTTTCCTCTGACGGTGCGGCTGTTGAACAAGTGGAACATTTGAGCAATTACAATGGTTTGAAGTGTAATGGTGCGTATAATTCTTTCGATATGCTCAGCATCCATTGACATGTTGAGTAAAGATAGTTTTTCGAGTAAATATGTATTTTCCTTTAAATATTGGCTCATTACAAGTGTCGAACCGCCAATCAATATAGAAACAAACAAAATACGCCATATAAAGTAACTGCTCAACAATGGTGTTTTTGGCGAACGCGGTGGTCGGCGCATAGTGCCCGGTTCTAATTTTTCAAATGCCAATGCCAATGAAATAGTTACAGAAGTAACCATGTTTACCCACAGAATTTGAACCGGTGTAAGCGGCATAAATGTTCCAAAAATAATGGCTGCCATAATCAAAAACGCTTCTGCACCATTAGTTGGCAAAATAAACAAAATTGTTTTTTTCAAGTTATCGTACACTCTGCGTCCTTCTTCCACTGCGGCAACTATGGTACTGAAATTATCGTCTGCCAACACAATTTCGGCAGCCTCTTTTGTAACTTCAGTTCCTTTGATACCCATTGCAATACCGATGTCAGCTTTTTTCAACGCGGGTGCATCGTTTACGCCGTCGCCTGTCATGGCGCAAGTAATGCCTTTTGCTTGCAAGGCTTTTACCAATCGCAGTTTGTGTTCGGGACTTGTGCGGGCAAAAACATCACAAGTCATTACCGCTTCCTGCATTTCTTCGTCTGTCATTTGCTCCAAATCTTTGCCTTGTAAACCTTTAGTGCCATCACCAATTCCAAGTTCTCTGGCAATAGTACGAGCTGTATCTACGTGGTCGCCCGTAATCATTTTTACGGTAATGCCCGCTTCTTTACATTTCTTAATAGCCTCAATTACTTCTTCGCGCGGTGGGTCGATAATTCCGGCAAGTCCCAAGAATACTATTCCGTTATGAATATCGCGGTGGTCAATTTCAGTTACGCTTTTGTCCACAATTTTGTATGCCGCTCCGATGGTCCGCTGTCCGCGTGTAGCGATTGCCGAGATTTGCCTTTCCCAATGTTCTTTTAAAAATGGGTCTTGACCTTTTTCGGTTTTCTCAAATTCGGACATTTCCATTAATTTATCCGGCGCACCTTTAATATAAATAATATTGTGGTCGTCTTTTTCTACCAACGTAGCCATATATTTGTATTCAGAATCGAACGGAATGGTCGAAATCCTGTTCAACGGTGTGTGGTCAATGTCCGCTTTTTGGAACAACGTAACCAAAGAACCTTCTGTTGGATCGCCGTTTATTTTCCAAAATCCGTCCTCATCTTTAACCAAAGATGCTTCGTTGCAAATATTAAAAGCTTCGATAAGTTCTTTTAAAACAGGTTCTTTGGCGAAATCTACTTTTGGACAACACTCACGCACCGTTGCATCGTTACCGCAATCTGCATTATCGCAATTGTGCATTATATCTCCTTCGGGCACATAACCTGTTCCGGTTACAAAATATTCTCCATCTCTTGTTTCCAAGGTTTTAACGGTCATTTCGTTTTTGGTCAATGTCCCTGTTTTATCCGAACAAATCACCGAAACCGAACCTAAGGTTTCCACCGAAGGCAACGTGCGCACAATGCTTTTTCGCCTTGCCATATTTTGCACACCAATGGAAAGAATAATTGCCAAAATGGCAGGTAATCCTTCGGGAATAGCTGCAACAGCAAGCCCGATAACCGACATTAAAAGCTCTTTAAGATCAATAGATCCGAAAAAATATCCATAAAGGAATATGAAGGCAGCACCGATTACAATCACGACAGAAACCACTTTTCCAAACTTTGCGGTTTGTTTCAACAACGGCGTTGTCAATGGTTGAACATCAGACATCATTTGGTTAATTTTGCCCAATTCCGTATTTGCGCCTGTGGCAATCACGATTCCCATTCCTGTGCCTGCACTTACAGTTGTACCCGAAAATGCCATGTTAATACGATCGCCAAGTTCTGTGTTTTCGGGCAAAGCATTCACTTTTTTCTCCGTTGGTACAGATTCGCCGGTAAGAGCCGATTCTTCCACTCTCAAATTGTCTGCTTTGATAAGCCGCAAGTCGGCAGGAATTTTATCGCCCGGACTGAGAAACACAACATCGCCCACGGTTAAATCCGATGCGTCGATTTCCATGCGTATTCCGCCGCGAATGACCTGTGCTTTCAGCGAAAGCATTTTTCTGATGTTTTCCAACGCTTTTTCAGCTTTATTTTCTTGAAAAAAGCCTATCGAAGCATTTACTACGGCAACAAGCAATATAACAATGGTATCAACATAATCTCTTATGAGAAAAGTAACGATTGCCGCTGCAAAAAGAATATAAATAAGTATGTCGTTAAAGTGTTTTAAAAACTTTATGAATTTATTTACTTTCTTTTTCTCGGGCAGGAGATTTTTTCCGAACTTTTGCAGACGTTCTACTGTTTCTTTTTCCGAAAGTCCTTCAACACTGTTTGAATCGGTCAAATTGATAACTTCTTCAACTCCAATAGAATACCAATTTATTTTCTCTTCTACTGTGTTTTTCTTTACATTTTCTTTCATTTCTATCTGTGTTTTTTGAAAATTTTTGTATTTTGAACATAAACAATTTGACTTCGCATTTTGTTTTGAAGTTAAAGTTGTTTTTATGCCTCAAAATTAAATAAAAAAATGAAATTCATACAGCAAGAAATGCTGATTTTTCATTCATTTGCCTGTAAAATCTAATTTTTTATTTAAGTTTGTAACATCATAAAAAAACAAATAAATTTTTACAACCATGAAAAAAGCAATCATTTTATTCGTATTCAGCATAGTCGTTAGCGGATTGTATGCACAAAAAAACAATGTTGAAGTTCTTTATTTCAAAGCAAAATTGGGTTGCTGTCAATCTCGCGCTTGCAACACGCTCGAAGCTGATATAAAAGCAGTTATCGACAGAAATTTCAATGAAAAAGGCGTTACATTCAAACAAATTATGTTGGCAGATGAAGCCAACAAAGCATTGGTTGAGAAATATAATGCCAAATCTCAAACCGTAATATTGGTAGCAAGCGACAAGAAAAAGAAACAAACATCGGTTGATGTGTCGGACATTGTGCGCAAATACACAAAAGGCGGAAGCAAAGAGGTTTTTGAAAAAGAATTGACAGATAAAATTAATGCGCTTTTGAGTGCAAAATAATGGTTTTGTGAAAGATATTAATTCATAATGTAATTAAGTGTTGAAATTACAATGGCTTGAAAAGCCAAACTTTTTCATAACCGCAGCGTCAACGACCTGCGGATAAACGAACTCACGAAATATCTGCCTAAAAGGCAGAACTAAAATATGAATAAGATGATAAGTAATAATAAAATCCTGCTTTTAGCTGTGCTGACCGTTGGTTCAGGCAATGTGTAATTGTATTGTTCAACCGCAGGTCGTTGACACTACGGTTATGAAAATCAAGCCCATTCGGGCTGAAATTCAACAGTGTTTTAACTTTTAATTCGTGTTAATAACAAATAAAATTTAAAATTATGTCAAATGTTGTAATAGAAACTATCGGGTATTTAGCACCTGCATTCCTTGTGCTTTCGTTTTTATTTAAGGATATGTTTAAATTGCGGTTGATAAACAGTGTCGGCTGTGTGTTTTTCATCGTTTACGGTTTTCTTATATCAGCTTATCCGGTGGTAATTGCTAATGCGATAATAGTGAGCATAAATATGTATCACTTGTTTTTTAGTAAAAAGAAAATATCTGAACCTTGATTTTCATAAGATTTTCAAAATTAATGGGATTTTATTTTGGAAATTTTGGTTCTAGTATAAGAAATGTCGTAATTAAACAATAAACGAATATTCGTGTTATCTTTTATTGTTGTATATAATAAATATCTATTGATTTGATAGTTTTTGAAATAAAAAAGAAAAAATAGCATAAGTTGCAAATTAATGCTAGTTTTGCAAAATATCAAATGTAGGAGCATTTGTTTTTTCGAAAGATACTATGCTAAGTGGAGAAATAAAAATTAGGAATATATTTTTGCAAAAAAACTGTAGTGTTTTTCCGTAGATTGCATTTTATTATACCTACAGTTAAGCATATATTGTTCCGGCAGAACTTTGTAATTATATAATAATATAATTTAACCACTATAAATATCATTATATGAAAGTATTTGTGAAAAAAACACTAATCTATTTATCCTTTTTATCTATTGGCGGAGCAATCGGATGGCTTGCAGGACTAAGCAGTTCACCGGTAATAGGAATGATTTTATCCTCATTATTGAGCATTATAACAACTGTTATTTTTGTTTTTTTTAACTTGAAGAAGAAATCTAAAGAAGAATACGCGATGAATCCAGAGAGCATTTTATATTTAGGTGTGTTTTTTTTTAGTTTGGTCGTATTTGGAACAGTATCTTTAAAAGTTAGAAATAATCTATATTTCATTGGTATGAATATAGAAAAGAAAACAAATGAAATTTTTGATATCTTGAAAGTAAAACCTGATTATGATTTGTATTATTACGAAATAAGCAGATTCGAAAATGACTCAATAGATAGAATCAAATACGAAATTAGTAAATTAAACTCCAAAACTCCAGAAAATAGAATTAAATTAGACAGTTTACGAAATATTGTTAAAATAGATAGCCTGCGAAATATCATTATAAGAGATAGTTTACAGAATAATAATTATAACAAACTATTAAAATTTTCTATTTCAAAAAGTCTGATTGAAGATAAATATGGTATATCCTTGGATTTAGATAAATATTTTAAAATATTGTCAAAAGATACGATTAACATAATAACTAATAATATCTTTTACGAAAATATTATTGATAAAAAACCAGCTAGTAATCTTAATATTGATAAAAAATCAACAAGTATTCTTAATAATAATCCTAGTATTAATGAAGTTCGTTCAAAAGCATCTGGTTTTATGGATGGAAAGGATAATAATAAAAATCGTTAAATTGCTATGTACAAGGTATTTATAATAACAGTTGCATTATTAAGCATCGTTTATACTTCAAGTGCTCGAAATTATGACTCGGCACAAGAGTATGAAGATGATGCTTTAAAATACGTTTATACAATTCATTATGAAGGCGGTAGAATGACTGCTTTTAAGATAAAGGGATATCAAGGATTAATAACCTGCTTACATGGATTTGCAGGCGTTTTATCTGACTTTAATCGCTATGAAATAGAATCTATCACATCACATGATGGAGTAAATAAAATTTATCCTTCGCCAAAGTATGAAAACCTGAGAATAAGAGTTACTAAAATAGATATAAAGCGAGATATTGCGTATATTGATATTACTGACATTGAGGATTTGGATCCGTATTTTAAAAAAAATGAAGGATTTGAATTCATTGAAGATTACGTTCTTCAAAAAGATGTGGGTTGTAAAGTCTATCATTCTGGTCCTGCTGAGAAAAGAATAATAACAATAACGAAAGGAGAATTTCGTTATAAAGCTTCATTTTGCAGTCAAAATAGCAAAGAGTTACTTCTTGATGAAAATACTCCTGTTTTGGTTACTGACATTACAATATGGGAAGGTGATTCAGGTAGTCCAATGGTTGAATCAGGTAGTAATAGAGTCGTAGGTGTATGTTTTTATTCATTAGATTATGGCTGGGCTATTGCATCAACAATAAATATGAATAGATTAAAATTATGCTCAAAACTTGAGGAAAAAGATAAAACTATACTAAAAGATTTCTACGATAAGAAAACGAAGAAGAAAAGAGATGATGAAAATTTTAAATATTCCCCCTACGAGTTCAG
>Ga0082212_10003359_pt1 | contig 22737 bp, 18 predicted proteins | sample TergutNt197P3_FD_71548 | JGI IMG/M metagenome (GOLD analysis project Ga0082212, IMG submission 71548) | Neocapritermes taracua P3 segment gut microbial communities from Petit-Saut dam, French Guiana - Nt197 P3 | ecosystem: Host-associated > Arthropoda: Insects > Digestive system > Gut ...
AGATATACCGCCGCGCCGTTTATTGGAAAGCAAGCGAAGCTCAGCGGACTTTGCGACGACGCGGTAAGGGTGGAAAGGCGAGGTAAGAGCTCACCCGGCGGCTGGAGACAGCCCGCCGCTGTAAACTCTATCCGGAGCAACACCGTGGAGAGAGCAGGGCGCTGCTATGCAGTTCCCAGGGCCGGCCCGGCCGCTCTCAGGAGGTGGCTTGAGCCCGCCGGCAACGGCGGGCCTAGATAGATGGCTGCCCAAAGCGCTCCAGCGTTCACAAATGAGCGCTCTGACAGAATCCGGCTTATAGGCTTACTCACACTCATTTTTGGGGGTGCGGCGTGAAGAAGAGGATCGCTGCGTTAGTCGTTGTTATTTGCATTATGGAAATACTGATGCCGACCGTTTCGAGGGCCGCGGTCGTGCCGTACTTTATGGCGGTCAACGATGTGTTGCTGCCGTTTGGCGACGACACGATGCCGTACGTAAGCGGCGGCGAGATATTCGTGCCCCCGGGCATGCTTTACTATGCGGACGTTTGGTCGATCGCTTCTGTTGACCTTGAATGGGTGCGCTTGTACAGGGGTTCGGGAAAGCTCATCGATTTTCATACTGCGAGCGGGGTTACGCTGGATCAGGACGGCGAGGTCCTGCCATGGCCGACGGCGCGCAGGATCGGCGGCAGATTTTATATCCCGCTCTACCCGGTCTGCGAGTTTTTCGGCCTGACGCCTGAGATAATAGATATTGACAGGAGCATAATTCCGCAGGAGCAAATGCGGGTCATACGCATCACGTCGGTCAACAGCGTCAACGGGCAGACATTCGTCGGTTTGAACAGGAACGCCATAAGGACTGCGTACAACGAGTATTACGCTCCGCCCCCGCCTCCTCCTGTTTCGCCGTCGACGGTTCCGTCACCCGGAGTAACCGGCGGAGGCGGCGGCAGCGTCCCCACGGTGACCCCGACCCCAAGCGAAGAGCCGCCGCCCACTTACGGCGACGTTACGATATATCTCAGCTTCTACAACATATCTGCCGGCGGTTATGACGTGCTGCTTGAGCTGATCGAAGCGAACGCTTCGTCGGATTACAGGTTCTGTTTTTTCGTCAGCGCGAACGACATATATGAGGATCCGGGGCTCGTTCGTATGGTTTCCGGCAGCGGCCACATAATAGGGATTTGGCTGGAAGAGGGTACGATCGAAGAGTACATCGAAACGTCAGAGCTGCTGTTCGAGGCCGTGAAGATCAGGACGATCCTTGTTTCGTCCGAAGACGAGCCGGGAGCGGAATCAAGCCTGTCGGGCTGCGGAGGCCTTATCTATTGGGGGGCGTCGCAAAGCCTTATGTATGACGACACGCTGTCCGTCGAAGAAGTTACGGATTTACTTCCGACGGAAAGCGGCGTAAGACAGAATCTCATGTCGTCATGTTCAGTCAACGCAGCGCTGATGCTGTCCGGAATTCTTTCTTATCTCAGGGAGTTCGAGTACAGGGTGGAGGGCATAACTGAAACGGTCGCCCCGCCGAATCTCGCCGCCGAGACGACGCGGTAGTCCGCCGGGCGCGCGTCTGTTTTTCAGAAGAGTCATTTGGAGGTCAAAATGGGTATTGACGCTGATCTGCCTGTAAAAGCTCTCAGGGCAGTAGTCCTTGCGGCGGGCAAGGGTACGCGGCTGCAGACCGAAGACGACGACGCGCCGAAAGTCATGCGGCAGGCGCGTGGTAAGCCGCTGCTCCGATATGTGCTGGACGCGTTGTCTTTTATGAAGGAAGAGGACATAACGATCGTCGTCGGCTATAAAAAAGATGAGATCATCGACCGGTTTCAAGGTTACTCGTTCGCGGTTCAAGCCGAACAGTTGGGGACGGGCCACGCGGTAATGGCGGCGTCGCAGGCTCTTTCCTCGTTTGAGGGTTCTGTGCTCGTTTGCTACGGCGATATGCCCGTCGTCAGGCGCGATACATATGAAGCTCTTGTTGAAGAGCATTTCGCGCGAGGTAACGACTGCACGATACTGACCGGAGAAGCGGCTGCCGTCCGGGGCCAGCCTGATGCCGTTCAGGGTCAGCCTGAAGACGTCCGGGGCCAACCAGCGGCTGACCGGGGTCAGCCTGAAGCTGACCTTCCTTACGGGAGGGTCATACGCGACTCGAACGGGGATTTTCTATGCGTCGTTGAAGACAGGGACTGCACTCCGGAGCAGCGCGCGATCAGGGAGCTCAACAGCGGCGTCTATGTTTTCCGGGCTCAGCCGCTCATGGAGTCCCTGAAGATGCTCAAAAACGACAATACTCAAAATGAATACTATCTCACCGACGTTCCCGCGATCCTGCGCGAAGGGGGCGCGGCGGTCGGGCTGCTGAAGCGCGACCTTGGAGATGAGATGATCGGCGTCAACACGCTTGCGCAGCTCGCGCAGGTCGAGAGGATACTTGGAAAAGAGGAGTGAAAAGCGCGCGGAGAAAAGAAAATTTCGTTACAATTTTGCGCAACATCCATGACGCCGCATATATCGAATATCGAATTCTTAGTACAATTTATCACCTGAGTTTTCATGTTTTGGGTCGCCGCCCGGCCGTAAACGGCTTGATAATAAAGGTTGACAAACAGGTTCTTTCATGTATAATTACCTACGCGTCAAGTTTTTTCGCGAGATATGTTCAACGCGCGTCGCGTTGAGCCGCAACGGCGTTGCGCATGTTTGCGAAACGAACCGGAATGACGACACTATCCTTGCTCCCGGACGTGTTCCTGATAATTTCGGGCCGCCGGGGGCCATCAGACCAGAAGGAGGCATACCAATTGGCAAAAGCTACGGAAAACTACGAACTTATGTACATCATCGACGTGGATCTTGGAGAAGAGGAGATCAGCGCGACGATAGAAAAGTTCAAAGCGCTCATTGAAGCGAACGGAACGGTGAACGAGCTTGAGGAAATAGGAAAAAAGAAGCTTGCTTACCTTATAAACGACAAGCCGGAAGGCTATTACGTACTCGTAAAGTTCACATCAGGGCCCGAGTTCCCGGCGGAAATCGAAAGAGTGCTCAGTATCACCGATGGTATCATGCGCTCGCTGATAACTGTTATAGGAGAGTAATGTTGGCGGTTGCTCTCCGATAGTTTACGAAAGGAATGGACTTTGTTATGAACCAAATAGTTATTATGGGCAGAATGACCCGTGATCCGGAACTGCGGCATACGCCGAACGGCGTCGCCGTCGCGTCGTTTTCGCTGGCGGTCGACAGAGGGTACGCTTCCAAGGAAAGCGGCGAAAGGCAAACGGACTTTATCGACGTCGTGGCGTGGCGCGGAACTGCGGAATTCGTATCCAAGTATTTCACGAAGGGTCAGATGACGGCGGTAACAGGCCGTCTGCAGATCCGCGACTGGACCGATAAAGACGGCAATAAGCGCAGGAGCGCCGAGGTTGTCGCGGATAACATCTACTTCACAGAGAGCAAGAGAAGCAGAGAAGCCGCCTATGGCGCGGCGCCGGAAGCGAAGGACGACTACAGCGCCGACTACTCATCGCCTGTGGAGAGTTCCGACTTTGCCGAACTGGACATGGACGAAGGGGAATTACCGTTTTAGAGACATGATCGGAGGGCCGCCCGGCAGCAGGGGCAAACGGCGGCCCTCCGAAAAGCCGGCAGGCGTTTTGATTTTTTATGGAGGTTGAATATTTAGTATGGCAAACGACAGAGAAGGAAGGAACCAGGGGCGCAAACGCAGGAAGGTATGCCAGTTTTGCGTAGATAAATGTCAGGACATTGACTATAAAGACGCGGCGAAGCTTCGCCGCTATATATCGGAGCGAAGCAAGATACTGCCGCGCAGGACGACAGGCGTATGCGCGCAGCATCAGAGACGCCTTATGGTGGCGATCAAACGCGCCCGTCAGGTCGCGCTTCTGCCCTATGTAACGGACTGACGTTATGCTTAGGACGCATCTTGCAGGGCAGCTTCGCAAGGAGAATATAGGTGAAAATACGCGCCTTTCCGGTTGGGTAGACTCGATCCGCGACCATGGAGGCGTGATTTTCCTTGATTTGCGGGATTTCAGCGGGATAACGCAGGTGGTGCTGCACGACGACGGAATGCTCGAAGGCGTGTACCGCGAAACGGTCATTTCCGTTCACGGACTCGTTCGCGCCCGTGACGACGACGCGGTAAACCTGAAACTGGATACAGGCGAGATTGAGGTTTTTGCTGATAAACTGGAGATTTTGGGCACGTGTAAAAACAAGCTTCCTTTTGAAATCAACGACTCAATGGCGACGCGCGAAGAAATCCGGTTGAAATACCGGTTCCTCGATCTGCGCAATCCGGCGCTCCACAGTAACATCGTTTTACGCGCGAAAGTAATCAGTTTTCTCAGAAAGACGATGGAGTCGCTGGGGTTCATTGAGATACAGACTCCGATCCTTACCGCCTCCTCGCCGGAGGGCGCGCGTGACTATCTTGTTCCGAGCCGGAAGCATAAAGGCAGGTTTTATGCCCTGCCGCAAGCGCCGCAGCAGTTTAAGCAACTGTTGATGGTGTCCGGGTTTGACAAATATTACCAAATAGCGCCGTGCTTCCGCGACGAGGACGCGAGGGCGGACCGTTCGCCCGGCGAGTTCTACCAGCTCGATTTTGAGATGGCGTTCGCGGAGCAGGAGGATGTGTTCGAGGTTGCGGAAACGGTTATGTACGCCGCGTTCAGGGAGTTCTCGGATAAGAGAGTTTCAAAGCCCCCGTTTCGCCGACTGACGTACGCCGAGACGATGCTCAGCTACGGCACTGATAAGCCGGATTTGAGAAATCCACTCGTTATCCGCGATTTCACAGAGTTCTTCTCCGCGGCTGATTTTCCGCTGTTCAAGAACAGGCCGGTTCGCGGCATAGTCGCGAATTGCGCGGGAAAGCCGAGGAGCTTCTTCGACAGTTCCCTGAATTATGCCACAGGAGTCGGCCTGAAGGGCCTCGGCTATTTAACGTTGTCTGAGGGCGAGTTTAAAGGCCCGATCGAAAAGCACCTGAGCGGCGCGCAAAAGCAGGAACTCATCGAGTTGTCCGGTATCAAAGACGGCGAAACGCTGTTTTTCGTTTCAGACGCCGCCGCGGTCGTGGACGGGCTTACAGGTCAGATCAGGAACTGGCTTGGCGACGCGCTCGGGCTGGTCGATGCCGGCTCGTTTGAGTTTTGCTTCATAACCGATTATCCGATGTATGAGTATAACCAAGAGACGAGGGGCATAGATTTCACCCATAATCCGTTCTCTATGCCCAACGGCGGGATGGAAGCCCTTGAGACGATGGATCCGCTGGATATCCACGCTTTTCAGTACGATATCGTTTGCAACGGCGTGGAACTGTCTTCCGGCGCCGTGCGCAATCATTCGCCCGAGATCATGAAAAAGGCTTTCGCCATTGCCGGATACCCCGAGGAGGAACTTGAGAAGCGTTTCAACGCCCTTTACTCCGCGTTCCATTACGGAGCGCCGCCGCACGCCGGCATGGCGCCCGGAATAGACCGGATAGTAATGCTCATCGCCGGCGAGGATACGCTGCGCGACGTCACCGCGTTCCCGCTTAACAGCAACGCTCAGGATCTGCTTCTGGGCGCCCCCGGCGAAGTGTCTGAAAAACAGTTGAGAGAGGCGCACATAGCGATCCGGAAGTAAAGGCGCTGTTGATAAAATCAGCGCTTCAGCAATAACAAATGTGAGCTGCGCCCACAACCCAAAAAAACCACAAGATTAACTGCTTGCTCCCTCCGCAGAGATTACTCACGCGCCGCGCGTCTCTTTACCGAGTCCGCATAAAAAAAAACGCGTGCGCGCCGGAAGCGCGCACGCCGCTTTTTATCAGATCATCAGCGCTTGCCGCGTCTTTTCGATACGGCTACGCTGCTCAGCGCCAGATAACGGGTCGGGTCTTTTGTGCTGATCTCTTCGTGCAGGTACATCAGGTATACCGGCCCCGTAACATTCAGGGAATTCGCGGTCGCGTAATCTTTCATTCTTGTGGGGAGATCGCCGACTTCGCCGTAATAGCCGCGCGCGAATCCGATCAGATGATCGCCCGCTTTTCTGGTGTGGGCGCCGGTCGGGTCCAGGGTTATGAAGTGATCGGGGCATAACGGCGCTTTGATGAATGAATCCAGATCGTCATAGTACCCGCCGACAGGGAAGCTCAGGTTTATGTGAAGCTCCGATATCTGAGAAATATAGCTGGAAAGGGGATTAATAAATGAATCCCCCTCTTTATAGTCGTTGCGCGGCCATAAGATCATCGGTTTCTCTTCAAGATTCGCGACGGAGATCAAAGATTCGTCCACGTTGACGCCAAGGTTTATCAACTCGCGCCTGCTGTGTATGATCGAGTAGCGTTCATGCAGGTTCTTCATCTCCATATCCATCTGGATCTCCTGCTTTTCAAGCAGGTACAATAACCTGGCGGGGTCGCGCTCCTGCCGCAGTTCGGCGATCGTCTTGAGAGGGATCTCAAGTTCGCTCAAGACCGTGACGAAGTTCAGCGCCAGCAGCTGCTCCGAAGAGTAGTAACGGTAGTTAGTTTCGGGATTGCGTTTCAGCGGGCAGAAAATGCCTATTTCATCCCAGTAACGCAACTTTGAAGCTTCGACGCCGGAAATCCTGGAAAACTCCTGGATCGAAATGTAATCATCCATCTTAACCTCCATCTCAAGTGTTTTTGGAACAGATAGGAATGAAAGGATGGAGGTACGCGCAGACTGCGTATTTGGTTATTAGTTCTTTCACGCTAACCTCCATCTCACACATTACACATTGCGGATATTTTACTATATATACGGTTAAGAATCAACACACTTACGTGAAAACATGGTAAAATTATCAAGCTTGTTTAAAGCCGCTTTAAGAAAAACCCCCCGGTTTCTGCTTGGAAGCGGAGTTTTTTTTATGCTATTTGTTGAAAATAACACAAAAACCCACTCATCGTACGCTTTTTTTAGAACCTGAAAACCTACTGTTTGTAACATTTACAGGGCTTTTTCATCATCAGCGACGCAAAAATTTCAAAAAAAAATAAAAAATTTTGAAAAAACATATTGACATTAAAGCAGCTTTAACATTTACGATAGGCACATAGTTAATCGACCCCGGACATCAAGACAGGAAAGGAGGGAAAGTCATGAGCCTTGGTGAAAAGCTGAGAAATCTACGGCTAAAGACGAAGAAGACTCTGCACGAGCAAAGCAAGATTTTGGGTGTATCAATGAACTCCGTTTACAGATGGGAACACGATCTGGCGGTCCCAAGAAAATCAATGCTAAAAAAAATGGCCGATCTTTACGCGGTACCGCTTGATTGGCTGCTCTCGGAAAGCGCCTCTGCATCACTTGTGAGCGAAATAGAACAGAAGCTGTTGGGCATGTTTAGGAAACTGTCTGATACTAACAGATATATGGTTTTAGGTTACGTGGAACGCATGTGTGTTGAGGAGTATGGCACTGATAATGCTTACTAGGTATTATACTTCGTTGTTTTATGCCAACCTGCGCAATCGACTTACCTCCCGATTCGCAGAAACGGCGCGCAGCACTAAAGACCGTTTCCCCCGGTCCGCCTGCAATCAAACAACAAACTTGGATGACAGCGAAAAGCTGTCATCCTTGTTTATTAGGACAGGACTCCATATCCGGCGCCAACCGGAGTTCCGGACCTTGCGCTGCGCCCCGCTTGATTATCGGCCGGGCTCCAGGTTCTTCTCAAGGAAACCGAAAATGCGCTCCACGCTGCCGGAAGACGCGTAACCGGGATCCGCGTGAAGGAAATCCTCGCTCAGATCAAGTTCCGCAGAACCGTCTCCCGCGACCGCGTTTATTTTATCACACAGCTCGACAGCCTGCTGATACGGAATAATGGGATCACGCCTGCCGTGCTGCAGCAGCGTAGGCGGGACTCCGGGGTGGACGACGTCTATCGGGTTGCAAAACCGGACAAGGTTCGGAACCAGCTCCGCTTTTATGCCGAGCAAAATATCAAGGGACTGCTCCGCTCCCGGCGCGAACGCGCGCGGGAATCCGGACTCGTCGTAGTGTGAGTGGAACTTCGTAAAGTCCGTCGGGCCGAACTGTTCTACGACGGCGAGTACGCGGCACGCCGGCGTTCCGGGTCGCTCGTCAAAAGCGGCCTGGCCCTGCGTGTACGCCGCCATCATAGCCAGATGAGCGCCGGCTGAAGCCCCGCAGAGCGCCGCGCGCGACGGGTCGAGGAGATAGTCGCCGGCGTTTTCCGCGGCCCAGCGCAGCGCTGCTTTAATATCAAACAGGTTGTCCGGGTACCGCACATTCGGGATCAGTCTGTAGTTCAGGCTGATAACAGCATAGCCGCGCGTGACGCCGCCGATGAACGGTACTAACTGCGTATCGGCTTTATCCCCGCGCATCCATGCTCCTCCGTGAGCGAAAAACACAACCGGGAAAGGACCGTCGCCGTCGTCGGGCAGGTAAATATCCATAGACTGATCCGGGTCGCCGCCGTAACGGCAGTCGAGGAATTTACGCCGTATGCCGGAGACGTCGAGGGTCAGTTCTCCGAGCCGGGCAAACATTTTTTCCACGTCGCCCGGCGGAAAGATCTTGATTTCTTTCAAAGGTACCTCCATTCCGGCCTGTGCCGGCAGTTATGGGTCAGTCATAAAGGTATAAGAGGCGGGATAACCGGCGGCAGGTCAGTCGAACAGCGCGGACGCTTTCGCGAGGGTATCGACGATTTCGATATTCTGAGGGCAAAGGCCCTCGCAGACGCGGCAGGCTACGCAGTCCTTGGCCTTTCCGCTGTTCCTTGTCACCATTTGGTAAAAACCGTCGATGTTTGTTCTTGTGTTGTATACCAGGTAATTGTTGTACGTTTCGATCACTACCGGAATCGGTATTTTTGAGGGGCAGTCGTTGACGCAGTAGCGGCAGGTGGTGCAGGGGATGCGGGGAACGGCGTTGAAGGTTTCGACGGCTTTGTCCAGCACAGCCTGCTCGTCGGCGGTCAGCGGCGCAAAGCCCGTGAATGTGGCGACGTTATCCGCAACTTGTTCATATGAACTCATCCCGCTCAGAACGACCATGACGCCTTCAAGCCCCAGCGCGAATCGCAGCGCCCACGACGCCATGGACGCGTTCGGGTTTGCTTCGCGCAGAAGGCCCGCTATGGGGGAAGCGTCTCCGGTAAGCATTCCGCCTTTTATAGGTTCCATTATTATTACCGGCACGTCGAACTTCCGGGCGACCTCATACTGACCGCGCGAGTTCACCTTAGCGCTGTTCCAATCAAGGTAGTTGATCTGGAGCTGCACGAACTCGGTTTCGGGGTGCTTTGTGAGGATCTCCTCGAGATTCTCCGGCGATCCGTGGAAGGAAAAACCGATGTGCCGTACAAGCCCTTTTTGCTTCAGATCGGCGAGAAACGCCCATGCGCCGAGCTTTTCCGCCTTCTCGTTTTGCATGGAGTTTATTCCGTGCAGCAGATAGAAGTCCACATAATCAACACCGAGCCGTTCGATCGACGTTTTCCATTGCTCTTCAATTTGCTCCGGCTTTTCAATGAAGTTCAGGTTGAGCTTTGTCGCGATCTGAAACCGCTCTCTGGGATAGCGCTTCACGACGGATTCGCGAAAAGCGACCTCGGCGCCTTCGTAAACGAACGCGGCGTCAAAGTATGTTCCTCCGTTATCGAGAAACTCGTCCGCCATTTTGCTGATCTGCTCCGAATCGAACGCGCCGTCGACGCGAGGCAGGCGCATGTAGCCAAAACCGAGCTTTGCGATTTTTTCCGTTATCGTGTTTGACATAATTTTCCGTCCTCCTTGGTTTTTACTGCATTATATATCAATAACAGCGTTAAGTGAAGAAAAATTTTTGCATTATGCGAGTAAGACACCTTTCATACGTAACTGTTCACTGTCTGCCCATCAGGGGCTGCGTGGTATGGTTTTTTTGTTAAGGGAATACCGGTGAAAAGGCCGGTACTGACCGAAACAATAAAAACCATGCCACGCAGCGCTGCAAACGGGATGCCCCCTGAATAGTAACATTCATACCTTTCCCGGCTTCTATTGCTTAATGTTAAATGTAGGACAGCGTGTCCTACATTTAACATTAAGGCATCAAGCGCCCCTGAACAGTAACTGCGTCGCTTACTGTTCACGGGACGCCGCGTCTGTACTCTGGCTCGCATTTGCTACTTCCCGTATCCGGCGGCGTAGTAGTTCATCAGGCAGCCCTCTGTGAGAATAACGCGTTCGTCTTCGCTCAAACCGCGGCACTCGAGCGTGATATCGCTTACGCGGCCTCCGGAGACGACCTTTGCGGGGAAGGTCTCGCAGCCGGACAGTATTGAGTCGCGCGCGCCGGGGATATATATCCAGTCGCCGTCCGAAAAATCAAACGGAACTCCCGCGCCGACGGTGAACGGCGCGACGCCCCAGTTGATGCAGTTCGAGCGGTAGCGCTTCGTCGCGTACTCATAGCAAATGTTCGCGAGTCCGCCGAGGACTTTCTGGCATGAGGCGGCCTGCTCCCTCGCGCTTCCGTCGCCCGGTTTTTTCGCGAAGACGCACGAACCGATCGACGTATCCGCGATATCACCGCCTGTCATATTCAATACTTCCACGGCTTCGCGCGGCGGCGTCCCTGCCCGGCGGGATTCTTCGAGGGCGCGGACGGCTTTGCTCGCCGCGACGTACCCGGGGACGCGGCGGGACAATGTGAACTCCGATAAAGCGATCGGGTTAGAGCGGTATGACGACGTCTCGCCCGAGGGAATGAGCTCGTCGGTCGTCGTGACTTCGTCGCGGATGACTGCGCAGAGCTTCAACAGCATATTTGCTTCCGGTTTCGGAAACTCAGGCCAGTCAGTTATGTTCGGCCCGAGGCGCAGCTCAGCCGACGCGTCGGGTCTTCCGAAGCCGTCGTAGCAACGTTTATCGTAAACACTGCCGTCATAAATATACTCCCGCTTTACCGTTTCGTAGTCGATATCCGTTGCGGCGGTTATGACTCCGCCGTTTATCGCCGTGGCCGCGATCGACCGGGCGTCCATCAGCGCGACGGCCGCTATTTGGCCGTTTGCGGGTTTTGAACCTTCGCGGTTCGCGAAGTTGCGGGTCGCGTGCCTTATTGAAAGCGTGTTGTGCGCCGGGGTGTCTCCCGCGCCGAAGCATGGGCCGCAGAAAGCGGGCTTTATCAGCGCGCCCGACCGCATAAGCGTCTCTGAGATCCCGTCGCGCGTTATTGCCAGCGACACAGGCGTCGAAGAAGGGTAGACCGACAGCTCGAAAAAGCCGTCGCCGACGGACCCGCCGCATAGTATGTCGGCGGCTTCGGAAATGTTTTCATACATCCCTCCCGCGCAGCCGACTATGACGCCCTGCTCGCAGACGACCTGCCCGCGCTCGTTTATGCATCGCAGCAGGTCGAGGCTGACATTTCCGCTGAGCTCTTTATTGCATTCGTCTTGAGCTTCGCGCAGGATGCGCTCCGGTTCGCGCTGCAGTTCGTGGATCGTGAACGCTTTCGACGGATGGAAGGGCAGCGCGATCATGGATTCTACCACGGAAAGGTCGACGCGGGCGATACTGTCGTAATACGCGCCGTCTTCGACGGTCAAAACGCTGAAATCCTCCGGCCTGCCGACGTTTTCATAGAACGCGCGGACTTCCGTGTCTGTTTCCCATATCGACGACAGGCAGCCGGTCTCGGTCGTCATAACGTCGATCCCGATCCTGAAATCCATCGAAAGCGACGCTATACCCGGTCCCGCGAATTCGAGTATTTTGTTTTTCACCCTGCCGCCTGGGAAAGTCTCCTTAATGAGCGCCAGAGCGACGTCGTGCGGGCCGACTCCGTGTTTCGGCGCGCCTTCGCACCAGACCAGCGTGACTTCCGGCGGGTCGACGTCGTAGGTGTTCTTCAGGAGCTGTTTCGCCAGTTCCCCGCCGCCTTCTCCGACCCCGAGCGTCCCGTAGCAGCCGTAACGCGTATGAGAATCGGAGCCGAGGATCATCCTTCCGCAGCCGGCGAGCTTCTCGCGCGCGTATTGGTGGATGACCGCGTGATTGGCGGGAACGAAAATTCCCCCGTACTTGATCGCGGCGGACAGGCCGAACGCGTGGTCGTCTTCGTTGATCGTCCCGCCGACGGCGCACAGGCTGTTATGGCAGTTTGTGAGCGCGTACGGGAGCGGGAACCCGGTCATGCCGCTGGCGCGCGCGGTTTGTATGATGCCGACGTATGTGATGTCGTGCGAGACGAGCGCGTCGAACGTCAGTCGCATGGGAGCGCCGTCTCCCCGTGTTTTCTCGTGGGCGCGCAGGATCTTGTACGCCATGGTTTTCTCGCGGTTTTCTGTAACCGTGTCCGGCCCGGTTACGGGTACGGGTCTGCCTGAGGACAGGCGTACGCCGTCGCTTGAATATTCGATCGCAGACATACTCAGATAGCTCCTTACTCATATACTCGCGCTTCCGGGGCGTCTGTGACGCCGCCGGCGCGGGTTAACAAACTCTTAACAGATTTTAGCACGGACGTAATAAAAAGTTCAACCTATGTACACACTTTTAGCGAAGAAATATGTTAAACTTTCAACAGATTTCCCTCATAAAAGACTATCCCTGGCGCATGACGGACGGAATACCGGTCAAGCGGCAGGGATAGACCATTTTGTACTATTTTGGCGGCGGGAGTTATTGCAGGGGAGAAAAAGATGTGCTATACTTTTTCCAGCTTAAAATGATTTTGTAAGGAGCGTTGAAGGTAATGTATGAACTCAAATATCCAAACTTGTTCTCTCCGATTGTATTGGGCAAACAGTTCTTCCGAAACAGGCTTTTCGCCTCGCCTACGGGCTATCAGAACGTAAATGGCGACGGGTACTTAAACGAAGGCGCCGCCGCGTATTACGGCAGGAAGGCGATGGGCGGCGCGGCCAGCGTGGCGACGTTCGAAGGCATCGTCGACGGCGAGCTCGGCAGGGGCAGCGAAGGTCATATTTGTCTGGACACGCCGAACAAGGGAATAGGGCGCAATCTGTCCAACGTCGCGTACGGGATAAAAATCTACGGCGCGGTGGCGTCCCTGGAGCTGGCGCATACGGGAATGTTTGCCAACCGTTCTCTCGCGATGTTCGGCGCGGAAGCGAAGGGGATTGCGTACGGCCCGGTCGAATGCGAAGTCGCGGGCAGGCTGATCCGCCCGATGGACGAAGAGATAATCGAACGCACGATCCGTAAATACGGGGAAGCCGCGGCGCTTGCCAAGCAGTGCGGCTTCGGGATGGTCACGGTACACGCCGGCCACGGCTGGATGCTGCACCAGTTCCTGTCGCCGATCACGAATACGAGAACTGACAAATGGGGCGGCCCGGACATTGAAAACAGGGCCCGGCTCGCGATAGAGGTGTTCAAAGCCATACGCAAGGCAGTGGGGCCCGGATTCCCGATCGAAGCTCGCATAAGCGGGTCGGAATGTTATGACGGCGGGTTTGGTATAGACGTCGGGATAGAGATAGCGAAACAGTTCGACGACTATGTCGACCTCATCCATGTTTCGGCGGGCAACCATGAGGTCGACGAGGTGTTCGCGGTGACGCACCCGAGCATGTTCCTCGAGGATGGCTGCAACGTGCAATACGCCGCAGAAATAAAGAAACACGTCAAAACGCCTGTCGCAGCCATCGGGGCCCTCTCCGACCCGGCGCTGATGGAAGAAATCATCGCAAGCGGCAAAGCCGACGTGGTGGAGGCGGCGAGGGCGCTGCTCTGCGACCCCGACCTGCCGAACAAGGCCCGCGCGGGGCGCGAGAAGGAAACTAGGAAATGCATGCGCTGCCTCGCCTGTTTTTCAAACGAGCTGACCTATGGCGAGCCTTACTGCGCCATTAACCCCGAGAGCGGGCGCGAACTTGAAATGAGATACGACGTCCCGCCCGCAGCCAAAAAGAAAGTGCTTGTCGTCGGCGGTGGCGTCGGCGGGATGCAGGCGGCCCTAACATGCGCCGGCAGGGGACATGAGGTGACGCTGTGCGAAAAGGGCCCGCGTCTTGGAGGAGTCCTGCGCTGCGAAGAAGACGTGAGCTTTAAGAAAAAACTCGGCTACTACCTTGATCAGCAGGAAGCCGCCGTTATGAAAGCCGGGATCGACGTCAGGCTCAATACAGCCGTGGATCCGGAGTACGCGGCGCGGTTTGCGCCGGACGTCATAATCGCCGCGTTGGGCGCCGCGCCGCTGAAACCGGGTATCCCCGGCATAGACGGCGCGAACGTGATGGCCGCGCAGGACGCGTATACGCAGCTTGATAAAGTCGGAAAAAGTGTCGTTATTTTGGGAGCGGGGCTCGTAGGCGTAGAACTGGGGCTTCATCTGATAAGCAACGGCCGCAGCGTTTCGATCGTGGAGATGCTGGATCATATCAGCGACGGTGGAAATTTCCTGCATATTCCCGGGTTGAAAGTTGAGATAAACAGGCTCGGGCTGAAAATAGATTTCAACACCAGGGCAAAAGAAATAACGCCCACAGGCGTCATATGCGAAGCCGGCGGCGCTGAAAAGACTTACGATGCCGATACGGTCGTGTACGCCGTAGGGCAATCCCCCGCGAGAGACGCGGCGGTCGCGCTCGGCGGCTGCGCGCCGGAGTTTCACATGATCGGCGACTGTGTCGCGCCTCGCAATATTACCGACGCGACCAGCGAGGCGTTCATGAGAGCGAGAATCATCGGCCGGTGATGTTAGGTAACCGCTGATCAAATCCAGAGCAATATTGCGATTTAATCAGCGCTCACCTTGGTATTTGGATTATCGTATGACATTTCCCACACATCGGAGTATGTAGCCAGCGGACAGTCAGATAGAATGCACATCAGAAGAAAGCATTCATAAGGGTTCGCCACGTACAACTCACCCATCATGCACTCATTTAAGATCTCGTTTGTGCTGTCGACAAAGGCGATGTATCGATTTTTATTGTCATCTGCATATCGCTCGTCCTGAGAGAAAATAAAAAAGTTCAATGTCATCAGATCAAACCGGTCGATGGCAACAGCGTTTGCAAGTATTTCCGCAATATGCTGACGACTGAAGCGTTTACTGATGAAGTGTTTTGACAGCATTGATTCTGATAGTTTTTCAAGATTACCTTCCCGATTGACAGGAGTGCCGCAGCATAGGACTTTCTCTACGTCGCCCTCGGTGACGTCGTCAGACGTCCATACTTTCGCTGAACGGCGCTCCTGTTCGTCTGCGTTGAAGAAATCAGCGATGAGACTTTTACAGTTCATGTAAAGGACATTGAAGCGGTTGCTGACTGTTGTACTTGATTTGGAAGGATGATCACCGCTTCTCATATCAGCTAAATATCTCAGAAGAGTCTCATCGTTCGTGATCTTCTTCATATTTTTCCGTATGTTTATCGTTTTGTCATCATTTATTGTACAGTTTGATAGCGTTGTGATGTTCTCCAATTGCCGTTTCAGCGCAAGCATCTTTGGGAATTTAAGCCCGTTCCTGTAGCAATACCAGTATATTGCCTCGCCGGACTCCTTGAAGTTGAAATCACGTTCGCGCAGGGCTTTTGTCAAAAAATCGGACACATCACCGTCGTTCATATTTAGGCCAAACCCCAATAAGAATACTGTGGAGCGGTTAACAGACGACTGAGTCAGCCAGTTTTTTGCCAAAGAGCCGATTTTCGCGGTGGTTTCGCTAAAAGATTTCGGCGTATAGTTTTCCGCGAATGAGTCGACGATTATATGCTGATAATCACGAATGTCGATTTCGTTATACTCCCCGGTCATTCCCGCTTTTAAGTATATGTATCTTTTCAGATAGTCGCCGAACGGGATCAGACGGATCTCTTTATTCAGGAAATCGAAGATAGTTTCCGCGTCCTTGTCCCTGAACTCGGATAAATCCACCGCGTCATAAAACCCGTTCTCTGCTCTCTTGGTAAAGTCAAGAGAGTTTACTATTGATTGGCTGAACTTATCGATTGAGTCAAAATCAAGGTTATTTTGCATAGATAACACCTACATCTTTGTTAGCGTCTTTCTCCATCTCCTCGAACCGTTCTTTCGCGGTCGAAGACCCCAGCGCCATGGCGTTGTAGTAGTAATACTTAGCTGTTTCAATGTTTTTCTCCGCAATTATCCCATTGCTGTAGCAATCTCCCAGGTAAAGGAACCCTTCCGCGTCTTTGCAGTCGAACAACTTCATGAAGTAATGCTCCGCGTCATCCGGGAAACCGGGTATCGACAGATAATAACGTATCAGCATCATTATCGCGCTTGCGTTGCACCGCAAGGCGTCGCGGTGCTGCGTTTTCAATGAAACCAAAGCTTCATCCGAAAGATTCGACTGATATTGCGAAAGAGTAATGAATTTCTCGACTGCGTTGTTGTACTCAAGTATCCTTGCCCTATAATCCTCGATCTCATTTTGCGTCAGCAGTAAATCATTATAACTCACTTTCGCCCCGTCGACCCTGGCGCTGAACTGCCGCTCCCAGCCTTCCATTTCCCCGGACATTATAGATTGGTAGTTTTCAAACATGAGTTTCAGGGAGCCTTCAGAGTTGTGCGCTATATCGAAGTTTGTGATCCTGCTCATGTTTGTCCTATTCTTCGATACTTCGGCCTTCAACTTTATTATCCTGCCGTTGATATCAGCCTTCATATCATTTAGTCTGTCCTGCTTTAGCTCTTCGCCTATCTGTTGCTTAATTATCTCGAAATACGCGTATGAGATCTCCCGGGCGCTTAAGTATCCGAGTTTCGTCCTTACGCCGGCGCTGACTTGCTTTTCCTCGTATGCGAGTTGCATGTACAGGCCAAACCCCATGTATACAGCCGCCAAGTCGGTGAGTCTTTCGTTTTCTATCAAGTCGTCGAGCTTGATCCGCCTTTTCCTCAATAAGTGATGGGCGCACTCATGGCAGCAAATAGCAATAATTGCGTTCGCGTCGTACTGAGGTTCAACTGATATTATAACTTTTCCGTAAAGGAAACCGGTTTCATTGTATGTGCCTGTAGGTTTATTTAGTTTTGCTTCAGGCGACGGGATCACATCTTCCCTAAATATTACCTCGACGTCAACCCATTGCTTGACCATACCGACATGCGACAGTATCTCTCCAACGAGTTCTTTTACTACCGATGCGTCTTTTCCGGAGTCATTAACGTAACGGGACAGCCTGTTCTTTATCGCTGCGCTGACACTGTACTCTTCGAATGGAGGAGCGTTCAACTCTTTCCACAGAAAAGCGATTTTCTCATCGATGCTTTTCTTTTTTTCCGATTCAAGCGAATATATATCCGAACTGGATTCGCTGCCGCGTGATGTGTGGTGGTCAAACCGCTGCCCGTTTGCCGCTTCGTTATGCGGAGGGTTTTGCCACTGACGCGCTCCACTGCCGCCATTTCCTGTTTGATATCTGCCGGCCGTGAACGGCTGGGTCTTGTTTCTCAGCGCCTGGATCTCATTCCAGTCCCTTTCGTCAAACACTTTTTTCTTGAGCGTGGTTCGCAGTTTTTGGATATACAGGAACAAGGCGACGCTGACAGCCACAAGGAGCAATGCTGTGAAAAGAGCGCCGCTTTGCGTTGACTGATTTGCGGCTATGAGTAATGCGATCAGTGCCGCGCAAACTGCGATAACAAGAAGTTTCTTTAGCCTGTAATACAGTTTTGTCCGCTTGATCGCTTCCGCTGTCGAAACGCTCAGCGGCTCTCCGCATGATTTGCAGAACTCGGCTTCATCCTTATTCCTTTTTAAGCAAATGTAGCAGATTTTCATGGTAGTGTCTCCCGTATCGGTTGGGTATTTCTCAGTTTTTTACCTTCTGCGCGGAGAGCTTTCAAGTTGGAGCTGTTTTTAGGGATGGACACGACCTTAACGGCGGCATAGGTTGTCACGCCGTACTCCTCGCGAACTACTTTGTAGACTTTTCCGAAAGAGCCTTCACCGATTTCCCCGACTAAGCTCCATTCCGGCCATATAGTTCCCAGTTGCTCAATTCCCATAGTAATACTCCATTTTGCCTATGTTACGCTATGCTTCTTCCAAAGGTGGAACATGCGCTGCTTTCGTACCTCGCAAAGAATAATGGATATATTGTCAACACCGCCGTTCTCAAGAGCTTTGCGCATCAAGTCATTCGCGGCGTCAGATGCTTTGTTGTGTGTTGAGAGCGTGGAGCACATCTCACTTTCGGACACCATATCTGTAAGCCCATCTGAGCAAACCAAGTATCGGTCGCCGCTGCGATACGGTCCCTTTGCGATGTATGGCTCAATAATAAACTCTGTTTCCGGAATGCCTAAGTTTTGTGTCAGCGGAGGTTTTGCGTCATCTGTGCCTGTCACACTGTGATCATGTGATATCTGAGTGAGTCTGATGCCGCTGTGCAGATATACTCGACTGTCGCCAAGATTGCATATGTATACGTCGTTCATGCCAAACATCAGTATAGCGGCAGTTGTTCCCATTTGGCGAATATGGTTCTCCTGCTGGTACAGACATATTCTATCATTGATTACAGAGCAAGTTTCCAGCAAGAACAGCTTCGGGTCTTTTTTCGATTTAGCGCGATAGAGCGTGTCAAACTGGCTTGCAGCGATGTATGCCGCCATTTCTCCCCGCTGCTCTCCGCCCATACCGTCAAAGACAGCGAATGCGGGAGTGTCGGTTGCTTCTGCGGAGCCGGAGAGGGTTTCCGGCAAACCCTCGTTATTGCTTTCAAGAAAGGTAGCCGCACACCAAAAATTATCTTGATTCATGCTTCGGACATGGCCTTTGTGGCAGAGAACTGCGTAGTTGATCGTATACTTCATAGGTAAGCTCCTGTCTCATCTGAAATTACTGACGCAGACTCGATATCACCAAAAGGCTAAACTTCAATAAGTCTTATTGTTATAGAATAACTACCGATAACCCCTGCGTCAAAATCGACGTCATCAATCAGGACGCGTACCGGTATCCTCAGCGCGCCTGGGCTGGGTGTAAGACCACTAAGGTCAGCAATGATTATTATGTTAGACTCTGTGATGTTTTCCAAGTCTGATTGCTGACCTCGAACACTTACAACTACTTGCTGTGTCAGTATCTCATATAAATAACCGGGAGGTACGTTGATACAAGTAATATCGGACACATTTACTTCATTAAGCTCAAGTTGCGCTATTTCTACTGTGACTAGCGCCACTGTTCCGACTGAGTTGCTGTTGATATTATATGGCAGCACAATTGGGAATGTGAAGGATTCTGTAAAAGCAAACCCTGTAAGATTGACCGATCCTAGATTCACACGATTGAAAGACTCAAGCACATCTTGTTCGCCGGAAACTGATATTGACGGAGGCTCGATTGTCACGATGGTGTTTTCCGGGGTCGCTCCAGCACCATAAATAAGCTCAATGGTGAGCAAAACATCCTTATTTGCTTCGCTTTCACCAGAGACACTAACAGATGGTGCATGCAGCATGCTATATGCAGAAATAAATTCAGACTGTATTCCCAGCGCTCTGGAAACAATGTTCACAACCTCGTACGCAAGACGCCTTTCCGCCACAGCGAAAATCCTATCTTCGAGAAGAATCTCAATTTCGAGGGTTTCGACATTTCCTTGTTCTCGACTGATCAAATCCAACGTTTCACTAATCTCATAGTTGTTATCAAGTATCAGTCTCCTGTAGTTTTCAAGGTCATCAACTGTGCCATAGGGGTACTCTTGTATGTCTGCGGGATCTGTGCTTAAAGTAAAACCATGTCTGAAAAGGTCTTCTCTCAGTTCGACTGCACTGCGTAATATCCCGTCCAGTTCCCCAGGCACAGGCATGTCAAATACTACTGATTCAACTATGATTTCATCAAAATTGATATTGACTAACGTGGTCACATTCACTCTACTCGTTCCTAAAACCGGGGTAAGTAGTTTTTCGATTGCTGCGGTAATTTGGAGGCCAAACTGTTCAGACAAAGCTTCATGAAATCCGGTGGTAGAATGTAGGCCTGAATCTTTGTCCCCATATGAGTTTTCGCCGTAGGGGTTATCTGAAGCACTACTTTGATAACCGCCGGGGCTTTCGCCGCTGTTAGTGCCAGACGGCGGACTAGAAGTGCCGGCCCTTCCGCCGGTGGGGGGGATGTTGCTGCCATTGTCACGATTCACAAGCGGAAAAATGACACCGAATAATAGCGCAACACCGCATATGAGGAGGCCTATTAACAATATTATGGCCATTTTGCGTGCAACGCGCGTGTCTCTTTTTGAGAAAACGGGTTCGCTGTCAGGCATGCTAATATGGGGCGTCGGGGGGATAGCAGCCCTTCGTCCGGGCAAAGTTTCGCCCAAGTCATCAGAATCCGGGTGGCTCTCTTCACGTTCTTGTCGGATGATATCAGGATTCCACGATTCGCTAAAGATGGGTTGTGTGTGGTGATACACTCCTGCTAACGCAGCTTCCAGAGCTTGCTTGAAGTCTGTCGCGGACCTGAACCGCATCGCCGGATCGAATTCGCAGGCCCTCAAAATCACGTTAGCCATCTGCGGGCTCGCTCCACGGGGCGGCGGGAGAGGCTCGCCTCTGAGCCGCCGTTCAACGGCGTAACTATGCTCATCGTGCTGTATCATCTGCGCATCGGGATCAAGAAACGGCAGCCGGTTTCTGTTAAGAAGCCTGTAAAGGACAAGTCCAAGCGAGTACGTGTCCACCGTTGCGTCATACTTTTTCGCTGCCGCGACTTCCGGCGCGATATAGTTACGTGTGCCGACCGAGGTCATCGAATTTGCGGCGCCTGTGTTCTCAAGTTTCCGGGCGATACCGAAGTCTCCGACCTTGAAATCACCGAACGACGTAACAAAGATGTTTTCAGGTTTTATGTCCCTGTGGATCACGTTATTCAGGGCGCATATCTCCAGTGCGGAGCATACGTCCCGCCCCAGCTTGATAACGTCGGCCTCGGTAATCTCCGTGCTTGCTGAATAATCAGTGAAACAAGTAAGAAGTTCCATCCGTATAAAGATGTCCCAGCCGATCTCTCCGACCTTCTCGACTACCTTGTAGTCTTCGACTGCCACTATGTTCGGCGCGCCTTTCATCGACACCATCAACCTGATCTCGCCGACGAAATCCTTGACTATACCCTCCAGGTATGAGCGCGACGACGACTCGTCGTAACCTTCTGCGCGGAGAGCTTTCAAGTCGGAGCTGTTTTTAGGGATGGACACGACCTTCACGGCGGCATAGGTTGTCACGCCGTACTCCTCGCGAACTACCTTGAAGACTTTTCCGAAAGAGCCTTCACCGATTTCCCCGACTAAGCTCCACTCCGGCCATATAGTTCCCAGTTGCTCAATTCCCATAATAATACTCATTCCTTGCTGCCGAAACTTCTGCCATTATAGTAATAAAGAAAGCCTCACCAGGCGATATTAGGACACCAAGCTGTACGTAATCACCAACGATGCAACTTAAGTCGTCTATAGACCTATTGGCATGAGAAACCGATACAGAATACTATGTTGGCCCCTCAGAAACATAGACAACTATTGTGGCAGGCGTCACTACGGTTTCTCCGGCACGCTCAACGTATATTACTGTTCCTACCGGAGCCGGGTCGTTATAATACTGGAAATCAGGGGTAAAGCCAAGTTCTCTCAAGGTAGTTTCAGCATCCGCAGCGGTGCTGCCAACCATATCCGGAACAACGCTTTCCGATCTGTCCGGGCCTCCGCTGTAACGTATAATTACTGTGTTGCCGCGCTCTATTGTTGTGTTCGCTTCAGGTATTGTATGGATTACGTACCCATTGACTGCGTCACTGGCAACTGGTTCAAGAACGACATCCAGATCCAGATCGAGACTGTTAAGCAGATTAATTGCCTCGCTATAATGCATATTCATTAAGGCCGGCATAGTAACCACCGGCTCTTCGCCGATTGAAACGACCAGCTCGACGTTAAGTCTTCTGCCTGCTGATGGTGCGTTACGAGTAGTTCCTTCAGTAGGGTCCTGCGAGATAACCACTCCCGGCGCATACGTGTCACTATACTCGTCTCTTCGAGTGAAGTTGTAAAGCTCGTCATACCTATCATTAGCAGTAATCAAGCTATACTCTTGACCTACAAAAACTGGTATTGTCAATACCGGCGTTTCAGAAACATTATACTCGTCTCTATTCAGAAAATAATTTACGCCATAATAGATTCCAAGCAAGCATAACAGCGAGATGATTATTGATAATGTGATCGTGTCTTTCTTTTGCCATGTTCTCTTACCGGTTCCGAACGAGTCAGTCTTGATGTTTACTTCAGCTCTGCCACTATCTCCGGCGCCCGGAGATTTCCGCCCTCTTATCGTTTCGTTGCCATTGTCAGAGTAGTTCTGCCTGTTGGCTTGACTTGCGTGGATATCGTCCTGTGCTGGTTGGCTAACTTCTTGTTCTATCATAACGCTTTCACGTATTCCTGACTCGTAGAAGATAGGCTGGGTTTTGTTATTCGCACCGGTTCTGATTTCTCCGAGAGCATTCTTAAAATCTGTCGCAGACCTGAACCGCATCGTAGGATCGAACGCGCAGGCCCTCAAAATCACGTTCGCCATCTGCGGGCTCGCTCCACGGGGCGGCGGGAGAGGCTCGCCTCTGAGCCGCCGTTCAACGGCGTAACTATGCTCATTGTGCTGTATCATCTGCGCATCGGGATCAAGAAACGGCAGCCGGTTTCT
>Ga0082212_10003360_pt1 | contig 22728 bp, 26 predicted proteins | sample TergutNt197P3_FD_71548 | JGI IMG/M metagenome (GOLD analysis project Ga0082212, IMG submission 71548) | Neocapritermes taracua P3 segment gut microbial communities from Petit-Saut dam, French Guiana - Nt197 P3 | ecosystem: Host-associated > Arthropoda: Insects > Digestive system > Gut ...
ATAAGGTTGTTTATTATTATTCCCTAATTACAATAAGAACCGGAGAATGGACAAGCAAAAAAACCGATTTACGACATTTCTGTTCCGAATCCTATTGATTTTTTAAGGAGTAACCCCGTCGGGGCTGTAACATTACATTTCCAAAAAAGGATAAAAATCCCGTTCAGCACATGAAGATGAGCGGGATTTTTCTGCATGGAAGTATCGGCAAAAATGAATGTGTGTCGATCAAGTTAGGGCGACTGTCATCTTTCTCATATTGTGACCGATGGCATATAACCCCCACTCAACTTTTACCTTTTCAAGGCCCCTGAGGAGAAATCTTCGCGCACCAAAATTACTCTTGATGTGCCGATATTGGCGGTTTTCATTCTGGCAAGCAGGGGAAACGGGTGCCCATTTCCCCGCTCGCGGCTTGCTGGGATGTATCCCAGACCCTATCAAAAACTTCGTTTTTGTTAAGCCGGCTCCGCCGTCTGCTGCAATGAACAAGCGTTCATATTTTATAAGAAATCCTTGCCGCAAGTTTTCCTAATACCCCGATTGGAATAATACGAGTAACGGCAGAAGTTAACCGTCCGAATTTTCGATATAACAGATTGAAAAGCAAATATGGTTTGCGCTGTATTTTGTTTTCAGGATAGCGGCGGATTATATTTTTGAAAGAGTAAAATTGCCGATACATCCGGCGATAACCTTTGTAAAGTTCCTCCGCCGTCATACCCATAGGCTCGAACACAACATTCGCCGTATTGTATTTCCCCAAATCCATGTCAACAATTCGTCCGGCGGCTTCCATGCTTTGATATAATTCTGTTCCGGGATATGGCGTGAGTATGTGAGAGGTCAGCGTTTCTATCCGCATTTTTATCAGCCAATTTAATGAACGGTCAAAGGTATCGGCATCATCGCCGTCCAGCCCGAAAACCATACTCGCGTTTATCATAATGCCGCGACGGTGAATAGCTTCCACAAGAGCCTCATATCGCTCTACTTTATTATCCTTGTTCACGTTTATCAGTGACACTGTATTTATTGATTCAAAACCGATAAATAAACTCCGGCAGCCCGTCTTTGCCATAAGGTCAAGCAAATCGGGATACTCCAAAACTTTCGTTGTCACAGCGGCGCTCCAAATGAGATTCATATTTTGCAATTCACGCAGAAGTTCGCCTGTATATTTCGGGTCTCCGATAAAGTTATCGTCAATGAAAAGAATATGACGAGTTTCAAGAGATTTTATATCTTTTATTACATCAGAAATTGGACGCCGTATGTATAATCTGTTCCCGCAACTGTTATAACAAAAGCTGCAACGGTTTGGGCATCCTCTGCTGGTTAGAATCACATTTGTATAAAGATATTTCCGCCTGTCGATACGGTCATATGCAGGTGATATAATTTCATCGCCGCAAAAGTTTTTTATGTCGCAATATTCTTTTTGCAAACAACCTTCCTGCGCGTCACAAATTATTTTTGCCCAAACTCTTTCCGCAGGGCCGATACAGATTGCGTCGAAGTGCGGCAGACAATCTTTGGGCGAACACGTTACATGGATGCCGCCCGCGATAACAGGAACACCTCTTTCCCGAAATTCTTCGGCAATTTTTATGGCTCGCGGCAGTACGTCTAACGTTACTGTTATACCGACTAAATCCGCTCCGCAATCATAGTTAATTGTTTCCGCATTTTCGTTAATCATGCTTGCTTCATGTTCGTCCGGCGTTAGGTTCATTAGCGTCAGTAACGCAAGAGAAGGAGACATACGGATTTTAAGGTCGGTATCCATTGGGCGCTTGTTCATTTTAGGTTGAATTAAAAGAATTTTCATTTCTACCTCCAACGACAAAGCAGCACATATACAAGGTCGGCAAGCACAACGGTTGTCCAGTGAATCGTAATAAAGAGCGTGAACTTTCCGGCGACATAAATGGGTTCGCGCAGGATAATCAAATAAAATATTGCGATTGCGGCCAGTGTCAGTACAGCCGCTACAGCAAGACAATAGGTTAATATCGTAATGTGATATTCGTCATAAGGGCGACGGCGCGTTAATAATAAAACGACAATAACAACGGTCAGCACTACCCATATCTTGGCGATAAGAATATGATTTTCGTAATAAACAAAAGAACTCCACGTTTTCCAAAATGACGACTCACCCTCATAATATTGGAGCCATTCAAAATCCGTCGCGCCAGTATGCAACATAAATACCAAAGTATAAAAAGCTGTAAGAACGCTTAGCCCAACGGCATTGACTGCCGGAGATTTTAAGATTCGTTTCATTTTCTATCTTCCCCCCTGAACAAAAAAAGTGATTCTATGGAAACTCCGAACATCTGCGCTAAGTCATATGCGAGCCATATAGAAGGGTCAAATTTTCCTGTTTCTATCGCGTTAATCGCTTGGCGGGAAACGCATACCCGCTCTCCTAATTCTTTCTGCGTAATACCGATTTCTTCTCGCAATTCTCTGACTCTGTTTCGCATAGGTCCACCTCCGCTCGGTGTAACGTTTACCTTACACAGTATATCAGATAATTTTTTATGTGTCAAGTAAACCTTACTTGTAATTCTGAAAAAGAACGGCAATCGCATAATTTGAACAGGAAACGCGATTGCCGCCATTTGGGGTTTATTTAGGTTGCCTAATTTTTGAGGACACGTCTACCAACGGACAAAAACAACATAGCCGAACCCCTCACCGACGAGTTTTATGTCGTCGGGAGTGGTTCGACTACGTTTAGTAAATGGTGGAGATAAGCGGGATCGAACCGCTGACCTCTTGAATGCCATTCAAGCGCTCTCCCAGCTGAGCTATACCCCCATGTGTGCAATTTTAGCACAAAATCATTCAGTTTTCAATTTCATGTTATCGTAAGCGTCTAACTCGCGCTCCCAGCTGAGCTATACCCCCACGTTATCAGGTCTCTGTTCAATTTTCAATGCCATTCATTCGCCCCGGAAATTGGGGGTGGGTTACCGAATAATTTGCGCTCCCAGCTGAGCTATACCCCCAAGTGAATGGTACCCCCGGTACCGAGTATCTCAATTTTAGCACAAATCTATGAAGTTGTAAATTTCCCCTCGTATGTTATCGTAAGCGTCTAACTCGCGCTCCCAGCTGAGCTATACCCCCAAGTGAATGGTACCCCCGGTACCGAGTATCTGAATTTTAGCACAAATCTATGAAGTTGTAAACTTCCCCATCGTATGTTATTGTAAATGTCTGACTCGCGCTACCGGCTGCGTAGATGCCCCTTGCATTTCCATAAATAATTATCTCGTAAGCAAATGAAGTGCTTTTTTTTAATACACATTTATCTGACGGTTCTATTTGACAATCGCCATACTCTTTGTGTCACCATTAGGAACTATCTTCAGCTGTTCTCCTATACACTTTTCAAAATCAAATACAGCCGCTTCAACATTTTTATAATTTTCGCTGTAAAAGTCGTCTACAAGCAATACACCTCCCTGAACCATTTTATTCCAAAAAAAGTTTAAACCTGCAAACATGGGCGCATACAAATCCATATCTAAATGAACAAAACAGAATGAATCATCAATATCATATGCAGTATCCGGAAACCAGCCTTTTCTTATAATACACTTATCAGGATTAATCATATTATTCAAAACCACTTCAACAGAGGTTTTGCTGAAATCGTTGGTTTTGCTAAACGGAACAGTTTCTTTCATAATATCTCTGTCATCAAAACCTTCAAATGTATCAAACAAATACAGCATTCTGTCCGGAAAATACTCGTTTATCAGCGCCGCATATGAACCTCTGTAGACCCCGGCTTCCGCAACGCTGCCGGAAATACCTCGTTTATAAATCAGCCCGGCAAAGTCTTTAAGCCATGTCATGCGCGATTGTAAATAATACCGGTTCGGCACTTCAATTTTCCATTCAGGCACATTTAAATCTTTCAGCTGTTGAATAACCTTGGTGTAAGCTGAAACAGCTATTATAATTTTATCATATTCCTCACTCAGTAAAACATCCGGCTTTTTAACGGGGACATTTAAAACACTTTTCCCATGTAACAATACATCGTTATCAACAAAACACTTTACGTTATTATTTGTTCTGCGCAGATAGTTTTTTCCTCCTTGGCCTGCGCCGAATATTATTACATTCAAATGAATTTCACTCCAATTCGCAGTCACCTTTCAGATGAGAGCGAATAATCTGTTTATTTAATCCCTCATCTGCGTCAACACCATAAATATTTCCGTTTCAGGAAATTAATTACTTATTCCCAACTTGTTTTAAAGGCGTTTAACAGATTTGGCTACCCTCCCGGCTGAGCTATACCCCCGGATCATCGGGTCTCTGTTCAATCAATAACGGCAGCCGGTTTTTGCCGGATAAATATAACATACGGGATATTTTTTGTCAAGGTTTCACGGCATGTTTCCCGGTAACTGTCTCATTTCTTATAAGGCGCTTTCCCGGGCCCGGAGCTATTGACACGGGTCGCTTCCCGTGGTATATTATTCTAAAATCAATGATTCTTCGTAATAATTAAATATGATGACTCCGAGCAAAAGCGTCTAAGGATATTGATCTATGGCGCCTTGCCGTGCGCGTAAAGCGCGTTTGGGCGTCGCCGGAAACGGCGACACCTTCCGTCTTTGAAAAGGAGTATCGAATACCGATTGCCTTTTGCCGGGGGATTTGTCTCACAGGAGACGAATCTCCTTTATATTTTATTCTGAGGAGCGCGGAAATGAAACTGATCAGGACTGAAGACGCGGTCGGTCACGTTATTTGTCACGACATAACTCAAATAATACCCGGGGTCACAAAGGACGCGCGCTTTCGCAAAGGTCACGTCGTATCTCCGGATGATATACCTGTCTTGCTTTCCATGGGAAAAGAGCATTTGTATGTTTGGGAGAAAAAAGAGGGGTTTCTGCATGAAAATGACGCCGCGGAGCGGCTGATCGCTCTTTGCCGAAACGACGGCATGGACCGGACGGAGACAAAAGAAGGCAAGATCGAACTCACAGCGGCTGAAGACGGGCTCTTTTGCGTGGATACCGAGCGCCTTTTCGCCGTTAACGTCACGGAGGATATTATGATCGCGACCCGCCACGGCAACACCGCGGTAAAAAAAGGCGATAAGCTGTGCGGCGTCAGGATAATCCCTCTGGTCATAAGTGAGGATATATTAAAGGCGGCCGAAGCCGCCGCCGGCAAAACGCCGCTTCTTGAGATCATCCCCCGGAAATTAAAAACCGCCGGCATTGTCGTTACGGGAAGCGAAGTCGCAAAAGGGCGCATTAAAGACAAATTCTCACCCGTAGTTGAAAAAAAGCTGAAAGAATACGGCGTTTCGGTAAATACGCGCATTACGGTCGAGGACGACACAGAGAAAATAAAAGACGCCGTGCTGCGTATCAAGGCCGAAGGCGTTGACATGATACTTTGCAGCGGCGGCATGAGCGTTGATCCTGACGATAAAACGCCGGGCGCGATCAAAGCCGCCGGCGCGAAGATCATCAGCTACGGCGCGCCTGTTTTGCCCGGCGCCATGTTTCTGCTCGGCTATTTTGAAAACGGCGTCCCGATCATGGGCTTGCCCGGCTGCGTTATGTATTCAAAAGCGACAGTTTTCGATCTGCTGCTGCCGCGAATAGTATCCGGTGTTCCCGTATCGCGGCGGGATACGGCCCTTCTGGGTCACGGCGGGCTCTGTTTGGGCTGCAAGACCTGCTCTTACCCGGTCTGCCCCTTCGGCAAAGGCCGGTGAGTTTTTTGAAGGAACGTGAAAACATGTCCGTAACACTTGAAAAAGCGCAGGAATTAACGCTCGCTCACGCAAAGGCGACGGGCGCCGAAAAAGTTGCTCTGCGCGAGGCTCTCGGCCGGGTCCTGTTTGAAGACCTTATCCCCGACAAAGACCAACCGCCCTTCCCCCGCTCTCCGCTTGACGGATACGCGCTTTCAGCGGAAGACACGAAAGGCGCGTCGCGGGCAAATCCTGTCGCTCTGAAAGTCACAGGCAGTGTTTTCGCGGGCGATCGCGCGGACATTTCTGTAAAACCCGGATCTGCCGTTCGCGTTATGACCGGCGGAATGCTTCCCGACGGGGTTGATTGCGTCATACGTCAGGAGGATACAGACGGCGGCGAGGAAACTGTGCTGATATATGAGAGGCTGCGCCCGTTTGACAATTACTGTTTTCGCGGAGACGACTTTAAGGCGGGAGAATTGCTTATTCCGCGGGGAACAAGGCTCGACGCCGCCGCGGTGTCCGTCGCGGCGGCCGCGGGGGCATTTGAACTTGCGGTATTCAAGAGGCCGCGTGTTGCGGTGATATCCACCGGCGATGAATTGCTCGAACCCGGCACCCCGCTTCCCGCCGGGAAAATATACGATTCAAATATGTTCTACCTGACTTCAAGGCTGAGGGAAACGGGGGCGCATATCACGGCGGAGCTGATCGCTCCGGACAACTTCGAGAAAATATCCTCGGCCCTTTCGGATCTCGCGGGGAAAACCGACCTCATTATTACAACGGGCGGCGTCTCAGTCGGAAAAAAGGATCTGCTTCCCGCGGTCACAAGCGCTCTCGGAGCGCGGCTCGTATTCAGCGGCGTCAGCATGAAACCCGGCTCGCCCACTCTTTTCACCTGCATCGCCGACACTCCGGTCCTTTCGCTTTCGGGAAATCCTTTCGCTTGCTCCGCCTGCTTTGAACTCCTGGCCCGCGGACTTCTCGCAAAGCTGTCGGGAAATACGGAGACGCAGCTGCTCACGGCCGAATCGAAACTGCTTTCCGATTTCCCGAAAAAAAGCACGGGCCGCCGGTTGATTCGCGGTAAATATACCCCGGAAGGCGTGCTGCTTCCCGAAGGGCACTCGTCCGGGCAAATGCGCTCCATGATGGGCTGCAACTGCTTTGTCGATATTCCGGCCGGCACCGGAAAACTTCACGCGGGCGACCCCGTTCGCGTTATTCTTCTTTAGGGCGGCGGGAACAATGCGAACTCTCGCTGCTTCGCCCTGCCCTGAAAGGCGGATTTGATATGGAAAACAAATTCAATCATTTTGATCCGGACGGCAATGCTGTTATGGCGGACATTTCCGAAAAAAAACCGACGCGCAGAGTTGCCGTCGCTTCGGGAGAGATAAAGGTCGGACGCGAGGTCATGCAAACCATAGCGGATAAAACCAATAAAAAGGGCGATGTTTTGGGGACGGCGCGAATTGCCGGCATAACGGCGACAAAGCGCACCTCCGACTTGATTCCCATGTGCCACCCGCTCATGCTGACGAAATGCTCGGTGGATTTCGAAGTATTCGAACCCGAGTTTAAGATCCGCGCCGTTTGCACAGTTAAGACCGAAGGTAAAACCGGAGTCGAAATGGAGGCATTGACCGGAGTTTCCGTGTCTCTTCTCACCATATACGACATGTGTAAAGCCGTCGATAAGCGTATGGTCATTTCCGATATCCGTCTTGTCTCAAAATCGGGAGGCAAATCCGGCGACTTTTTCTTTGCGGAAGAACCGAGCCGAAAGGAATGCGAATGAAATGCTTGATTCATTGGGCAGAAACATAAACTATATGCGGGTATCCGTCACAGACAAATGCAATCTGCGCTGCGTATACTGCATGCCGGAAAACGGAGTTGAACATGTTGAGCACCGTGATTTGCTCAGCTACGAAGAAATAATAAGGCTCGGAAGCGTCTTTGCCGGTTTGGGAGTCAGCAGGATGCGGCTCACCGGCGGAGAGCCTCTTGTCCGTAAAAATCTTGAAATACTGGTTCGGGGCTTAAAACAAGACGCCGGTATTAAAAACGTATACATCACGACAAACGGCCTTTTACTGCCTGAGCAATTACCCGGACTCGTCGAGGCGGGACTTGACGGCGTCAACATCAGCATAGACGCCGCGGACGCCGCGCTATTTAAAAAAATAACCCGGCGCGACGGCTTTGAAAAAGTCATATACGCCATCGGCGCGGCTATGTCATATCCGGGGCTTGAGGTCAAGCTGAATTGCGTGCCTACGGCGCAAAATGAGAGACAGCTCGTGACGATGGCCTCCCGGTTCGTCAGAAATACCAACCTCACTCTTCGTTTCATCGAATTGATGCCGGTCGGCCTCGGAAAAGAAAATGTCGGCAAAAGCGAGGCGGAAGTGCGCCGTTTACTGGAGGACGCTTTCGGCCCCATGACCCCCCTCGATTCGTACGACTCCGGCGGCCCCTGCCGTTACTGTTCACTGCCGGGGTTTACCGGCAGGATCGGTTTCATAAGTCCTATGACGCACAAATTCTGCGCCGAATGCAACAGAATCCGGCTGACGGCAAACGGTTTTTTGAAAACATGCCTTCAATATAACAAAGGCGTTGATCTGAAACCTTTCCTCAGCAAAAGCGACGCGGAAATCGAGGAAATGATCGCGAACGCCGTGGCCGATAAACCGGACGGGCATAATTTTACAAACGCCGAGGATCTGCTGAGCGACAAGCGCATCATGTCACAAATCGGCGGCTGACCGCTCATTCCGCGCCGGCCCGGTCGCTGAGCGCCGTACTAATAAAGGAGTTTGGATTATGGGTAAAGTTACCGCTGTATGCATCAGCGAAAATAAAGGTACACAGAAGAAAAATGTCGGCTCCGCCGTATTCATCGAAAATTTCGGAATCGAGGGCGACGCCCACGCCGGCGATTGGCACCGGCAAGTATCACTGTTGTCGAATGACAAAGTGGAGGCTTTCCGGGCGCGAGGCGCCGTCGTTGACGACGGGGCGTTCGGGGAGAATATCAAGGTCGATGGGATAGATTTTGCTTCGCTTTCCGCAGGAACAGAGTTCAAATGCAATGACGTGCTTTTGGAACTGACGCAAATAGGCAAGGAATGTCATTCGCACTGCGAAATATACAAAGTCATGGGAGATTGCATTATGCCGCGGGAGGGCGTTTTCGCGAAAGTATTAAACGGCGGCACGATCTCGGTCGGCGATGAACTCGTCGTTTCGAAAAAGGGGGAATAAAAATGCTCCGGGCGGCAATCATAACCGCGTCGGATTCCGGTTTCGCGGGAAACCGCGAAGATAAGAGCGGTCCCGTAATACAAGAAGCGCTCGCGCGCGCGGGTTATGAGGCGGTCGAATACATATTGCTGCCGGATGACAGAGAGAAGCTCGCAAATGAGATGCGCCGCATATGCGACGATAAAACTGCCGACCTCATCCTAACGACCGGCGGCACCGGTTTTTCGTCACGCGACTGTACGCCTGAGGCGACGCGCGACGTAACAGACCGCGAGGTCCCCGGCATTCCGGAAGCCATGCGGTATTATTCCCTGAAGCTGACGCCCCGCGCTATGCTCTCGCGAGCCGCGGCGGGTATACGCGGCGGCACACTTATAGTCAATCTTCCGGGCAGCCCCAAAGCAGCCGCAGAATGTCTTGAATATATTTTGCCCGCGTTGTCGCACGGGCTTGACATATTGACCGGAGCGGATTTTGAATGCGCCCGGAAAGACTGATATCCCCATCCCGGTACGCTTTACCGCGAACCCGCGCACTGTAAAACCTGCGGTTAAAAATATACTTGTTAAACAAGGGATTTTATACTATAATGCAATAAGTCTATGTTCGGGACTTTCATTTTGAAGCCGGACCGCTGCTTGAAGGGGGGTTCTGTTTATGGTAAAAATCGACAATGACACCGGATCCGTATACATTACAAACGAAGTGTTCACGATCTTGGCGGGCGACGCGGCTACCCGCTGCTTCGGCGTTAAGGGTATGGCGGGCCGCTCGAAGACCGACGGCTTGTTTCATCTCCTCAGACGGGAATCCATGTCAAGGGGCGTATTTGTCAGAACCGATGAGCCCGGAGACATATCTGTTGAACTTCATATCGTTGTTGAACACGGCGTCAACATTACGGCGCTCTGCGAAAGCATTATCAGCGAGGTAGCCTATAAGGTCTCAAATTCGACCGGTATACCCGTTCGAAAAGTTGACGTCTTCATTGACTGCATGACGGCGGATTAACGCCGTATCTCCTCGGCATAATTCGGCAACCGGCTGTTTTTTGCGGTTTTGCCGGAATCGGAGGTGTATTTTTTGAGAGAATACATAGACGGCGCCGCGTTTTGCGGGATGCTGCGGTGCGCGTCTGACGCCCTTGAGGCAAATAAAGCCCACATAAACGAACTGAATGTATTCCCCGTCCCCGACGGAGATACAGGAACGAACATGACCCTTACCGCGGCGAGCGCCGCTTCCGAATTGACAAAAACAAATCCGTCATCGCTCTGTGACGCCGCCGACTGCGCTGCGGCGGCAATGCTCCGCGGCGCCAGAGGGAACTCCGGCGTTATTCTGTCGCTTTTGTTCCGCGGCCTCGCCAAAGGCCTTAAAGGAAAAGCAACAGCGAGTGCGGCGGAATTTGCTCGCGCGATGTCCGACGGAGTGGACACCGCCTACAAAGCCGTTATGAAACCCGCCGAGGGAACGATACTGACGATCTCACGCAAAGCCGCCGAATCGGCCTTGGAATTCACCGAAACCGGTATCGACACAGAGCTTATGTTCGCCTGCGCGCTTGAAGCGGCAAAAGCGGCGCTCGCCGTGTCAATTGACCAAAACCCCGTTTTAAAACGCGCAGGAGTGATAGACGCCGGCGGTCAGGGATATGTTTATATGTTAGACGCAATGATCGCTTCGCTCAAAGGCCGCGTACCGACGCCGCCCTCCGCAGCCGGAACTGAAGTTAAGGAGCGCGCGGATTTTTCTTCATTCAAGACCGAAGAAATAATTTTTACATATTGTACGGAATTCACGGTCGATCGTGAAAATTCCAGATCCGTTGATCTGCTCAGGTCATTTTTGGAGAAGTTAGGCGACAGCGTCGTTGTTATTGACGACGACGAATTGATAAAGACACATGTACATACAAACGAACCCGGAAAAGTTCTGACCGAAGCTCTGAAATACGGTTCTGTCATTGCCGTGAAAATTGACAATATGCGTCTTCAGCACTCAAACGAAATAATGTCCGAGGCGGACAAAACGCCGAAAATCGCCGAACCCGAAAAAAAATACGGCGCTGTAGCCGTATGCGCCGGCGCCGGCTTGGAGAATCTGCTGCGCGACTTGGGAGCCGATCGCATCGTCACGGGCGGCCAAACGATGAACCCCTCAACGGAAGACATTCTCAAAGAGATAAACCTCACTCCGGCCGAAACGGTTTTTGTATTCCCCAATAACAAAAACATTATAATGGCGGCACAGCAATGCATCCCTTTGAGCAAAAAAAATGTCGTCGTCATACCTACAAAAAACGTTCCGCAAAGTGTGTCCGCATTGCTGTGCATGGACACGTATTCGGAAGAAAACGAACTAATCGAACTTTTTACATCGGCGATCACAAAAACCCACACCGCGTTTGTGACATACGCCGTGCGCGACTGCACATTTGACGAACACAGTATTAAAGCCGGTGAATATCTTGTGCTTGCGGACGGTGCTCTGCTCGGCAGCTTCACGGAAACCAAAAAAATGTGGAAAGCCGTTTGTAAATCGTTTAACCGATATCAACCGGAATTCATCGCCGTCTACTACGGAGAAGACGCGGACGAGGAAACGGCGTCCGAAGTATCCGAATTATTCACGGATCGTTTCCCGGAGGCTGAGGTCAGCTTGGTCAACGGCGGTCAGCCCGTTTATTATTATATAATATCCGCCGAATAAAACTTTCCGTCGCAAGCGGAATCCCTACCGGTCACAAATCAGATTTTCGGCGAAAAACTGCACCGGACAAACAATCAATGCGCGGGGCGGAGCAAAAAAGCTCCGCCCCGAATATTTTCCGAAAAATTGTATTTTTTTGCATAAAGAGAACCGTCCGGAGGTTTTCGGCGTCTAATGATCAAGACCGAGCAAAGGGGGTATCCGGTGAGGGGAGGTGAAACATATGAGAGTTTGGCGGAACTTGCCGCCAAAGGTGACGACGAGAGTTTTGTCGCGCTTTGCGACGCTCTGAAAACAGTTCTGTTCCGCACGGCAAAAGGCATATTGGGCGATGACCGGCTCGCGCTCGACGCCGTCAGTGAAGCTGTTTATCGAGCTTACAAGGGGATACGCCGGCTCAGGCATCCGAAATATGCGGCAACATGGTTTACCCGCATACTGATCAACGCCGCGTATGATATTTACAGAACTCAAAAACGCGAGACGGCGCTTGATGAGGTTCGGGAAACCGCTTGCCTCGACGATTACGACGATTTGGAGTTTAAGGAGCTGATCTCTTCCCTGTCCCCGGGACTTCGTAAGATAATCAGCCTTAAGTACTATTCCGAATTCACGCTTGAGGAAATATCGTCGATACTGAAAATACCTGTCGGAACCGTGAAAAGCCGCCTGAACAGAGCGCTGAAACAATTACGAACGGAGATCAACGGATGAACAATGACTCCCTTGCTGAGTATATAAAAAACACAAGAGACTGCGACGCGTCAATGCTGGACGCTGCAGTTCTGAAAGGATTTAACAGATCTGTTAACGCCGGAAAGAACTTCAGTTTTATAAAACTCGCGGCGGCGTGCGCTGTTACGGCGGCGCTGTGCATCGCGATAAACTCGGAAGCGTTCAGGATAACAGCCGGTAATTTCACACGTGACGCCGCTCCCATGACGCAAAGCGATTCGGAAACTCTGTACATATACTTGACCGATACGGCGGACTTTTTAATTAATTATTTGAGGAGCTGATCATTATGTTAATAATCGCGGGGTTTTTATTTGTGGTTTTTCTTTTCTTTCTGCTCGGCCCCGCTCACGGGGGTTCAATCACTTGGTTTATTAATACGCCGTCTTTGATACTGATTCTCGTGCCGCTTATTTTTTTCCTTTGCGTCTCAAAAAGCGGCGGTATCATCGGCGGCTATTTCAGGACCAGCTTCAAAAAAAATTACGAATACGGCAAAGCCGAGCTTAACTGCATCGCGACCGCGGTCAAGCATACGGCAAAAATCATTCTTGCTGTGGGCGCAGTCGGATTTACCGCCGGACTTGTCGTCCTGCTCGGGCAATTAGGCGAACCGAGCATGCTCGGGCCGAGTCTCGCCGTGGCTCTTATAACGCCGCTGTATTCCGTAACTATAAGCTTTTTTGTGTTTTTCCCGACCTTTGTTTGGGCCGAAAACAAAATCAGATTGCTTGATTTATGACGCCTCAAATAAACAGTATCGTCCGCCGGTCAGGCGGACGATACTGTTTATTTGTATGCCGTTATACGTTGGCGTCAAAAATATTGTTGCGCTTGCCCTCCGGTCCCGACGACTTCCCGTCCGAGCCGTAAAAATTGTTGATCGGATCTTCCGTGCTGCCGAACAGATCCAACATCATGCCGGTATACGAAAGCTGAGTCTCAAGCAGGCTCCCGTTAATCGCGTTTTCCGTTTTTAACAAATCAGCGACTTTTAAGATGCTGTCCCGAACGGCGCCCAATTCGGCGGCTACAGTCTCCGGCAGGCGTTCGGCCAAAGCAAAAAGCGTCAGTTCTTCAACCGGCACACCTGCTTCAACCGCCGTTTCCGACACGACCGCCGCTCTCCGCTTTTCCGTGTTTTTCATTTGCGATAACAAGCGGTACTCCCGGGACACGATTTCGTTCAACTCTTCCGTTTTGTTACCGAGTATCGCAGGCCGTTTTTGGAGTGCAAGCTGCAGCAGTTCTTCCTGGTCGGCTTCTGTTTCCCGCATTATGTCGAGCAGCACCCGGGCTTTTGAAGCAACACTTTCCGTAAGCATAATTATCCTCGATCGCTTTATCTTGTGTGCATTTTTTGCGACTTAACGGCTTCGCTCTTCTCTTCTTTACTCGGCGCGGGCTTGATTTGAGTCTCCAGTATATCCGACAGCTTACGCCGGCAGATCTCGCACATCGAATCCTGCGACGTCGGTTTACCGCAAACGGAACAAGACCGCAAATCACTCATGCCGGGAGCAACTATCGTCACACGCTTTTCTTTTATAAGGAATAATACCACATTCCTTTGCACCTTCGTGGCCTCGCAAATAACGTCAATATCAACCGCGCCCGGGTTATCGTACATATAGTCTCTTATCGTAATAAAATCACTGTCTATCCGGTCCATACAGGCGTGACAGACTTTATTCCCGATGCTTTGGAACGGTTTGTTGCAAAACTTACATTGAATGATATCCATAATAACATCCGGTCCTTTCTTGAACTTGAAGCGTCATACATAAAACGGCCGGGAAAAGCCCGGACGTTTAAGGCGTCATCCGCAGTGTCTTACAGCAGAAATGATCTGCGCTCCGCCCTGCCGGCGTTACAGTTTTACCGGCGCCGGGCAGTTTATCATCTTCTGATATTATTTGCAATGCCTTCCATATCGTCCGCCGTCCTCAGCGCTCTGCTGGCCAACTGAAGCGCGCGCTGAGTGCGTATAAGTCTCGTCATCTCAGTCGCCATGTCTACATTTGAGTTTTCGAGCATGTACTGCCTTATACGGTATTCGCCGGCCGGCACAGCCTCTCCGGACGCGACGGTAACGGAATAGGTCGAATTGCCGGAAGCATTGAGCCCGGTTTTGTTGGAAAAGGTATAAAGCCCGAATTGAACGGTCCCCAATTCCGTATCTTCATTTTTGAACGTTATCAATCCTTCGATCGAAACCTCCACTGAGGTTGTCTCATTCGGGAATATGATTTTTCCTCCGGCATCATCCATAACATAATGACCGCGCGAATCAACAAGAACGAGACCGTCCGGTTCGTTGGAGATGTAAAAATTCCCGGCTCTTGTATAATATACGTTACCGTTGTTGTCGACAACTTCAAAAAAAGCGTCCCCTTCGATCGCGAAATCCAGCATGCTGCCTGTTTCGCTGATCGAAGACGGGGCATAATTATGAGTTATCGCGGCTGTCATAACTCCGTGTCCTTTTTGCAGATTGCCCCCCGGCGTATACGCGGGTCCCGGAGGATATATCCCCATTCCTTCAACTGCCGGGGGAGTCACGACCGTACCTGTCGCAGAGGTGTAAATGGCGTCTTTAAAATCAAGTCTGGACGCCTTAAAGCCTGCCGTATTGACATTCGCCACATTGTCCGCAATAACATCCATTCTTCTCTGTTGGTTCGTAAGCCCGGTTGCCGCCATATAAACCGCTTCAAACATTACCTAAGACCTCCGATCTCATTTACGGCTTTGCCGAGAGTTTCATCAATCATGCTCAGTATCCTTTGATTTGTTTCATAAGCGCGAAACACCGTCAGCATGTCCACCATCTCACGGGCGACGCCGACATTTGAATTCTCGAGAAAGCCTTGTCTGATCTCTGCAAATTCCGGAGCGCCCGGCTGTTGAGTGGCGTTGAAAAGGTTATGTCCCTCGCTTCGTAAAGAGTTGTTATCCGCAAAACCCACTAATCTGATCGTGTTCACATACTCCCCGTCAACGGTTATCGTGCCGTCGGTCGTGACAGTAAATTTGTCGGTGCCTACCCAAACACGCCCGTCTTGCCCGAGTAAATAATGCCCGTCCGGATCGCACAGGAAGCCGTCGACCGTTAAGGCGAAAGCTCCCGAACGTGTATAGCGATCTCCCGCGGGCGTCTCCATAACGAAAAAACCGTCTCCGGCAATCGCCAAATCCGTGGTCAATCCGGTCTCCTCAAAGCTTCCCTGAGAAAAATCCATATATATCTGGTCGACAAGAGTTCCGTATGTAAGCGGTCCGGCATAAGAGCCTCTACCCACCACGGGGAGATCATTTATGCGCTGCAGCATGACCTCGTCAAAACTGTGAGTAATAAGATAATTCTTTTTGAAACCGGTGGTTTCAACATTGGTGATGTTGTTTGTTACGTTTTCCATCGCCCTGCGCTGCACCATCATGCCGGTACCCGCAATATACAATCCCCTTTGCATGGCAACCCTCTCTTTTTTACGAAATGTCTTCTTATATTATCACGGAATTTTTCATAAAAACTTTATATGTTATTTCACGGGTCTTTGTGTTTTATTGATGCCGATGATCAAGTCGATTTCATTTTGCGTGATTTTCAGCTCTTTGGCAATTTCCGCGAAAGATTTCCCCTGTTCGGCAAGACCGATGACTTTTTCATGAGCAGCGGGCAAGGGAGCATCGGCTTTGATTTTTATTTCGTTAAAAAGCTGCTCAAAAGCGATTTTTTTCTGCTCATTGCTTTGAGATATCTGCATCTCATTCGGTTCCGCTCCGCCGGCGTAAATCGGTATTATTTCGGCGTACGGTCTTTGCTCTCTCAATACCGGTTCCGGAGGATCCGGAATTTCACTCAGTTTTTTCAGTTTTCGCTCCAATTCGGCTTTTGCCTCATCCGCGATGTCATAAAATTCATCCATCGCGTCTTCGAGCGTTTTGTATGTGATAAGTATCTTTTCCTCTTTTTCGTCAAGAATCTTACTGCGCCGTTTTACGCCCGCAAATAAAAATCTGCATATTATCAGTATCGCGCAAATCAGAATAAAAATATATAACGCAAAAATATAATAATCCGGACCCATGGCGCGTCTTACCTCACAGCCTGATATCGATAATGTGTTCGTTTACGCCTATTTCTTCATCAAGGACAGATTGCTGAGAGGAGTTTTCCCGTTCCCGATTCTCGGAAGATTCATAATAAGATCCCGTTCCGTCACTTTCGTTTTCCAAGCGGAGTTCTGTGTGGTGGGGCGAATTGGTTTTTGTCACCATTGATTTTTCGCGATCTTCCATAATTTTATTCTGCACCGCCAGATATTCCTGCATCAAATCTCCGACTTTCAGCTGAGTGCTCGTTTCCCTGACAAAATCCGGTACTCTTGCAATCATCATTTGAGCGTCGATGCCTTTGATCGACATATCTGTCCCCCCCCTCGAACCGAAGGTGTTCCGTAAGCCTACAGGCTCACTTCACACGAGCCGAAAATCACATTCCCTTCCCTGTATTTGAAGGTCGCGTATTTTATTTCGTCGTCAACGCGATAGCTTGCTTTTCCCAAAGATATTTTGGTGCCCGGATAGACTGTCATGGTGCAATGTACTTTTCCGTCTACAGCCCTTTCGGCCTCTGCTTCCAACTCATTGCATTCATCGGAATATTTCTCCGAAAGTTGAGTGTTTCGGCCCCTTGTTTCCGTGACGGATTTTTCTATTGCCGCTCTTTTTTCATCCGGCAAATTGTCGGTCTTGACAAGATACGCTTCAAGTTGATTTATCTTTTCGTCCTCAGCGGCAATTCGTTCAAGCTCCGTTTTAAGGAATTTCAGTCTCGATATTTTTTCCGGCATGATCCCAACTTCGATTTCCGTCTGCACATGCGATACTCCGCCTATCGTTTTCGCGCGCACTTCCCTGCCCACCCGGGCTCGTCCGCCCATAATATTCCCTCTTTTTCCGGTGATTATCAAACTGCGCCCGGCTTCAATTTTGCTGTGCAGGACAACATCCGCTTTCACGTCCGTCTCAGCTTTTATTTCCGCGCGTTCAATGAAAGAAGCCGTAATGGCGCCGCCCGCTATCACTTTACCTTTGTCGGCGCCCTGTATGCCGCGTTTGAGTTCTATGTCCCCTCCGGCAATCAGCTCGGCGTCGTTCACAACACCGCCCACAGATATGTTTTTTGTGGCCTTAATGCTCATACCCGTGATCACGGTGCCGGTTATCACAATGCTCCCGTCAAAGTCGATATTCCCCACCGACATGTCGCAATCGCCCTGCACCGTAAAAACATCCGAAACCGTAACCACGCCGTCGGCAATCTTTACAAAACCGTTCATATCGGCATAAGCCCCGGTGGAATCTTCATTTATCATGACATTTTTTGTCTTCGGCATAGGCGCGTCTTTACCGGCTTTTTGTTTTAACTCTTTACCCGTTACCGTGCTTCCCGCCTTGCCTTGGGTCGGCGGTTTCCGCGAAATAAGCAGCTGCCCCTTCTTGACCTCTTCAAAGAGGTCGAGGTCCCGGTAATCGACCTTGCCGTTTTCATCTTCAATCGGTTTTACGGATTTACTGTCTTTATCAAAGTGATAAGTCAACGATCCGTCCACGCCGTTTTCCGGCGCAACACCGAAAGCTATGGAGTACTCTTTGCCGTAGTCTTTTTCTTTTAAAGCTTCGCCGAGCTTGAGTGAACTCATTCCGAATTTGATGTCCGCCGCTTTTATCCTCTCTTGGATTTCCCCGAGCGAGATCTTTCCCCCTCTTGCTTCCGGCGGGAGAAAACGTATCGTCGCTTCCATTTCATCCTTTGAAACAGACAACTGTACGTCTTCATTAAGGATATTTTCTTCCTGCGCCGGGCCGATTACGACCCGTCCGAACCCGGCGGTCAAGGTATCTGACAGTTTCTGCGCATCAAGCCGGGATATGGCTTTTCTCATAACGTGTGCGCGCACAGCCTCGGGCTCCAAAGGGAGACCTCTCCCCTTGGCGTGATACAATTCGAAATATACTCCGTCCTCTTCATAAAACAGATTAAAACCGCCGTCAAAGTTTTTTTCGCCCGGATTATCAGGCGTATGAATTGCGAGCATAAGCCGTTCACTTTCTTCGGTACCCTCTGAAACGGTAAAAATGTAGAGAGCCGCCTCGTCGCAACTAAAATAGCTCGCGGCCGATTTCGATATTTCGGAGAAATCCGAGCCGGAAAAGTATTTCATATTCTTATTCATTCCGTTTTTCCTCCTTAACGTTCTGCCCTTCCGACACCGGTGCATGCCGGATATCCGGCACAGATTTGCAACGGTCACATTGCAGCTTTTAATTTTGCTTTTAATCTCAGCAGGACTTTTGAGTGAATCTGCGATACTCTTGATTCGGTGACGTCAAGGATATCGGCGATCTCTTTCAACAAAAGGCCCTCATAATAATACAACGTTATCACCAATTTCTCTTTCTCGGGCAAAGAAACGATCAAGTCGACCAGCGTCTGTTTCAGTTCCTTGTCGAGAAGGCGATTTTCGGGAAGGCTGTTTTCCGGTACGGGTGCCGAATTGATGGCGTTCGCGGCGTTAACGGTATCCTCAAAGTTCATCAGGTTGAACATATGCGACTGCGCCAATATTTTCTGTACCTGATCGACCGACATGTCCAGTTTGCCGGCGACATACTCATCCGTTATGTAAATATCGGGGTTTATTTCCGCCTGTTCGAATATATCGGTAATGGCGTTGATTTTTTTTCGCATACTTGCCGGCGCCCAATCCTGTAACCGCATGTAATCGAGTATTTCACCTCTTATGCGGGATATCGCGTAAGCTTCGAATTTTACGCCGTGGCTCAGGTCAAATCTTTCAACCGCGTCGATCAGCCCGATGACGCCGCAGTTTACAAGGTCATCAAATTCGTTATATCTGTTATATTTCGGCATCATGCGTCGTACTATCGCTTTAACGAGTTTGATGTAGTTCATCAGAATTTCGTTTTTCGCGTCATTATCTCCGGTTTCTTTGTATATCTGCCAGAGTTTTTCAAGATTAGCTTCCTTATCATTCGACGTGATATTTTTCAGCTCCGACACGCATGCATCACCACCCGAACCATACGATATCTAATTCTTTCCGATAAAAAGCATTTTTTTGCGCTGCCGCTGTTCCTCCGCCAAAACAAATTTTGTTATTTCCGCCGACATCTCTTCGGAAGCGTCAACAAACATGATCCCGAGCTGAAAAATATCCTTAACACTATCCGTTTTTGCTATTTGTTTTATTTCTCCCGAAATTTCAAGCGGCACGGATTCTGATTTTGGCCAAGCAAGGAATATCTTGAGAAACAGCTTGTCCCCGACCGCATGGTCACGGGTCGTTCGAATAGCGACCCCGGTCGCGCTCAGATTAAAAGTCGGCGCGTCCTCCATCTCATGTTCCTCCGCGGGATTCGGTCTTCTCGGAAATGGCCCGAGATCGTAAGGCCGCAATATAGTCCTCAAGAGCGTACTCACTCTGAAAGACTGACGCCGCTGCTGCCTTTCGGCCTCGGACATGGCGACCAGCCGCACCATGCGCACATTTTCCGAAATCTCAAAATCGATAACACGGGTATTAATGATGTAGCGCCCGTTCTCACGATAGAAATACAGGTTTATCTCCTGGTCTTGTTTGAGAATGATCGGTATCCCCCTGAAAGTGGGCACGGAAACCAAATATGTGTCGTCTTCGGTTGTGTCTTCCACCATCGAACGATAGTAGGGGCCCTTGCCCAAATACAGATCGACTTTTTCGCCCGCTTTTATGTCATTGTTTTTCATATTTCAACCACGCTCCGCAACATAACAGTCATTTTTTCCCGCCTAAAAGCCAATCAAACAGTTTCGTCATTTTTTCGGACGCTCCGTTTGCCGACACCGGAATATCCATTAGTCTTTTTGTTATGTTCATAATTTCTTTTGCCGTCGCGCCGTTCGGCCGGCTGATCATAACAGGCGTTTGGCTTTTTATCGAGTTGACCACTTCATGATCATACAGGATATGCCCCAGAGGCAAAACTTCTGTTGACAAATGCCTTTGTACGACCTGAATAAACCCGTCCTCCGCCGTTTGAGCCTCTTTTCGGTTTTCACACTTGTTCATTATGAGCCGCACATTTTTTTGCCCGCTCTCATTTACCGCAGTCTTGACCAATGCGTAAGCGTCGAGTATGGCGGTGGGCTCCGGCGTCGTTATCACAACGGTTTCCGTGGACGAGGAGATCAGCTGCATGACATTGTCGTTTATTCCCGCTCCCGCGTCAAAAAGTATGATATCCGCCGGGTCCCTGAGTCTCATAAGATCGCTGACTATCGCTTTGATCCGGAGCTCATCCATCTTTAAAAGCTCAAAAACACCCGAACCGCCCGATATGAACCGGATACTGTTGTGCCCTTCCTGTATTATGTCCTGCAGGCTTTGTTCTCCCCGCAGCAAATGCCCCATATTGTATTTCGCCACAACACCGAGCATAACGTCAATATTGGCCAACCCGAAATCGGCGTCCACAACAAGCACTTTATATCCCAACGTGCTCAGCGCAATAGCCATGTTCACACAGATCCCGGTCTTCCCGACGCCCCCTTTTCCGCTGGCGATCGTAATGATTTTCATAGACCGCGAGCCTTTTACCAATTCGCGCAGCGATTGAGCCTGATCTGCCGCGTTCATACGCACCGCCCCAGTATTTCCCCGGCCAACGCTTCAATATTTATCTGCTCAATGTCGTCCGGAACATTTTGGCCGGTCGCAAAATAGGCGAGCTCTTTTTTCGTATACCAACTCAGATTTAATATCATGCCGCGGTATTTTGTTTCGTCAAGCTTCGTTACCAAGAGTTTGTAATTGTCTATGTATGAATATGAATCGATGATCTCCCTGAGCGACGCGAAATTGACTGTGGCCGGAATGCACATCAGTACGTCTTCGGGCTCGCATGTATCTATTATGATCTTGATATCCTCATGGTGTTTCTCGTCAACCGGTTTTTTCCCGGCCGTATCTATGAAGATCACTTCCCGGTCAGCCATGGCGGATATCTCATCGCCGAGTTCTTCCGTTCGATACACCACGCTCAGCGGGATATTCAATATATCCGCATAAGTCTTAAGCTGCTCCTGCGCCGCAATCCGGTATGTATCCGTGTTTATTATCCCGACTCTCTTTTTTTGGTTTATGGCAAAATCCGCGGCAAGTTTAACAATGGAAGTCGTCTTCCCGACTCCCGTCGGTCCTAAAAACAGCACTATTTTCTGCTTGAATCTTTTTATCCGTATAGGCGACGGCGGCCCGAGATACTCTGTTATGACCTGTTCCATAACGTCAAAGGCGCCGACATTTTCCTGCTTTTTGAGTATGGTTTCGGCTTCTCTCGCGATGTTATGCGCAAGCTCTTCTCTCACCTGATTCTCGATCAATGTACACAGGAGAACTTCAATGTCTTTTGAATAGTCGAAGGTTATGTCTCGTTTGATGTGAGTGAATTTTTGCATGAAGTCTTTTAAAACTTCGTCAAGCTCATCTATGCGCTTGTCCAAATGGTCAAACTGTTCCCTGCTGAGTTCGGCAGCCTTGATAGCCGCGTCCGTGTTAATTTCCGTTACCTTTTCCGCGAGCATTTTAAGGTCTTCGGCTTTTTCCGTTTTCTCCGCGCCCGGTATCATGGTCGGATCATATGCCGCCATGACCTCAAGTACCTGCCCTTTAAAGAAGTTTTTTATCCCTTTTTTTCTTATCTTTCTGCTGCTGAGGATGACAGCGTCCGAACCGAGATCTCTGATAATTTGATCCATTGCCTGCTGCATATCCTTGGCAAGGTAGCGCTTGACCAACATCAGATCTTTACAACTCCTTCCGAGTACACCGAAACATTTTGTTCTATCTCATTGAACGACAACACGACCAAGTCGGGCGACACTTGCTCCGCGATCTTCCGAAACTGTTTTCGCACCAAAGGCGAAGTCAGGATAATCGGGGTTTTCCCGATATCTGTGATTTTTTCGACCGAAGTCTTCAGAGAATCAAATACTCTGTGGAGCAAAGAGGGGTCTAAAGCCAAATACGCGCCGTGTTCGGATTGTTTTGTGTTTTCGGCTATAAGCTGTTCCACGGAGGTGTCAAGCGTTATCACATGGGCGACATTATCCGGGATGAACCGCTTTGAAACAGAGCGTTTCAGCGCCGTCCTCACATATTCCGTGAGCAGATCGGTATCTCTTGTGA
>Ga0082212_10003361_pt1 | contig 22718 bp, 25 predicted proteins | sample TergutNt197P3_FD_71548 | JGI IMG/M metagenome (GOLD analysis project Ga0082212, IMG submission 71548) | Neocapritermes taracua P3 segment gut microbial communities from Petit-Saut dam, French Guiana - Nt197 P3 | ecosystem: Host-associated > Arthropoda: Insects > Digestive system > Gut ...
CTGCCGCAAATGGACGGTATCTTTTAGCGGAAATGCAAACGTGTTTCCCGTCTCCGTCACCGTGATTTCCGTCTCGAATCGCGGCAGCAGCCTGCCTGTGGCGGTAAAGCCGCACGGATTGCCGGCATAGAGCTGTCGGAGGGAGCCGTTCTCAAGGGTCAGCACCGTCAGGCTCTTGCCGCCCCATCCCCCGCTCGCGCCGGTGTCCGCGACAATCATTAGTTCTTCGCCGCCGTCTCCGTCAAGATCAACGGGAATCATCCGGTCAAGGTTCATATACGGCTCAAGGTGCAGCGTCTCCTGATAATCTATGCTGTTGCGGAAGCTCTCCACAATGACGGTTTGAGGATCGTCCTCGCGGCATTTCAACGTCACGGTTTCCCGCGTGCCGTCTCCAACAAAATCACATTCCACCGTGGCCAGAACCAGCATGGTGTCCGCGGGGTTGGACTTTGGGGTCCATGGCGCCGACACCGGGAAGGGCGGGTCCACCGTACACCGCGCCACGTCGATCACACCATATAGCCCATTATAGCGTCCAAAAACGCTCTCATTGTCGATGGGGATAGCATGCTCCAGCACGAACGGGACCACGACTTTCCCGGTTTTGTCGATCACGCCCCACAGCCCGTCTTTCCGCATAGCGATCAGGTTCTCGGCGGGGCTGAATACCCAGCGGTCCGCGTTGTCGCAGAAAAAGTCCGTAACGATTTGTCCGCCGCAGAATACGGCGCACCGGCCGGTCAGGGCGTCCTGAATGTCGACGCCCCATTCTTTGTACGTGATTTTGTCAAACTCGGCTTCGCATACCATATTGATCTGTCTGTAAGCCTCCGAGTAGAAGCCCTCAAACTCACGCAGCGAGGAAATATACGAATAGCCCTCTCCCGATGTATAATGTACCAGCTCATCCTGGCCGGGGTCATACAGCCAGACCGACCCGCCGCCGCCATGTCCGGGTTCCATGCCAATGGGTCCGAAGCGGGGGTCCACGGTGACGCCCTTAGAATTGTAAAAACCATGCGCCTCACAGAAGTAAATTTCTTCCTCGCCGTACGCCGGCGTGGGCGCGACGGCCCACCAAACCGTGCCTGTGTCAATCTGCTTCGTGTCTGTCCGCGAAATCTCCGGGCGCGGGTCATAATCCCGCTTGGCTAAGAACCAGCCCCAGTCCTGCCAGCCCGTCACCTCCGGGTCCCACGCGATTACGGTATAGAGCAGCGCCTGAACTGGGACGTGCTGAACTCTCAGCGCGGGGCGCCCCTCGAACTCGTCCAGCGACACATCGGCGCAGGTGTTGGACGCCCAGTACAGGGCCGATTCGTTGTACGGCTCCATAGCGATGCCGAACGCTTCTTCATCGGCTTTGGCGCCGGTCATCAATCTCCGGTCATCCTTCTTGGTGTCGCCTTCCGCGGACCCGATATCCAGAACCGTCAGCACTTCCACCAATCCGCCTTCGGGCAGGACTTTTAGCACATGCACATCCGTACCGGTATAGTTGTGCCCGTCATAGAACATCTCGCGGTACAGGCACACTATGATCTGATCCGTGCCGTCGCCCATCAAGTCCGCGGGGAACCACTCGGCGCGGGTATACCCCAGCGGCTCTTCCTCGGCCCAAGTGCGGTATGTATATCCGAAAAATTTCGTCAGAACCGCGCCGTCTCCGTCAAAGCCCTCGCCCAGCGTAACGGTCACCTCCACGCCCTCCGGCCCGACGATGGGCACGCCTTCCGGCCCATCGGGATACGTTTCGTCCGGGCGGACGTTTAGTTCCACGGTATCCGTATACCGCCCCGGATGAAGCAGGGCCAGCAGCCGCGGTTGGGTCGGCTCCGGCGTTCCGGTCGGCTCCGGTGTTTCGGTCGCGGAGCCCAGCGGGGAATCGGGGTCATAAAACTGCTGATATAACCATACCGCGCCGGCGCCGAACGAAACGAACAGCGTCATTGCGGCGGCAATCGCCAGCCCGCGCATAAGCCCGCGCGATTTTGGCGCGGCCCGCATGGCCTTTTGGACGCGCCTGCGGGTCCCCTCCGGCATTTGGACGGTATCCAAGTCCTGTTTCAGCTGTTCACGACGGGTCATCGAGATCACCTCCCAGAATGTCGCGCAATTGCGCCCGCGCCCGTTCCAGGCGCTTCTTCACCGCCGTCTCGCTCAATTGCAAGACATCGGCCACGCCCCGGACGGACATGTCCTCATAGTAGAATAAGTACACCGGAGCCCGGTACTCCGGCTTCAGCGACAACAAGGCCAGCCGGACGTCGCTGACAGGCGGTCCGCTGCCGGACGCCCCTGCCGCGGAATCCTCCCAGCCGGACAGCGATACGCTCCGCCTGCGGTGCGCCGAGTTCCGGATTTTCCCGCAGCAGCGCATCGTGACGCGCAGAAACCACGCCTTGGCGTGCTCCGCCCCGGCAAACTCCGGCCTGCGCCGCGCGTAGATCACGAACGCCTCCTGCGCCGCGTCCTCCGCGTCCTCGCGCGTCTGCGTGTGCGTCAACGCGACACGGTACACCATGTCGCCGTAGACGTCCAGCATCTCCTCGATCATCCTCTCGCCCCCTTGGGGCCGGCCCGCGCGCGCCGCCCCTCTCTGTCTATAAAAGCCCGCAGCCCCCGTAAAAGGTGACAGCGGGCTGCGAAAAATTTTTCGGGCTGTGTTTACCATACCATAATTTTACGCCCCTGTAAAGCGGCGTGATCTTAAACCGTCGCAGGCAACAATGCAGCTGTCCGTGCAACTTTGACAAACTAAAAATCCTGTGAACATTGCAGTCACAGGATTTTAGTGGTGGAGGCGAGGAGTGTCGAACTCCTGTCCGAAAATGCTTCCTCACGGGTTTCTCCGGGTGCAGAAGGTCATTTGCGTTCCCTTGCCCAGTCGCCAACCTTCAGGCTAAAGGACTTGGTAGCTTCATGATGCGTGGGCGGGGCAAAGCTTAGCCGCCTCACGGTCACCACTGTGTCATGCCCCTGGGCGGAAACAGTCGCCGGAGTGAACCGGCCGCCGCCGTTATGCCGCTGACAGCAAAGCCGTCGGCGGCTCCCCGGCCGTGGTCCTCCGGGGCGGGACACTCACTGCTTAAGCAGCGAGAAGAACGTTTTCGTTGTTGTTCTTTGATTTATAAGGTGCCATTTTAACGTGGTTGGCGCCACGACCCGCTTATCACGCCTCAACATCCCCGTCGAAGCCGGTACGCCCCCATATGAGGGGCCTATTCGCCGGACTGCTTTTTCTTCAAAAATGCCGGCGAGAAGTTGGCCGATTCCAGTGACTCTCGGTTTTGCCGCATGGTGTCGTCTAAAAGTTCGCTTCTGAATATCCGCACTTCCTTCGGCGCGTCGATCCCGATGCTGACACGGTCGCCCTCCACATCCAAAACGGTGACGCGGATATTGTCTCCCAATGAAATGGACTGATTGGTCTTACGTGTCAGAACCAGCATCCGTGCCGCCTCCTTCCGATTCATCCGCCGTTCCGGCCAGCAATTGTTGGACTTGCTCGAAAATGGGCTGTCTGACCTGGTAATTGCTGTTTTCCATGATGACCTGATGCGCTTGGTTATTTTTCAGGTTGATGAGGATGGGAGAGACCAGATTGGTCGTCATGTTCTCATATTTGACCGGGATCACCGCCACCGTCAGCGCCAGAATATCCTCGTCCGACGGGTTGCCCAAACGCTCCAGATCGGTCTCATTGACAACGGGCGCGTAGTCCGGGAAGAGGCGGAACGGATTGATTACAGCCAGGGCCACATCAGGTTCCTCTAGGGATTGCAGCCATAGGAAAGGATCCGTCTCCTCCGAACTGATGATGGTAAAGCGAAAGCAATCGCTAAACCCGGGCAAACCGCGCTCAAAAGAGAGGATCTTCTCCTCCGCTATGTCGATCTCGCCAAACCGTATGGTGTTGATTTTCATGTCGCCCTCCCTGCTTGATGGTATCTTATATCGCCTGGTCTAGGCGCGTTCCCACGCCCTGCCCGATATACGGCAATTCTGTACCCGGCACGACCGTGATCTCAATCGACGGCCTTATCCCCCATGTAACGGTCACGGAACCGCGGATATACCGCGACGTATCTTCCGTCTCATGCCATTCTGTCCGTACCCTTTGCGATACGTCCTGAATATCGACCTTGCCCATTTGCGCGCCGATAACCGGCGGCGCGACATTCTTAATCGTCAGCCGGGCGTCCTTATACCCTTCGCGCGCGGCGATCCTCTGGATCGCGGTATCGCCGCCCCCGCCCCGCTCTACCCGCATCATCTCGACGCCCTCCCGGGCGATTGTGCCGATCTGCTCGATACACTTTTGGTTGCATTTGGCATGAAACTTCTGGAGATTCCTCAGGGGACTCTCGATGCCGGCGCTCTCCCAAGAGCGGGTCTGGTCTATCTGAATACGCGGCGGGGTCGACTTTACGCGGAGTCTTCCCATGCTGTTGCCGCGCATCGACAGCTTTAGCCCGGGAGGCGTCCCTTCCAGCTTCGCATTTTGTGTGCGTATGTTGAGCATACCCGATTGCGTATGGATCTCCAGTCTTGGCAGCCCCATTTAGATCACATCCTTGCGAGTTTGCTTACCTCATAGCTACCTCATAAAATCCATCAGAGAGGGGGGCAGGACGCGCCCGCCCACGCCCAGTGACGCGCGGTAGACGGCTTCGGCCATCGAGAACCACATGATCGCCTCGGCCTGATCCAGATCCTCCACATCGGATTTCATCTGCGTATAGTTGATCTCGTCTTTGGCGTAGCGGTCCGTCATCAGCTCCAGACGGGCGAGACGCCCGCCCACCTCGGCAAGCTGCGCCAGCGTGTGCTTCTGGAAGTCTTGCAGGCGCCTGACAAAAGGCTGTACATTCTGGTGGAGGATTTGGGTCCCTTCCCCTTCCTCCGCGTTTAACTCGCTCAGCGCGTTTATGACCGTATAAAACTCGTGGAGGATAATGTAGATATTCTTGCTTTTGCCCTCGTCAAGGCCTTCTTCGTTCATCCCATAACCCAAAAACGCCAATCCGGAAACAGAGATGTCAAATTCCTGCCCGACATTGATCTCATAGCGGATATTTTTGATGCTCATGTCGTCCTCATCGGTGAAATCCGGCGAATCCATATACATATCAATGACGTAATCATCGTAGTTATATAATACCACATCGCTCAGGCTGTCTATCTGCACCATATTGTCGCCGTCAAAACTGTACGCGGCTTCGGTGGGATTAAAGGTGAACGGGCCGGTGGAAACATTATACCCGCCGAAGATATATTTATCCCCCAGCGTCGTACCGGCCAGCGTCCCCACCTGCTCGCGCAGCTGCTCGATCTCATGGGAGATGGCGGTGCGGTCGTCGTCGGTGCATACGTCATTGGACGCCTGAATGCCAAGTTCATACGCCCGTTTGACAATTTCGTTCAACTCAACCAGCGCGCTTTCGGTCTGTGTCAGCCACGCCTTTCCGTCCTCGATGTTCTTTTTGAACTGCTCGACGTCATAAAGCCGCGAACGGGCGTTGAGCGATTTGACGACATTGACCGGGTCGTCCGACAGCCGGACGATCTTCCGCTGCGTGGCAAGCTGGGTCTGGAGATTGTTCATCCGTATCTGGGCCTCGTTTTGGTTGCGGTTATAGTTGGCGACCATCATGCTGTTGGTTACACGGAATGCCATATCGATTCACCTCATCAGAATCCTTTTCCGCCCTCTATCGCAGGACGGCCCCGAGCCGGGAGATTGGAGATTTACAGGCCCACCCGTCCTGTTCCGTTGATTAGCTTATCCAGCATCTCGTCGATGGTGGTGATGCAGCGGGAAGCGGCGCTGTAGGCGTGTTGAAAACGGATCATGTTGGTCATTTCCTCGTCCTCGCTCACGCTGGAGATCGCGGTGCGCTGCGTGTGGATGCCGTTTAAGAGGACTTCCTGCGCCGATCTCATGCCGTTGGAGGCGGCCGCCTCGCTGGCGACGGTACCCAGAAAGTTTTTATAAAATCCCTCGATCGAGTTGTCAAGGCCCTCAATGATGCCCTCTTTGATCTCCTTGATAAGCCTGAGCGCGATCTCGTTGTTGCCCGTCTGCGAATGCCCTTCCGCATCGATGGTCACGGGTTCGCTCGAGGCCGCGATGTTGAAAGAGGACGCGAGGATCTCTTCGGATAACGCAATGGTCCGGGCCGTCAGGCTTTCCGCGTTGAAGAAGTCGATGCCGGCGTCGGACGTCCCGCCGTCGTACGGCATGGTCCAGCCGTCCTGATGGACCGCGTTGAACGCCGTGACGAAATGCTCCACCATCCGGTTCAACTCGCCGAGGAAGAAGGGGATCCCGGTCCTCTCCATATTCTCCCCCTTGCCGTCGCGGATGTCGAGATAACTTTGCAGCAGGCCGCCGTGATACCCTTCGATCCCTTCGCCGGTATCCGGGTCGATCGCCGACAGACGGACGCCGTTGTGGGATTCGCCGTCCTGATCCTCGCCGTAGGAGAGGTAGACATTGACGAACGGCGGGTCGAATTCGCCGCCAAGTTCGATGAGATTGTCATAGATCACATTGTCGCCGTCGCCAACCTCTTCGAGGACGAGATGGAAAGCGTCAAAATGCCTTATCAGCAGATTGTTCTCAAATTCCTCGCCCACCGAATCTCCGGCATAGACCTTCAGCTGCGACAGTTCAAGGCCGTAAATGTTATACATCGGCGGTTCGAAGGGGACATACTCATAGGCGACGTCCATCAGGCTCGACAACTCGTCGAGGATCAGCGCCCGCTTGTCCCGCAGGTCGTTGGCGATCGAGCCGCCCATCTCGAAGCGGAAGATGTTGTCGTTTAGCGTGGCCAGCTGATCCAGCAGCAGATTGGTGTGCTTCACCTTCTCGATCAGCATGAAGTTCTGCTGTTCCATCAGGGCGGTAAGCTGCCGGTCGTATGTATGGAACACATCGATCATCTTCTTGGCCTGCGCCACGGCGTTGGTTCTGACCGCCTCGTCGGTGGCGTTTTTGGTCAGTTCCTGCATGGCGCTGAAGAAAGCGGCCATCACGCCGTCCAGGGAATTGGAATCGATGCTGTTGAACACGTCCTCCACATAATACATGGCGCTGGAACGCGTATCCCAGTAAGTGGATTTGGTCTGTTCGTTACGGAACTGCCTGTCGAGGAATATGTCGCGGATCTGGTCCAGGCTGAGCGATTCGACGCCGTTGGCCTCCTTGCCGCGGAGGGGCGGCGTAAACTGCACCCTGTAGCCCTGCGCCGGCATGGCGCTGTTGATATAGCGCTGGCGGGAGTAACCGTCCACATTGGCGTTGGCAATGTTGTGGGCGGTCACGTCGATCTGGCGCTGCGCGATATTCAATCCGGTATTGGCGATATTGATGCTTGCAAACGTAGAACGCATATGACAGCCCTTCCTTTTTCCGGGTCATCCCTTTTTATCAAAAATCGTCTTTTGCACCAGCCCGCTGTCCGGCGGCGCCGTTCCGTACCGGCTCCCGTAAAGCCCCGCCGTCTGCTCCGCGTTGAGGGCGTCCAGCGCGAACCGGACATATTCCAGCCGGGATTCGATCAACGCCTTGTTTTCGGCGTTCCGCTTCGAGAGTTCGCGCAGCAGGCCGCTCAACTCGCCGTGCAGTTCAGACAGACGCTCCCCTTCCTCCCGGGGGGCTTGGCCGGCAAAAAAAAGCAACGTCGGCGGATCGGACGACCCCTCCGGCACATCCATACACGCAAGGCGCTGCTTTTCCCAATGGTTCAGTCTCGCGGCAGCGGCCTGTTCTTTGCGCACGGCGGCGTCGAGCCGCTCAATGCTCTTTTCGTAAACCGCCGCCCTTTTTTCATCGGCCAGTTCCAACAACTCCGCGTATACCGCCTTTGTCTCCGTCAAAACGCCGATCAGGCGTTTCCAATCCAAACCGCGGCCCTATTCGCCGGAAATCCCGGCCAGAATCCTAGCGGCAATGGCGGCCGAATCGATCCTGTACGTCCCGGCGGCGACATGCGCGCGTACCGCCTCGACCCTGTCCATCCGCGCCTCGGGGGCCGCCTTGGCCGCTTGGAGCGCCTGATCGAACAGGCGGGAAGCGCCGGACAGTTCCACACTGTCGGTCCCCATCGAAGCCGCTTCGGTTTTGCGCGTTCTTATTTTATTGTTCTGATACTGTTCCATCGCCACGGCGGGCAACGACCCGATTTTCATGGGTTCCATCCTCCTCGAGAGATCCGCGCCGGCGGAAGAAAATCACTCTCATATCTTTCTATCACATATATCGTACGGCACAGGCCGCCGCTTGAGTTATTTTTTTCGGACGCCCACGTGCATCTTGCCCGAATCCTTGTTATAATCCAGCGGCTGTTTGGCCTCGGGGGGCCGCAGGGTATTGGCGGCGTCCTGGAGGGAACTGCGCAGCTTGCCCAGACACTGCTCGCATTGTTTGCCGGTTAGAATCGGCACGCCGCATTTTTCACAGGTCAGGTTTATCGGCGATCCTTTGGCCAGCATCAAACGGCCGTCGGCAAGCCAGCGCTGGATATCGGTCGTTTCGACGCCGGTCACTTCGCAGACTTCTTCTATGCTCGCGCCGGGGTTGTCATAAATAAAGTCGCGCACTTCGTTGAATTTTTGGTCCATCTCCCTGACGCAATTGCGGCACAGAGGGCTTCCCGCGTATTGGAATAGCTTTTTACACCGTTTGCATTGACGCGCGTCCATAATCATCTTCTCCTTTATTCATGTTGTCAATTATTATGAGCGGATGGCGTTGGCGACCTGCATCATCTGGTCGGCCGTCGTCACGCACCGGGCCGCGATTTGATAGGCCCGCTGCGCCCGGATCATCCGCGTCATCTCCTCGGCCAAATCAACGTTCGATTCCTCCACAAACCCCTGATGGGTGACAACGTCGATGTTTTCCAGCAGGTCGCCGGAGTTGACCGTCTGCGCATAGGCGCTGTCGCCCGCGGAAACCAGCCCTCCGGGATTGACGAAATCGCACAGGCCCAGCTGGGCGATGATGACCGTCTCTCCGCCGCCGCCGTACATATAGAGCAGCCCGGTCCGGTCGCATTGCAGCGCGACGGGGTCAGGGATCAGGATGCGCTCTCCGTCCTCGTCCAGCAAATACCGGCCGTGAGCGTCCACAAGATAGTCGCCGTCGTCTTCGACCGACAAATAAAACGCGCCGTTGCGGGTGAAGAGAAACTCGTCCAGCCCGTCTTCATCGACCGGATTGGGGTTTTCAAGGACAAAATATCCCTTGCCTTCCAGCGCGACGTCGAGCGTCCGCCCGGTCGATTGAAGCCCCCCCTGTTCCCAGATGCGCGCCGTCTGGTATGTCCTGACGCCGAGACCCCGCTGGAGGTTCATATGGGGACCCATATCCTCTTTGTTGAACATACGGGTATAGAGGTTATCCTGAAAATCCAAGCGGGCTTTCTTGTACCCGGTCGTATTGATGTTTGAGATGTTGTTGCCGATGGTATCGATGTTCCTCTGCTGGCCGGTCAGGCCCAAACGTCCCGTTTGCAGCGGTTGAAACACGCGGCTCGCCCCTTTTCGGTCTATTTAGAATTTCGCTATATCGTTGACGGAGATGCGCAGGGTTTCGTCGAACATATTGATTACCCGCTGGTTGATCTCATAGGAGCGGTAGGTTTCCATCATCCGCACCATCTCGCGCGCGATGTCCACGTTGGACGCCTCCAGAAATCCCTGCCGTATATCAATCTCCTCATCCAGATCCTCCGGCTCCGCGACCGGTTCAAGGTCGCCCCACTCGTCGGCCGCCGCGTAGACGGAGTACAGCGTATCCCCCTGCTTGCGCAGGACGGTATTGTCCTCAAACCGCACGACCCGCAGCCGGTCTATGACTTCGTCCCCCACCCGGACCGTGCCGTCGCGGTCTATGATGAAGTCGGCCGTGCCGATCAGGATCGGGCCGCCTTCGCCCTGCACATAGTATCCGTTGGGCGTTACAAGGTAGCCTTCGCCGTCGAGGGCAAAGTTGCCCGCGCGGGTATACCGTTCCTCCGGTTCCACGTCGTCTTCCTCTTCCTCGGAAAGCCCTTTGGGGATATATTCCACCACAAAGAACCCGTCCCCCACAATGGCCATATCGGTGGCGTTGCGCGTCTCCTCGAAGGAACCCTCTACAAAGTCGGTGAATACCTGATCGACATGGATGCCCAAGTTGAGCGGCCCCACCTGGCTGTATTGGTAGACCGACGGGTCATAGATTCGGGAAATGAGCATATCCCGGAATGACCGCGTCGTCATGGTATCCGCCTTGAAGCCGGCGGTCTCGACGTTGGTCAGGTTGTTGGTGATGACGTCCATCTTGCGGCTGTTGGCCAGCATCGCCGTCGTGGCCGTGTATAAGCCTCTGAGCATGGAAAACCGCCTTTCGTTCGGGGACTATTTCAGAATATATATCGTATAGATGATGCGGGAACTAAAGTGTCTTTATAAAATCACCTAATGGTGGCTTGTCCGGTTTTTGAGTTATGCACCTTATGCGCCCACAGCACCACCTCTTAGAACTATAGTATGCTCCCTATTGCGCGATTTAGATGCCAACAAAAAATCCCTCCCCTGATTGGATTGGATCACATATTTAGTATAGCACAGATAAACACGCCGCGCAAGTAAAAATGATAATCCGTACCGCTTGCCATGCAACAGATAGCCCCGCTGCAAGGCGGGACTATTCAGTATGAAATATGTATTTCTTACTTTGCGCTACCTGGCCGATGTCCGCAATGCGGGCAGCATGACATGGAAATACCATAGGATTTGCCGCAGGAAGCACAACCTCCAATGGACGCGCTACCTGCCAATTGGGAAACATTCCTCATGTATTGCTGCGCTCCTTTATTTTTTAGCGCCCCAATTAAGTACAAAATGGGAACGGCAAGGAATAAAAGAGCAAACCAAGAAAAATTAAAAAGCAGTGGAACCGCGCTTAAAATTAAGTCAATAACGGCAAGAACACTCAAAAAATATGCGTTTTCTATAACCCCGCTATTTTTTGCCCCTAGAATCCCAATAATTAAATTCCATGCACCAGAAATAATGAATAGAAAAAGCAGGAAGCGGAAAGGACCTGTAACATTAGGCACCCCAAAGAAAGAAAGTATCGAAGAAAATGAATCTGAAACATCCAGTGCTAAAGCGCCAATAATAATATCGAATGCCCCGAAAAAGATGTATAAGGTGCCTGTGACCAGCAGAAAATTTTTGCCCGGCGCGCCTGTTTGCACAGGCGCCACATGTTGCGGCTTAGGCAATACAGCAACTTGTCCCGAGCCTTTTCCACAAGCTTGACAGAATTTTGCTTCTTCGGCCATTTGGTTTCCGCAGTTTGCGCAGAACATTACGCGCCCTCCCCTTTTATTTTTTGACATAATACCACGATGTTAACTATAAGTCAATATTTTTAATGAAATATTCACAAATAAATAATCGCGCAGATACACTATGCCTATATCAACCGAAAGGCATGGTGTAGCCTGTGTATGATTTTGGAATTAGGCTTCGTGAACTGCGGATAAAGAAAAAACTCTCCCAGGCACAAGTAGCAAAACGCCTGAATGTAACCAACTCAACCATTTGCAGCTACGAAGCCAACACGCGCTTCCCCTCCACCGACATGATTACGCAGCTCGCGCTGTTCTACAACGTGAGTGCCGATTACCTTTTGGGCATAGAAAACCGCTCGATGGTCTGTGTGGACGGACTCACCGAGCGGCAGGTTGATATTGTGACGTCACTGATTTCGGAGTTTCGCTCCGGTAAAAAATAGGGGCAGATAAATTTACAAGATGATAACCTAATCCTTATCCAAATCCAAAATCAATAGAATCTCGCCCTTGCCTATCTTCAACTCCCGCGCCACTTCACCCAGGGGCAGCCCTTTGCCGGTCAGGAAGCGTATTTTTTGCCCCTTGCCGGGCAGACGGTCCAACTCCGCGCGGTCACGCGCCGACAGGCGGGACGGTTTGTCTGATTCGGGCGGCGTTTTTTTGCCGGTTATTCCGTTGTGCGCTTCTTTTTTGGAGGAGCGCGGTTCCTGGGGGTCTTCCTCAGGCGGCGGGAGGTCCTCCGGCGGCGGCTTGGGGGCGAAAGCGCCGGGCTGCATCACCTGCATATACAGCGTCGTCGCCTGCCGCGACATGGTCAGCAGTTCGCCCCGGCGCGACTCCAGTTCTTCATGCACTTCGCCGACATACGCCTCGAAGCTGTCCAGCATCTCCTCGATCTCCCGGTACAGCCGGACGATTTTCTGATCCAGCGCGCGGTTTTCGCGCGTCTCGGTCTGCGCCCGCGCGAAACGGCGCCTGACCGACCGCTCGTGCAGGATCAGCGCGACGGCGAACACCGCGACGGACGCCGCAAATGATATATACCACATTTATCCATCACACCCGAATGTCAAATCGTTTGGTTTCGACTTCGGCATCCTTGCTATTGCTGACCGGCAGGTTCAACAGGCGTTCCGACGCACGGCGCCCCAAATCGCCGTCATCCCGCGGCCCCGCTTCCTCTTCCCGCCTCTGCCGCTCCTGCGCGCCCCCGTTCCCCCCGCTCTCGGAATCGGTGCGCACAAGCGCCGCCTCGACCTCGGGGCGGTCCCGTACCCTTTGCAGATCCTCTTCGGTATCCTGATTCATCTCGCGCAGCGTTCCGGAGGTCAGTCCGGTCTGCTGCATATCGCGCGCCCGCGCGGCGGTCATATCGGCCGCCCGGGTGATGGCAATGTTGTCATTGATACGCATTGACATCGCAAACCCTCCTCCGCGTCATCCGAACGCTTTCAGCATTTTCGTCCGCAGCGTCATCAGCGCCTTGGAATGAATCTGGCTGACCCTCGATTCGGTGACGCCCAGCACCAGCCCGATCTCTTTCAGCGTCAGTTCATCGTAGTAATACATCGACACCACCTGTTTTTCCTTTTCCGGCAGCGCCTCGATGGTTTTCGCCAGAACGGCCTTTATCTCCTGCTCCTCCAAACGCCTCTCCGGGCTTTCGTCCGGAGAAGCCGCGAGGGAATCCCCGGCGACGCGGTCCATCAGCATCTCGTCCAGCGCGACCATATTGAACGTATGCGCCTCATCCAGCGTTTTCTTAACGTCCTCCGCGCTCATCGAGAGCCGGGACGCCACTTCCGATTCGGTGGGCGCCCGCCCCATGCTGGACTCCATCGTCTCAAAGCACTCTTCCACCTTCTTGATTTTCTGCCGGAGGCTGATCGGGGCCCAATCCTGCTTGCGGATCTGGTCGATGATCTCGCCTTTGACGCGCAGCGAAGCGTACGTCTCGAATTTTACGTCCTTAGTTATATCAAACTTGTCGATGGCGTCCATCAGGCCCAGCAGGCCGCTGCTCATCAGGTCGTCAAAATCCACGTGTTTGCGGTAGGTCGGCACAAGCCGCAGGGCGATGCTCCTGACCAGATGGACATATTTCATCACCAATTCGTTGCGGATCTCAAGGCTGCGCGTATGCGAAAACTCTGTCCACAACCGGGCGGCAGACGCCGCTTCGGCTTTAAGATCTTCTGTCGTTTGCATGGCTCCCACCCCCGGTATCTAGTATATCACACGGCGGCTTTTCTAGTCCCTCAGCCGCCTGGCCTCCTGCCGCCGTTTCAGCTGCTCGCTGAAGATGTATTTGATGATGCGGTTCCGCAGGGCCTCCTCTATGCCGATAAACTTCGCGCCCATGATATTCTTCCCCTCATAGAGGTCCCGTTCGCATCGCACGATCCGCATCTCCGCCGTGACCCTGTCGGCGTCGGTCAAAAAGACCTCGCACCAGGCCACCGCCCCGGACTCCAGCTTATCTTTGGAAAAGAAACGCAGGCCGCCGCCGCTGATGTCCAGCGTAAATCCGCCGATCATGTCCTCCTCGGCCACATGGCCCGACAGCTTGCGGTCAACCAGCAGATTGACGGCTTCCTTGTCGCTGAGGTTTTCCTGATTCTCCACGCCGGTCAGCGGCATGACCGAAACGGGCAGCAGCGTGTCGAAGCGCACGAAATCGCGGCGCTGATAGCGGCTGATCTTGGAGCGGATCTCCACCTCGATAAAGAGCAGCCCGCGCTCTTTTATGATCTCCTCGATGGTCACGGCGCAGGTGAGCATCCCCGAGTCACGGAAGATGTATAAACTGAGTTTGTCGTCTTTCCGGACGGGGAGGCGGTTCGTTCCGCACATAGGCTCGCTGAGGATCAGCCGCCCCTGGGGCGTGATCGTCTCGATGACGGATACGGCGCGTTTGTCATCCCGTATAAGTTCCAGCCGTTCCCCTAATTTTAAGTCGTAACTGGGCATAGGCTACCTCGCGTTATCATTTTTACGAAACACTTTATGCAAAAAAGCCTGAAGGCCGTTCTCCGGCGATTCGGGTTTGCGCTCAAGGAGGTTCCAGGCGATAGCCTCGATATTGCGCGTGGCGGCGCTGCGCGGATAACTCAATACAAACGGCTGCTGGATCCGCACGCCGCGCGATACGGCGGGGTCGCTGAGAAGATACCCCAGCGGGTCGATTTCGGTCTTTTGATAAAGCCTGACCACCGACCCGAATTTTTTAAGCGTCATTTCGGCCTCCGACACCGACTCGGCCCGGTTGACAATCAGGCGCAGTTCGCATTCGGCGGAGTATTTGGTGATCGACTTGACCAGCGCGTAAGCGTCCATGATGGCGGTCGGCTCCGGCGTGGTGACGATGATCGTCTCCGCGCTGGCGCGGATCATCCGCATAATCAGAGGATTGACGCCCGCGCCGGTATCGAAGAGGATGACGTCGGCTGTATCCTCTAATAATAACAGATTGTCGATGATCGCCGCAAGCTGTATTTCGGACATATTGAGCAATTCGTTCAGCCCGCTCCCGCCCGAGACGAACATGATGCCGCCGGGGCCTTCGCTGAGAATGTCGCTGATCTTTTTCTGCCCGCGCAGGACGTATGATAAATCATACGGCGGGGAGACGCCCAGCATGACGTCAATATTCGATAGGCCGAAGTCCGCGTCCACCAACAGCACGCGAAGCCCCTTCTTGGCGAGGGAAATGCCCAGATTGACGCTGATGCTGGTCTTGCCGACGCCGCCCTTGCCGCTGGTGACGCACAGGACGCGCGCCGCCTGTCCCGGCTCCCGTGTCCGTTGCTTTTTCAAGTTGTCCACGATCTGGCGCAAGGCGCTGGCCTGGTCTTTCATAGGGGTTCCCTCCTTTCCGGTCTTCTCTGATTCCTCCGGCCCCGCGGGAGACGTCAAGGGTCTCTCGTCATCAGGCGCGCCACGATTTTCCGCACGTCGGCCACCTCAATGTCATCGGGCACATTCTGCCCGATGGCGGTATAGGAGATCGGCCTGTCCGATAAAAATTTGGCGTTCAGCAGCGTTCCCCATGTCGGCGTTTCGTCGAGTTTTGTGAGGATCAGCTTGAAATCGCTGAGGAACGAATAGGCGTTCAGGATGTTCAGCAGCCCGGTGAAACTGGTGGTGGCCGACAATACCAGATGCACCTCGTCGCAGTCTGAATGGCGGATGAGGTCCTTGACTTCCTCCTCATGCGTCCGGTCGGAAGGGCTTTTGCCGGCGGTGTCCACAAAGACAATATCCTTATCCTCGTGGTCGCGCAGAGCGTCCCCGATCTCCTCGGGGGAGTAGACGATGGTCAGCGGGATCTCCAGGATCTGCGCGTAGGTTTTAAGCTGCTCCACGGCGGCGATCCGATAGGTATCGGTGGTAATCACGCCCACCTTGGCATGGTGGTTGATCGAGTAAATGGCGGCGAGTTTGGCCAGCGTCGTCGTCTTGCCCACGCCGGTCGGCCCGATCAGCAGCACGACGGTCCGCTTGAACCGCTTGAGTTTGATCGGCTCGGCCTGCCCGATATACTGGCGCAGCAGCTGTTCCATGACCTCGTTGGGGTCGGCCTGCTGCTTCTTGACGATCTCGCTCACCTCGCGCGCCAGCTTGTGGGCGAACTCCTCATGCGTCTCGTTCTCCAGCAGGCTCAGCAGCAGCGCCTCGATGTCGGGATTGTACGAACGGGTGTCGTGGGAATGGCGGATGGTCCCGGCCAGCGAGTTGAGCGAGGAGGAAAGCTCGTCAATCTTGTTCTCCAGCGCCGAAAGCTGCGCGTCCTTCGCGTCGGGCTGTTTGTGTATGACGCGCTCAAGCGGGCGCGCCTCGGGGATCTCCAACTGACGGAAGCCGTCGTCCGCCGCCTTCGGCGGCGTCTGCTGGAAGGGTTGGGCAGCCTTGGCATAGGCCTGCGACGCCGTCTGCGGCGCGGTCAGCGGGGACGGCTGCGTACCGGCGGCGGGCGGGGGGAAACCGCCGGAGGCCAATCTGTCCAGCGCCTCCAACGCGCGGTCGGCCGTGACCGAAAGTTCGGCGCCGCGGGGCGGAGGGGGTTCCGCCGGACGGGGCGCGGGCGGGCGCGTCCCGGGAGGCGCGGCGCGGAGTTTGGGCAGCGGGTTGGAGAGAGGTTCGGCCGGCGGGGCCTCGTAAGCGGCCACCACCTCTATCATCGGTTTGGAAAACAGACCTCCCAGCCCTTTTTTGCGCAAAGGGCGCTGCGAGAGGATCAGGGCGTCCCGCCCCAACTCGCGCTTGATCTGCTCCATGGCCTCCGGCATAGTGGCCGCCACATAGCGTTTTATGTTCACAGCGACACCATCCCATCCGCCTGAATATCAATATTCTGCATCAGTTCATTGTAAGACAGCACGGCGAGGTCGGGGGCCAGTCCTTCGACCATCCGTTTGAAATGGAACCGGACCACCGGCGAACACAACACCACCGGCGCGATCCCAAGGCTCTGTACCCGTTCCACGGCGGCGCGGACCGATCCGAACACCTGCTGTATCTCTTCGGCGTCAAGGGCGACGTAGGAGCCGTGTTCGGTCTGCCGTATGCTCTCTAGGATCTTGTTCTCCAGTTCGGGGGCGACCGTGATGACATGCACCTTGCCCTCCGGCGCGAACTTGGCCGTGATCGTGCGCTTGAGCGCCTGACGGACATATTCCGTCAGCATATCGCTGTCGCGCGTGACGGCGCCGTAATCGCCCATCGTTTCTACGATGGTGTTCATATCGCGGATCGATATGCCCTCCCGCAGAAGGTTTGCCAATATCTTCTGAAGTTCTCCCAGCGTAAACAGTTTCGGAACCACATCCTCCACCAGCGACGGCTGCGCCTGCTTGAGATTTTCGATCAGCGCCTGCACCTGCTGGCGCCCCAGCAACTCATGGGCGTGGGTGCGCACGACCTCGGTCAGATGGGTGGCGATAACGCTGGGCGGGTCTACGATGGTGTATCCGTAGAGTTCGGCCTTCTCCCGCTCCCGCGCCGAGATCCATTTGGCGGGCAGCCCGAACGCCGGCTCTATGGTGTCGATGCCGATGACTTCCTCCTCGACCGTACCCGGGTTCATCGCAAGGAAATGGTCCAGCACGATCTCCCCGTGCGCCACCTCGTTGCCCTTGATCTTGATCGAATACTCATTGTTGGCGAAGCGGATGTCGTCGCGCATACGGATCACCGGTACAATCAGACCCATCTCGGTCGCGCACTGGCGGCGGATCATCACGACCCGGTCAAGCAGGTCGCCGCCCTGCGAAGGCTCCGCCAGCGGGATGATGCCGTAGCCGAACAGCAACTCGATCGGATCGACTTGCAGCAGGGAGACGACATTCTCCATCTTACGCGTCTCCTGCGCCTCCGCTTCGACCGTTTCCCCCGCGGGGACGGTCTCCGCTTTCTTGCGCGACCTCTGCAACAGGATCCCCCCGGTCACCAGGCCCGCGCTCAGCATCCACATGATCGGCTTGGGCGTATCGGGGATGAAACTCAGTAAAACGAGTACGCCGGCGGCGACAAATAGGATATAGGTCTCACGGGTAAACTGCCGCGCCACGTCCGTCCCCAATGTGTCGTCGGTCGCGGCTTTGGTGACGATGATACCGGTCGCGGCCGAAATGAGCATGGCCGGTATCTGGGAAGAAAGCCCGTCGCCGATGGCGAGGATGCCCACAATCTCGTCAAATCCGAAGTTGATTAACCCGCCGATGACGATGACGACGGTGGTGATGATGCCGAGGATATTGTCGCCTTTGACAAACTTCGACGCGCCGTCCATGCTGCCGTAGAAGTCGGCTTCCCGCGCGACGTCCCGGCGGCGTTTCCGCGCCTCGGCTTCGTCGATGACGCCGGAGTTGAGGTCGGCGTCGATCGCCATCTGCTTGCCGGGCATGGCGTCGAGGGTGAAACGGGCCGCGACCTCGCTGACGCGCTCGGCGCCCCGCGTGACGACGATCAGCTGCACCAGGATCAGCAGGATAAAGATGACCACGCCGACCGCGATGCTGCCCCCGCCGACAAACCTCCCGAACACGCCGATCATCGTCCCGGCTTTCTGCTCGGTCAGCACTTCCCCCGGCGCAAGGGGCCAGATAATCAGGCGGGCGGTGGAGATGGTGATCGCGATGCGGTATAGGGTCAGAATGAGCAAAACGGTGGGGAAGGTGGAAAACCCCAGCGCGTCGGGGGCGCTGATCGAAACCAGTATGACGATGATCGCGGCGACAAGGTTGAGGGTGATAAAAACGTCCACGAGCGCGGTGGGCAAGGGGACGAAGATCATCAGCACGACCAAAACGACAATGGCCGAGAGGACCAGATTGCCCGATATGCGCTTGAGTTCCATACGCGGTCCGTCCTCCCTCTACATCGTTCTGTATCTTATCGGCCCGCCGTCTGCCGTATCTGGCGCGCGCCGGCCGGCGCGGGACGGGGCGCCGGGGTATGGTGGCGCTTTTTATAGACATACGACAGGATCTCCGCGACGGCGGCAAACATATCGACCGGGATCCGCTGCCCGACTTCACAGGACATATAGAGCGCCTGCGCCACCGGCTTGTTCTCCACGATCTCCACCCGGTTTTGCCCGGCGATTTCGCGGATTCTGAGCGCGAGGTGGTCTTTGCCTTTGGCCAATACGACCGGCGCGTCGGATTCCGCTTCGTTGTAACGGATCGCCACGGCGTAGTGGGTGGGGTTGGTGATGACCACGTCGGCCTGCGGGATGGCCCGCATCATCCGCATCATACTCATCTGGCGCTGCTTTTCCTTGCGTTTGGAGCGGATCATCGGGTCGCCCTCGTCCTGTTTGACTTCCTGCTTGATCTCATGCTTGGACATTTTAAGGTTGCGTTCATACTCCCACCATTGGTAGAGGTAATCGGCCAGCCCGATGGCGATCAGGACCGCCGAGGCTTTGATGGCAATCGCCATCGACATTTCGACGATGTCATGGGCCGCCTGCCGGATCGACAGATCCATCATCATCGGGAAGGTGTTGAAATTTTTCCGGTATTCCTGATACGCGATGACCGTCATCAGCGTGATCTTGAGGATCGATTTCAGCATCTCCACAACGCTGCGCATCGAAAATATCCTCTTAAAGCCCTGAATGGGGTTGATTTTGGAGAGTTTGGGCTTGACCGTTTCGCCGGTCAAAAGGAACCCGATCTGCGCCACATTGGCCAATATTCCCATGACGAGGGCCACCGCCATGATCGGAAGCAATATCCATAAAAATTCCCATATCGCCCTGGTGATGTTCATCGTGATGTCGGCGTCGGTCAGAGGTTCCCGCGCCGCGCCTATATTCCCCAGAAAATAGGTCAGCAGCCCGCTCAGATTCCCCACCATCCAGCCGCCGACCGCAAAGAGGACGATGAACATACTGACGGTCAGCACCGCCGTATTGACCTCGGCGCTTTTGAGAACCTGACCCTTCTTGCGCGCGTCCCGGCGCTTCTTAGGCGTGGCTTTTTCGGTTTTTTCACCGCCGCCGCCCTGATCCGGCGTCATGGAATCATCCCCCCCAGCATCTGGTCGATATAGCCAAACATCACGGAAAAGATCGAATGGGATACGTTGGCGAACACCGGCATCATCAGCATCAGCACGATCAGCCCCAGAAAGATCTTCAGCGGGATGCCGACCACAAAGATGTTCATCTGCGGCGCCGTGCGCACGACCACGCCCAGCGCCACCTCCAGCACCAACGCCGACGCCAGCATCGGCATCGCCACCTGAAGGGCCATCGTGAACGTCCGGATAAACACGTCCGCCACCACGCCGGCGGCCTCGGGGCGCAGAATGCCCTTTCCCACCGGAATGATCTCAAAGGTCCGCGCCATCGTGACAATGAGTTGGTCAAAGGCTCCCGACAGGATGAAGACCACGATCAGGACCGTGTTAATCAGGCCGCTGGTCACCGCCACCTGCCCGCCCGCCGAAACATCGAATATCTGCGCCATCGTCAGTCCGATCTGCATGTCGATGACATGCGCGGCGGTGTACACCAGATTGAAAAACAGCATCGTGATGAATCCGACGACCAGCCCGACCGAAAGTTCGCAGATGACGGCAAACGCCAGCGAGTAGAGGTTGTTGTAAGGATAGACGGCCGGCGGCGGGGTGAAGTTGATGACGATCATGCCCATCAGCAGGGCCAGCCCGATCTTGGCCATCGCGGGGATGCTCTGCCGCGCCAGCAGCGGCGAGGATACGAAAAGCGCGCTCACCCGCGTCACGATCAGCAGAAAGTGTACGACCCACGAGAGGAAGTAATCGACATTGGAAATCAGCATAGTCCTATCCGCCCGCGATTTTTTCAAATACCAGCATCGTAAACTCCTCAAGCCGCTTCAGCATCCACGAACCGAAGATAATCAGCGTAAGGAAGACGGAGAGTATCTTGGTGACAAAGACGATCGTCTGCTCGTTGATCTGGGTGGTGGCCTGAAGAATGGAGACGATCAGGCCCGCCACAAGTCCCACCAGCAGCATTGGCGCCGCCACGGTGAGGATGGTCAGCACCGCTTCGGTGACAATGGCGGAAATATCGGCCGGTTCCACGTCATCCCTCCCTCGCTACCCGGTAAAGGATTTTACAATCCCCTGCACGACCAGATCCCACCCGTTGACCAGCACAAAGAGCATCAGTTTGAACGGCAGCGAGATCATCGCCGGCGGGAGCATCATCATGCCCATCGACATCAGCGCCGACGCGACGATCATGTCGATGACGATGAACGGAATAAAGATATAGAACCCCATCCGCAGCGCCGTTTTAATCTCGCTGGTTATAAACGCCGGAATCAGCACATAGGTGGGAATCTCGTCCAAATCGTCCGCGGAGTACGGGCGCTGTTCCATCCCCGCCAATCCCATAAAGGTCTCCAGATCCTTATCATGTTTTTGCCCGAAAATTTGCTCAAACATAAAGTCCCGCAACGGGTCAACGGCCTTTTTGTAAGCCTCGTCCAAATCGATGGACTCTTCCTGATAGGGGATCCACGCCTCGTCATAAATCCGGCTGAGAGCGCCGTACATCGTAAAATACGTGAGGAAGAGCGCCAGCCCGATGATGACTTGGTTGGGCGGCATCTGCTGCGTACCCATGGCGTTGCGGGTAAACGACAGTACGATGACGGTGCGGGTAAACGAGGTCATCAGGATCAAAATCGAAGGCACCAGCGTCAGGACGGTGAGCAGCAGCAGTATCTCAACGGTGGTCGTCGCGCCCTCCACCCCTTCGCCGAACAGGGAACGCAAAAGGTTCAGCGGGAAAGTCTCCGCCGCGGGTTCCAGTTCCGGCGCCAGTACAGAAAGAATCATCCCACATCTCCCGTATCGTCTCTGTTATCCATCCTTGACTGCCGCTGGGCGATCATGTCCAAAAGCTGATCGATCCGGCCCGAACGTTCCTCGTCGCTCACGGCGGGGGCCGGAGGTTCCGGCGCCGGCGGGGGCGGCATCGGCGGGGCGTACACCGGCGGAGGCTGCATCGGCGCTTCCGCTCCCGCGAAGCGGACGCCGGGCGCGGCGGCGCGCTGCCGCTGCCGCTCCCGTTGCTGCTGCCACTGCTGCTGGTGCGACCGGCGGTCGAGCGCGTCCGGTTCGCTCAAACGGGTCATGTTCTCGATGCTCGCCTGATAGCCGGACCTCTTGAACTTCGGCGGCGCGGGGCGCTGTTCTTCTTCCCACAAAAGAGGGTAACCCGCATCCCCGGCGTTCTCCGCACCGGAAACCGGGTCTTTCTCCGCGATCTGTTGCAAAACCGCCGCAAAAGAGGCGTCTTCTTCCGTTTGGGAGATGCTTCCTCCCGTGAGGCCGGATTTCATATTGCGCGCAAAACGGTTCCAAAATCCCGCCTCTTTGGGGGATTCCTCGGGCTTCGCCGCAAACTCCGGAAAATCTTTGGGGGACAGTTCGCAGAGGAGCGAAGGAACGCCCTTGCCTACCCCGACGGCCAGTATCCGAAGCCCGACCCGCACCAGCAGGATCGAAGAATCCCGCGTGAGCATCATCCGGTCGATAACCTTGATCCTCCGGCCGGACAAGACCGGCCCCCCGGACATTCGCTTGGACAGAACGACAAACCCAGCCAATATCGCGATAAATACGAAAGCCCCAAAAACCAGCCCCAGTTTTTGCTGGAAGCTCATCGCGAGATAGGCGTTACCCGGCACTCACCCCAGCACCTTTCGAACGGCCTCGCAGACGCGGTCGGCCTGAAAGGGCTTTACGATAAAGTCCTTCGCGCCCGACTGTATGGCCTCGATGACCATCGCCTGCTGCCCCATCGCGGAACACATCACGACCTTGGCGGCGCTGTTGGCCGCCTTGATC
>Ga0082212_10003362_pt1 | contig 22714 bp, 30 predicted proteins | sample TergutNt197P3_FD_71548 | JGI IMG/M metagenome (GOLD analysis project Ga0082212, IMG submission 71548) | Neocapritermes taracua P3 segment gut microbial communities from Petit-Saut dam, French Guiana - Nt197 P3 | ecosystem: Host-associated > Arthropoda: Insects > Digestive system > Gut ...
GGGGGGGGGGGGGGGGGGGCGGGGGTGGCGGGCGGGGCGGGGCGGGGGGGTGTGGAGGTCGACGTCGAGCTCGCGGGCGGTGGCGGTGGGGGCGCCCCACGCCGGGCCGCGCGACACCACGGTGCCGGTTCGCCAGGTGATCACGCACCGCAGGCTAGCGGCAGTTATGCCGCAAGTGCTGGTGACGGGCTCCTCGTGGGCGATCGCGTGAAGGTGTTCGCCATCGGGTACGGACACCTCGGGTGGGCTCGCGTGCTGGACACGCCGATGGGCGGGTTCGCGTTCGTGCAGTACGAGGACACGTGGCAGCGCGGGGCGATCGCGTACCAGAACGTCGCGGACGTTGACCGGGTCGTGGACTACGTCCTGGCATGAGCGGATTCACCCGATCGCCCGGCGTGTCGCCTTGACTGAAACGTGCACAATCCGTGGCCGGGGGGTGTGACAACGGTGGACGGCGGGTGTACGTGGGGTGAGGGTCTGGCGGGCTTCCGTGTCGCCCTGCGCGGCATGGGGCGCAGCGCGGCAACGGTGCGCACCTACACGCAAGCGGTGCAGCGCCTCGAGGTGTGGGCGGTCGAGCGTGAGCTTGGCCCGTGCGACGTCGGCCCGGCCCACCTGCTCGCGTTCCTCGGCCACCGGGCCGACTGGTCAGCAGGCACCCTGCGGGTCACCCGGGCAGGCATCGCGGCGTTCTACCGGTGGGCGGTGCTCGCCGGGCACCTGTGCGTGTCCCCAGCCCTCAACCTGCCCACCATGCCCACGCCAGCGCCCGCGCCGCACCCAACCCCGCGCCTTGCCTACGAGTCCGCCCTGCGGGCCGGGGACGGCCGCGAGCGCCTCATGGTGCGCCTGGCACTCGAGGTGGGCCTGCGGCGGGCCGAGGTGGCGCAGGTGCGCCCGCGGCGTGACGTCGTGGGCGAGCCGGGAGACCGGTGGCTGATCGTGCACGGCAAGGGAGCCAAGGAACGTCAGGTGCCGTTGCCGGACGACCTCGCCGCGGCGATGCTCGTCACGGCCGGGTCCGGGTGGTTGTTCCCCGGGCGCACGGGTGGGCACCTGTCCCCGGGGACCGTGGGAGCGATCGTGTCGGCGCTGCTGCCCGAGGGGACGGCGATGCATGCGCTGCGGCACAGGTTCGCGACGGACGCCTACGAGGCATTCGGTGGGGACGTGTTCGCGGTGCAGCAGCTCCTCGGGCACGCCTCGAGCACGACGACGGAGCGGTACGTGCGGGTGCCCTCGCAGCGGTTGCGCGCTGCGATGCAGGCCGGGCGCGCGCTACGGTCTGCGTCATGAGCCTGCGCGTGAACCTGGTGATCCTCGGCGCCGTTGTCGTGGCGGTCGCCGTCGGTCTGCTGCTCGGTGTGCGCGCGATCCGTGGCGACGAGCTCGAGCATCGCTGCGATGACCGGGCCGTCGCGGCGGGGTTCGTGGGGCCGGCCTACTCGGCCGCGGTACGGTCCTGCGTCGCGGTGGGCGACTGACCCATCTGCCGGCGTGCCCAGGCGACGATGTCGAGGACGTCTGCCTCGTGCTCGTCGAGGCGGCGCGAGGTCGCCCTCGACTCGGCTGCGGACGCCTGACCCCATGCGACGGCCGCGCGGGTGGTGGCGAGGACGACGTCGAGCTGCTCGCGCAGGTTCGGGAACTCGGCGTCCTGGTGGCTGTTCTCGGTCTGCTCGCGGGCGACCTTGACGTCCCGGTGAATCCGTCGGAGCCACGGCGCGCCGATGAGCGCCACGAGCACGGTGCTCGTGGCGCTCACCAGGGACACGACGATGACGTCGCTCACGGGGTGTCGGCGGGCCTGTTCGGGACGGCCCAGGTGATGCCGCCGGCCGCCGCGGCGCCGACGATGACGGCAGCAGCGACGGCGACCCACTCGACCGCGGTCACGCGGCCGTCCCCGAGGGCGGTGGACAGCGACCCGAGGCCGGCCAGCAGGCCGGAGGTGATACCGGCCGCCCACGCCTTGTGCGTGGTCACTTGAGGAACCGGCCCTGCGCCTCGGCGTACCCGGCGTCAGACAGGTTGACGGTCTCCACGCCGGCGCCCGAGTAGGCGGCGAGGTCGGTGCCGTTGAGGATGCGTGCGCCGACACCGCCGGACACGTAGAAGGATGCGCCGTCCGACGCACGACGGATGATCACGGGGGCCTCCTGCTGGTGGTGGGCCGGCGCCGGGGTCGGTGCCGGGGGTGAGGTCAGGCGGGCAGCGAGTGCTGCCACCTGTGCCGGGGTGCCGACGAGCTCGTAGTGCATCTCATCGACGGGGCCGACGGTGTAGTCGCCGCCCCAGCGCACGACGCCGTCGAGCGACCGGACGATCGCGCGGATCGTCGCGGCCTGTGCCGGGGTGAACGTGCCGCGAGCGCCACGCGGGTGGCGGGGTGCGTTGAAGTCGACGGCGGTGCCGCTCGCGTGGTTGCTGCGGGTGGTGGAGCTGCCGCGGATGTTGCGGTCGTTCCACCCCCATGAGGTCGCCGGGTCGATGTGCTCGACCTCGGCGTCGATGCGCCGCGCGAGGTAGTCGAAGACGGCCGCCACGGGGCCGGGCAGGACGCGCCCGGTGATCCATGCCAGGCGGCCCGCTGGCGCGGTCGTGAGGACCGGCCAGCCGTTCTGTGAGGCGATCACGCGGCGGCCTCCACGAGGGTGAACCACCCGGCGAGGACGGTTCCGGTGCCGGTGCCGACGGGTCGGGTGCCGGACAGGGACAGGGTGTGCGTGCCGGCGGGGATCGTGACGACGTTTACGACGGTGACGGTGACCTGACCGGCGCCGCCGGCAGCGGGCACGGTGACGACCGCGGTGGCGACCTGCGTCGAGTCGACGAACAGGCCGACGGCGATCTGGTCGCCGGCGACAGTCGAGGAGCAGCGCCCGGACATCGTGACCCTGACCCTCGAGGGCAGGGCCGCGGACCCGAGGGTCGCCGTCCATGTACCGGTCGTGATGCCCGAGGAGTTGGACGCGAGGGTGTTGGCGACGAGGATGCCGCCGGCCTCGAGCGCGTCGACGCGGGTGTCAAGGGCGGTGTCGGCAGCCTCGGCGGCGTCGAGGGCAGCGCGCACCCCGGCGAGGGGCTGGTTGAACAGGTCGGCCGCGGTCGCCCCGGTGGACGTCGGGGTGAAGTTGGGGACGAGAGACGAGTACGTCATGCGAGGTTCTCCCGGGTCGTGGCGGTGACGGTGTTGGCCGCGAGGTCGAGGTCGACGCGCGAGACGATCGCGACGTCGGGGTCGCCGCCGGTCGGGCGGGTCACGGACACGTCCCACCCGGGCTCGGGCAGCGTGACGAGCTGCGGGTGCAGCGCGCCGCGCGTGTCCCAGACACGGCCGCGGGACTGCGACCTCTTGACGATCTGCGCCGCCGCGCCGGCGCGCGGCATGGGCCTGCGCACCACGGACGAGTACGTCGACGTCGGTGTCGTAACGGCGCTGTAGGCGTCGTAGGCGACCAGATCCACGCCGGCGGCGTTGCGCCACTCGTAGCGAATGACAGCCGAGTCGAACCATGCGGCGGTGCTGGTGCGCTCGCGCATGCCGGTCATCGTGGCCGGCGTGGCGGCGACGTCAGACGCGGCGAGCACGTCGGGGTGCGGCTGACGGCGCGAGTCGACGACGACCCACCGGCGGCCGGTGACGGCCACCCGGGCGCCGCAGGCGTCGAGGATCGGCCCGATGACGTCCCACACCGACTGCCCCGGCGTCCACGCCAGCGTCTCGGACGAGGCGGCCTCCCCGAGGGCCGACAGGATCGTGGCGTCGTTGAGCTGCGTGGGGTCGATGACGAGCTGCGCGCCGATCTGTGCGAGGAGCGCTGCGATGACGGATACGTTCGACCCGGCGGGCAGCACGCGAGGGTTCCCGGACACACGGGCCGAGCGCTGCGCCCGCGCCTCGTCGGATGCGACGGAGTAGGTCACCTCGCCGGCCTCGTAGTCGATGGTGCGGTCGAGGATGACGAGCGCGTAGGACTTGCCGAACGGGGCCGTGCCGGTCTCCCCGGGCAGCGTGGTGACGTCCGCGAGGGTGTCGAGGGTGGACAGCGGACCGCCACCAATGGCGGCTTGGTAGCCGGCCATGGTGGCGCCGACGAGCGCGTCGAGGTCGCCCATGGTGACCCCGGTGGTGGGGATCGTGCGCACCATGACGAGGCACTCGGGCAGCGTCAGCGCGTCGACGGCGAGGTCGCGGTCGACGTCCAGTGCTGCGGCGAGGCTGCCGGTGATGTACGGCACCGCGGCCTCGTCGAGCGTGAGCGTCCCCGCGGTCAGCGCCAGGGACGAGGCGTTGACGGTCGCGGTGTGGACGGGCTTCACCAGGGCGGTCACGGGGTCACCTCCACGACGTCGGCGCCCACGCGCCACGTCAGAGCCGAGGTCATGGACACGGTCACGGTCGAGTCCGGGGCGAGCACCCCGGCGAACGTCCATGAGGCGTCGGCGGTGCGCGTCAGCGTCCACACGACGTCGCCCTCGAGGAGCTGCTGCGCCGCGAGCGCCGTCGCACGGTCGGCGGCGACCAGGACGAGGGAACCGGTGGTGTCGGCCTCGGCCGGTCGCAGGGACAGCACGACGGACCCGTCGAGGTTGACGTGCCGCAGGTGGCGGGCGCGGCGGGTGCGGGTGGAGTCGATGGTGAGGTCGGTCAGGGTGACGGTCGTAGTGCCGTCGGTGAGGGTCACGGCCATGCCGTCTGGCCTCCCGTGGTCGACCGGGCGACGCCGGTGGCGGTGTTGTACGTGATGGTCGCGTAGTGCGTGCCGGAGGTGATCGCGGCGAGGCGCCGCTCGACGTCCTCGAGGCCGAACGCGGTGACCTTGACGTCGACGGTCTGCGAGCTGTTGCCCGCGATGCGGGCAAGCGCGTCCCCGACGGCGGTGGTCTCCTGCTGCGCCTCGGCCATGCCGGCCGACCAGGTGCCGGTGTACTTGGTGATCACGCCGGTCTGGTTGTCCAGGGACTTGGTCAGGCCCTCGACCTGCGCCTGCTTGGCCTCGACGGAGACGCCCAGGCCCTCAACCGATGCCTGGATGTCGGCCACCTTGCGGTTGTGGGCCTCCTCGAGCGCGGTCTGCGACTTGGTGTCGCCGGCCATGGCGGCGTACACGGTCGCGACGTCGACCCCGAGGGCCTTGGCCGCGCCGGCGACGTCGGAGTAGGACTCCTTTTGCGTGATCGCGGTCAGCTGCTGCTCGTAGAACGCCTGCTTGGCTGCGGCCGACACGTCGGCCCACGCGGTGACGCCCTCGGCGCGCATGACGTCGAACATGCCCGAGGCAGCCTGGTTGATCTCCTCCTTGCGCTCGGCCAGATGCTGCTTGTACGAGGAGACGAGGGAGGTGACCAGGCCCAGGCCGACGGCCGCGCCGACGCCCACGGGGCCGATGTTGGCGAGAATCTCCTGCCCGAGGTCACCGACGTCGGACGCCTGCCCGGAGAACGAGGCGGCGAACTCGCGGCCGGAGTCGCCGCCCTCCTCCTTGAGCCGCTCGCGCAGGTTGCCGGCGCCGTGCGTGGCCTTGTCGACGTCGATGTCGATGTCGATTGGGTCGTCGGCCTCCCGGCGGACGTCCTTGATGGAGTCGCGGATCTTGTCGAGCTCGGTCGGTCCGCGCCGGCCGATGTCCCGCAGCGAGTCGAGGAGCTCGCCGCGCACGGTGGTGCCGGCCTCCTCGAGGGACCGCTCGATGTGGTCGGCCGCGGTCTGGTAGTCGACGCCCATGTCCCGGGCGGTGTCCTTGACCAGGCGGGCGAGGTTGGAGAACTCGGTGCGGGTCGTGCGGGTGTCGGTGTCGACCTTGATGCCGAGCCGCATGTCCTGCGCCACGGTCACTCCTCCCCGGTCACGAGCTCGTGCATGGTCCGCACGACGGTCTGGTAATAGGCGGCGAAGATGCGCCGCATGGCTGCCCGACCGGCCGGGTAGAGGACACGGCCGGTCGGGACGCGGTCGGGCAGGCCCCGCAGGGCACGCCGGCGCATGCGGTAGCCGGTCCCGCGCGGGGACCGGCCGAGCTGCTCGACGAACCGGGCGCGCCCGGACGGGGAGACACCAAACTCGACGGCCTGCCACGCCGGGCCGGGCCGGCGCGGCGACGTCGCGCCCATGATGGTCGTCGACGTCGCCGTCGCCTTATGCGAGGCCCCGGCGAGGAACGCCCGGTCCTGCCGCGTGCGGGCATGCTCGAGCGCGCTCGCCGGCGTCCAAACCTGCCCGACGATCGGGGGCACGTAGCGGCCCAGCGCGGCCCGCAGGTGCGTCTCGATGCCGGACAGCTGGTCGGCGCGGGCGGCAAACTCTTCCATGCCGCGCACGGACAGGCGCCCGGTCACGGCCCGACGACGGCCCAGGTCGGGGTGCCGACGATGGGCAGCGACCCGGAGGACTGCGCCACGCCGCGCGCGCCGCCGGCGGCGAACGGGCGCACCCGCACGGTGCCGCTGATGGGGTCGGCCCCGGTCGACAGGGTGAGCGTGAACGGGACGAGCTGCCCGGCCTGGTCGAACAGGTAGCGGGTCAGGCCGCCGGCGTCGGAGTCCTGCACGTGGTTGATGTCGAGCACCCACGTGACGTCGTCGACGGACGAGCCGTCGATGAGGTCGACGGACGAGAACGACGGGGTGATCGCGCCGGACACGACCGCGGCCTCGTAGTTGTCGGTGCCGAGCGTGAGCGTCGCGTCACGCATGCGGACCAGGTTGGTCAGGGGTACGGCGGTCACGGTGTCTCCTCGGTGTCGTCGGTGATGGTGCCCTCGGTGGTCACGGTGATACGCCACCCGCGCCACGTGTCGGCGTAGACGCCGGCCTCGGCCTTGCCGACGTCCCAGGAGGACGACGCGAGGGCGGTGCGTGCCTCGACAAGCGCGGTGTAGCCGGCGGTCGCACCGCCGACGTAGTCCTCGAGGCGCGGCGTCAGGACCCACACGTAGGCGGTGATCGTGTAGATGGGCGACGTCGTGCCGACCAGGTCGAGCGGGTCCTCGTCGACAGGCGCGATGACGGCCGTCTTGGTGACGACGTCGGGCGCGTCGCCCAGGACGAGCGACCAGCCGGGCAGCAGGGTCGCGAGCTCGTCGCGCAGGGCGACCTCGGGCGGTGTCATGCGAACGTCGGCTTTCGGCGCTTGGGCACGAGGAGCTGCTGCACGGTCCAGTCCATCGGGAACACGGTGACCCCGAGGGCCTCGGCGCCGGCCTGGTTGTCCCGCGTGGAGCGCATGGCACGCCACACCGCGCGGGCCTGCGACACCTGCGCGAGCTGCCACCTCGAGGGGACCGGGTCAGGGTCGGTGTCGACGTCGGACTCGTCGAGGTAGGCGACACACTGGTCGTGGGCCGCCTCGAGCACCGCCGTGAGGACGTCGTCGTCGAGCGCGTCGGCGTCCGGCCACAGCCCGTAGGCGAGGCCGGCCGTGACCCACCCGACGACGACGTCCGCTGCGAGCACTACTCGGCCCCCGCCTCGTCGTCGTGCTCGTCCTGCTGCGCCTGCTCGGCGGCGGCGATGAGCGCGTCAGCGAGCGCCGACACGCCAGTCGTCGGGTACTGCTCCTCGAACGAGGGGCCAGCCTTGGTGGTAGCCATGGCGGTCAGCTCGTCGGGGAGGCGAGGACGAACGCACGCGCGTCGTTCGTGAACGCCTTGTAGTAGCCGAACGCGCCGACCTGCGAGGCGCCGGTCGCGAGCTGGATGGAGTTGGAGCGGACCACGCGCGGGCCGTAGAGGGTCTGCGACTCGCGCGAGCCGACGAGCACCTTGCCGAGCGAGGACGCCACGAGGGAGGCCGAGCTCGACGGGATGATGCGGAAGCCGCCGCCCTGCTCGCCGTTGCCGGACACGTTGCCGCCGGACGGGTCGAGGCCGAGCATCGTGTTGATGTAGGCGAGCGCCGACTGCTGCTCAGTCATGAGCAGGCCCCTCCACAGCGAGGAGTGCACGACGGCGAAGGTCGGCGTCGCGTAGTCCTGCATCTGCTCGATGCCGGCGATGAGCAGCTTGATGAGCCGCTTGCCGAGGTCGGTGTCGGCCGTCGTGGTGAGCGGGTCGGTGTAGGCGGTGTAGTGCCCGGACGTGAGCATGTTCGCCAGGGCTGCGGCGTCGATCTTGCGCGCGATGTCGTTGGTGACCTCGCGGTAGAAGCCGGACCAGAACGAGGCGAACTGCGTCTGACCGAAGTGGTCGAACGCGATGTCGTACTCGTTCGCGCCGGCGACACGGTCGGCAGTCCAGTTGACGGCCTTGGTCGACACCTCGGTCGAGTTGACCTGCGTGGTGCCGTCGTAGCCGGCCCACGCGGCGACGGTCGGGGTCTTGCCGGCGTTGAACTGCCAGCCGACACCGTTGATGGAGTCGAGCGGCCCCGAGGTGTACAGCGGCGTGAACTTGTCGACGTAGGTGCGCTGCGCCCAGACCTCGTCGATCCAGTTCGGCGCGCCGGACGGGGTGAGGTCCGTCGCCGTGGCGGAGTCGAGCGCCGCCAGGACGGTCATGTCGGCGGCGTTCCCGCCGCGCCCACCGAACGCCGCGGCGAGCTGCTGGAAGTGCCGCTGTGCGGCGCTGCCGGCCGCGCGGCGCTGCCGGCGGTTGAGCGTCCCGGACGGGGCGCGGGCCGCGGTGACGGTGCCCTCGGGCGCCGCCTCCTCGGTGTCGTCGACCTCGGTGTCGGGCGCCTCGGCGTCCTCGACGACCTGGTCGTCCTCGAGCGGCTCGGGCACGGTGCCCTCCTCCTGGTTGGTGGTCTCCTCGCCGGCGTCTGCCGCGAGGACGGTTGCGGACGGGAACGCGCCCTGCGGGACGAGCGCCGCGCCGACGAGGTTGCCGGCCACGAGCTGCCCGTCGACGATGCGCCCGCCGGTGACCTCGACGGACAGGGAGCGGCGGGCGCCGGTGGCGACGTCCTCGAGCGCGGCGTCCCCGCCGGGGGTGCGTGCGACGGTGAACGATGCGGTGATGCCGGACGGTGTCTCGACCAGCGCAGTCGCGTGCCCGATCGGGCGCGGCGCGGCGAGGTCGTGCAGGTCGTGGAAGACGACGGCGATCGGGTCGCTCGGGATGGTGACGGCACCGGCCTGCACGGTCATCGCGCCGACGTTGGTGCGTCCGACCTCGCCGTAGGGCAGCAGCATGCCGGTGATCGTGCGCGTCTCGGCGGACGCGGTGACGGTCCCGGACAGGACGAGGAGGTCGACCACGTCAGTCACCCGCCGCAGGGTTGGCGGTGCCAGGCTCGGGACCGGACAGCCAGGTGATGTCGAAGTCGATGCGCGTGCCGGCCGGGGTGACGTCGTCGAGCGAGAGGCGCGCGGCGATCGGCGCGGCCCAGTAGACGAGGCTGATGTCGACGAGCTCGGCGCGCGCGTCACCCTTGACGGAGTAGGTCAGGGACGCGGTCGCGGGCGAGCCGTCGAGGACGGCCACGGGGAGGTTCGTGTAGTTCGCCCAGTCGATGCGCTCGGCGTTGCGGCCCTCGACGAATAGGTCAGCAGGGGAGTCGGCGCCGGGGGTGTCCAGCTCCCACCCGAACGGCAGGGACGCGGTGCCGCCCTGGCGGCGGGCGACGTCCCAGTCGTTCGCGAGCTCCTTGCGCTCGTCGCTCGTCAGCGGCGAGTCAACGGTCTGCCGCAGCGCCATGAGCGGCACGGGGGTGCGCACCCGCGAGGACCATGCGCGCTTGAGTCCCAGGGAGGCGCGCACGTCGCCGGCGGCGATGTCGAGGAGGCCCTCTTGCGGTCCCTCGAAGTAGAGCACCTCGTCCGCGCGGGCCGGCGCACCCTGCACGATGATCTCGAGGTCGTCCGTGAGCTCCCACTCGTCCCACGGGATGCGCAGCGCGTCGACGATCTGCCCGGACGAGTCACGCTGCGTCGCCCACAGCGAGGTGCCGTAGAACAGCAGGTCGTCCAGCGTCCACAGCATGCGCACCTGCGGGGACTGCCCGGTGTCGGTGCGGGACAGCCAGGCCGGCTGCGCCGGGTCCTCGAGCGCGCCGGTGTACTGCTTGAGCGGGAACCGGGACAGGGTGCCGGCGATGAGCGCCCGGGACTTGACGACGCCGGGCACCCGCATAGCGAGGTCGCGGGTCACGGGGATGACGTCCTCGTTCAGCCCGAACACGTCCGCCAGGACGATGCCGGCAAGGCTCGAGGACGACCCACCGAACGGGGAGGCGAGCGCGGCGTTCTGCCAGGGCGGGGCGGCGGCCCCGCGGGCGCCATCGCCGCGGCCCAGGCTCACGGCCCAGCGCATCCGATCCAGCAGCCCCATAGGAAGAATCTATAGCACAGGTGTTCGACTAGCGTCCTGCCCATGGGCAAGCGTGTCGTTCGTCCGACTCACCTATCCCGGCTGCCTCGCGCGGTCGACGTCGACGTCGCACGGGTCGGGGCGAAGATGCTCGGCCTTGACCTGAAGCCGCAGGGCGAGACCCTGGCACGGCTGCTCGAGGCGCGCGGGCGAGACGGCCTGTACCTGTACCCGGAGACGGTCGTTGAGATGCCGCGCCGGTCGACGAAGACGACGGCGATCCTCGACACGGTCCTCGGCCGCGCGCAGACCAGGCCGGGGTATCGCTGCGTGTACACGGCGCAGTCCGGGACGATCGCGTCGCGCGTCCTGATCGAGCACGCCAAGCTGCTGATCAACAACGGCCTGGCCGTCGAGTCGCCGGCCAAGCGGCAGCACCCGGACAAGATCGTGTTCTACGCCAACGGGGGCCGCGAGCGCCTCGAGTGGCCGCGCCTGACGGGCGACGGCCGCATCGTGGTGACGGCGAAGCAGCTCGAGGACGGCCTCGTCGACCCGGGCCGGTGCGTCACGGTCGAGGACCTCGACGCGCTCGAGGACGACGAGCGCCCGCAGGTGCGCCAGTCGGCGGTGTGGGCGGTGCCGCCGGACGCCGGCGCGGTGCGCTCACAGGCGTCGGACGACATTGTGATCGACGAGGCGGGCGAGCTCGAGGGGCAGCGCGGGGTCGACCTGCTCGACGGGGTGCTGCCGCTGATGGACACGCGCCCGCTCGGGCAGCTCGTGGTCGCGGGCACGCCGGGCCTGGTGCGGGCCGGAATGTTCTGGGGCCTGCTTGAGGAGGGACGTGCGGGCGGGCGGCACGCGCCGGGCATCCTCGACTACGCCGCGCGGGACTCGGACGACCCGACGGACCGGGCGGTGTGGAGGCGCGTGCACCCGGGCCTTGCGTCGGGCCTGACCACCATGGCGGTCCTCGAGCGGCGCTACCACCGACTCGGGCCGGTGAAGTTCGCGCGCGAGTACCTGTGCCAGTGGCCGCCGTCGGCCACCGACGCGGCGATCGATGCGGCCGCGTGGGCCGAGGCGCGGGTCGACGTCGTACCGGCGCCGGAGCGGGTCGGTGTGGCCTACGACGTCGCCGTCGACGACTCCTCGGCGGCGGTCGCCCTGGCATGGCGCGACGAGGCCGGCGTGGCCTACGTAGCGGTCGAGCACTACCGGCCCGGTGTCGGGTGGCTGCCCGATGCCGTGCATGCCCTGGCGAGGCGCCGGCGGGTGCCTGTGCGGTACGACCGCATCGGCGCGAACCTCAACGCGGCGAACGAGGTCGAGCGGCTTCGCGGGGTGCGCCTGGTCTCGGGCGGGCAGCAGCAGACCATGGCGGCCGAGCAGCTTCTCGTGTCGGCCCTGGCCGAGGGACGGCTGCGGCATTTCGGTGAGCCGCCGCTCGACAGCGCGGTCGAGGGTGCCGCGTGGCGCCTGACCCAAGGCGGGCGCATGTTCGGGCGCCGCTCGAGCACCTCGGACGTCGTGCCGCTGGTCGCTGCTGCGCTCGCCCTGGCGCAGTTCGACGCGCTGCCCGCGCCGGCGGACCTCACGGTCGTTCGTGCGGGCTGAGTGCGCGCCCACACACACGAACGGAGGGGCATGTATGCGTGGGCTGCCACGCCTGTCAAAGATGCCGACCCCGCCAGGCCGGAGCGCTCGAGGTCGTCGAGCTCGATGCGCGAGCCGCGGCGACCATGCGACCACCCGAGGAGTCGGAGCACGTGCGGTGGGAGACACCGACCTCGGAACTCGCGGGGATCACGCGCATGCCCTGCCGTCGGAACCATGCGCGGGGCGGGTCGTGCTCGACGACCCACGCCGTGCCTGGCAGCACGGGCCGTCCGCACAGGTAGCACACGAGCGGCAGGCGGGAGGCCCACCGCTCGCGCGCACCCGCGACCTTGCTGCCCGACCAGTCGTCAGACCGGGTCATGCGTGAACTCGTAGCGCGCGACCCGCAGCATGCCGGCGGCGAGCTCGAGCGACAGGATCACCACGGCCGACAGGATGCGGTGCCTCGTCGCGTGCACGGTCGCGGCGTTGATGGACCGCAGCGCGTCGTCGAGCAGGGCGGTGACGACGGACGCCGGCGAGGTCGGCGGGTCGTCGTGGTGGATGCGCTGGTTGTCGCTCACGGGGTGTCCTCTCGGGGGCAGGCGGGGCAGGTGGGCAGGCGTGCCTCGAGGTGCTCGCCTGCCAGGTGGTCGGCACGGCATGACCCGCACGGGGTCAGGTGCCCGTGGTCGGGGCAGCGGGTGCGCTTGACAGGCAGGGCAGCGAGCGCCGTGGTGTGCTCGGTGATCGACCGCACGCCGCGCGGCCTGGGGTTCACGCGGCACCCTGGGCGGCGCGGTAGTCGCTGAGGTGGCGCAGCATGGCGCGACGCTCGCGCAGGTAGTCGCGGCGGGCCTTGCGGCAGGGCTCGCAGGGCTGCTCGCCGTTCTTGTGGTGGCGGTTGTAGGCGCTGTTCGTGCCGCAGGGTGTGAGCTCGCGCGGCTTGGGCTTGTAGGTGAGGCGGTGCGCCTCAAGGCAGGGCTCGCAGGCGTCCTCGCCGTTGCGGCGGTGGCGCTTGTAGGCGGCCTCGGTGCCGCAGACGATGGTGGCGCGCGGTCGGCGCACCCGCAGCTCGGGCCGCTGGGCGTCGTCGGGCTCGTCGGGGATGCCAGAGGTGCGGATCGACTCGAGGATCGCGTCGGCCCTGACGACTCCGAACGAGACGCGCGAGCGCGGGACGCGGACGTAGCCGCCGGGCACGGCAGCAAGCGCCGGGGTGTGGTCGGTGGGCAGGTCGGTCGGTGTGACGGTCACTGGTGCTCCTGGTGGTTCCATCCGGCGGCGCGGGCCGCCTCGATGACGGCGACGCGCGGCGGGATGCCGACGTCGGTGCGGGCGCCGACGAGGTCGAGTGCTCGGGCGGGTCCGCAGTGGGTGGCGAGGTAGGTGCTCGCAGCGTCGTACAGCGCGGTGGTGTCCTCGAGGTCGAGTGGCACGTCGTACCAGACCAGACCGGCTGATGACTCATGCCTCGACGGGTCGGCCTCGTGCGCGTCTGTGGTTGCGCTGGGAGTCATGTTGTCCTCCTGGTATTCCTCTTGGTTCCTCTGTGTCTCCTGGGGCCGACCGTTGCGGTCGGGCTGACCCGACCGTTTCGGTCGGGCTGTACCGACCGATTCGGTCGGGCTGTGACCGACCGAATCGGTCGGGCTGGCAGCGAGCGCCGGAGCATCGTCCACAGGTCGTGCGATGACGAGCTCGTACTCGGAGCGGTGGCGACGTCCGCCGGTCACGACGCGGCGCGCGGCCCCGGCGCGGACGAGCTCGGTGAGGACCTTCTCGACCTGCCGGGTCGCGGATGCCGTGGGGACGGGGTCGCCGTCGTCGTAGCGCTCGATGCCGTCCGGGCCGTAGAGCACCTCTGCCAGGTATCCGGGGCCGGCGAAGTAGCGGCGGGGGGGCTGGTCGGGGCGGCCGGTGTCGAGCGCCATGTTCGCCATGGCGAGCCAGACGACGCGGGCGCGGTGGGGGAGGTCGTGCCAGACGACGAGGCCGGCGCCGACGTTGACGGCTCCCATGGGTCAGCCCTCGACCTGTGCATCGCCGCAGGTGTGCTCGAGCGCCTCGAGGCGGACGAGGACGTCCTCGGACTGCCCGACGGCGAGGTCGTGCGTGGGGCCGGTCCATCCGCAGAGGTCGCAGTGGGCCTCGACGAGGCCCGGCTGCACGACGTCGGACTGCCTCACGCGCGCGGTGCTCACTCGTTCACCTCGAGCGGCTCGGGCTCCTCGACGACCTCGAGCGCGACCACGACGCGCAGGCCGAGGGCCTTGGCGATCTGCCCGACGTCGTCGAGCGACGGGGTGACGTCACCGGCCAGGCGGCGCCACACGTAGTTCGGGGTACGGCCGATCCGTGACCCGACCTCGGCGTAGGTGATGCGCTGTGCACGCATGCTTGCCGCGAGCGAGGCGGCGATTCGCTTACCGGAATCCATGCGCCGGAAGTTACACCGCTGTCATTCCGCTGTCCAGCATCTCGACACGGTGAGCGGTTCACGTTACGGTGTGCGGTATGGACACCACAGCAGCCCAGCAGGTCGCAGCCGAGGTTCGCGCTGCCCTCGCCCGACACCGCCTCTCGCAGCGCGACCTCGCCTCGGCCACCGGCAAGAGCCAGGCGTACTGGTCACGTCGCATGACCGGGGAGACGGCCCTAGACGTCGTCGACCTCTCGGCGCTCGCAGCGTTCACGCACGTGCCCGTCGCGCAGCTCGTCGCGCCGCTCGACCAGGTCGGGGAGGCTAACGGCAGTTAGCCTCAAGGCGATGTCTGGTGACCTGTCCACCCCTGAGCCGTCGTCGCCGGGGGTTCCTCCTGCAGAGCGTTTGCTGAACCTGGTGATCGCGCTGGTGAACACGAGCGCGTCGATGACGAAGCAGCAGATCCGTCGTGGGGTGGCGGGGTATGGGGATGCGCCGTCGTCGGAGGCGTTCGAGCGCATGTTCGAGCGGGACAAGGACACGTTGCGGGGTCTGGGTGTGCCGGTGGTGACGGTGGACGCGGGCGGGCACTCGGACGACGTGGGGTATCGGATCGACAACGAGGCGTATGCGTTGCCGGCGGTGGACCTGACGCCGGCGGAGCTGGGGGTGCTGGCGCTGGCGGCGCAGCTGTGGGGGGACAAGTCGTTGCGGACGGACACGTCGCGGGCGTTGACGAAGCTGCGGGCGGCGGGGTCCGCGGAGGCGGAGGAGGACGCGTTGGCGGGTCTGGCTCCCCGGGTGCGTGCGGTGGGGGACGCGTACGGGCCGTTGCTGGATGCGGTGACGCAGCGGCGGGTGGTGCGGTTCCGGTACCGGGCGGCGTCGTCGGGGGTGCTGGCGGAGCGTCGGGTGGAGCCGTGGCGGATCGCGGCGCGGGGCGGTGGCTGGTACCTGGTGGGGCGGGACGTGGACCGGGGGGCGCCGCGCGTGTTCCGGTTGTCGCGCATCGAGGGCCGGGTGCGGGTGGGTGCGGTGGGGGAGGCGTTCGAGATCCCGGCGCACGTGGACGTGGACGCGGCGCTGGGTGCGGCGGGTCAGGAGCGGACGGCGGTGCTGGCGGTGGTCCCGGAGCGGGCGTCGGCGGTGCGGGCGCGGGCGGTGCCGGCGGTGCCGCCGTCGGGTGCGGTGCCGTTGGGGCGTGACGTGGTGGCGGTGCCGTTCACGTCGGTGACGACGCTGGCGGAGGAGCTGGCGGCGTACGCGGACGCGGTGGTGGTGCTGGAGCCGGCGGAGCTGCGCGGTGAGGTGGTGCGGCTGCTGCAGGCGGCCGCGCTGCTGGACTCGGTGCCGGAGGTGCCTCGTGGCTGAGCGGGCGGACGACCGGCTGGTGCGGCTGCTGGGGCTGGTGGCGTTCCTGGACGGGCACGGCCCGGCCCCGGTGGCGGAGCTCGCGGAGCGGTTCGGGGTGTCGGAGCGGCAGATCCGTGACGACGTCGACCAGCTGTGGGTCACCGGGACGCCGGGGTACTGGCCCGACGACCTGATCGACTTCGACGCCGACGCCGTCGAGCGCGGCGTCGTGCACCTGACCAACGCGCGCGGCCTGACCCGCCCCCTGCGGCTCGGCACCCGGGAGGCGGTGGCGCTCGTCGCGGCCCTGCGCGCCCTGCTCGACTCCCCGCCCGTGCAGGCCGACGCCGACCGCGCCCAGCTGGTCCGCTCCGCGCTCGCCAAGCTCACCGCCGCGACGGGGGAGGCGGCGAGCGCCGTGGACGTGCGGCTGGCGCACGCCACGGACCCGGAGGTGATGGCGGCGGTGACGGCGGCGCTGGCGGGTCGGCGGAGGCTGCTGATCCGGTACGTGACGGCGGCGGACGTGGTGGGGGAGCGGGAGGTGGACCCGGCGCGGCTGCTGACGCAGGACGGGTCGGCGTACCTGCTGGCGTGGTGCCGGCGCGCGCACGGGCGGCGCACGTTCCGGCTGGACCGGGTGCTGGCGGCGACGGTGCTGGACGCGCCCGTGGACGCGGCGCTGGTGGCGGCCGTGGATGTGGACGTGGACGTGGCGGCGTCGGTCGCGGGGGACCGGCTGGCGCCGGAGGTGACGGTGACGTTCGCGTCGCGGGCGCGGTGGCTGGCCGAGGAGCTGCCGTGGGAGGAGCTGACGGAGCTGGCGGACGGGGCGTTCGCGATGCGGCTGCGGGTGGCGAACCCGGCGTGGCTGCACGGGCTGCTGCTGGCGGCGGCGCCGATGGTGCTGGCGGTGGACCCGCCGGACGTGGCCGTGCAGGTGGCCGAGTCGGCGCGGGCCGCGCTGGCCGCCTACGGGGTCTCGTAGGCTCGCCCCATGTGGTGGCTGGTCTGGTCGGTGCTGGTGGTGGGCACGCTCGTGGGCGCGTTCTTCCTGGGCCGGCACCTGTGGCGCAAGGCCGTGGCGCTGGGGCGTGCCCTGGGCGAGGCGGGTCAGGCGGTGGGCGACGCGACGGCGCGGATCGCGGACGCCGTCGAGCAGTCCCAGCGGGACGCCGTGAGCACGGGGCCCACGATGTTCGACGACGTGACCACCCTGCGCGAGCGGGTCGCCGAGCAGCGCGACGCCCGCGCGGAGCGCGCCGCGGCACGCCGGGAACGGCAGCTCGCGACCGCGAGCGCCTGGTCCGTGGACGCGTGGCTCGCGCAGCGCACCCAGAGCAAAGGGTCGGCCGGGACGCGCCCTTGACCGCGTAGGATCGCATCGATAGGCGCGATCTGCGCGACTGCAGTACCAGATGAAGGAGCCTCATGGGCCGCGGACTCTTCGAGGGCTGGCACCTCATCCTCCTGCTCGTCATCGTGTTCCTGCTGTTCGGCGCGAGCCGGCTTCCCGCCGCGGCGAAGAGCATGGGCGAGGCGCTGAAGATCTTCAAGAAGGAGATGAAGGACATCTCCGACGACGGCAAGACCGAGGACACGGCCGCCCCGGCCACCCCGGAGCCTCCGGCGACGTCGGCCACGACGCCGGCCGCCGACCCCGGCCCGATCCCCGGCATGATCGACCCCCACCACCCGAAGGCGTAGCACGTGGCAGGTGGCCGCAACCCGGAGGGGCGGATGCCGCTGCGGCAGCACCTCCTCGAGTTGCGCAAGCGCCTGTTCCTCGCCTCGCTGGGGCTCGTGCTCGGCGCCGTGGGCGGCTGGTTCCTGTACGACCCGCTGCTCGCCGTGCTGCAGCACCCCCTGACGGCGGCCGCGACGGAGCAGGGCAAGCAGATCTCCCTGAACTTCACCGCGCTCGGCTCGCCGCTGGACATGCAGATCAAGGTGGCGTTCTTCCTCGCCGCGATCGTGTCGTCCCCCTGGTGGCTGTACCAGCTGTGGGCGTTCGTCACCCCCGGCCTGACCCGGCGTGAGCGGGCGTACGCGTACTCGTTCGTCGGGGCGGCCGTGCCGCTGTTCCTCGCCGGGGTCGCGCTGGCGTGGTGGGTGCTGCCGCACGCCGTCGCCATGCTCACCGGGTTCATCCCGAAGGGCACCAGCGGGCTGTTCACCGCCCAGGAGTACCTGAGCTTCGTGATGCGGCTCATGCTCGCGTTCGGGCTCGCGTTCGTGCTGCCCGTCGTGCTGGTCGGGCTGAACTTCGCCGGGCTGCTGCGCCACGAGGCCCTCGCCAAGGGGTGGCGGTGGGCCGTGCTCATCGCGTTCGTGTTCGCCGCGGTCATGACGCCCACCCCCGACGCGTGGACCATGATCCTGGTCGCCCTGCCCATCTGCGTGCTCTACTTCGGCGCCCTCGGCGTGTCCACGCTGCACGACCGGCGCGCCGACAAGCGGCGCGTCGCCGCACCGCGCTGACCCAGGTACGGTTCTCGCCGTGCCCGGCACCACCCCGCACCCCGCTGACCCGACGCCGCTGACGCGCCTCGGCGTCGTCGTCAACCCCACCGCCGGCAAGGGCCGCGGCGCCCGCGTGGGCCGCGACGTCGTCGACCGGCTCGTCGCCACCGGGCACGACGTGTACGACCTGTCCGGGCACACCGCCGACCTCGCCCTCGAGCACGCCCGCCGCGCCGTCGCCGACGGGCTCGACGCCCTCGTCGTCGTCGGCGGCGACGGCATGGTCCACCTGGGCGTGCAGGCCGTCGCCGGCACCCCCACCCCGCTCGGCATCGTCGCCGTCGGCACCGGCAACGACTTCGCCGGCAAGGTCGGCCTGCCCGTCGGGCAGGCCCACGCCGGCGTCGCGACCCTGCTCACCGCCCTCGAGGCCGGGGCCGCCGGGGTGCGCGCCGTGGACGCCATCCACGTCACCGGCGACGGCCTCAGCCACCGCAAGACCGCCGGCGGGGCCTCCCGCTGGGTCGCCGGGGCCGTGTCCGCGGGCCTGGACGCCGCCGTCAACGAGCGCGCCAACGCCATGCTGCGCCCCAAGGGCTCCGCCCGGTACGTCGTGGCCGCGCTGCGCGAGATCGCCGCCTACCGCGCCTGGCAGTACCAGCTCACGTTCGAGCACGTCGACGCCGACCCCGCCGCCCTCGCCGCCCTGTGCACCCTCGAGGGAATGCACGACGACGGCCCCGAGCCCGACGGCGACGGCCGCCGCCTGCGCTGGAACGCCCCCGGCGCCCTGGTCACCGCCGCCAACGGGTCCACCATCGGCGGCGGCATCCCCGTCGCCCCCCTCGCCGACATCAGCGACGGGCTCCTCGACGTCGTCCTGGCCGGCGACGTCGGCCGCGCCGGGGCGTCCGTGCTGTTCCCGATGATCCTCGCCGGCGGCCGCCACCTGGGCCACGACCGGGTGCGGGTGGTGCGCGCACGGGCCGTGCGCATCGACCCCGCCGACGGCGCCTCCCACCTGCCGTCCGCGTTCGGCGACGGCGAGCACCTGGGCACCCTGCCCCTGCGCGCCGAGCTGCGCCCCGGCGCCCTCCACGTCCTGGTGCCCCCGGCCCACTGACCGGGCAGCGGGCCCCCGGCGCCCTGATCGGCACCAGGCCCTCGAACGCCCGCATAGGCTGACGCCATGTCCGCCGACGCACTGAGCCCCGCCGAGCGGTACGCCGCCTCCCGCGCCCGCGCCACCCGCTCCCAGGTCGGCTCCAGCACGCGGCTCGCGGAGTTCCGCGCCACCCTCGGGTTCGAGCTCGACGACTTCCAGGTCGACGCCTGCCAGGCCCTCGAGGACGGGCGCGGCGTGCTGGTCGCCGCCCCGACCGGCGCGGGCAAGACCGTCGTGGGGGAGTTCGCCGTCCACCTCGCGCTCGCCTACGGCACCAAGGCGTTCTACACGACCCCCATCAAGGCGCTGTCCAACCAGAAGTACGCCGACCTCGCCCGCCGTCACGGCGCCGAGAACGTCGGCCTGCTTACCGGCGACACCACCATCAACGGGGAGGCACCGGTCGTCGTCATGACGACCGAGGTGCTGCGCAACATGCTCTACGCCGGGTCGGCCACCCTCGACCGGCTCGCCTACGTCGTCATGGACGAGGTGCACTACCTCGCCGACCGGTTCCGCGGGCCCGTGTGGGAAGAGGTCATCATCCACCTCGCCGACCACGTGCAGCTCGTGTCCCTGTCCGCGACCGTGTCCAACGCGGAGGAGTTCGGCGACTGGCTCGAGATGGTGCGCGGCGACACCGCCGTCGTCGTCTCCGAGCGCCGGCCCGTGCCGCTGTGGCAGCACGTCGCCGTGTCCGCACCCGAGCACACCGCCCGGCACACCGGAGGGCGCCCCCGCCTGCTCGACCTGTACGCCGGGCACGTCGACCCCACCGACCCGGGCGTCAACCCGCCCATCAACCCCGACCTGCAGGAGCTGTTCCGCGTCGCGGGGCGGCGCCCCACCGGAGGCGGCAGCGACGGGCGGCGCGGCCCCGGCGACCGCGGCTACCGGGGCCGGGGCGGGCGCGGCGGCCCCGGCGGGTCGCTCGCCCCGCAGCGGCGCACCCCGCCCCGGTTCGCCGTCGTCGACTCCCTCGACGCCGACGCCCTGCTGCCCGCCATCTACTTCATCTTCTCCCGCGCCGGGTGCGAGGGCGCCGTCCAGCAGTGCCTCGCCGCCGGGCTGCGCCTGACCTCCCCACAGGAGGAGGCCGAGATCCGCGGCGTCGTCGAGGAGCGCACCGCCACCATCCCGCCCGAGGACCTCGACGTGCTCGGCTACTGGGCGTGGATGCAGGCCCTCGCGCGCGGCATCGCCGCCCACCACGCGGGCCTGCTGCCCGTGTTCAAGGAGACCGTCGAGCACCTGTTCGCGCGCGGCCTGGTCAAGGTCGTGTTCGCCACCGAGACCCTCGCGCTCGGCATCAACATGCCCGCCCGGTCCGTCGTGCTCGAGAAGCTGATCAAGTGGGACGGCACCGCCCACCAGCCCGTCACCCCCGGCGAGTACACCCAGCTCACCGGCCGCGCCGGGCGCCGCGGCATCGACGTCGAGGGGCACGCCGTCGTCGTCGACCACACCGGCCTCGACCCCGTCGCCCTCGCCGGCCTCGCCAGCCGCCGCCTGTACCCGCTGCGCTCCAGCTTCCGGCCCACCTACAACATGGCCGTCAACCTCGTCGCGCAGGTGGGGCACGACCGCGCCCGCGAGGTGCTCGAGACGTCGTTCGCGCAGTTCCAGGCCGACCGCGGCGTCGTCGGCCTCGCCAAGCAGGCCCAGGCGCACGCCGAGGCCCTCGCCGGGTACGAACAGGCCATGACCTGCGACGTCGGCGACTTCGCCGAGTACATGCGCATCCGCCGCGCCATCTCCGACCGCGAGAAGGAGCTCTCCCGCGCCGCGTCCGGCGCGCGCCGGGCCGAGGCCGTCGCCTCGTTCGAGGGCCTCAAGCGCGGCGACGTCGTCGAGGTGCCCTCCGGGCGCCGCCGCGGCTACGTGCTCGTGCTCGACCCCGGGCTCGACGAGCGCGGCTTCGACGGGCCGCGCCCCACCGTGCTCACCCAGGAGAAGCAGGTCAAGAAGCTCACGCTCGCCGACGCCCCCGGCGGTGTCACCGTCGTGACCCGCGTCAAGATCCCCAAGGCGTTCAACGCCCGCCGGCCCGACGCCCGCCGCGACCTCGCCTCCACCATGCGCAACGCGCTCGGCGCGTTCCGCGACGACGCCGGGCACCGCGGCGGCCACGCCCCTCGCCCCGGGCACGGGCCAGGCCGCAAGTCCGACGCCGCCTCCGACCGCGAGCTGCAGTCCCTGCGGGCCGCCCTGCGCGCCCACCCCTGCCACGCCTGCCCCGACCGGGAGGACCACGCCCGCTGGGCCGAACGGTACGAGCAGCTCGCCGCCGAGCACCGCCGCCTGGTCCAGCGCATCGAGGGCCGCACCGGCACCGTCGCACGCACCTTCGACCGCACCTGCCGAGTCCTGGAGACGCTGCGCTACCTCGACCGGCAGCCGTCCGGCGAGCTGCAGGTCACCGACGACGGCCGCTGGCTGCGCCGCGTCTACGCCGAGAACGACCTGCTGCTGGCCGAGTGCCTGCGCCGCGGCGCGTGGGACGGCCTCGACGCCGCCGGCCTGGCCGCCGCCGTCTCGACCGTCGTCTACTCCGGGCGCCGCGAGGACGCCACCGAGCCCTACGTGCCCGGCGGCCCCCACGGCAGGCTCGCCCAGGCGCTCGACGCCACCACGCGCGTGTGGTCCGAGGTCACCGACCTGGAGGAGACGCACGGCCTGGACGCCACCGGGGCCCTCGACCTCGGCATCGTCGGCCCCGTGCACCGGTGGGCCAACGGCAAGGGCCTCGACGCGGTGCTGCGCGGCACGGACCTGGCCGCCGGCGACTTCGTGCGCTGGTGCAAGCAGGTCATCGACGTGCTCGACCAGCTCGCCCAGGCCGCGCCCAAGCCCGCCCTGCGCGCCACCGCCCGCAAGGCCCAGGCCGCCGTGCTGCGCGGGGTGGTGGCGTACTCGAGCCTGTGACCAGCCCGGGGGCCGCCCTGTCCCGCGGGCAGGTGATCTATCTCGCCGCCACGGGCTCTATCTCGCGAGACAGAGCCGCGAGCCGCGAGATAGAGCACCGTCTGCCCTAGTGTTCGGTGCGTGACGTCGACGCTGTACCGCAACGGGCTCATCCACTCCGCCACCGACCCCTTCGCGCAGGCCCTGCTCGTGGACGACGGCGTGGTCGCGTGGATCGGCGCCGACGACACGGCCGCCGGGCTCGCCGCCCGCGCCGACCGCGTCATCGACCTGGACGGCGCACTCGTCGCCCCCGGGTTCGTCGACGCGCACGTGCACACCCTCGAGACGGGCCTCGCCCTCGAGTCCGTCGACCTGTCCCCGGCCGGCGCCCCCACGCGCGCCGCCGCCCTCGAGGCCATCGCCGCCGGGGCCCGCGGCCTGGACGCCGCCGACCCCGCCGGCGGCGAGGTGCTCCTCGCGTTCGGCTGGGACGAGCAGGCCTGGCCCGAGCGCCACCCCCTGACCCGCGAGGGGCTCGACGCCGCC